>Ga0209690_1001471_pt1 | contig 13251 bp, 10 predicted proteins | sample GraSoiAngelo_150_FD_186164 | JGI IMG/M metagenome (GOLD analysis project Ga0209690, IMG submission 186164) | Grasslands soil microbial communities from the Angelo Coastal Reserve, California, USA - 14_1009_09_40cm (SPAdes) (version 2) | ecosystem: Environmental > Terrestrial > Soil > Grasslands ...
TCCATCCCGCCGCTGCCGGAGAGATTCCCTGAAGTTTCCGCTCGCGTGGGAATCGATGTCAATCCCCTCGACGTGAACGATCCGGAAGCGACACTTTGGCTACGCGCCCTGGTTTGGCCGGAGCACGAGGAGCGAGCCGAACTTTTGCAGCAAGCCGTTCAGGTTACACGACAAAATCAGCCGACTCTGATCAGAGGCGACGGAGTCGAATCCCTTCCTGCTGTCATCGAGGCCGTACCTGACGGGTCGGTTCTCTGTATCCTTCGGATGTTTACGCCGATCTCGCCTGAATCGCGCGATCGTCTCTCATCCTTGATTTCTTCGTATGGCGCAAAAAGAGATGTTTTTATGATCTCGTCCAGACCGCACGGGAGGGATGAGTCAAAACTTCTCCTCCGATCATTCGTCAATGGAATTACGGCGGAGAAGTGTGTAGCCTATTTTCAAAACCACGGTGCATGGATCGAATGGTTCGATGCCGGGTAGAACCGCTAGAGGAGTTCCAATGTCAGAACAAAAACCCTACAGATTGCCGACCAGCGTAACGCCCGAGCGATATGAGATTCGGCTGACACCGGATTTGTCCGCGGCGAGATTCGCCGGCGAGGAGAAAGTTTCGCTCCAAGTCCATGAGCCGGTGCGGGAGATCATTCTCAACGCCGCCGAACTCGAGTTAAAATCGGTCTCTATCAAAGGATCGAGTAGCACCACCATTCAAGGAGAGGCGGTTTTAGATACTGAGAACGAGCAAGCGACGCTCAAGTTTGCTCAAGAGTTGAATCCAGGCCGCTGGGAGTTGCAGTTAACTTTTTCCGGCATTCTCAACGACAAGCTGCACGGCTTTTACCGCAGCACTTACAAAGACGCTAACGGAAAAGAGAAAGCGCTCGCCTCGACTCAGTTCGAATCGACGGATGCGCGGCGGGCTTTTCCTTGTTGGGATGAGCCGGCCTTCAAGGCGGTTTTCCAAGTAACTCTGGTAATCGATGACGGATTGACGGCCATATCAAACGCGCGCGTGATTAGCGAAACTTCTTTGGCCGGCACCGGCAAAAAAGAAGTCGTGTTCGCCGATTCCATGAAGATGTCGACCTATCTCATCGCCTTCATTGTCGGCGAGTTCGAAGCAACCGAGCCCGTGATGGTTGGAACCGCGCCGCTGCGCGTCTGGGCCGTGCCCGGCAAACGCCATCTCGCGAAGTTCGCTCAGGAGGTCGGCCGTTTTTCGCTGTCGTACTTCAGCCGCTATTACGACATCGCCTATCCCGGCGACAAATTGGATTTGATCGCGATCCCCGATTTTGCTTCGGGCGCGATGGAGAATCTCGGCGCCATCACTTTTCGCGAAACCGCGCTACTGGTCGATGAAGCCAAGGCGACCCGCGCCGAGCTGGAGCGGGTGGCGGACGTCGTCTCGCATGAGAACGCCCATATGTGGTTCGGCGATCTGGTCACCATGCGTTGGTGGAACGGCCTTTGGTTGAACGAGGCCTTCGCGACTTTTATGGAGATGATCGCGGTGGACGCGTGGAAACCCGAGTGGCGGCGCTGGGACAGCTTTACCGTGTCACGCGCGGCGGCCATGCAAGTCGACGGCCTCAAGAGCACGCGGCCCATCGAGTTTCCGGTAGAGAAGCCGGAGGAGGCGGCGGGCATGTTCGATGTGCTGACCTACGAGAAAGGTGCGTCGGTGCTGCGCATGCTCGAACAATATCTCGGCGCGGAAGCGTTTCGCGACGGCATTCGCTTGTACTTGCGCCGCCATGAATACGCCAACGCCGAGACGACGGATCTCTGGGACGCGCTCGAGGACTCGACGCGTCAGCCGGTTCGCCCCCTCATGGACTCCTGGATTTTTCAGGCGGGTTACCCCCTCATCAGTGTGGAGCGAGACGGTCGCGGTTTGATCCTGTCGCAAAGCATCTTTCGTTACCTGCAGGACGGGAACACTCCAGAGCGAAAATGGCACGTGCCGATTTTCATACGGGCGGGCACGAAGCGAGGAGTCGTCAATCGGACGATTCTTCTGACCGACCAAACATTGCGGATTGAACTTCCGGACGATGCAGATTGGCTTGTTGTAAACGCCGGAGGCCACGGCTTTTATCGGGCTCGCTATAGTCCCGACCTTATGGCCGACCTCAAACAAGCGCTGCAAACCAGTCTTGCAGCGGTGGAACGATTTAATTTAGTCAACGACGCGTGGGCAACGGCGTTGGCCGGTCTGACACCGCTGAGCGAATATTTGAACCTGATCGATCTTCTCCGAGATGAGACAGACGTCAACGTTTGGACGTCGGTAATCATTTCCTGTCATAATCTGAACAGAATCCTAGGGGAGAAACAGCGTGATGCCTTTCGCGGGCGCGTTCGCGCTGTTTTCGCCGCTGCGCTTGATCGGCTTACTTGGTCGCCAAGAGCAGGGGAATCGGAGCTGGATAGGCAGCTACGAGGCGATTTGATCGGCGCTCTTGGCACTTTGGCGGAAGACAACGCATGCCAGGAGCGGGCGCGGGAGCTTTATGCTCAATATGAAAAGGATCCGAATTTAATAGAACGAAACTTAGTCCCGGCTTTAGTCTCGATCGTGGCCCACACCGGTGCGGCGGCGGAATATGAAAAATTCTACGCCAAATTCAAGAACGCCCAGACGCCGCAAGAAGAGACGCGCTACCTTTTTGCTCTGGCAGCCTTTCGTCATCCGGATCTTATCGACCGAACTTTAAAATTAACTGTAAGCGGCGAGGTGCGCACACAAAATGCGCCCTATTTGATGCGCGGCATTCTTTTGAACCGGGACGCGAGAGAAAAAGCCTGGTCGTTCATGAAGCTGCGTTGGGACCACATGCTAAAGCAATATCCCGATAACTCGATCCCGCGCATGTGCGAAGGAATCATCGGTTTGGTAACTCCTCAGCTTGAAGCCGATGTCAGAGAGTTCTTTGCGCAGCACCCGGTGAAACAGGGCGCCAAGCAAATGGAGCAGCACTTGGAGCGACTCCGCATCGCTGTCGCTTGCAAGGAGCGCTGGAAGGATTTGCTGCAAGAGTAGAAATAGCGCGTCGGTGGTTTCGGATGGTTTCATGAGCGGGAGGGACTGCTCGCATTCAAAAGTTCGCCGGTTGACTTCCGGTCCCGGTGCGCCTAGCGTTGAGTTATGAGAACTGGAAAATGCCTTGGGTGGCTCTCTTGCTTTTTCCTCCTATCGGCATGTGCTGGATTCCAAACAGCGGGACAGGTTCAATCGGGACGACGGGAGCTGCTCATCAATAACCCTGAACAAGCACTAGGTTATTTCCAGCAGGCGGCCCAGAGCAACCCCAATTACATCTTCCAACAGGAATTGTTTCGCGAGGGCATATGGACCTATGTCGGCCGGACGCAGTACGCTACCGGCCGCCTACAGGACGCGCGGCAATCACTCGAACGCGCTTTGTCGGTTTACAGCGACGATTATTTGGCAAGGCTTTACCTGGGTCTGACTCTGGCGCGCAGCGGCGATCATTCAAGAGCAGTCAAAGAGATCGAAAATGGAATGAAGGGGCTTCACGATTGGCTGGACTATATGAATGCCAGCAGACCCTATACGGCATTCTGGGATCCGCTCCGTGAAATTCGCAACGAAATTGAAAGCGACCTAGCCATGATATCAGGCAAGGACATCGACTGGACGAAGCTCGTGGCGAGCGGGGAATGGATAGGACGAAAGATGGAAGACGAGGTCGATAAAGTCCGGCGTGACGAGCAAGAACGCTTTAGGCGCCGGGAGTTTGATGGCCGCCCGGGAGTCTCTTTGGGTGTGGGCTTAGGCTTTTGAAAACAGCAGGCATGCAATCCGCAGTGACCAGCACGTGGAAAGCGTGCGCACCGCTGGCGATTGCAAAGAGCGATGAAAACTTGCTGCGAACTTACGGGACTCGCCGTCGTTCTCTTCAAGCTATTTAAAATAACCCTCCTTTACCAATTGATCGACGATAGTTGGGTCGACAAACGAAGCAGCATCCGCAGCAGCGGCCTTGGGCGTCGTACTCTTGATTGCCAGGAGAGTGTTCTTTATGGATTCCGCTGTCGGTCTCGGATTCCGATCCGCCCACTTGGCGAAAATCTGGTAGGCGTATTCGGTGTCCTCTCGATTGCTGCCGAGAAATTCCATGAGATAGGTGATGGTTTTCTCTTTTTGGTTGAAGTAAACCTTCATCGCATCGGCCAACGCTCTCTCGAACCGCACTAACGCCTCCCGATTGCCTGCGACGTACGATTTCAGCACCCATTCTCCATTCTGCTGCCAACGAATCCCCAAATCCGGCAGGGAAAAAAGCGTGTGAAATCCCCGCTTCTCACCCATGCGATCGTACGGCGGCGGAAGCACGGAAAACTGCACGTCGCCTTTTTCAATTTGAGCGATAACGTTTGCCCAGTCTGGCCGCGGCATTTGAATCAATCTCACGTCCTTTTCGGGATCTAGTCCCATTTTCGACAAACCAAACCGTAACGCGACATCCGGCGCCGATCCAAAGGTCGCTCCCACTTGGCCCGTTTTGCCTTTCAAATCTTGAATTTTACCGATCTCCTTGCGAGCGACAACCATGTACGGGAAAACGTTGACCCAGGAGGAAATCACGACGAATGGGGGAGATCCTTCTAGAGTCGCGGTGGTGAAGGCGGGGCCCGCTCCTAGGGTCAGCTGCATGCTCCCACCGAGCATCGCCTGCACCGCGGCGGTCGTCGTCGTGTCGACGATCTTAACTTCGAGGCCATGCTTGGCGAAAAGATTTTCCTTTTGGGCAATGAAATACAAACTGGTCCCAGGGTTAACTCCGGCCTGGCCCACCGTCATCTTGATGGTCTGCGCGCGAAGATCGCTGAAAACAAAGAAAAACAGAGCGGTCATCAGGCTGGCGAAAAGCTTAGACATTGCAGTCCCTCCTTTTAGGTCCGGCATTCTTCCACCGCCCGATAAATAATGTCAACGAAATATTTGGGTCGAGCATGATGCGTACGATCAAGAACTGATCCGGCCGATTGAGTCGAGACGCCCAGCGTTGTCAGACAGGACCCGTCAAAGGAATCACTTTATTTCCGCAGAACTCCCTGAAATGCGCGATTCGCGCATAACCATCCGCCGGCCCGGATGTTTTTGCTTGACAGGCTCTCCCCGACCCGATAGATTCGCGACGCTTCGATATTCGTTGACCGGCTGATGATATGAGATCTCGTGTAAAACTTTTGGCGTCTGTGATCGTGCTTTTCATTGGGATCGCTGCGCTCACAATACGTGCCCGGGGAACTCAGAGCACGCAGCCGGCGTACGCTGCGCCGGGAAAAAGTCTCATGGGTGCGGATGCAGCCGACAAGATGACCGATTCGTGGGCTACCAATCACAAATTACTCGCGGGCTACGAACAGGCGCAGTCAAAGCTCAGGGCGGAAGTCATCAAGCGGCGCAGGCTTTACCAGGACGGTGAAATTTCTCGAGCAGCAGTGCAGGAAGCGGAGCGATCGTTTGTCGGCGTGCTCATGCGCATTCAAGAGGTTAGACGTTTGATGACGGAAAACGAAATTGCCATCGCGGAAACCGAAATGAAAGATGATGCGACCCTGGGCATTAATGGTTTCAATGAAACCAATAGTCTCTCGCGCTTTAGCGGTGGTGCCCATTGGTCCGTGAAAGACGCTAGCAGCCTCGAGAGATATTTCGACAAAACCTTCGGCCATAACCTCCCCGTGAGTGCCTTAGGGCAGACGGCGACGCATGACCGCATGAGATTCGATCATCGGGACGCCATAGACGTCGCGCTTCATCCTGACAGCCCGGAAGGGAAGGCGCTCATTGATCATTTGCGCCGTTCCGGCATTCCATTTATCGCGTTTAGGAACGCCGCAGCCGGGGCCTCCACGGGAGCCCATATTCATATCGGCAGACCATCGCATAGAATTGCAGCAGCGCGCTGAGGACGGTGCGGCATTGTCGAGCCGAACCCACTTAGCCGCCGGCAGAATTGGGCCTGGACTTCACATCAACTCTCATGAGTTGTGTATCAGTCTTTGCATCCCTCTTTCCCTTTTTTTGTTGACTTCTTCCGGCAAATCGCGTTATGGATTCGTCTTCCGGGTAGATATGGATTTCTCTACCGGCAAAGCAGCTAAAAAGTCTTTCTGCTTTAGAATTAAGATTGATGTTGATCGATCGTTTCGTCAATATTTTATCGGCGATCTTGAGCTTGATGGGAGTCACGTTCGTGCTCAAGGGCATTTTGCGACTCTCTCCCGATTTAATCGCCAAAATATCGCAAACCCATCTCGACTTTAATCTGCTGCAAATCCAAAATTTAGCGTCACAGAAAGCGGATTTCGTTTCTGGCGCTGCGCTTGTTTTGATCGCATTTCTTATCCAAATGTTCGCCGTACTTTTTGTCCGCGAGCCGTTTCCGATCTTTGAGGACTATTGGTCCGCCGCCGGCGTCGCCTTCGCAGTCAGTGTGGTTATCGCGATTGTCTTCTTCGGCGTGAACCGCGGAATGTCCAAGCATTATCAAGAACAGGCTAAATTCACGCTCGCGAAATCATACTTCCAGACCGTGCTCAATCAAGATCCGATTTTGCCGCAACACTTGAAGATCGCCGAAGAAGTCGCCCTCTCGTTATTTGGGATGGGAAAACAACCGGATGAAAGCGGCAGAGCGTATTTTACTCGCCTGGCGAAAAAACTTGAGATCTCGCTTCCCGGCGAATTGCACTTTGAAGAGGAGCGTTCGTCGGATAGCGAAACGCCGCAATACGTTGACCTCGCACGGCACCAGATGGTGCGATCGCAGGGCCGGTAGCACCACTTACCGTGTCCCTTAGAATCCGAAGCTCTTCAGGTGGATTGAAGTCCACCTATTCTCTTTTCGCTCCTTGCTCCATTTAGGCTTTTGGATGCCGGAATCGCCGGCAACGAATGGAAGCTAGTCGAACTCCATTCTTCAAAGTCAAGAAAAAATTAAAGTTAAAATGAGCCTCAAGACTGGCAATTTCAGCGCCAATGCCTCACAATTTTTTTCTCGATGCACCGAAGAAAAACCAATGTGCGACGCAGTCTCCGGTCGTCGGTCAAGGACGGTATTTTCGCCGCCATGATGGCTGGCGTTACCGATTTTTATGCGACGCCTCTGGCGCTTTTTCTGGGTGCCACGGTGCAGCAGGTCGGTTTGATTGCTGCTCTTCCAAATCTCTTATCCTCGCTGTCGCAGTTCCATGCCGTACGAGTCATTTATTGGGTCGGCGGCCGACTCAAATTGTTGGTGCGCTTGGTCTTTTCTCAGGCGTCGCTGATTCTTGCCGTCGCCATTCTTCCCTGGCTCGAGATGTCGAACCGCGTGGAGCTATTACTCATTCTTTTAATTCTTGCCGCCGTGTGTGGTGGCTTGGCGGGACCGGCGTGGGGCAGCTTGATGAGCGACTACATTCCCGCGAGCAAGAGAGGCCGATACTTTGGATGGCGCAACAGGATTGTGGGCGCCGTTACCGTTGGCAGCGTTATTTCGTCGGGCCTCCTACTGCACGGGTTTCAGGAACTTTCATACGGAACGGGTTTTTCCATTCTCTTTTGTTTAGCGGCGCTGGCCCGCTATATGTCGGCTCATTTCATCAATCAGATGGGCGAACCCCCGCATCGAAGAGACCCCGCCAGCGATTTTACTTTTCTTAGGTTTATAGCGCGCTTCAGAGAGAGCAACTTTCTCAAATTCGTGGTCTTCGCCGCGTGTTTGAATTTCGCTTCTTACTTAGCGGCTCCCTTTTTCGTCGTCTTTATGCTCCGCGACCTTCAATTCAGCTACCTGACCTATATGGCTCTCCAGGTCTGCGCCACGCTCGCCTCCTTCGTCGCCCTGCCGCTTTGGGGAAGACACGCCGATCTTGTCGGCAACGTGAGAGTGCTTCGCCTCAGCGCTTTTCTTGCCGCGCTGATTCCCATTCTTTGGTTTTTCTCGTATCATCCCGTCTATCTGATGCTGGTGCAGATGTGGAGCGGCTTTGCCTGGAGCGGCGTCACGCTCTGCACCGGTAATTTCATCTACGACGCTGTCACGCCGCAAAAGCGGGTCCGCTGCATCGCTTACTTCAATGTCATCAACGGCATAGCACTTTTTCTGGGCTCTTCGCTCGGAGGTTCTCTGGCCTCGCGAATGCCGCCGCTTTTTGGCTATCGACTTCTCGGTCTTTTTGCTATTTCCTGCTTCTGCCGACTTTCCGTGTATCTATGGCTTTCGCGCAGTTTTCGCGAGGTTCGACCTGCGCACGAGGTTTCCATCCAGGAACTTTTTTTCAGCGTCGTCGGTATTCGTCCGCTCGTCGGCCCGCCTCAGGATTGACTTGGGAGGATAATTTACGCAGCGATAGGAGATGTGAGGCTGGGCTTGAGATGGCCAGGGGCGGACGCTTAAACCCCGCTCTCTACTTTCTGATGTATTTCTTCAACGCCTTCGGGCCGACTTCCGCGCCGTAGATGTTGCCCTTCGAATCCGCTGCCACGCCCTCGGCCGCGCTGGTTCCTTTGACGGTCTCGACCGGATCGGGGATGAACGCGGTAACAAAGCCATCACTGATATTTCCGATTCTGATGCCTCTCTTCCAGCCCGGATGTCGCCGGACCGAATTCGACTCGGAATCGGCGACATAAATATTATCCTTGACGTCGATGAAAATCCCGCTCGGCCGGCTGAATTGCGTCCACTGCTCGATGAAGCTTCCCTCCTGATCGAAGATCTGGATGCGATTGTTGTTTCGGTCAGCGACGAACAGCCGCCCCTTGGAATCGAACGCCAAACCGTGCGGCGTGTCGAACTCGCCGGGAGCAATCCCTTTCTTTCCCCAGCTCTTGATGAATTTTCCATCCTTTGAGAATTTCACGATGCGCGCGTTTGAATCTCCGCCATGTCCGTCGGCGACGAAAATATCGCCATTCGGCGCGACGATGACATCCGAAGGCCGATTGAAAGTGTCAGGGCCGTCGCCGGCGACTCCTGCCTTGCCGAGCGTCATCAGGACTCTTCCATCCGGACTGAACTTGAAGACCTGGTGGCCTTTGCCGTCTTTTCCGTCGCCATCGGTCACCCACACGTTTCCTTCTTTGTCCACGCAGATGCCGTGGGGAAACACGAACATGCCGGCGCCGAAGCTTCTTAAGAGCTTGCCCGATGGATCGAATTCGAGAATGGGCGACAGGTTCGAACCGGCGCAGCTGTTTGTGCCGCACCGCTCCGCGACCCATATGTGATCGTTCGAATCGACGTCCACCGCGGCTGTCGATCCCCAGCTCTTTCCCTCGGGGAGCTTCGCCCAGCCTTCAACCACGCGATAGGGATTATCCTGCGCGGAGACCCTCACTTCGAACGTGGCGATCACCGCGACGATTGCTACAATAGAGCTCAATCGCGCTCGATTTCCTTCTGACATGCCAGCCCCTCCCTCTAAAGAAAAAGTCGCGTTCCGAAATGCCCGCTCATCGGTCAAATAGCTGCATGACGGCTGCCGTTGAATCAGCTTCGCGTGGGCTCCAATCTGTGCGTGGAAGCTAGTCGATAGGAGTGCTGCAAGTCAAGGCGAACAGCGCCAAATTTTATCGCTGCCTTTTTCTCAGACGTCGATGCTTCTTAGACTGCGCGCATATTTGGCGACCAAAAGCACTGCCGCCGAACCAAGACATCCACCGAAGATCATGGCGCCGGGAACCCCTAAGAAGGTTGCCGCCGTTCCCATCTGAAGGTGACCCATATATGTGCCTGCGGACATGAAGACCTGGTCGAAACTCTTGACCCGCCCTCGCATGCGGTCCGGTGTCATGAGCTGAACCAGAGCATCTCTCAAGCTCTCGCCGATAGCGTCGACGAGTCCCAAAGAAAAAACAATTACAAGAGAGAGAGCCAGGGAACGCGACAGAGCAAAGCAGACGAGGCCGACGGTGTAAAGCAGGGTGACCCAGATGATGAGTTTGCCCTTTTGTTTTGGATTTCCCATGGCCATGACAACTCCCGAGCCGACTAAAGCACCGAATGCCGGGACGCCGAGAAGGGCGCCTAAACCTGCTGGTCCCGTGCCGAGAATATCCCGGGCAAACGCCGGCATCATCGATCGATAGGCGCCGAAAAAGTTCACGCAAGTGTCCATGCTCATTAATCCCAAAATCGCAGCATTCTCGCGAATGAAATTAAAGCCACCGCGCACGCTCTGGAGCGGCGATTCCTTTTTTTCCGCTGGCGGGCTCGGCCGCGCGCGCATGAAGAAGAGGCAGACGATCACGCTCAGGAAACTCAATGCATCGACGTAATAAGATGTGCTGATGCCGAACGCGCTTATGACGATTCCGCCCAAGAAAGGTCCCGCCAGTGTGGCGATTTGGCGCCACGATATATTGAGGGCGTAGGCGGAGGCTAGTTGTTCCGCGGGAACTAACAGAGGAATCAGCGCGGTTCGGGCGGGAGCATCAAAAATGTCGACCGCGCCGGATAGAAAGGTAACGGTGTAAATATGCCAAACGCGTATTTGTGCCGTGGACGTTAAAAGACCAAGAACGAGCGATAGGAGCATCGCTAGAGCTTGGGTGATGATCAGCAGCCGCCGGCGATCCATGCGGTCGGCGACAACGCCGCCCGGTATGGAAAGAATCATCACCGGAAGAGCTCGAAAGAGCCCTGTGAGACCCAGTTGAAAGGGCGAGTTGGTGATCTCGTAGACTTGCCAGGCAACCGCTACAGTGGAGATCTGGCTCCCAACCGCAGAGAAGAGCAGGCTCGTCCAAAAAAGACCGAAGTCTCTCTGCTTCAGAACTTGCCAGGGCGTAACTTGTCGCTTCACAGCTCAGGGATGGGAGTGAATCCTTTCGAATCTCCTAATTACGGACGTGCTTCACCCACTTAGTAGGGACCGCCGGCCCGTTTGCGTACCGCGGTAAATGACTCGGCGGCCTTGCGAATCACCTCTTCGGGGTCAAGTGCCGTGAGGTCCCCCTCGTGCTTGAGAATGCGCCCGTCGATCACCACGGTGTCGACGTTGGCCGGCTGCGCCTGCTGGACCAGCAGGATTGCCGGATTGATGAAGGGCGCGGTGTTTAAGGTGTTGGTTCGGACCAGGATCAGATCTGCGCGTTTCCCCGGCGTGAGCGAGCCCACGCGATCGGCGATGCCCAAATCCTTCGCGCCGTCGAGGGTGGCCAATTCCAAAATCCGTCGCGGCTGCACTTCGAGCACGTTCATTGAGCGCAGGTGGTTGAGCTGCAGCATGAGCCGCATGATGCCAAACATATCGGCGTTGCCGCCTACGGTCGTCGTGTCGACGGAAAAACTGCATTGCACGCCTTTTGCGAGGAGATCGCCGAGATAGGGAAGTCCCGATGCCAGGCGCGATGCCGTGAACGGCGCGATGCTCACGTGGGTGCCGGTTTCGGCAATCATCTGGCGTTCCTGCGCTGACGCGTTGTAGGTGTGAATGAGTTGGACGTCGGGACCGAGCAACTGGTCGCGGTACAGCATTTCTATTCTATGGAACTTGGCGATCTCTTGGAGCGAGCGCCCGGCGTGCTGCGTAATGGGCAGGCCCAAGCTCCGAGCGTTCTCCCATTCGCGGCGATAAACCTGCGGCGGCGTGTCGCCTGGGCCGCGCGACGCGAAGCCCATGGTTAAAAGGCCATCGTTGGATGAGCCGAACCATTCGCGTTTCACTCGCGCGATATCGGCCAAATCGGCTGTCTGCTCGGGCTTTAGCTGCAGGTTGCGGCTATAGCCGTACGAAAAACGGGCGCGGATACCGACATCGCGAAGCGCCCGCAAATCGGCGTCCGCGTACGCGCCCGTGATGATATTGTGTGCCCAATCGTGAATGGTCGTGAGACCGGAGTTCAGCGCCTCCGCGATTCCGAGCTTGGAACTGTTGTACGCGTCTTCAGGCGTCATCGCCGGTCCGATGCGGCTCATGACCGGGAAATAGTCGAAATCGCCGTCGGCCACGATGCCGCGGGCGAAGCTGCCCCAGAGGTGGAAATGGGTATCGATGAAGCCCGGGAGGGCGATCCGGTTGCTGCCGTCGATTTCTTCCGCATCAGGCGCGGCAAGATTGGGACCGACGGCGACGAGCATACCGTTGCGCACGTGGACGTCGCCGCGGGGTATGTCACCCAATTTCGGATCCATGGTCAGCACGTAAGCGTTTCTCACGACGAACTCGCCGCGCGGCGGGAGCTGACCTGTCGCACGACTTGCCGCGCGCAGTCTCGATGCCTTCGTTGAGTTCGTTGCGCAGGCTGCGAGGCTAATCGATCCCAGCGCTGTCAGTCCTCCCAGGAACCCTCGTCGACTCAATGTGCTCTCGCTACTCATGACTCGACTCCTCTCAATCGCTTGGATTCACCAATCACGTTTTTTGTTTTGGTCTCTAATGCAGCCTGAATACTCCAACGTCTGGGAAATATCCATACCACTTTGGTCTATCGATTGACCGATGCGGAACCCGCTTGAGTCAAGGCAGGCGAGAGATTTCAAAAAAAGAGAAGCTGTTTTCAACTCCGGCAAATTCGTTGACCAGAGCTATCTATACGAAGCGGTCAAACCGGTCGGCAAGCGCTCTGACTCTCAGGATGCTCGGCGTCAAGACAATTCGGCAGGGTGCTTTCTAGAATTCTAACAAGAAGGGGAGGTGGAAAAGCGTGGTCAGAGTCGAAGACGAGTGAGTGGGATTTCTGAGCGCGCAGCATTCTTTTCCCAGTATCGAGAGGCTGGATCTGAAGACAGTTTCGATGTGGAAAATAGAACAATCGAGATGTCGAATCCCACGCTCCTCAGCCTGTTGACAGAAGGTCACGCCGTCAGCTACTGTCTGCCGACAAAAAAGGTCCAAGATGGTCTGTTCTTTTCGGCAAACTCTGGCGTTTTCTAAAACCACATTGGTACGCGATCACTCAAAGGCGCGAACAACGTTTCGTAAAAGGATCAATACAAACCAAGGAGGCGATATGCGTAAAACAATTCTTGCACTTCTCATGACCGGGTTGCTGCTGTCCGTCGGTATCCTTGCGACACACGCGGATGAAGGTGGCGTCGTCCGCTTTGCCACGCTGCCGCCGGGCCCCGGCCACCCCGAGGGAATTGCCGCCGATGCGAAGGGGAACATTTATGTCGCGACGTTCGACTTTTCCACGACCAACGTCATCCACATCTTCGGCAACAATGGCCGCCTGCTGGACACCATCCCTCTGTTGGGAGCGGTTCCTCTCGGATT
>Ga0209690_1001474_pt1 | contig 13247 bp, 8 predicted proteins | sample GraSoiAngelo_150_FD_186164 | JGI IMG/M metagenome (GOLD analysis project Ga0209690, IMG submission 186164) | Grasslands soil microbial communities from the Angelo Coastal Reserve, California, USA - 14_1009_09_40cm (SPAdes) (version 2) | ecosystem: Environmental > Terrestrial > Soil > Grasslands ...
CGGCGGTGGTGCTCGTGAGCGAGAAGTTCGGCGGCTCGTCGTACTCCTCGTTGGTCCCGACCACGATGTCGAGCTTGCCATCGCGGTCGATGTCGCCGACGGCCGGCGAGTCGATGATCTTGCTGCCGCGGAAGGCGCCCGGCTTCGGAGTGACCTTGTGGGTGGTCGGGTCGATCGACACCATCCGGCTCGCGTCGACGACCAGCACCGGGAAGCCGGGCCGCGCCACGCCCTGACCGTTCCAGACGTACACGTGCCGGTCGGCGGCGCCGACGATGATGTCGAGCCCGCCGTTGCCGTCGAGGTCGGCGAGCGCGGGCGAGCCGATGATGAAGCGATCGACCGTGTTGGCCGGATCCCGCACCGCGTGGCTCGAGTAGAGGAGGTTCACCTGGACGGGGAAGCCGGGCTTGCGCCTGCCGCGATAGTCCCAGGCGTACACCTTGCCCTCGACGTCGGCGGCCACGACGTCGAGCAGCCCGTCGCCATCGATGTCGCCGATGGCCACCGAGGCGAGGACGGCGGCGCGGATCGGCGTGGGGATGGCCTTCGAGATGTAGGCCGCCGAACCGGTGACGATCGCGAGCGGATCCGTCGCCACGGGCCACCCCCGGAGGTCCGACCCGTCGGCGTGCTTCGCGTAGACCAGGCCGTTCGACGTGCCGAAGACGATGTCACCGACGCCGTCCCCGTCGAGGTCGGCGATCGCCGGCGACGAGGCGCCGTCGGCGCCGAGCTGGAGCGGGTAGCGCGCCTTCAGGTCGGGATCGTCGTGGATGAAGATGGTGCGGCGGTCCTCGCCGAGCTGGTGGCCCGGCTGGTCGAGCACCTGGACCCGGAGCGTGTAGGTGAACTGGTCGTAGTCCTTGGAGCTCGGGTCGGCCACCTCGGCCTGCCGGCGCGCGATCTGGGCCGCCGTCGGCTGTGGGATCTTGGCCGGCGTGATCGTCGCCAGCACGCCGTCGAGCGGAGCGGTGCGCGTCGCGCCGAAGGGCACGATGTCCACCCACTCGCTCTCCAGCGGGTTGACACCGTAGCCGATCTGGACGCGGTACGTGTAGCCCCCGGCGCGCTGGGCCGCGACGCGGCCCACGACGCCGATGCTGCCGTCCCGCATGGGATCGAGCGGCTGGAACCAGACCGGGGAGCGGATCTCGGCTTCGGGCGGTATCTTGCCGGCCAGGATGCGCGCCACCGCGGCGCGGGCGTTGATGCGGCCGTGCCCCGTGAACTGGTCGGTGCCGGCCTCGGAGGCGTAGCGGATGGTGTCGGGGAAGGTGATGATGCGCTGATTCTCGAAGTTGAGGTCGTCGGCGCTCTGCTCGAGCACCTGCCGCAGCTCGTTCGCCGTGAGCGGGCTGCCGAGCGCATGGGCCGCCAGCGCATCGCGGCCGGCGGACACGAGGAGTCCCATGATGCCCGAGCTCCGTCCCGTCGCCTCCGAGGAGCACGAGGTCGACGACACGCTCACCGAGACGTTGCCGCCGAAGTTGGTGCAGCCGTCGATGAACAGCCACGACTGCGGCTCGACCCCCTGCAGCCCGAAGTCGCGGATGGAGTTCACGACGATCGTGTGGACGTAGTTGGACGGATAGTTGTGGTGCCAGGAGTCCTCGTCGGCCGCGGACGCCATCACCGGGACGTTGTGCCGGTAGGCATAGTCCACGGCCTGTTGCCCGAAGCCCGAGTTGTTGAGGGTGCCGAGCGCTTCCTGGATCACCGCCGCGCCGGTGTCGACCGCGAACACGACGCCCTGGGCGAAGCGGTTCACCTCGGCGACGAAGCTGTCGCCGACCCGCACCGGCATGACCATGCAGTTCGGGCAGGTCCCGAGGCTGCCGCCGTTGTTGGCCTCGGCCGTCGAGTCCCTGGCCTCGCCGGTGCCGTGGCCGAACTGCACCTCGTCGAAGGGGTCGTTGTCGTTCTCGAAGAAGTCCCACCCGGCGATGTCGTCGACGTAGCCGTCGCCGTCGTTGTCGACCCCGTCGGAGAAAGTCAGGATCAGGTCCTCGGGATCGATCACCCCGTTGCCGTTGCGGTCCGACACCCGCGGGTCGTTGTCGTAGTCGGGTGCGTTCAGGACGCCGTCCCCGTTGCAGTCGTAGGGGTCCGGGCCCGGAGGGCCGGGCGGCGCGCACTGCGGCACCGGCAGCTCGCCGCGGTTCAGGTAGAACTTCTTCCGCAGGTCGTTGAGGGCCCCGAGGTCGTTCCACTTGATTCCGGAGTCGAGCACCGCGATCACCACGTCGGGCCGCCCGGTCTCGAGCCGCCACGCGGTCTCCACGCTCATGCCGCTCACGCCGAAGAGCTCGTTCGGGCTGTTCAGCACCGTCGGGTCGGTGGTGCACACGCTCGTGCTGGCGAACTTCCACATCTCCCCGTTGCAGCCGCTCATCTCGTTGGGCAGCGGGATGCAGCCGGGCGGATTGCCCGAGGAGTCGCAGCGGTTCGCGTCGGCGTGGAACGGGAACTCGGCGCGCGCGGAGAGCGCCACGAAGAGTGTCAGGCTGACGGCGACTGCGAGCGGGGGATGACGCATCGACGGGATCGCCGCTACGAGCGGCGGGGTTACGTTCCGCCCGGGGGCCGGGGGAGATCAACCCACGATCCGGGGGTTTTGCGCGCGGACATAGGGGAAAGGTCCGCCGGCTACAGGCGGGCGGTGCGGCCGATCAGACGGGATGCACCGTCTCACCCGCCGGCCGGGCTGCCGCGCGCCGGCAGACGTCCGCCAGGGCGGCGAGCGCGCGCTCGACCTCGCCGCGCGCCGCCGCGACCGCCTCCAGCTCGGCCGCCGCCTCGGTGATGGTGGGAAAACCGTAGCCGGTGGCCGCGCCCTTCAGCTGGTGGGCGAGGTCGGCGAGCCCCACCAGGTCACGCGCGCCGAGCGCGCGCTCCATCGCGCCCAGGCGTTCGGGCAGGCGGCCGACGAAGCCGTCGAGCAGGCGCGCGATCTCGGCGTCGGCCGCGAGCGCGCTCACCAGCGGCGCCGCGCCGCCGGGCGCGAGGTAGGCGCGCGCGACCTCGATCAGCGTGCGCCGCAGGATCGGCTTGGTGGCGAAGCCGTCGCACCCGGCGCCGAGACACCTCGCGCGCTCGTCCTCCATGGCGTGCGCCGTGAGCGCGACGATCGGCCCCCGGTAGCCCGCCGCGCGCAGCCGGGCGGCCGCCGCGTAGCCGTCGAGCTCGGGCATCTGCATGTCCATCAGGATGAGATCGTAGGGGGCACCTGCCTCGGCGGCGCGCAGCGCGAGCTCGCACGCGACCAGCCCGTTCTCGGCCGTCTCGACCTCGGCGCCGGCGGCGCGGAGATGGCGCGCGAGCAGCCGGCGCGCGTCGAGACCGTCCTCGGCGAGGAGGATGCGCCCGCGGAGCGCCTGACGCTCGTCGGCCGACGGCTCCGGCCTCTCCGCCGCGGCGCGGACCTCGGGCGGGCGGTCGAGCAGGCGGACGCCCGCGAGCGAGCCGACGTCGATGGTCAGGGTGAACGTGCTGCCCTCGCCCGGGAGGCTTCGCACCCGCAGGTCGCCGCCCAGCATGCCGGCGAGCCGCTTCGAGATCGCGAGCCCGAGACCCGTGCCCCCGAAGCGGCGCGTGGTCGAGGCGTCCGCCTGCGAGAAGGCGGTGAAGAGCCGCGCCTGCTGCTCGGCGTCGAGGCCGATGCCGGTGTCGATGACCTCGAAGCGGAGACGGGTGTCCTCCACCGGACCGACCTCGAGGCGGACGCTCCCCCTGGGCGTGAACTTGATCGCGTTGCCGACCAGGTTCAGGAGTATCTGGCGGAGTCGGGTGGGGTCGGTCTCGATCGTCTCCGGAAGCGGGCTGCGATACCCGACCTCGACGTCGAGGCCGTCGTGCGCCGCCCGCGGGCGCAGCACGGCGGCCACCTCGGCCACCAGCGCGAAGGGCGAGCAGGCCATCCGCTCGATCGTCATCCGCCCGGACTCGATCTTCGAGAGGTCGAGGATGTCGTTGACGATCGTCATCAGGTGCTCGCCGTTCCGCCGGACGGTGGCCAGGCCCTCGGCGCGCTCCGCGGGCGAGAGGTCGGGGTCGCCGAGCAGCTCCGTGTAGCCGACCAGCGCGGTCATCGGGGTGCGGATCTCGTGGCTCGTGTGGGCGAGGAACTCGGACTTGAGCCGCGAGGCCTCCTGCGCCGCGCGCCGCGCCTCGTCGCGGTCGCGCGCCAGCACCGCCAGCTCGCCCGCCTGGCGCTCGGCCTGCCCGCGCGCCTCCTCGACCGCCACCACGTGGCGGCGCCGCTCCGCCAGGCCGCGCATGGCGATGACGTAAGACGATCCCACCAGGCCGAGCGCGAGCAGGTCACTGACCAGCACGACGACGCGCGTGAGGCGCGCGCTCGCGTGTGCGTACGCGCCGCGGTCGAGCAGCACCATGCGCTCCGCGCGGTCCATCTCGCCGACCAGCTTGCGGATGTCGTCCATGACCGTCTTGCCCCGATCGGTGAGCACATGCTGGCGCGCCGCCGCGAGGCCCTCGCGGTCGTAGAGGTCGATCGTCTCGCGCATGATGGCGAGCCGGCTCGCCACCTGCGGCACGAGCCGGTTGAGCCGCTCCTCCTCGGCCGAGCCGTCTGCGGTGAGCACGCGGATCGCGTGGAGGGTGTCGGCTATGCGGGCGGTCGCCCGCTCGTACGGCGCGAGGTAGCGGACCGAGCCGGTGATGAGATAGCCGCGCTGCCCGGTCTCGGCGTCGGTCATCTCGGCGAGCAGGTGGTCGAGCTGCTCGACCACCTCGTGCGCGTGGTTCACCTCCTCGCTGGTGACGAGGAAGGTCCTGGTGCTCCAGTAGTCGGAGGCCGAGAGCAGGGCGAGGATGCCCAGCGCGACCCACAGGCCCGCGGCGATCGCATCCTCGACCGAGAAGCGCATGGCGTCAGCCCGGCGGCTGAAGATTCGGCCGCGACCTGCCGAACACTAGGATCATGCGTGCCCAAGGGGCGGGGGGCTCGGGACGCCAGCGGTACATGTGACCCTGGGTATGTCGGACGGCGAGGGCGGAATCTTGAGGGCGGAGCGCGGCCGCGTGCTGGTCGTCGACGACGACGTCGACGTGTGCGCGCTCCTCGAGGTGCGGCTCGCGGGGCGCGGGTTCGAGGTGGCGCGGACCACGTCCGCCGTGGCCGCCCTCGACACCCTCGCCACTGCCGAGGTCGATGTGGTCCTGACCGACATCAAGATGGCGCGCATGAGCGGGCTCGAGCTGTGCGAGCGCATCGTCGCCAGCCGCCCGGACCTGCCGGTGGTGGTGATGACGGCCTTCGGCACCCTCGAGGCGGCGATCGCCGCCATCCGGGTCGGCGCATACGACTTCGTCACCAAGCCGGTCGAGATCGACGCGCTGGTGATCGCGCTCGAGCGCGCCGTGGAGCACCGTGTGCTGCGCTGCGAGGTCGAGCGCCTGCGCCGCGTGGTGGACGACGCCCAGGGCTTCGGCGAGCTGGTGGGCGCGAGCGCGCCCATGAAGCGGGTCTACGACCTGCTCGAACGGGTGGTCTCCACCGACGCGACGGTGCTGGTGACCGGCGAGAGCGGCACGGGCAAGGAGCTGGTCGCGCGCGCGCTCCACCGGCGGAGCCGGCGGAGTGTTGGGCCGTTCGTCGCGCTCAACTGTGCGGCGCTGCCCGAGGGGCTCCTCGAGAGCGAGCTCTTCGGCCACGCGCGCGGGGCCTTCACCGACGCGCGCAGCGTGCGCGCGGGTCTCTTCCAGCAGGCGCACGGGGGCACGCTCTTCCTCGACGAGATCGTCGACCTGCCGCGGCCGCTCCAGCCGCGCCTCCTGCGCGTGCTCCAGGAGCGCTCGGTGCGGCCGGTCGGGGCGGACCACGAGGTCCCGGTCGACGTGCGCATCGTCGCCGCCACCAACCGCGACCTCGAGGCGGCCGTCGAGGAGGGCCGCCTGCGGGAGGATCTCTACTTCCGCTTGAACGTGATCCGCGTCGAGCTGCCGCCGCTGCGCGTGCGCGGACGCGACATCCTGCTTCTCGCGCAGCGCTTCGTCGGCCACTACGCCCGGCAGATGACGAAGCCGGTGGGCGGCCTCTCCCCGGCGGTGGCGGAGCGGCTGCTCGCCTACGCCTGGCCGGGGAACGTCCGCGAGCTGCAGAACTGCATGGAGCGCGCGGTGGCGCTGGCCGCCGGCGAGCGCGTCGGGGTGGACGACCTACCGGCGGGCATCCGCACCTACCGCCCCGCGCACGTGGTGGTCGCGGGCGACGATCCCGAGGAGCTGGTCACGCTGGAGGAGGTCGAGCGGCGCTACATCCTGCGCGTGATCGAGGCGGTCGGTGGGCACCGGACGCGGGCAGCACAGGTCCTCGGCCTCGACCGCAAGACGCTCTACCGCAAGCTCGACCGCTATGCCCAGCCGCCGCGGACAGGCTCCTAGCGTCCACCGGATGCCGCCGGCCGGACCGGCGTGACGGTCAGAAATGTGCGGCGAATCACGTGCCTGCGCGGCCGGCCGCCGGGGGTGGGGCAGGATGCCCCGAAAGGCCCCCCGGGCGCGCCCCGGGAATCCTACACTTCCGGCCGGCACGAGGCGTGCAGATAGGGCGCAAAACCAGAGGGGCCGCCCACCGCGCCCCAGAAAGAGGAGAATCCATGCGTATTCAGAAGGCGGGCCGGAGTCGGTCCAAGGGCTTCACGTTGATCGAGTTGCTGGTGGTCGTGGCGATCATCGGCATCCTCGCCGCGATCGCGATCCCGCAGTTCTCGGCGTATCGCTCGCGCGGCTTCAACGCCCGCGTCGCCGCCGATTGCCGCAACGCGGCCACTGCCCAGGAGGCAGCGTTCGTGGACAACAACACGTACACCACGGGCGCGTGCAGCACGCTGCCGGGCTTCACCGGCTCGGGCGGCGTGACCTGCAACACGGTCGGTACGGCGACCACCTTCACGGTGACCACGAGCCACCTGAGCGCCACGAAGAGCTGCACCTGGACCAGCAACCCGGCCGCCGGGAGCCCGAACCTGGTCTGCTCGTAAGTCGATCCTTCCCCTTCCCGCCGGCGGGGAGCCGACCCTCGGCTCTCCGCCGGCGTTTCGTTTCAACTCCCCGACGCAGCACCCCCATCTAGAACTTCACCAGCGCATCGAGCTGGAAGCGCGTGAGTGTCTCGTTGGTGCTGCCGGCCGGCCGGTTGATGAAGTTCGTGAAGTAGCCGCGCGCGCTGATCGTGAGCGGGTCCAGGAGCTGGTAGTCGATCCCGACTGCGGGTCCCTCCACGTTCGTTCCCGCCGTGCCGAACTCGCTGGAGGTGAAGGACGAGATGGTGGCCTCCTGTCCGAGGTGCTCGTAGAAGCCGTAGAGGGACCAGTCGCCCTTGACCCTGGTCTGGCCGAGCCTGAGGCCGCTCTGCCAGCCCTGGGCGTCGTCCGTCGCCGCGTCCCAGTTGTAGACGTAGTCGGCCCACCAGCGCAGCGGATACGTGAGCACGGCGTTCGGGACGGTCGTGGCGAGCGTGAAGTTCGACTGGTTGAAGCCGCTCTTGTAGCCCGTGATGGCGGTGAAGGCCGCGGGCTTCTTGCCCGGCGTGGTCGTCGGCGGCTGGATCGTCTTCATGACCAGCAGGTTCGTGTTCGCGAGCGTGGAGTTGAAGTTCGAGTTGGCCACCGGCGCGCCCGAGGCGGTGAACGCGGTCGTGTTCCGGCTGAGCGCCTGCGCGATCTGGTCGGGGTTCAGCCACCAGTACTGGGCAAGGCCCGCCTCGAGCAGGACGCTGCCGAAGTGCAGCGAGGGGTTCACCTGACCCCCGAACATCCACCCGTCCTCCTTGTTGCTGATCTCGTTGAACGTCCACTCGAGAGCGTGCAGCTTCACCTGGTCGAGGGCCCCGAGCGGCTGGCCGAGGAGCTGGAACGTCTGGCTCAGGCCTTCGGCCGAGATGTCCTCGTCGAAGACCATCTCGTCGGTGCGGAAGATCGGGTTCGGGAACTTGCCGGCGGTGAAGGCGATCGCCCCGGGGCGGATGCCGAAGCTCTGCCCGGGCGCGAAGGTGAGGTAGGCCCAGTCCAGGTTGAAGTTCTTCCGCGTGAAGTTCCCGCCCAGGGTCTCGTTGGTCGAGATGGGGTCGTTGGGATTGCCCGAGGCGCCCCGGATGGTCGCCGTCAGCTCGTCGGTGAGCGCGACCCGCACGCCCAGCCGTGCGCGGATGCGCTCCCGGTTGCGCGCCGTGACCACCGCCTTCCTTGCGTGCGGCTGATGGTAGAAGCCCTCGTGGCGGTAGCGCACGTCGCCGAACACGGTCGTGCGGCTGAGCCAGTCCGGCAGCGAGACGGCCTTCTTGGCATCCGCGGTCGCGGTCCTGGCGCTGGTTGCGGCCTCGTCGACCTTCTTCTGCGTCTCCTGACTGACGGCCTTCTGCTGCTCGATCTGGCGGTGGAGCTCCTCGACCTCCTCCTGCGTCTTCCGGAGCGTCTCCTCGAGGACCCGGAGCCGCCGCTCCGCGGCGCTCTCCGCGAACGCCTGGCCCGGGGGAGCGAGCAGCAGGAGCAGCGTCAGGCCTCCTGCGACGATCCGTCGTCTCTTCCGGTGAGATCGGATGGACATGCGTGCTCCTCCGCTTCGAGCTTCGACGTGCCTCGGGTCCTCCGGTCGGCAGCTCGTGTGTGTGGTTGGGGCCTCCCGTCGACGGGTCGGCCTGCGGGGCGGCCCCGCTGCTACGCGGCGCTCGGGCGCCGCATCCCTAGCCGCTGATGCCGACGGACGTCCAGCGCGACGCCCCGGTCGCCGAGGCGCGGGAACTGGCCCCGCACCCAGGCGAGCGCCGCGGCGCTCGCGTCGGCGGCGAGATCCTCGACGAGCGAGACCTCGGCCGCGATCCGCTCGGCGTCCACCCCGAGGTGGTCGGCGAGGAGCCCGCGGATGCAGGCCTCGACCTCCGGCCGCACGGCGGCCGCCACGAAGTCCTCCCGGACCGACAGGGCGAGCATTGTCCTATCCTCCTCGCTCACGGCGCCTCCCGCCCGGGGCGCTGCTCCGAGTAGACGCGCACCTTCACGACCGGGCGGGCGGGGTTGATGTGTTGGACCGCAGCCGCTCGGCCTCGGCGAGGTCGCGGCGGGTCTTCCACTCGAGCGCGGTCTTCGCGAAGAGCGTGACCAGCGCGAGCATGGCGAGCACGGACGCCAGGGCGAAGGCGCCGGGCAGGTTGTACTCCTGGAAGAGTTTCTCGACGCGCAGAGGCATGGTGTCGGTCTTGCCCGCGATGTGGCCCGACACGACGTAGACCGCGCCGAACTCGCCCATCGCGCGCGCGTTGCAGAGAATCACCCCGTAGAGGAGCCCCCACTTGATGTTGGGGAGCGTGATCAGCCGGAACACCTGCCAGCCGCGCGCGCCGAGGCTCACGGCTGCCACCTCCTCCTCGGCGCCGATCGCCTCCATGAGCGGGATCAGCTCGCGCGCCACCACCGGGAAGGTGACGAAGGCGGTGGCGAGGACGAGGCCGGGGAGGGCGAACACGATCTTGAGATCGTGGGCGCGGAGCCACGGGCCGAAGGTCCCCTGCAGGCCGAAGAGGAGGAGGAGGAAGAGGCCGACCACGACCGGCGAGACCGTGAAGGGCAGGTCGATGAGGGCGGTCAGCAGCGTGCGCCCCGGGAAGTGGAAGCGCGCGATCGCCCAGGCCGCCGCGATGCCGAAGACCAGATTCGAGCCGACGGCGATCGGCGCCACGATGAGCGTGAGCTTGATCGAGTGCAGGGTGTCGGCGTCCGCGACCAGGTTCCGCCAGTAGACGCCGACGCCGCCGGCGAACGCCTGCACGAAGACGTTCACCAGCGGGACGACGACGAAGAACGCCATGACCGCGACCGCGGCCAGGATGAGGGCCGCCTTCACGGCGGGCGGGTCGTCGTGCGCGCGCAGGTGGGTGACGGCCCGAGGCTCAGCCATGGTGTCGCTTGCTCCAGCGTGCGAGGAGATTGATGAGGAAGAGCGTGACGAAGGAGATCGTGAGCAGGACGACGGCGATGGCCGTCGCCTCGGTGTAGGCGAACTCCTCGAGGCGCGCCACGACCAGCACCGGGGCGATCTCGGTCCGGAACGGCATGTTGCCGGAGACGAAGACCACCGAGCCGTACTCGCCGAGCGAGCGCGCGAAGGCGAGGGCGAAGCCGGTGATGACGGCCGGCAGGATGGAGGGGAAGATCACCCGGAGCGCGGTCTGCAGCCGGTTCGCGCCCAGGCACGCGGCGGCCTCCTCGACGTCCTTGTCGAGGCCCTCGAGCACGGGCTGGAGGGTGCGGACCACGAAGGGGAAGCCGATGAAGACCAGCACGAGCACGATGCCCAGGCGCGAGTACGCACCCTGGATGCCGAGCGGGACGAGGAAGCGCCCGTACCAGCCCTGCTCGACGAACAGGTCCGAGTAGACGAGTCCGGCGACGGCCGTCGGGAGCGCGAAGGGCAGGTCGACGAGAGAATCGAGGAGGCCCTTCAAGGGGAACTGGTAGCGCACGAGCACCCACGCCACGAGCACGCCCACCACCACGTTGATGACCGCCGACGCCAAGGATGCGCCCACGGTGAGTCGGTACGCCGCCAGCGCACGTTCCGACGCGACGGCGGCCCAGAATTCGCTGAACGAGAGATGCGAAGCCTTGAGGAACCCCGCCCCGAGCGGGATCGCGACCAGCAGGCTCATGTAGAGGAGCGTGTAGCCGAGGCTCAGCGAGAAGCCCGGCAGCACGCGGCGGTTCACGTCGGTCGTCATGGGCGGGGTCCCGGGGCTCCGCTCACGGCTTCGGCTTGTAGAAGCCGTCGAACACGCCCCCGTCGTTGAAGAACTTGACGTAGGCGTCGTCCCAGCTCTTCGCGATCGCGGTTATCGGGAAGACCTTGATCTCGGGGAATTCCGTTGCGTACCTCTGGCGCACGGCCGGGTCGATCGGGCGGTAGAAGTTCTTGGCGATGATCTTCTGCCCCTCTTCGGTGTAGAGGAACTCGAGGTACGCCCTGGCCGCGGCCTCCGTGCCCTTGCGCTTCACGTTGGCGTCGACCCAGGTGACCTGCGGCTCGGCGAGAAAGCTGATGGGGGGATAGACGATCTCGACCGCGCCGCCGGCCTCCTGGACCTCGAGGCGTGCCTCGTTCTCCCACGCGAGGTGCACGTCCCCGATCTTCTTCTGCACGAAGGTGGTGGTGGAGCCGCGCGCGCCCAGGTCGAGGACGGGCACTCGCGCGTAGAGCTTCTTGACGAACTCGAGCGCGTCGGCCTCCGAGCCCCCGCGCTGCGTGACCGAACCCCAGGCGGCGAGGAAGGAGAGCTTGCCGTTACCGGAGGTCTTCGGGTTGGGGGTCACGATCTCGATGCCGGGCTTCACGATGTCGGGCCAGTCCTTGATGCCCTTGGGGTTCCCCTTGCGGACCACGAACACGATGGTCGAGGTGTAGGGGAGGGAGTCATTGGGGAGCCGCTTCTCCCAGCCGGCCCCGATCTGACCCGCCTTGCGGATGGCGTCGGTGTCGGCCCACATGGCGAGCGAGACCACGTCAGCGTCGAGGCCGTCGATCACCGCGCGCGCCTGGGTGCCGGAGCCGCCGTGCGACTGCTTGATGGCGAGCGTGGTGCCGGTCTCCTTCTCGTACTTCGGGATGAAGGCCGCGTTGACGTCGCGCCACAGCTCGCGCGTCGGGTCGTAGGACACGTTGAGCAGCTCGAGGGTGGCGGCCCGGAGCGGTGCAGTGAGGAGCGCCGCCGTGAGCAGGGCGAGTGTGGTGTGTCTCAGCATGGAGATCTCCCTCAGCCCTGGACGAAGTCCCAGGACTCGGTCGGGCCGTCCGCGATCCCGCCGGGACGGTCGATGAACGAGATGTCGGGGGAAACGAGGCGGCTAGGCCGCCAGCTGACAGGAGGGTCTACAAAGGCAATCCCGGAGGGCAACGCTGGCCACCGTGGCGCGCGCCGCATCGCGGAGCGCACGGCGGCTCGTGCCGAGCGAGCGCAGGTGTCGCTTCGTCTTCGGCCAGCGGTGATGCAGGTCCTGTCTCATCGCTTCCTCCTGGATGGTCGCGGGTGCCGTCTCGGTCGCCGGAAAACAAAAAGGCCCGGGGGCGTGAGCCTCCCGGGCCTTCGGGTCGAGACGTTCGCTTGGCTTAGGAGCTGGCGGCGACGAACGCGACGCGACCGTGGGCGAGGGAAGCCCCCCGGGCCTCGGTACAACAACAGCAGGTCGCGGTCCGCATCGTCACGTGTCGTCAATGCCGGAGGTCCGCGTCAGTGTCAAGCACCGCGTCGAATGACGACCACCGGACGGCGCCTGACCCACCAGCGGAGGAACGGGAGCCACAGGCTCAGATCGAGTAGTCCTGCACGAAGACGCGCAGCTGCCGGGGTACGACGTGCACCACGTCCCCGACCGCGAGGCCCAGCTCGCGGTGCCGCTCCGGGGTGAGATCGACGCTCAGCACGACGCCGAAGGGCTCCGCGTAGACGCGCACCTTGACTACCGCGCCGGCCGCCCGGATGTCAGCGACCTTGCCCTCGAGGCTCGGCCGCCCGTCGCGCGCGCGCAGGATGTCGAGCTCGTGCGCCCGGGCGAAGGCGGTCGCGGCGCGCGCCTCGTCGTGAGGATGCTGCGGGTAGGAGACATCGAGGCCGCCCACGAGCGCGCGCCCGCGCTGCACGGTCCCGCGCAGCACGTTCACGTTGCCGAGGAAGCCCATCACGAACGGGCTTCCCGGCTGCTCGAAGATCTCGCCCGGGGAACCCACCTGCTCGATGTGCCCGCGGTACATGATCGCGACCCGGTCGGCCACCTCGAAGGCCTCCTCCTGGTCGTGGGTCACGAACACGCTGGTCACGTGGATCTCGTCGTGCAGCCGGCGGAGCCACTCGCGCAGCTCCTGGCGCACCTTCGCGTCGAGCGCGCCGAAGGGCTCGTCGAGGAGAAGGACGCGCGGCTCCGCGGCCAGCGCGCGCGCCAGCGCCACGCGCTGGCGCTGCCCGCCCGAGAGCTGCGAGGGGAGGGCCCGCTCCAGCCCTTCCAGCTGGATCAGGGCGAGGAGCTTCTGCACGCGCTCCCGAGCGCGCGCCTTCGGCCAGCCGCGCACGCTGAGCCCGAAGGCGATGTTGTCGAACACGCTCATGTGCCGGAAGAGCGCGTAGTGCTGGAAGACGAAGCCGACGTTGCGCTCGCGCACGCCGACCTCGGTGACGTCCTGGTCGTCGTAGCGCACCGAGCCGTCGTCGGCGACCTCGAGCCCGGCGATGATCCGGAGCA
>Ga0209690_1001488_pt1 | contig 13182 bp, 10 predicted proteins | sample GraSoiAngelo_150_FD_186164 | JGI IMG/M metagenome (GOLD analysis project Ga0209690, IMG submission 186164) | Grasslands soil microbial communities from the Angelo Coastal Reserve, California, USA - 14_1009_09_40cm (SPAdes) (version 2) | ecosystem: Environmental > Terrestrial > Soil > Grasslands ...
CCGTCGGAACGATGCCGAGCGAGAGCACGCCTCCCGCCGCCTGGAATCTCTCGAAAGCGGGCCCCGTGGCGAGCACCGCCTCGAGCGAGAGCCGGGCGTCGATGGAGACCACGTCCCATCCCAGCCCGAGGAGCGGCGCCCACTCGGTGTTCCCGCAGCAGTGCACGCCGACCACCGCACCGTCGCGCCGGAGCGCCAGCACGACGACCCGCAGCTCCTGCAAGCTGACCAGGTGCTGCGGATCGCGCCGGTCGAAGGCATAGAGACCGGGCTCGTCCAGGAAGATCACCGGCCGGGCGCCGGTCTCCCGCAGCCTGCGGGACAGGGCGAGCGCGCGGGCCAGCACCAGCCGGAAGATCTGGCGCTCGATGGCCTTGCCGTCGCCAGTGGCGGCGAGAGGCTCGCCCTGCGTGGTGCGCAGCACCCAGCGCAGCGTGAACGGCCCGGCGATCTGCACCTTCGCGAACGGCAGCTTCCGCTGCTCGACCTCCCAGAGGAAGGGCCGCAGCGCCTGCCACGCGCCCGTCGACGGGAGGAATCGCTGCATGCCGTCGTCGCGCTCGAGAGCGTGGTCGAGGCGCGCGTCGAGCGTCGCCGCTCCGCGCCGCCAGTCGCCCAGGTCGAGGCTGGCGTTGCCCTCGGCGTCCGCGCGCAGCCCGTGCAGACCCTCCAGGGCCTGCGGAACCATGTACTCCGCGGCGTCCCGTCGCGGGAGCTGGGGCGCGGCGGGGATGTCGAGCAGCAGCGCCTGCTGCAGAGCAAGCTCCAGCTGCGTGTGCGGCAGGCTGCCGATGCCGCTGGTGGCCAGCGCCGGGAGCACGGCGGGGCCTACAGACCCGCCCCACCCGCGACGCTGAAGTACGTCGCGTCGGGGTGGTGGAAGACGACGGCGGAGACGCTCGCCTCCGGATCCATCATGCAACCGTCGGTCAGCTCGACGTCGATCTCCTCGGGCCGGAGGACGCGGAAGAGGATCTGCTGATCCTCCAGCCGGGGGCACGCCGGATAACCGAACGAATATCGCTTCCCGTGGTAGTTCGCCTTGAAGCGATCCATCATCGTCATCTCCAGCGGGTCGGGGAAACCCCACTGGCTGCGCAACTTGGCGTGCAGCAGCTCGGCATACCCTTCCGCCGTCTCGAGCGCGAGCGCCTGGAGGAGGTGGCTCTTGAGGAAGTCACCGTTCTTCTTGTACGCCTCGGCGCGACTGCGGATGCCGGCCCCGGCCGTGGTGACGAAGAGCGCGACCGCGTCGTCGGCGGCCACGTAGTCCGACAGGCAGAGCTCGTCGGCGCCCTCCTGTCGCGGGAAGGTGAAGCGCGCCGCATCGGCGCCGCGCGAGTCGAGGAGGACCAGATCGTTCCCTTCTCCGCGCGCGCGGAAGAACTGGTAGACGGCGCGGGCGTGCATCGCGCCGGCGCGGCACTCGGCCTTGAGATCGTCGAGCGCCCCCTTGAGCTGCAGCGCCTTGCGCCCCGCCTCGCTCTTCTCCAACTCGGCGCGGTTGCCGGCCTCGACGTCCTTGACCACGCTGCTCTTCAGCCCCATGTGGCGGCCGTAGATCATCACCGGGTTGATGAACTGCCAGATGTGGTCGAGCGGCGTGTTGCTGAGCACGTGCCGGTCCAGATCGGGCGGCCGCGGCAGCTCTACCAGCGAGGCCACCTTGCGCGAGCGCCGCGCCGTGCTCGGACGCACCGGCGCGGGCCTGGCTGCATCGACGGCCGCGAGCTGCGCGCGCCGATCCTGTAGCTCGCGCCGCAGGTTTTCGTGCTTCTCGGTCTCGGTGACCCGCTTGGCCAGGTCCAGGCCGCTCATCGCGTCCTGGGCGTAGGCGACGGTGCCGCCGTACGCGGGCGCGATCTGCCGGTCGACGAAGTTGCGGGAGAGCGCCGCGCCTCCCACGAGCAGCGGCAGGTCCACCCCGGCGGCCTTGAGATCGGTCGCGGTCGCGACCATCTGCTGCGCGGACTTGACCAGCAGGCCGGAGAGCCCCACCAAGTCGGGGCGGTGGTCGCGCACCGCCTGGATGAGCGCCTCCGGCGGCACCTTGATGCCGAGGTTCACCACCTCGAAGCCGTTGTTGGACAGGATGATGTCGACCAGGTTCTTTCCGATGTCGTGGACGTCGCCCTTCACGGTCGCAAGCAGCACCTTGCCGCGCGCGGCGCTGTTCACCTTGTCCATGTGCGGCTCGAGGAAGGAGACGGCCGCCTTCATCGACTCGGCGCTCTGCAGGACCTCGGCGACGATCAGCTGGTTGGCGTTGAAGAGCCGGCCCACCTCGTCCATGCCACGCATCAGCGGGCCGTTGATCACGTCGAGGGGTTTCGTGCCCTCGCGCAGCTTCTCGGCGAGGTCGTCGTAGAGGCCGTCGCGCGATCCCTCCACGATGTAACGAGCCAGGCGCTCGTCGAGCGGGAGTGAGCTGCGCGCGGGACCTTCCGGCTTCTTTTCACGGAAGTGGGCGGCGAAAGCCGCCACCACGCCCTGCAGCGCGGAATGCTCGCGGCAGAAGAGCACGCCTTCGGCAAGCTTGCGCTCGTGCTCCGGGATGGACGGGTAGCGCTCCAGCTTCTCCGCGTTCACCAGCGCCAGGTCGAGGCCGGCCTGCACGCAGTGGTAGAGGAAGACCGAGTTGACCACCTCGCGGCCCGCCGCGGGGAGTCCGAAGGACACGTTGGAGATTCCCAGGACCGTCTTGCACGAAGGCAGCGCGGCCTTGATCGCGCGGACCGCCTCGATGGTCTCGACCGCGCTCCCCGTGTACGCCGCATCGCCCGAAGCGCAGGGAAATACCAGGGGATCGAAATAGAGGTCCTGCTCGGCGAGCCCGTACTTGCGCGTGAGCAGCTCATGGCTGCGCCGCGCGACGGCAAGCTTGTCCGCCGCCTTGATCGCCTGCCCGCGCTCGTCGATACAGCCGACCACCAGCGCCGCGCCAAACCGGTGAACGAGCGGCGCGATCTTCTCGAATCGCTTCTCGCCGTCCTCCAGGTTGACCGAGTTGACGATCGCCTTTCCCTGCGAGTACGTGAGTCCGATCTCGACCGCCTTCTCGTTCGTCGAGTCGATCATCAGCGGCACGCGCACCTTCTTGACGAGCACCTCGAGGAAGCGGCACAGGTCGGCCACTTCGTCGCGGTCGGTCTGCTGGGTGGAGACGTCCACCAGGTGCGCCCCCCGCTTGACCTGCGCCCGCGCGACCTCCGCTGCCTCGTCCCACTTCTCCAGGGCGATCAAGTCGCGGAACTTCTTCGATCCGAGCACGTTGGTGCGCTCGCCGACGATGACCGGCCGGACGTCGTCGCCGATCTCCAGCGGATCCACGCCGGAGAGTGCGCTCCGGAGACGCGTCGGGATCGCGCGCGGCGTGAGGCGGGGGGCGATCTCCGCCAGCCTGGCGATGTGCCCGCGGTGAGTCCCGCAGCATCCGCCCAGGAGGTTCAGCCACCCGTTCTCACCGAAGCGCGACAGCGTCCGCGCCAGCATCTCCGGGGTCTCCAGGTAGCGGCCGTTCTCGTCCGGCAGCCCCGCGTTCGGCACGCAGGCGACGCGGGTCCGCGCCAGCTGGGCGAGCGTGCGGATGTGGTCGGTCATGAACTCCGGACCCGTGGCGCAGTTCAGCCCCAGGTAGAGGAGCTCCCGGTGCTCCAGCGAGATCGCCAGCGCCTCGACCGACTGGCCGGCCAGCATGGTCCCCATCGCCTCGATGGTGCCGCTCACCGCGACCGGGATCCTCTCCTCGGGTGGGAGCGAATCCTGGAATCGATCGATCCCGATCAGGCCCGCTTTGACGTTGCGCGTGTCCTGCGAGGTCTCGAGCAGGAGATAGTCGACGCCTCCCTCGTGCAACCCGCGCGCTTGCGCCTGGTAGTGCTCGATGAGCTGCTCGAACGTCACTCCGCCGGTCACCGAGATGGCCTTGGTGGTGGGCCCCATCGACCCGGCGACGAAACGCGGGCGGTCCTCCGTCCAGAAGGCGTCGGCCTCCGCGCGCGCGAGGAGCGCGGCCGCGCGGTTGATCTCCACTGCCTTCTCCTGCAGCCCGTATTCCGCGAGCACCAGCGGGGTGCCGCCGAAGGTGTTCGTCTCCAGGATGTCGGCGCCAGCCTCCAGGTATCCGCGGTGGATGCCGCGGACGACGTCCGGCCGGGTGAGGTTCACGGACTCGTTGCATCCCTCCAGCTCAGGTCCGCCGAAGTCCTGGGCGGAGAGCGCCAGGTCCTGCAGCGCGGTGCCCATCGCGCCGTCGAGGACCAGCACCCGCCGGTCGAGCTCCGCCCGCAGCCTGGCCACCCGTCCGGCGCGCGTCATTCCGGCACCTCGGCGCAGAGCAGGAACGGCCTGAACGCAGCCGCCCCGCCGGGCAACATCTCGGTGCTGATGCTGCCGAACCCCTCCGCTTCCAGCGCCGCCGCGAGCTGCGCCGGCTCGAATCCCAGCCAGCGGTGGCCCAGCCGGTCGCGCACCCACTCCTCGCCGTGGGGCAACAGCTCCAGGACGAGCAGCTTGCCACCCTTCTTGAGGAGCCTGCGGGCCTGGGAGAGGACCCGAGGCGGATCGTCGACGAAGTGCAGGCTCTGCGAGGCGACCACCAGGTCGAAGCGGCGTCTGACGTCCAGCTTGTGCAGATCGCCGGTGATGAACTCGACGTTGCGGGCACCCTCGCGCTCGGCGCGCGCGCGTGCGGCCTCCAGCGCGTCGCGGCTCTTGTCGATGGCGAGCACCGAGCGCGCCCAGCGCGCCATCTCCACGCTCAGCGCGCCGGTCCCGCAGCCCAGGTCCGCGACGTCGAGCCGGGGCAAGAGCTGGCCGAGCGCGCGCGACCAGAGCTGGAACGACTGCCCGGGCTCGAGCAGCCGCTCGTTCAGCGCTTGCCGGTCCTCGCGGCGCCGCAGCAGCTCCGCCAGGCGCGACAGGTCGCCGTCCGCATCGGTCTTGTCTTCGATGGCCACCTTGACGAGCGGCCAGCGGGCGTCGTCCTTGTCCAGGTCGAGCGCGTAGTAGGTGAAGCCGTTCTGCCGCTCCTCGATGAGCAGCTTCATCGCCTTGAGCTTGCCCAGGTGGTGCGAGACGCTGGGCTGGGCCATGCCCACCAGCGAGACCAGCTCGCTGACGTTGAGCGGCGTCTGCGCGATGAGCCGCAGGATGCGAAGCCGGGTCGCGTCGCCGAGCGCGCGATAGGCCTGGGAGAGCGCCTCCATATCAACGCATCCGCATATCTCGATTCCGGTGACGGCGCAAGCCAGACGGCCGTCCTCGGAGAGCGCGCTGTTCAGCGGGAGCGGAACCAGTCGGCGGTGCGCCCCAACCCCTCCTCGAGGGCAACGCTGGGCTCCCAGCCGAGCGCTGTGCGCGCGGCAAGCGGGTCGACCGAGCTGCGCCGCTGCTCGCCGGGCGCGGGAGGCCCGCGCGCGAGGCGCTTCCGATGACCCGCCGCGCGGGCCAGGATGCGCGCCAGGTCGTTGACCGAGGTCTCGATCCCGGTGCCGACGTTCAAGGCAGCAGTCGCCTCGGCGCCGAGCGCGAGGAGGTTCGCGCGGGCCACGTCCTCGACGTAGACGAAGTCGCGCGTCTGCTCCCCGTCGCCGTTGATCAGCGGATCCCCGCCGCGCAGCATCTTGTGCAGGAAGATGGCCACCACTCCGGCTTCGCCCGTCGGATCCTGGCCCGGGCCGTACACGTTCGCGTAGCGCAGCGACATCGCGGACAGTCCGTCGCGCCGGGCCAGCTCCACGTACTCCTCGCCGCAAAGCTTCGAGACACCGTACGGGCTCGCCGGCCGGCGCGGGTGCTGCTCGGGCGCCGGGAACGTCTCCTGCTCGCCGTAGACCGCTCCGCCCGAGGAGGCGAAGACGAACCGGCGGGCCCCGACGCGCCGCGCCGCGGCCAGCGCGTTCACCGTGCCGAGCACGTTCACCGACGCGTCGTGCATCGGGTCGGCGACCGAACGACGCACGTCCATCTGCGCGGCGAGGTGCAGCACCGCCTCCGGCCGCAGCCGTTCGAGCTCCGCCACGAGCTGCGGCGAGCGCACGTCCATCACCACCAGGTCCGCTCCGGGCGGCAGCGCCTCGCGCTTCCCATGGCTGAGATCGTCGAGCGCGGTGACCGCGTGGCCGGCCTCGAGCAGCGCCCGGCAGCTGTGCGCCCCGATGAATCCGGCCCCTCCGGTGACCACCACGCGCATGGGGGGAATGTAGCCCACCCTTCGGTGAGCAACGAGTTCCGTCCTGCTCCGAGAGGACTGGCGGCCCTTCTGGGCGGGTCGGGGGAATGGTCACCCGCCGGCGCACCCATGGTCACGGGCGGCGCCTTGCCTCCGACCCCCGCAGCGATCGCAGTCTGGTGAGAATGCTGAACCCGCGCGAGAACCGCCGCCTGCGCGTCTTGATCGTGGACGACTACCCGATCGCGCGGAAGATGTTCGTCGCGGGCCTGGCGGGTTACGGGGTCGATACCTGCGAGGCGGGCGACGCGGCCGAGGCGATCGCAGTCGCCGCGCAGCAGTCGCCCGACGTAGTGGTCCTCGATCTCTTCCTCGCCGGCAGCTCCGGCCTGGAGGTCGCTCGCGAGCTGCGCGCGCGCAAGGACAGCGAGCGCGTCGCCATCATCGCCTTGTCCGGACATGCCGGCGAGGAGTACCGCGAGCGCGCCGCGGAAGCGGGCTGCGACCTCTACCTGGTGAAGCCTTGCACGACCGACCAGTTGGTCGAAGCGATCGAGGCCATCCTGCCCAGCCGGACCGCGGCGTAAGCCGGCGTGCCAACCACTTTCGCAGAGGGGGAATTCATGAACCGCATTCGCACCGCAGCGGCCATCCTGGTCCTCGCGGCCGCCGCCACCCCGGCGCTCGCCGAGCAGGACCGCAACGCGACCAACTCGATCTTCCTGGAAGGCGGCGGCCCCGGCCTCGCGTACTCGCTGAACTACGAGCGCATCTTCGAGAACGACTTCGGCCTGCGCGTCGGCTTCAGCTACCTCTCGGTGAGCGGCACCGCGAGCGCCGGCACCTCGACTGCGAACGGAACCATCAGCATGTGGACCGTTCCGGTGCTGGTGAACTACCTGGGCGTCAACTGGGGCAACCACTCGCTGGAGCTGGGCGGCGGAGCCACCGTCGTTGGCTTGGACGGCGCGGGAAGCATGGGGGCCTTCGCAGCCTCCGGCTCCGGGACGCTGGTCCTCGGCACGGCCATCTTCGGCTACCGCCGGCAGCCCCCGGGCGGCGGCTTCCAGTTCCGCATCGGCCTCGAGGCGCTGGTGGGCAAGGGCCTCGCGCTCAGCGACAGCAATCGCGATCCGGACAAGGTCGGCGTCCTGCCCTGGATGTACATGAGCCTCGGGTTCTCGCTGTAACCTACCCGCCGAGGAACAGCCGCCCCACCTGGGGGTCGTGCAGCAGCTCGGCGCCGGTGCCGACCATCGCCACCGAGCCGGAGACGAGGACGTATCCCACGTCGGCGAACTCGAGGCCTTTCTTGGCGTTCTGTTCGACCATGACGATCGCCTTGCCCTCGTTGCGCCGCAGCTCGGAGAGGATCTCGAACACCATGTCGATGTAGCGCGGCTCGAGCCCGATCGACGGTTCGTCCACCAGCAGCACGCGCGGTTTCATCACCAGCGCGCGGGAGATCTCCAGGAGCCGCCGCTCGCCGCCGGAGAGGACGCGGGCCGGCTGTCCGCGGCGCTTCGCCAGGCGCTCGTACTTCTGGAAGATGCGCTCTGCCGCGTCCTTCGCCGCGTCGGGGCGGTCCATGAGGTAGCCGCCCATCCAGAGGTTCTCCTCGACGGTCATGTCCGGGAAGACCGAGTTGTCCTGCAGGATGTAGGCGACGCCCGATTCCTTGAGCTTCTCGTTCGGCGACAGGCGGGTGATGTCCTTGCCGTCCACGCGGACGCTGCCGGAGGTGATGCGCGTGAAGCCGTAGATCGAATGCAGGACGGTCGACTTGCCCGCGCCGTTGGGCCCGATCATGCAGAGCGCGCGCCCCGACGCGATGTGCAGATCGATGCCGTGCAGGATCTCCATCTTGCCGTAGCCGGCGTGCAGGTCCGAGAGCGACAGGATCGGATCGCCACCGGCGAGCTGCGCGATGCGCTCGCGCGTAGGCGCCTCCCCGGCGAACCGCTCCATCAGGTCGCTCCCAGGTAGGCGTCGAGGACGCGCTGGTCCTTCTGCACCTCTTCGGGTTTCCCCTCGGCGAGCAGCTCGCCGTGCGCGAGGCAGTAGATGTACTCGGCCAGCTGCATGATCACGCGCATGTTGTGCTCGATGACCAGCAGCGTGATTCCGAAATCCCGATTCGCCTGACGGAGCCGCTCCAACAGGCCGTTGATCAGCGTCGGGTTGATCCCCGCCGTCGGCTCGTCGAGGAGCAGCATCTTCGGCTGGCTCATCAGCGCCATGGCGAACTCGAGCAATTTCTGCTGGCCGAACGACAGGTCGCCTCCGGGCAAGTGCCGCTTGGCGTGCAGCCCTACGAATTGGAGCAGGTCTTCCGCCTTGCGCTCCTCGGCAGCCGACGGGCGCAGGTACACGGAGCGCCAGCCCAGCCCCGCCGGCGGAACGCTGATCAGCATGTTCTGCAGGCACGTCATCCCGCGATAGATGCGCGTCTGCTGGAACGTGCGAAGCAGCCCGAGGCGCGCGATCTGCGGGACGCGCAGCGTAGTGATCTCGCGCCCGGCGAAGCGGATCGACCCTCCGTCGACCGGGTGCTGACCGACGATGGAGTTGAACAGGGTGGTCTTGCCAGACCCGTTCGGCCCGATCAGGCCGTAGATCTTCCCGGCCGGAACCGCGAGGCTCACGTCGTCATTGGCGACCACGCCGCCGAACGACTTGCGGACGTGCTGCACCTCGAGGATCGGCGTCACCTTCCCGCCTCGGAGGCGGGCTCGTCGACCCGCTGACCAAACCGCTCCGGCCAGCGCTCGCGCGCCCACCCCAGGATTCCGCGGGGGAAGAAGACGACGATCACGACGATGAGCAGCCCGAGCGCGACGCGCTGCCAGCCGAGCAGGTACGTCCAGAACAGCTCTTTCGTGACGTGGAAGATCGCCGCCCCCAGCACCGGCCCCCAGAGCGTTCCCTTCCCGCCCAGGATGGCCATCAGGACCATCCACACGCCGAAGGTCGAGCCGGCGAAGGCGACCTCGCGCGGGTCGATGAACCCGACCAGGTTGCCCACCACGCCGCCCATCAGGCCGAGGAAGAAGGCCGAGACGCACCACGCGGTCGTCTTGTACCGCGTGGTGCGCAGGCCCATCGCCTCCGCCTTGTCCTCGTCGTCGCGGATGGCGTTGATCGCCAGGCCGAACCGCCCGGCATAGAGGAAGCGCAGGACGGGAAAGGTGACCACGGCGAGCGCGAAGGACAGGTAGTAGAAGAACGTCTCGCGCCCGCCGACCGCGCCGGGGAAGAGCGGCGGGACCATGCCGCCGCCGCCGCCGACGAAGTCCCAGCCAGAGGCGAGCTCTCCCGCGGCGATGCCGATGCCCAATGTTCCGATGGCGAAGTAATGCCCGCGCAGGCCGAGCAGCCCGGAACCGATCAAGGCGCCGACCGTGACGGCGAGGAGCGCGCCCACGCCCATGCCGAGGAACAGCGCGGCGTAGTAGCCGAGGTGCAGGTCCCGCTGGACCACCACGCAGGCATACATCCCGACGCCGAAGAACAGGATGTTGCCGAACGAGTTGTAGCCCATCTGTCCGCCGAGCAGGTCCCAGGTGAGCGCGAATACGATCATCACCCAGAGGAAAGCCATCTGGCCGCGGTAGGAGGGCGCCAGGACCGGCGCCAGCAGCCCGAAGGCCAGGATCACGGCGGGGATCAGGAGCTCGCGTGGCGCCGGCAGCTTCATGTCAGGTATCTCCGCTGGCGAGCCAATGAGAAGCGGCGCCAGACGAGGATGACGACCAGCAGCCCGAAGATGAAGGCCGCCTGGTACTCGGCCCCCAGGACGAACCCGGCGAAGTTCTCGGCCACGCCCAGGCCCAGCGCCGCCGCGAGCACGCCGAAGACGTTCCCCAGCCCGGCGAGGATCACGATCATGAACGAACGCACCGTGTACGGCAGGCCGAGATAGGGATGCACGATCCAGGTCATGGCGACCAGCGCGCCCGAGGCGCCGCAGATGGCGGCATTGAGGCCGAAGGTCCAGGCATAGACCCGGTCGGTGTCGATGCCCATGACCCGGGCGGCGCGCGCGTTCTGCGACGTCGCGCGGATCGCCTGGCCCATGCGCGAGCGCTTGAGGAAGACGATCAGCGCCGCGCCGGCCAGCAGCGCGGCGGCGAAGGCGACCAGCTTGATCTCAGAGATGGTCACCGCGCCATCCAGTAGGACCAGCGTGCCGAAGCCGGACTCTGCGGTGCGCACGTTGGCTCCGAACAATCCGTTCGCGAGCTGTTGCAGGAGGATGCTCAAGCCATAGGTGGCCAGGATGGAGATGAACAGGTCCTTGTCGACCACGCGGAAGACGACGACACGGTAGAGCGCCCAGCCCAGGATGAAGAGCAGGATCGCGGCGACCGGCACGCCGAGGAGCGGATGGATGCCGGCACGGTAGAGGAAGTAGGCAGCGTACCCGCCGAGCATCACCAGCTCGCCTTGCGCGACGTTGATGAGGCCCATCACGCCCCAGACGAGCGCCATCCCGTAAGCCGCGAGCGCGAAGATGGCGCCGATCAGGACGCCGTCCAGCAGGAGCTGGAGGGAAAGGGAGGGCGCGGCGAAGAGCAGCCTGAGGTTTTCCATCGGAGCATTCCCGGCCCTGCGCTCGCAGGGCCGGGATCATCGAGAAGAGGACGCGACTCCTTATTGCGGCATCTTGCGCGGGAAGACCAGCTTCGTCTCCGCCCACTTGGTCGGCGCCACCACTTTGTAATCGCCGCCGAGCACCTGGTAGAGCACCATCGGCTTGGCGACGTTCTTTCCGGTCGGGTCGAACTTGATCGGACCGTAGAAGGTCATCATGTCGGTCGCTGCGATGGCGTCGCGCACCTTCTCGGACTCGAAGGACCCGGCGCGCGCGAAGGCGTCGGCGAACACCAGCACCGACGCCGTCGACTCCGCCGCCTGGTACGGCGCAGGGTAGTTGAATTCCTTCTCGAACAGCTTGGCGTAGTCGTCCGCGCTGCCGAACCACTTGTCCTTGTAGCTGAGCTTGCGGTCCCACTGCGAGGCGCAGAGGATGCCCTCGGCGGTCTTCCCCAAGGTCTCGGCGATCTTCGCCGAGTCGCAGTGGGTGGTCCCGACGATGGGAACGTCCACCTTCATCTCGGCGGTCTGCTTCACCACCAGCGTGGCGCCCTTCTCGTGGCCGGAGACGAGCAACAGGTCGGGCTTCACCGCCTTCACCTTGGTGAGCGTCGCGGCCATGTCGTTGATCTCGGGCGGCAGCTTGTCGTCCACGAGGATCTTCATCCCGTGCTTCTGTGCAGCCTCGAGGATGCCCTGCCGCACGTCGAGGCTGAAGGGATCGTTCTCGAACGCCATCGCGATCTTCAGCGTCTTCGGATCGCGGCCGTGCTCCTTCGCCACTTCGGCGGCGACGTTCACGGCGTCGCGCAGGTAGTAGTCCGAGGTGGAGAGCACTGCGAACAGGTATTTGTAGCCTTCGGTGAAGAGCTCGCGCGCCGCGCCGTTCCCCTCCACGTGCGGGACCTTGTACTTCTCGGTCACCGGCGCGATGGCTTTCGTCAGCCCGGAGCTGTACGCGCCGAGCACGAACTTCACGCCGTCCTGGTTGATGAGCCGCTCGGCGAGCTGCGCGCCGCGGGCGGGCGTGGATTCGTCGTCGTAATAGAGCACCTTCAGCTTGTACGCTTTTCCAGAGACCTTCACGCCGCCCATCTCGTTGATGCGTTTCACCGCGAGGTCATAGCCGTCCTTGGTGTTCTTGCCATTGACCGAATACTTGCCGGTGAGCGACACGGCCGCGCCGAGGACGACGGTGTCGCCCTCGACCTTGGCGGCGGCGCCCCCCGCCGCGGCCAGCAGCAGCAATGCGCACGCGCCCGCTGCGGCGAGGCGCGCCAGGGTGATCGACTTCGCCATGTGTTCTCCTCTCGTACCCGCTGTCTTCATCGTTGAACGTCGCTGCGCGAGGCTTCCGACCTTCGTCCATGGGAGCACGGCGCAAGCGGCGCCGCAAGAGCACCAGCCGCGACGGGGCTTTCGTCTGTCCTGATCGGCCCCACTGGCCCGGAACGGAACAGCCCGTTCCGCAACGGGACAGTCAATCTTGCCGGGCCGATTTTGCAAATGTCCCGCCGATGATTGCGCGCCTTCAGCCGAAAACTCGCGCCGCGCGCCCGGACGCAAGAACGGCACGGTCGATGCTGTAGACGCCCCGGCGCACCGCCGCACTCGTGTCCCCGCGGCGGGGATCGTCCAGGGAAGGCCGACAAGGAGGAGCACCGTGCATCGAGCGATCCGAAGAGGAGTGACGACTCTAGCCGTAGTAGCGGGCATCGGCATGTTCGCGCCGGACGCCGTCGCCGACAACGTTCCAACCGGTCTGCCGCCGAGCCATATCCCCGCCGGCATGACGAAGTTCTCTCAGCCGATGCCGCGGTTCGACGTGCTGCCGCGGAATCCCGTCGCGACGCTCAACCCCCCGCCGACGGCGGAGTCCAACCAGACGCAACAGCCCGTCGATCCGGCACTCGGCGGCGGCATGGGCCCCATCGAAGGCCGGCCACCGGGGGCCATCTGGGCTCACCAGGAGTTCGCCCGGTTCCCGCCGCAGCTCGCGGTCGACGTGACGATGGAGGGGGCGAAGGTCAACACGACCTACAATCCTGGAGTCGCGCCGCAATTCAACTCCAACATCAACCCGGCGACCCCGTTCCCGCCGCGCTTCCATCCGCTGCTGCGCGACCAGGGACCGCTGGCGCTCTGGACGTTCAACGGAACGCTTCCGCCCAAGCTCATCATCGGCCGCTACGCGCAGCCTCTTCTCGTCCGCGAGCACAACAAGCTCCCCGTCGACAAGAACGCGAACGGCGGGTTCGGCCTCCATTCGATCTCGACGCACGAGCACAACGGCCACCATGGCGCCGAGAACGACGGGTTCACCGGCGCGTACTTCTGGCCGAACCAGTTCTACGACTATCACTGGCCGATCGTTCTCGCGGGATGGAGGAGCATCAACCCCAACGCGACGGATC
>Ga0209690_1001493_pt1 | contig 13162 bp, 14 predicted proteins | sample GraSoiAngelo_150_FD_186164 | JGI IMG/M metagenome (GOLD analysis project Ga0209690, IMG submission 186164) | Grasslands soil microbial communities from the Angelo Coastal Reserve, California, USA - 14_1009_09_40cm (SPAdes) (version 2) | ecosystem: Environmental > Terrestrial > Soil > Grasslands ...
AGCCTCGCTCCGCCGTTCAGCCTCGTTGTCTCGAGTAGCGCTTGGGAGCCACTGCTCCACCGAATCTGGGGCGAGCCCATGCAGACACGAACCCGCGTCGCCTTCCAGCCTGGAGACTGGGACCGAGCCCATCGTCGCAATCTCCAGAAGGCAGTCCCTGTGGGATTCTCGCTCAGGCGCATCGGCGCAGGTGACGTCGCCCGATTCAGTCGGCTGGCGGACTCCCTGGTCTATAACTTCGCGACGCTCGAAGAGTTTGCGGCGAGAGGTGTCGGATTCGGCGTCGAGCACAAGGGCCGTTACGTCTCTGGCTGCTCGTCATTCGCCGTCAGCAGCCGCAGCCTGGAATTCGAGATCCAGACACACCCGGACTTCCTTCGCCGGGGTCTCGCCTCGGCCTGCGCTGCGGCAATGATCGAATATTGCCTTGAGCATGGACTTCGACCGTGCTGGGACGCACACAACGACGTGTCGGCGGCGCTGGCTACCAAACTCGGCTTCACCAACCCGGCGCCATACACGGCGTACGAGGCCACTTAGCCCAGGTCCTGCGCTGCTCCTTGGCCGATTGACAGCAGCGATACCAACGCCGGGCGGGGTGCGAATTAAGCGAAGTAAGGGTTCAAACAGAAAGCCCGCCCTAGTGTGGCGAGGGACGGGCTGTCTGTGAACCGATGGAGTCGGGCAGTCAGTCGGGTGACTGCGCCTTCCTCAATGTGATTAACGCTCGACTTGTGTGCGATTGGTCGCGGGGGGATCAGCAGCGTCACGCATAAAGTAGAAAGCCCGTCCGGACGGGGCGGGCTTTCTACCAAAGGTAGGACAGGGCAGTCGGGGGGCCAATGCCGACTGCGATTCCCTCAACGTATGGATTATCGCTCGGCTGATAGGCGATTCGTCGAGGGGCCAACGAAATGGCCAGCCTTCTAGTTGTAGCGGAGTAGTCATTGGAGCTCCGGACAGTTGGCTCGTCCCGTCAACGGGTTCCCATTCGGCGTCCTAGCTTTCGGCTCCAATCCGAGCAGTGAAAGGCTCGCTTGAGTCATGAATCCGGCGCCCAATGATCGAAGGAAACTGCGCTTCCTCTTGCCGCTTATTGCAGCAGGCTTCTCGGAATATTCGCATCCGCACTCGATCAGGTCTACGACGACGGATTCAATACAGCTTGCTGGTCTCAGTGGTTGGCACGGGTACTTTTACAGGCCACCGGTAACTGCGAAGCTTTCCGAGAGGCAGCTGACGGTCGCTCGCCGCCCGTAACGGCCATCGCGATCGGGGCATGCAGCGCTGGCGGAAGAGGTCGCTCAGCTTCGTGATGTCGGTTACCAGACTGGAATGCTATGTGACACTTGTTCATCTACTTACATGGAGATGGACGTCGGATGAGTCAGCTACGCAAACGGGCATGCTCGAGTGGCGAGATAGGCGGGAGAGGGTGATCGGTCTGTGTCGATCCTCTTAGCGCTCGTTGCGCGCGTATCTATCTTGGTCTTTCGGTTGGGCTGTGATCTCGCGGCCGCGAGTAGCTGGGCGGCCCCCGCATCTCTACTTGATCCTTATCGTCATCGTCGTTCCAGTATCTTTGTCAGTGCTCGCTACCGCAGAATTTCTCGCTGATTATCGTCCCGGGCAGCTCCTGGTCGCTGTCACAGCGTGGGCGCTGACCTTTTGGGGCTCCTGGAAGCTGTTCAAAGCGATTCAAGGATCAAGCAAATATGGGGGAAAACGTGACGAACTCGCATGACCGCCGTATTGATGAGCTTCATGGTGCCTTAGCTGCGGCACTCGCTCGCGGAGACGACGAAGAGGTCCGCAGTCTTCTTTCACAGATCGGGAAAGCTGAACTGAGGGCCAAGGCGCCCAAGAAGCGCATCCAGCCCGAGCCGGCTGATGGTGACGGCCCAGCGTAACGAATCGGTTACCCGGTGCTCGAAGCTAGAACCTCGACGAGCTGGACCACTTCGATCGGGTCGAAGGGCTTGCTGACGAACACGTCGGCTGCGTGTCCGCGGGGTTCGTCGTAGGCGCTCATTAGGATCACAGGCGTATCGGCTAGGGATGGGGAGGATTTGAGGGTCTGCGTGAAGTCCGCGCCATTCATGCCCGGCAGGTTGACGTCGCAGAGGATGACGTTGGGCTTCTCATCGGGGAGCCCTTCCAATGCGCTTTCAGCATCGGAGCGTAATAGTGTCGCATAGCCGCTGGAGCGCAAGGCGAAGGCGAGCATCGTGAGCACTGTTGGGTCATCCTCGACCACGAGCACAGTATTGTCCATTCGCACCACCCCACTTTCCGGTGAAAAGCAAAAGGGGTCGCTGGAGGGATCCGAATCGTTCCGGTACTAGTACCAGCTCGCGACCGAGAGGGCCCAGATCCGCAGCGACCCTTAGGGCTCAGTGATAATAATGGTGCCCTCGCAGTTGCAGCGGAGTACAACTGGCCGCCCGAAGCGTGTCGGAAGTATCACACGTTAGGGACTTCGTACGCTTTAATCGACGGAACCGGAAGCCTCTCAGGTTGACGAAGTCCGGCCTACTCTGTGCCCACCTAACGCCCGCGGCAGCGCCATTCTGACGGACCCCGTCCGATCTCCTAGAGGAAATGTCAGTAGTGGGACTAATCGCCAGGCATTTCAAAGCCACTGACGATCACTCCATTTGCCTCGATTGAAGCGTGCCGTCGTTGGCACCCGCTTGGTACTCGGGGGAGCTGTGCCAGTTGCGAGCGGCCATGACCACACCCACGCCGAAACCGCCGCAAAGGGCACACACGCCGCTCACTGTCACCCACATCTCGATCCAGAAGACCGCGAGGCCGACGCCAAGCTGAACGGGCACACTCACCCGCTTCGGCCACGGCGACGCCTACCCTGGGAAGCGAACGAGACGGCCTCAATCCGATGTCAGGCTGCTTCGATGTCCCTTTCCCCCCTAGCTATGAAGACAAGCCGGGCGCGCCCGATCGTGTCTTTTACAGAGTCAGCAGAACTGAGATGCGACACCTCGTCGCGTGCTGGGAGGATGTGTTGTCCAAGACTACCAGGCAGTTCCAGCCGGACGTTGCCCATCTCCACCACTTGAACCACGTTCACCTGGCAGCAATCGGACTGGCTAGTATGCGGCGCCTCCCGAAACTCGCCCACCTGCATGGCACCGAGTTAAAGATGCTGCAGGAGATGAACCATCTGACGGTCAGCGACCACGGCGAGATGAGGCTTTGGGATGAGGCGCTGCGCAAGGCAGCTGCTGGCATGCAGCACTTCGTAGTCATAAGCCCGGACAACCTCGAGCGCTCCAAGCAGGTACTGGCGCTCGAGGCTGACAAGCTGTCGTTCATACCGAACGGCGTCGACCTAGAACTATTCAGGCCCCGAAACTTGGCGCGGCAGCGAAAGATGTCACTACTGGAAAAGCTTCTCGTGAAGTCTCCCAGAGGCTGGGATGAAAGCGGCGTCGTCGGCAGCATTCAGTACGCTCGATCTGATCTCGACACCTTCCTCGACGGTTCGGACGAATTCAAGCCGGTCCTCATGTTCGCGGGCCGCTTCTTGCGATTCAAGCGGCTGCCGCTGCTACTCAGCTCCATTGCACGCGCAAACCGTTTCTTTCGCGAGAAGGGACACAGTGTCCCACCCTTCAATCTCCTGGTCTGTGGAGGCGTTCCCGGCGAATGGGAAGGGGAGCATCCGTACAACGACAACCAGACGCCTCGGGCTCACCAACGTCTTCTTCTGCGGCTGGCTGCTCCATCAGGAGCTGGCGGAGGTCTTGAACATAGTCGATGTGTTCGTCGCGCCTTCTGAGAACGAGCCGTTCGGCCTGGTCTTCTTGGAGGCGATGGCGAGTGGCGCTCCTATAATTGCCAGCCGTAGCGGAGGGCCTCTGAGCTTCGTTGTCGCAGACGGCGACAAGCCAAACGGTTGGTTCTGTGAAGAGGACGACCCCATGTCATTGACGCGGGTCATAATCGAGTCAATTTCAAATCAGGCGGAGAGGCGGCGGCGAGGCCGCAACGCTCGCGCAACTGTAGTCACCGATTACGGATGGTCGCGGATTGCCGAACGATTCGAGGACGTCTACCGGCGGATGACCTGCCGCTTAGTGCCTCGCGGGTCCCGTCTTCAAGCAGGACCCCGCTCTAAGGCAACGCGCTTTGGCTGACAGCCACGGCAGCGTATAGGGGGTAGGTCTCCTTTGCGGCGACTCGTAGTGTTTGGCCAACGGGGCTAGTGGCAAGACCGACTCCGGGTGCATTGTTGGCGATGCTAAGATGGTAAAAGACGTCGCAGGTTATTGGTGAGAGAGCATGCGAGCCTACGTCCTCGTTGAAGCAGCGGTTGGTATGGCCAACTCCATTGTTAGCGGGATTCGCAGTTTAGCCTCCGACGACATCAAGCTGGTTTCGGCCGACGTGGTCACGGGGCCGTACGACTCTATAGTTATCCTGGAAGCTAGCGATCTCGATCAGCTGGCTCGATTCTTCACGAACAAGATCCCGGCGATCGACGGCGTCCAGCGAACTATTACTTGCGTCGCTTAGCGCGCCGTATACCCGGCCAATCGTCTACTAGGCGATCCGCCCCCCGTCCGGCCGGCGGACAGCCCACGGGCACGAGTTTTTGCAGGTGCGGTTGTGTGTAAGTATGCTGTCATACCAGTCTACCGGCCGTGGCCGCCCGAGCGTCCCTTACGACCCCTCACGCTCGGCCAGGAGGCGAATAGCTACCCGTACCAACGCGCTCTTGCTGCGGCCTCTATGTCCCCTTCTACGTTCATCGAGCCACAGGCTCTCGAGCAGCTCAATAGTGTCGCGATCAAGATAAAACGTTGCTTTCAACAGGGCTGGGTCGTTCTGCTGTTGTTCTGGCGTACCAGGCTGGAGGTACGCCTCCGTACTGGCACGGCGGCGTACTGGTGCGGCTTCAAACGCTCCGTAGACGGCCTCTAGCCCCCGGCCCTTCATCGACACCCTCTTGGGCATGGTCGATCACCTCCGTTATCCGGCGAAACGCCTCGGCGGCGTCGCTCCTTGGATCGAATTCCAAAATTGATTGGCCGGTGATAAGGGCGTCAGCCACCTTCACTCGCTGGGGAACGATGATGTCGCTGACGAGTCGCCCGCAGATGCGGCGGAGTTCGTCAAGAGCCTCGCGGGCATGAACTGTTCGCGGCACTTTGACCGGCAATATGGCGGTGATCCGGAGCCCGGGATTGAATCGCTCCTGGATCCCCTTGATGGTGGCAAGGAGACCGCTGAGTCCGCGGAAGGCAAGGAAGCTACATTCGGCGGGCACGAGGACCTCATTAGCGGCAACAAGGGCATTGATAGTGAGAACACCCAGCGACGTCGGACAGTCTATCAGAATGAAGTCTGCCCTCGTCTTCAGCGACAACAATCTGCGGCGCAGCGTCTGTTGCCAATCCGGCTTTGCGGCGAGCTCAAACTCTGCTCCGGCTAGGTCAATGCCGGCAGGCGCCAGCACAACCTTGGTCCGAACTTGAAGGCATACCGAGTCCAGGGGCGTTTCCTCGTCAATCAGCGCGTGGTATGTGGTGGCGGACAGTGAGTCCGGGTCAACGCCGAGGCCCTGCGTCAAGCTGGCCTGCGGGTCGAAATCGACTAAGATAACGCTTCTGCCCAGCTGGGATAGCCCGACACCGATGTTGATCGTGGTCGTCGTTTTACCCACTCCGCCCTTTTGATTTGCTACTGCAATCACCCGGGGCATGACAGCAGCATCATGCCAGCAAGCAAGTAGGCTGGCAAGCCACCCGCTGGGCCGAAGGCCTGCTTCTTACGGATAGGCCCAGGGCGGACCCTTAAGTACCTCATTGACGCGAGCGCCCCAACTGATGTCGTCGTTGGAGCAGGCTAGTCCAGCTACCGCAAGGAAGGCGACAAGCACCAGGAGCGGGATGAACCATCGAAAGCGCAACTTTAGACCCTCCTCCTCGGCGCGCCAGCCAGACCCAGCTAGCGGCTTGTTATTCTCCAAGAATTTCCCGAAGGCAGTGCAACAAATTTGGCCGGAACTGCGTCCAAATTTTCAACCAAATCTTCACGCTTTCTTTACTGGAGCAGGCCTGATGAACGAGCAACACCAGAACCCCCCTATTAGTGCCATTAGGAGTGGCCGTCTCACATCCGAACAGACGGAGTACCTCGAAGGGCAACTGATCGCCTGCAAGGTGCTGCTAAGAGCGTGTCAGGACGCCACCTTCGACTTTTCCTTGAGTTCCACCTACGCGACAGACTCAAGGGAAGAACGGCTTAACGAGACAGCAGCCCTGGTGCTTTCCAACGTGCTGCATTCGTGGCGAGAAGCGGGGGCTTTCTTAAAGGACCTCCTTGTTCTCCAAGTGTGGCCGGACGAAGTAACGCTGGCGCGCTGGATGCAGGCCGACTCTTCTTTGACGCCGACTGCAAATGCGGCTTACCGGCGCAAAAATTGGATGTAGGGGTGAGGCGATGGCGACTAGAAGGCCAGTCAAGGTGGAGAGTTCCAGCCGTGCTCGCGGCCATGTGTCATGGAGGGCGACGAACGGCTCATCCCGTGATCGCCTCCGCCACCCGAAACAAGCGACTGTAGCTGAGACCCAGCGGCGACCCAGCTCCCCCGCCAACACTAAGGGTATTCCTGACAGGGCCGCTACCCGGCGGGAGAGTGCATCGGTCAAGAGCCGTTTGGACTTCCTTCGTCTCTTAGAGCAGTTGCCCGAAGCTGCCGTCGTGGTCAGCGGCCAAGGCGAGATACTGTTCGCGAACGCGCACACAGAGAATCTTTTCAGTTATCAGCCGGATGAGATTATTGGCCGGTCCGTCAACGCGGTCGCTCCAGTTGGCTTTCGGGCGAGGCCTGTGGGCGCTGGTCTAGACCTCTACGGCTTGCGCAAGGATGGTTCAGAATTCCCCGCAGATATCCGAGTCAGCCACGTGAACACGAGCGACGGCGGACTGATCGTCGCTACAATCCGTGACATTACCGAACAGAAGCGGGCTGAGGAGTCGCTCCGCGAGAGCGAAGCGCGCTACCGCAGCCTCGTCGAAGCCTGCCCGGATGCAGTCACGCTAACAGAAATAGAGGGTCGAATCCTCTTGTGTAACGAACGGGCAGCGACGCTGCACGGTTTTCGTAAGCCCGAGGAGGCGATCGGCCAAAACGCCTTTGATTTCATCGCTCCGGAAGACCGTCAGAGAGCGATGGAGGGGATGTCCGAGACGCTTCAGACGGGTGGAGTGCGAGACGTTCAATACATGCTCATACGAAAAGACGGGACGCGCTTCGCCGCTGAACTTAGTGCGTCGGTTATCGCCGACGAGGACGGCAAACCAACAGCCTTCACTGCCTTCGTCAGGGACATCACGGAGCGCAAGCGCATGGCGGATGCGCTCCAAAAGGAGTCGGCCAGTCTCCGCCTGCTGGAGGCGGTGGCGTTTGCTGCTAACGAAGCGTCCAGCGTTGACGGTGCGATGCAATTCGCACTCGACCGGGTCTGTGCTCATATGGGTTGGCCCGTCGGGCACGTCTATATGCGAGATCCCTGCGGCGAGCTGGTCCCCAGCTCCATGTGGCACATTGATGACCCCGATCGTTTCCGGGCCTTCCGCGAAGTTACTCAGGCAACGCACTTTACTTGTGGAATGGGGCTGCCCGGGTCGGTACTCGCTAGTGGCAATCCGGCGTGGATCATGGATGTCACCAGCTGGCCTCACTTTAAGCGGTCCAAGGAAGCCAAGGAGGTCGGCATAAAGACGGGATTTGCCTTTCCTGTTCTTGTCGAAAACGAAGTGGTAGCTGTCCTCGAATTCTACTCCGATGAGGAGGCTGAGCCCGATGAACCTCTGCTAGAGGTTATGGCTCATATCGGCACGGTGCTGGGTCGCGTCGTCGAGCGCAAGCGAGCAGAGGAAGCGCTCGCCTCCAGCGAAGCGAGAACCCGGCTGATTATCGACGGTGCTTGCGATGCCTTTGTTGCTATGGGCGCCGATGGCGTCATTACCGACTGGAATGCTGAAGCCGAGAAGACCTTTGGCTGGCCGCGACAGGAGGCGATAGGTCGTCCGCTGGCTGAAACCGTTATTCCGCGGCGGGACCGCAAGGCGCACCGCAGAGGACTAGCGAGGTTCCTGAAAACGGGTAAGGGCCCGCTAATGAACAAACGCATTGAGGTCACCGCCGTGCACCGAGACGGCCACGAACTTCCGGTGGAGCTTGCGATTCGCTCTGCCCGGTTCGGAGAATCGCACAGCTTCGATGCCTTTGTACGCGACGTCACTGAGCGCAAGCTTGCGCAAGAGGAGCTCGCAAGAGCGCATACGGAACTTGAGGCCAGGGTCAAGGAACGGACCGCTGAACTTTCTGAATCCAATCGGCTTCTCAGGCGTGAGATCAGCGAGCGCAAAAAAGCTGACGGAGCGGCGGCTCGCCACGCGGCAGAGTTAGAGCGCTCGAACGCAGAGCTAGAGCAATTTGCTCACGTAGCATCCCATGACCTGAAGGAACCGCTTCGCATGGTGGCCAGCTATCTGGAGCTTCTGCAGCGTCGATACAAAGGCAGACTGGACGCTGATGCCGATGATTTCATCCACTTTGCGGTTGACGGGGCGTTACGCATGCGCAGCCTGATGGACGGGCTGCTCGCCTTGTCTCAGGTCGGGACCCACGGCCGTCCGTTTCAGCCCACCGACTGTGAAGCAGTCGTCGATAAAGCGCTGAATGATCTGGCCGTGGCGACCGCAGAAAGCGGCACGATAATAACTCGGGATCCTCTTCCGACGATCTTTGGCGACGCGGGGCAGCTCGAACAGCTCTTTCAGAACCTCGTCAGTAACGCTATCAAGTTCCGTGGCGAGGAGGAGCCGCGTGTGCACATAACCGCCCAGCGGAAGAGGACGGAGTGGCTATTTTCGGTTCGAGACAATGGCATTGGCATCGATTCTAAATACTCGGAGCGCATCTTTGTGGTCTTTCAGAGGCTTCATGCCCGGGAGGAACGCCCTGGGACCGGGATAGGCTTGGCTATTTCCAAGAAGATAGTGGAACGGCATGGCGGCCGGATTTGGATCGAGTCTCGCCTAGGGGAAGGTGCGACTTTTTACTTCACCATACCTCGCAAAGAAAGGGCCTTAACACGATGAGCCTCGGCGAAGCAACACAGCCAATAGAAATGCTCCTCGTTGAGGACAACCCCGGTGATGTTCGCCTAACGACTGAGGCTCTAAAGGAGGCCGAACAGGGGATTAACCTGAGCGTCGTTGCGGACGGGGTCGAAGCCCTCGCATTCCTGCGGAAGCAGGGAAAATACGCAGACTCGGCTCGTCCTCATCTAGCGTTGCTGGACCTCAACCTGCCGAAGAAGAACGGACACGAGGTCCTTGAAGAGATACAGTTCGACGCTGAGCTCAGGGGAATACCGGTGGTAGTCCTTACAACATCGCGATCGGATAACGACTTCCGCCGCGCCTATGAGCTGGGTGCCAGTTACTGCCTCACGAAGCCCACTGATCTGGACAGCTTCATCCAAGTAATGGAATCCATACAAAGTATCTGCCTGACGGCCACAAGGCTGCCAGACGATTGAAAGGAGGCTACAAGATGACACAGGATGCAATCAGGGTGCTTCTTGTAGAGGACAACCCGGGCGATGCCCGCCTGGTCGAGGAGACCCTTGCCGAAGTACGATCCCCACGCTTCGAGCTAACCCATGTAACACGCATGGAAGAAGCGCGACAGACTTTGGAGAAAGAGGCGTATGACGCCGTACTGCTGGACCTCTTTCTGGAGGACAGCCCGCGTCTGGGCACGCTCCTGGAGATGCCCGATCACGCTTCGCAAGCTGCGGTGATCGTCTTTACGGGGCTCGACGAAGACTTCGTCGAGAGTTTTGCGCTCGGCGAGGGCGCGCAGGATTACTTGGTGAAGGGGAAGCTTAGTGCCGACGAGCTAGCGGCCTCAATCCGTACCGCCATCAGAAGGCACAAGACGGGAAATGGTCCGGCTAGCACCCAGCGAGCGAGATAGAGTGATGAATACTGAGAAAGCGACGCACGAGGTGGAAGACGAGGTAGTCAAGATCCTGCTGGTGGAAGACAATCCGGGCGACGCCCGGCTCATAAGAGAGAAACTCTTGGAAGTCCCGTCCTTTCGACACCACGTCACTCACGTCGGGCGTCTGAGCGAAGCCCGGCGCCAGCTTATTATTGACCGCTTCGACGTTGCCCTACTGGACCTCGTCCTGCCCGACAAGCCACGGATGGGCAGCCTTATCGAAATCCACGACCAGGCAGCCCGGCTACCGATCGTTGTCCTTACGGGACTGGATGACGAGACACTTGCGACGTGGACCCTGGAGGAAGGGGCACAGGACTATCTGGTTAAAGACCAAGTTGACGGACATTCACTAGTGCGCTGCATCAGGCATGCTATGAAGCGCCACACGACACAGACTGAGCGCCTGCGGCGGGCTCCTGCCCGATTCGCACTAACATGAATCCGGTGAGCAGTTCGCAAATTCCGTCGGCATGGGGCAGGTAGGAGGATGCGCCCCGCAACTCGTCGCGAGTCCTCACTGGGCTTGAAGGGACTACATTGATGATCGCCACCGGCCTCCTAGCCGTGGTCATCGTCCTGCTAGTCGCCTCTGATGCGCAGGCGAAGATACCCGCAAACGCAACGACAAGTACCAACGTCTGCGTAGTCTACGAACATGGCGGGACCTTCAACGGGGGTCTCCCCGTCATGGAGCCCCAGACGGTTAGCTATCGTCACCTCAACGACGAGGGGTCGGCCCTAGTCTGGTTGCCGGGGCGGGAGCGCATCCGCGTTGATTCCCTGGCAGTCGTGCCCGTTTCCTCAATTGGGGAATGTGCGGGAGTCTTGACCGTCTCCAGCCAAACGGCGATCATCCAAAACTTAAGCTGCGGCGACCGGCCGGTCAAGACTGGCGAAGAAGTTCGGTGCAGCGGTCCCGTTAATGGCGCTCGCACCGTGTGGCAGGCGCCGGGCGGCGATCCGTTAGCGGGAACGGGCACGCTTAGCTCGTCCATCTCTATATCGCCGGAGGGAGTTCAGGGCGGCAGCGGCACGATCGCTGAATTCACGACCGTATACGACGAGCCCGGCTACAAGAAGGTGTGGCTCACCGCCTGCGACAGCTCGAACTGCGAGACGCGCTTCGCTAGCGTTGAAATCCATCGCTAGCCGGCAGCGCTGTAGACGGCCGGAGGCGGGGTTCGGTCGCGGTCTGGTGAAACCGACGCGGGGCTCGCTAAAGGCCATCGCCATCGCTCTTTGGAAGCAGATGGCTAAGACGGCCTGAAAACACCGTTTTCAGGTTCAAATAGATACAAATCGGGGAGCAGAATCTTCCCAAGGAGAGGGTCGCGGGTTCGAGCCCCGTCTCCCGCTCCAGATACGATTTCTGATCTTACAGTTCGCGTGTGTTAGCGGTCGTTTTGGCGAGGTTAGATGGCCTCGGTGCTCGGTCCGGTATCTAGCGCGCTGCACATCTGACTTCACCTGGATACGAATTTGAGGCCACCTGACGTGCAATCAGATGGCTTCGCTGAGATCTGGGTCCCTCTGCTGTACAATTCGGACCAAGCCGCTATTATCGGCCACGAAAATAAACATGGAATCCCAGCGGAGCGGCTCGCCTCCATGGCAGAAAGGACATCACATGCAAACCAACGGCACATGCAACCCCGCCTTCGAAGCGGTACGCGACGCTTTCGCCGCAAACTTTGACGCAGGCGGTGAGCTCGGCGCCTGCGTAGCCGTGACGGTGAATGGCGAGCCGGTGGTTGATCTCTGGGCCGGTCTCGCCGCCAGCGACGGCCGCCCGTGGGAACGTGACACGATCGTCAACGTCTACTCCAGCACCGCGACGATGGCGTCCTTGTGCGTGCTCATGCTCGCCGACCGCGGCAAGCTCGATCTCGAGGCACCCGTCGCCACCTACTGGCCAGAGTTCGCGCAGAACGGCAAGGGCGGCGTCCTCGTCAGCCATGTAATGGCCCACTCCGCCGGACTCCCTGGGTTCGACCCGCCGTTGCAGGTAACCGATTGGTACGATTGGAAGAAGTGCTGCGACAACCTCGCCGCCCAGGCGCCGTGGTGGCAGCCCGGGACCGCCGTGGGGTACCACGCCATCACCCAGGGGTACCTCCAAGGTGAACTCGTGCGGCGCATCGACGGCCGCACGCTCGGCACGTTCTTCCGCGAGGACGTCGCCGAGCCTCTCGGCGCCGATTTTCACATCGGCCTCGATGCCGCGCACGATCGTCGCGTCGCCGAGCTCGTGCCACCGGCACACTTGTTCAGTGAAGCGTACGCAGGTGAGCCTGGTTCAGTGGCCGCCCGCATGGGCATCGGCCCGCAGCCCGATGCGACCGAGCCTGCGACGCGAGCCTGGCGCGCCGCCGAGATCCCGGCCGGCAACGGCCACGGCAACGCCCGGTCAATGGCCCGCATTCATTCCGTGCTCGCCTGCGGCGGTGCGCTCGGCGACGTCCGCTTCCTGTCCGAGAAGACGCTCGCTCGCGTTCTCGAAGTTCAGATCGAGGGCAACGATCTGACGTTCAATATGCCGATGCGCTTCGGTATGGGCTACGGACTGCCCAGTGAGCTGATGCCCCTCCCCAGCGAGCGCGCGTTCGGCTGGGCCGGCTGGGGCGGTTCGATCGCCATCATCGACCTCGACGCCCGCATGTCGATCGCCTACGCCATGAACCGCATGTTCCCCGAAATCATCGGCGATATGCGCGCTGCCAACATCATCATGGCCGCCTACACATCCCTCGCCACGGCGACGGCCGCAGCGCCTGTTGCTACCCCGGCGACCGCGAGGCCGGGCGCGAGCAGTCAGATGGCTTGACGGTCTGGCAAGCCTCGACGACACTTTCAATCAGATGCTCAGCACGTCCTGAGTCAGATGCTCAAAACGGCTCATTTTGGAGCGGAAATTGCCTCGTCGGATTTGGTGGGGCAAGGAATCCGCCCACTCTGCCTTCCAAGCAGAGGGTCGCGGGTTCGATCCCCGTCTCCCGCTCCAGATACGATTTCCTTGACTCTCAGTCCCTAAACGGCAGTCTCTTTCACGGAAGCTGAGGGTCATCTCCTACCGGACGTGTCGCTACGTACGTGATTTGAGATACGAATCAT
>Ga0209690_1001496_pt1 | contig 13138 bp, 10 predicted proteins | sample GraSoiAngelo_150_FD_186164 | JGI IMG/M metagenome (GOLD analysis project Ga0209690, IMG submission 186164) | Grasslands soil microbial communities from the Angelo Coastal Reserve, California, USA - 14_1009_09_40cm (SPAdes) (version 2) | ecosystem: Environmental > Terrestrial > Soil > Grasslands ...
CCACGATTCCAAAATTCCAGGAGAGGTATTCTTCCCCGAGAAGTCCAGCGCCACCGCCGACCTTAGATTCGCCGATTGTGAGCTCGGCATCGTGAACAAGGAGGTTGCCCAGAGCTAATTCCTGAACTCGGGCGATTTTTGCCGGCAAAGCGCCTCCGGTTGCACCGCCCATCATGAAATTGACGCCGGATGTCGCGGCTCCGGAGTTGTACGCCACAGGAGCCGGCAAAAAGGTGGTTGCTGCACCAGTATCTACAATCATCGCAACCGGGTGGCCGTTGACTTTAGCTTCTATTTCCAAATGGTGACTCGCATCGAACCGCATCGGAATGCGGCTGAAGCCCCGCCCTGTCAGGAATTGCGCCAGGTTTTGATTCGCTGCTGGCGATGCACCGTGTGGATTGACATACAACATTTGCCGCGCGCAATCGATGACGACTCCGAACTTCGACATCTCGTGCGCTCCGAATAGTCCATCAAGATGAGGCCCGCGGACGGCATTGATCTCTGCAGTGTCTGCTACTCCGACCGGCACGTTTAGGAACGTGCAATTTCCCATTCTCAGTGTCGCGATGCTGGCAGCATCAGCGCGCTCAGTCAGTCCGGTTACTCCCGTTATATGTGCTTTCGTTTGCTGCACTCGTAAGCCGATCCGCCTTGCGCTCGCAGAATCGACTAAAGTAAAAGGAGCGCCAGTGTCGATGGCCAACGCCATGCGTCGCCCATTAATGATGGCGGTGGCGAACAAATGATTTCCCAGGCGTCGTTGGAGGGACGAACCGCCGTAGCCTTCGTGCTCCAAGAACGTTTTCAGCGCAGCGGGCGGCGGTCCGGCTGCCAGACTAACCAGCGTTGGGAGGCAGACGATTATGGCAGCGACGCGTCCAAGGGGGAACCTTTTCATAGCTTTCTTTAATCCAATTCGGAACGCCGAAGCAATTCGGATGTTTAGAGCAGTTGATACGGATCGACATCCACGGTGGCCACGACGTCTTCCGGCAGGGGCAATTTCTCGAGCGTCTCGCGCACGAGGCGGCTCAGCCGCATGATTGGTTCGCCGCGCAGCAAAATGTGAAAACGAAATTGCCCCTGCAGCTTTTCCAACGGCGCCGGGGTGGCATCACCGAGGATGAATTCGGAGCCGAGCGATTCTTTTAAACGGCGGACCAAAGTTTCGGCGGACAATTTGGCCCGGCCTTCATGCGCAGATCGGACCGTGATCAAAATAGCGTGTTTAAACGGCGGAAAATCGCAGCGTTCTCGAAACTCGAGCTCCTGCTCGAAGTAACCGGCAAAATCGTGATGCCGCGCAAATTGGATCGACGGACTAAACGGCGTGTAGGTTTGGACAAAAACTTCTCCCGGCGTTTCGCCGCGGCCGGCGCGCCCCGCCACCTGCGTGAGTAATTGAAAAGTCCGTTCGCCCGCGCGGAAATCGGGAAGATGCAACGCCAGATCGGCGTTGATGATTCCGACCAGCGTCACATTTGGAAAATGGAGGCCTTTCGCGATCATTTGCGTCCCGACGAGGATGTCGATCTTTCCGGTGCGGAAATTCCGCAAAGTTTCGCGGTAAGCCTCTTTGCGCGTCATCGAGTCGGCGTCCATTCGGCACACGTTTGCTTTTGGAAAAAGGTGAGAAACGGTCGACTCGACTTTCTCCGTGCCGAAGCCTGCGTAGATCAGCGAGTCTTTTCCGCACTCGGGGCATTTCTTCGGCACGGCCGCGGTGTGTCCGCAAAGATGGCAACTCAATCGCGCCATGTGCCGATGGAAAGTGAGCGCGACACTGCAGTTCGGGCAGTTCCGGGCCTGACCGCAATTGCTACAGAGCAGCGAAGTCGAAAATCCGCGGCGATTTAAGAACAGAATCGTCTGCTCGCGTTTTTCGAGCCGATTGGCAATCGCTTGCGACAATTTTTCCGAAAGAATCGGAGCGATCTTCTCTTTTCGCCGTTCTTGACGGAGGTCGACAATTCGCATCAGCGGCATGCGCTGATCGTCGACGCGCTGGGTCAGATTGAGCAGCTCGTACTTGCCGGTAATGGCATTGTGATAACTCTCGAGCGATGGCGTGGCGCTGCCGAGCACCACCGCACATTTCTCGATTTTCGCGCGCACGACCGCGACGTCGCGAGCGTGATAGCGGGGCGCTTCTTCCTGCTTGTAGGTCGTCTCATGTTCTTCATCGACAATGATGAGTCCAAGTTGCTTGAGTGGCGCGAACACCGCGCTGCGTGCGCCGATCACGATCCGGGCGCGTCCGGAATGGATCTTGTGCCATTCGTCGTGGCGCTCGCCTTCGGACAAATGACTGTGCAGAACGGCAACGACTTCGTGCAGCTCGGAAAAACGGCTTTTGAAGCGCTCGACTGTCTGGGGGGTGAGCGAAATTTCCGGGACGAGAACGATCGCACTTTTGCCGCGCTCGAGCGCAGTCCGGATCGCCTGCAAATAGATTTCGGTTTTGCCGCTGCCGGTGACGCCGTGCAACAAAATCGGTTTGGCTGTTTCGGGCGCAGCCAGTGCGTCGGTGATTTTGCTCACCGCGAGAGCTTGTTCCGCATTCAGCTCAAGGTTTGTCGTCGCAATAAACTGCTCGTCCGCATGTGGATCGCGTTCGACCGCTTCTTCACGCAACTCGATCAGGCCGCGCTTGGCGAGGGCCCGCAGCGTCTGGTTATCGAACGAAGTTTTGCGCAACAATTGCGCGGCCGGCATCGGTTTCTCCAGTTTTGCAATCGCTTCGAGCAATTCGGCCTGACGCGGGGCCCGTTTTCGCAAGTTGTCGATCTTGTCGCCGTCGATCTTTGTCAGCGGCTGCACGAAGAGCTGTTTTTTCCAGCCGACCTCTGCGCGCCGGATCACCTGCGGCAGCAAGCTGCGCATGACGGTTTCGAGCGGGCAGCAATAATAAGTGCTCATCCACTTCGCCAGCTCGAGCAGCGACTCACTGATTGCAGGCGCTTCGCCCACCAGCGCTTCAATCGGCCGAATTCCCTTCGCGTCGCTGTGCTCCAGCGTCGCGAGAACTGTGGCGAGCGCGGATTTGTCGCGAAACGGAACTCGCACTCGCGAGCCAATCCCGATTCGCTCGGCCAATGTTTCAGGCACGGAATAATCAAGCTCGCGCTGAATGGCGCGGTCGATAATCACGCGAACGTAATTAGGCTTCATCATCTTGCTGGCCGACAATTTAATTGAAGTTTAGGTCGATCACGAGCATGAGGAGCACGAAATAAGATGGCCCGGTTCGTCCTAAAACTAATTCTGTGTTGGCTGGTCGCTTTGGCGGCAGGATTCGGTTATCTCGCGCTCCGATCGGGCGATGCGCTTTACAGTTTTTACGAATGGGTCAGTCCGGCGCGTTTTCAGCAATACGACAAACTCATCCTCTCAGTCGCGGCGGAACACCAGCTCGATCCAATGCTAGTTAAAGCTGTCGTCTGGCGCGAGAGCCGGTTTGATCGTCAAAAATATGGAACCGCCGGCGAGCGCGGCTTGATGCAGGTCAGCGAGAAAGCCGCGAATGAATGGGCGCGCGAATACAAGATCGACAACTTCCAGGTCGAACAACTCTTCGATCCTAAAACGAATCTCGAAGCCGGTTCGTGGTATTTACGCCGTGCGTTCGACCATTGGCAAAACGAATCCGAGCCGTTGCCGTTTGCGCTTGCTGAGTACAATGCCGGAGCAAGCCGGGTCCAGCGGTGGGTTAAAGCCGGTGGAACCACGACCAGCCAATTTCTCGGCAGCATCGATTTTCCCACTACGCGCAAATACGTTCAATCGATTCTTGATCGCTACGCGTTTTACAAAAAGCGTGGCCGAATGTGAGTCGGCCTTTGCTTAGGCGAATTCGCTGCCAAGTTTCGCGTTGAGCGGAATGACGTTGTCGATCTTGAGCGGCAGATCGACGCCGCGTTGCTTCAAGGCCGCGATCACGCTTTCGGTCGGGATATTTCCAACGAGCGCATTTTGCGCGAACGGGCAGCCGCCGAGTCCACCAATCGCGGAATCAAATCTGCGGCAGCCGGCGTCGTAAGCGACGAGAATCTTCCCGATTGCATCGGCCGCTGTGCTGTGCAAATGGACGCCGATCTCGCACGCGTTGCTCGATTTCATCACGTTTGTGACGACTTGGTGAATCAGTTTCGCGTCTGCCAGTCCAACCGTGTCGGCGAGTGAGATCGCTCGAATGCCAAGCCCGGCGATTCGCGCAATTGCTGTCCGAAGCTCATCTTCGTTCGACGGATCCCCGTACGGATTGCCGAATGCCATCGAGACATAAGCCACAAGATCGAGATTCGCGCGATCGATCCGGCGCGTAATTGCCTGCAGCGTCTTGAAATTTTCTTCGGGTGATTGGTTCTGGTTTCGCCGCAGAAACGTGGGCGAAATCGAGCAAGGGTATCCGAGCGTCGTCACGCGCTTGGTCGAAATTGCCCGTTCCGCGCCCTTTTCGTTGACCACGATTCCAATGATCTCGACGTCATTGGGCGGATCGAGTTGTTTAAGAACTTGCTCGCTGTCGGCCATTTGCGGAACCGCTTTTGGCGAAACGAAACTGACGGCGTCGATATTTTTGAAGCCGGCGCTTATGAGCGCGCGCAAATATTGGACCTTCAATTCGGTCGGGATCTGGCGCGGCAGGCCCTGCCAGGCATCGCGCGGGCACTCGATTAACTTTACCGACTGGTTCGCCATGTTTGGAATCTTCGGTAACGGTTCAAGGGAATGACAAAATCGCAAATCGCCGAGGTGTTGGAAGAAATTGCGACTCTGCTCGAATTAAAAGACGAAAACCCGTTCAAGATTCGAGCTTACGCCAATGCCGCGCGGTCGCTGGAGACATTTGGCGGCAATTTATCTGATCTTCAAGACGAGGAAGCACTCGCGAAAATTCCTGGAATCGGCAAAGCGATCGCGGCCAAGGTCAAAGAACTGGCCGGCACTGGAAAACTCAAATACCTCGAAGAATTACGGGCGGAATTTCCGGCGGCGATTCTCGAGTTGTTTTCGATTTCCGGACTCGGCGCCAAGAAGATCAAAGCGCTCTACGAGCAACTGCACATCAGTTCGATCGAACAATTACGGGAAGCGTGCGAATCTGGGCGGGTCGCGCGATTGCCCGGCTTTGGCGAAACGACCCAGGCAAAGATTTGCACCGCAATCGAGCAACGCGCGAAACATTCGGGATATTTTCAATTTGGCCAGATTGCGGCTGAAACAGAATCGCTTCGAAGAGATTTGGCGGCGCATCCCGATGCGCTCCAGGTCGATGTTGCTGGAAGTTACAGGCGGCGAAGGGAAATTGTGCGTGACGTCGATCTTGTCGTCGCAACGAAAAAGCCGGCGGCGATTACGGAATTCTTCATCAAACACGCGCTGGCGGAATCGATCATTGCCCAGGGTCCGACAAAAACGAGTGTGCGACTTCGCTCCGGAATCCAGTGCGATTTGCGAGTGGTGACCTCGGCCGAATATCCGTTTGCACTCAATTACTTTACCGGGAGCAAGGAACACAACATCGAAATGCGCAGCCGCGCGTTGCAGCGCGGCTGGACCTTGAACGAATATCGGCTGGCACGTTTACCGCCCGATCCAAAAGCAAAAAAAGCGCGGGGCGGGCGGGCAATTAAAAGGCCGACAGTTAAGATTCCAACGGTTCGCGACGAAGTCGATCTATATCGCGCGCTCGGGCTCGATTTTATTCCGCCGGAATTGCGCGAGAACTGCGGCGAATTCGAAGCCGCGGAAAAACATTCGCTGCCGCGATTAATCGAGCAGGATAATTTGCGCGGCACGTTTCACTGTCATACGGTCGCAAGCGACGGCCATAATTCGCTCGAGGAAATGGCATCGGCGGCGCAGAAACTCGGCCTGGAATATCTTGGGATCGCCGAGCACAGCAAAAGCTCGATTCAGGCCCACGGAATCGACGCGGCGAAGCTGCGCGCGCAAGTAGCCGCTATTCGAAAGATGAACAAAAAATTCGATGGCTTTCGACTGTTCGCGGGCGTGGAGTGCGACATCCTTCGCGAGGGCACACTCGATTTCGACGACGAGATCTTGGCTGAATTGGACTTCGCGGTCGCCTCCATTCACTCCGTTTTCAATCTCTCGGAAGCGGAAATGACCAAGCGAATCATTCGCGCGATGGAAAATCCGTTCATCACCATTCTAGGCCATCTGACCGGGCGGTTGCTCTTGAAACGCGATCCGTATCTGGTCGATATTCCGGCGGTGCTCGAGGCCGCGGCCGCGACTGGAACCTGGATCGAACTCAACGCCGCGCCAAAGCGACTCGATCTCGACTGGCGTTGGTGGCCGCTGGCGAAACAGCAAGGCGTCAAATGCGTGATCAATCCGGACGCGCATCGCACGGAACGATTACAGGATTTATGGTTCGGCGTCGGCATCGCACGAAAAGGCTGGCTGACGAAGTCAGATGTGATGAATTGCCTGCCGCTCGGCAAAATTGAATCAGCCTTGCAAGCAAAGCGGAGCGCGAAAGCTTAGATTTTTTCTCGCTGCGGCAAGAATAGAGTCAGACATTTGCAGGCGCCGCCGGCTTTAAGGAATTCGGTCATTGGGAGCTGGTGGCATCGGTAGCCGCGACCAGTCAGCGCGGCGACGAGTTTGGGCGCGCCTTCCGGCACAACGATGTCGCGCTCAATCACGACGGCATTGCAACAAAAATGCATTGCCTCCTCCGGTGCGACGTCGATCAAATCGGAAACGTGCTCGCGAATGGCGTGCTGACCGTATTCATCGAAAGCAGCGGGAAACCAAACCGCCGCGCCATCGGGCAACGGGCAAAAACAAGTGTCGAGATGATAAAAGCGCGGATCGACCAGCTCCGCAGAGACGACGAGACAGCCGAGCATCTCGGCGACCGCGCGATGCGACTTGATGTCGGAACGGAACTTGTAACCGCAAAAAAGGATGTCCCCAGCAAAAAGCGCGTCGCCTTCGCCTTCGAAATAGTAATCGTTGGACAACCAGGAGACTTGGAAACCGCGTTTTTCCATCCAGCTGGCAAAATGCGGCGCCTCGCCGGCCCGCTCTTTGTGCCGAAAGTTGCTCGGGATAAATTGTTTACCGACAGCGAGTCCGGCGTTGGCGGTGAAAACCATGTCCGGCAACTTTGGTTGCGGCGGAACGAGCTCAATTTTGCAATTCAGTTTGGAAAGGATCGCGTGCAAGCCGCGCCACTGTTTTTGCGCGACGGCCGCTTCCGCCCCGCGCGCCCGGCTCATCCAGGGATTGATCTCGTACTCGATGCCGTAGTAATCCGGCGGGCAAAGAAGGAGTTCGCGCATAAGATGACAGTTACTTATCGCCGAGTTGAGGGCGTTTTACTTCTGCGCCCTCCTCGCGCAAACGCTGAATCAGTTCGTCCAACTCGGGCCGGCTCGGGGCCGTGACTTCGATTCGAGCGAAACTTTGATCAACCCGCTTTTGGCCAATCTTAAACTCTACGATGTTGAAAGTAGCTCCTCGAGTCACAATTTGATCCAAAACCTTTGGCAAGGTAAGTGAATCGATAAAATGGCCGCGCAACTCAATTGTTTCCGAAAACATCGACAAAATTTAGCCGATGAACCTGACCCGCGCCAATTGCGCCAATGCAGGGCTGGATCGACAATTAACCAAGATCGACATGAAAAAACCGAATGTGCGCGGTCCGTCGCCAGCGCGAAAAGCTCATCTGGCATTGCGCGAAAAATTAAATCGCAAATCAAAGCCGGCTCCGGCCTGGCCAATTCCTGGCCGTGTCAGGAAATCATCGCGCCGGACAAATTCCCGCGCGTCCGTTTATGGAAAAGATTGACGGGCTGACCGGCTTAACCAACAAGATCGCGGCCAGGCTCGCGACTAAGCCCGAGATTTTCATCATTCATCCGGCGGAACTCCGGATTTTGCGATCAATGTCCGATCAGGATCTTCGTGCGTTCGCGGCGGAGAATGGCTGGCGCGTGGTCCGCCGTCTCGGCGGGCGGCAGATTGAGTTCTATAACGACGCTGGGACGCGCGCGAGCATGTAGCGCTGCTGAACTGATCGTGAGACTGGCTGTCGCGATGGCACTGTAGTTATAGCCGCCGGTCTGCTTTTGAGCTTTTCTCGGCACACAAACAGCGGGCGAATTATAAAGCCTTATATGTGTAGCTATTTATAATCCAGGTGCCGTTAACCTGGGAACCCAGTGTCACATAAATCGTGCGCCCATCGGTAGGGATGTTGTTCACGGTTTTCGAAAGCATCGTCACTACTCCAGAGTTATAGACGTCAGCCTTATTTGGCGAACTGCCTACGAAAAGGAAATAAGCGGTCGCGCGACCGGCGCTCCAAGTAAAAGTGACGCTAGAAGAATTAAAGGTCGACCCAGGTACCGGAGTCAACATTACTGCCGGCCCAGTAGGCGACGGCGTAGGCGTAGGAGTTGGCGTTGCGATCGGCGTAGCAGTTGGAGTTGGTGTGGGTGTTGCCGTTGGAGTTGGGGTTGGTGTCGGAACTGGAGTAGGAGTTGGCGTAGCTGAAGGATTGAATGCTTTATAAGTGTAGTCCTTCGTAAACCAGGAACCATTGACCTGTGAACCAAGGGTCACATAAATGGTGCGTCCATCAGTGGGGATATTGTTTACCGTGGTCGAGAGCACATGCAGTTGGGTCGAATAGTAAATGTCAACGCCGCCCGGCGAATTGCCGAGTGTGAGTACGTAGCCGGTGGCACTGCCTGCACTCCATTGGAACGTCACGCTCGACGAAGTAAATGTGGAGCCCGGCGGCGGATTCAGCATTACCGCTGGTCCTGTCGGCGCCGGAGTGGGAGTGGGCGTCGGAGTTGGAGTCCCCCCGGGAGTAGGAGTCGGACTCGGGGTAGGCGTCGGGCCGCCCAGACCAACGGTCAGAATTCCAGTGCCGGTGGCGATCTGCCCGTCAGGATTTGTGATCGTCACATTTTGCGAGCCCGCTGATGCGGCGGTTGTATTCAAATTCAATGTGACGTGCGTTGGATCGACATAGGTTATCGAGTTCACCGTGACACCACCGGTCGCGCTCGCGCCGATCCGTTTGGCAAAGCCCGTTCCCGGATCGAAAAATCCGGAGCCGGACGATGATGTGCCTGTGATCGTTACGCTAATGGATGATAATCCGGTGGCCACGCTCGAGCTCGCGGACGATGGCGTAGCGGGCGCAGGCGCGATTAGCTTGGCTACTTCCAAACCATAAGTGTTACTGCCATCGCAAAATTCCTGGATCGTCCACATCGTCATGTCATCGCTGGGATCGACACTGGTGAATGAGTAATCGCCCCATCGATGCGGACTGCCGTCCGACGGATTGTAAGAGGTGCTGCTGCCGGTGAGGAGCGTCGGCGCGTTGACTGTTCCTAGTGTGTCAGTTGCGAGACGCCCTGTCGTAGCGGCGTTAATGCGGAAAGCCGGCCCGGCAGTGCTAAAACCAAACGCCGCATGTCCTTGGCCAGACACCACCACAGATGGAATCCAATACCAACGAGCCGAGGAAGCCGTCGCTGCTGAATCGAAAATGGTGCCGGATTCAACAACTGTCGGCGTTCCTGAGCCGACCGGCACACTCAGTTCGTACCAACGCGCCGCATCGCGATCGCGACTCGGAGATGCGACTCCAGTAGAATCCACGGCGATGTTATGTGCAGTCCACAACCTGCCGTTACGAATGTGGGCCGCAAACAACCGGTCATCGAGCGCATCGAGCTGTCCGCTCGTTCCGCTGGCGTTGACGTTAATCGGCAGCGCCGTCGCGTTTACGGTGATCGCGATATTCGCCGAGATGGCGGGCGTTCCGCCCGGATTGCTAATGCGACGCATGACCAATCGCCCGAAAGTGGAGTCGCTTGGTCCGATGATGTACCCCTCGGTCGCAGCCGGGTCGTAATTATCGACACCGCGCGGGCTGTCCGGTCCGTCACCGCCTGAAATCAATCCACGAAACGCGGTTACCACGATCGGTCCCCCATTCAAAATCGAGCTCTTGCGCACGACGAAGGCGGACGTGCCGGCAAAACTGCCGCTGACCGCGCCAAACATGTTTCCGCCGATATAGAGAGCGTTATTATCGACGCCGAGTGATGGATAATCGAGAAACTGGCCTGTGTTTGCGCCGCCGACAGTGTTCTGTGGGATAAAATAAAACGACCAGACCGTATTTGCAGTTATTACACCGGCGCTCGCCGCATTGGAGACCGCGATCAGAACACGATTTGGCATATCGCCGACGCTGTTTGACGAACTGCTGGGCACGTCGATGATGATCAGGATCCAGCGGCCGGATAACCGATCATACCGGACTTGGGGATCGCTGGTGAAATTAACCGGTGCATTCGTCATCACCGACGAAAAGAAAATGTCCGGATCGGCGTTGATCACGCCGTCGGCGGCACCGGTGGTTTTGTTGAACGTCCGGAGCCTGCCGTTGACGAAAATAAAAAATTGCGACGGACCAACTGCGCCCATCGAATCGGGTGGGAAAGCGCCGGTCTGCGTCGGACCGGTTACGCCGTCAAATGTCAACCCGAGGGTTTGCGCGATGAAAGGGGCAGAACTTACGCTGGTAGAGGCACTGGCCATGCTCGGCGCGGTGTGGGCCTGACCCGGAGCCGTTTGTCGATCTAACCGCGCTCCCGGATCTTGCGGCCGATTTTCGCGGCCGGGGATCTCAAATTCGCGCTTAATATAAACGTTCTTCCGCGGTCCGTGCGCGGCCGCGTCGGCCATAATATCTGCCGTGCGGCGTTCCACCGCGCGGTCGCCCACTGATTCTTCACCGCGAATCCGCTCCGGCACGGGACCGGCAATCTGACCAGACCCTGCGCCAACGTAGAGAAAGAACAGACCACACAGGCCGGCGATACGAAAACGTGATGTCAACATACTGTTCGGGAGGAGCATAAAAACTCAGCTAGATTGATGCCGAAGGGGGCAAGGGGGCGGTGATTATCTCCACGTTTGAACACGACGCAAATGGAATTGTTGCGCTCAACGTTTTTTTTCAGTCGGGCGTAGTCTTGCCCGAAAAATATGCCGTCAGCGGACTTGTCGCCGAAGCCGTCCGATCCTTCTCGCCCAAACCAATTTCGTGCGCTTCGCGGCCTGCCTCGATCGCTTTTTTGAATGCTTGCGCCATGCGGACAGGGTCAGACGCGATTGCGATCGCGGTATTCACCAAAACTGCGTCTGCGCCCATTTCCATCGCTTCAGCCGCCTGACTCGGGGCGCCCAGACCGGCATCGACAACGACTGGAACAGTCGCTTGCTCGATAATGATTTCAATTTGCGGGCGAGTTTCGATTCCCCGGTTGCTGCCGATCGGCGAGCCGAGCGGCATGACCGTGGCGGTACCGACATCTTGCAAGCGTTTCGCCAGCACCGGATCCGCATTGATGTATGGCAGCACCGTGAATCCTTCTTTTACGAGAGTTTCAGCCGCGGCCAGTGTTTCCACCGGGTCCGGCAATAAATAGCGCGGGTCGGGATGAATCTCGAGCTTGATCCACATCGGCAAACCGGCGCTCGCTGCCAAACGCGCCAGCCGTACAGCTTCCTCCGCGTTTCGTGCGCCGCTTGTGTTCGGCAAAAGCAAAAACTTCTTCGGGTCGATGAAATCCAAAATGTTCGCGAACGGATCATGCTTGCCGGAAAGATCGGCCCGCCGCAGCGCCACGGTCACGATTTCGGTCCCGCTCGCCACCAGCGCGTCCCGCATCAATTCGTTTGAGGCGAACTTTCCGGTACCGACCAGCAATCGCGAGGTGAACTCGCGGTCGGCGATCTTCAGCTTGGAAGGCTTGTCCGACATCGCCTAGACAATAACGAATTCGCTGTACGAATCGAATCCGTTCGGCCACTTTTCTCCAGTGACCAAATTTGATCTGCGCCTGAAGGATTGCGTCGAAGGCATGGCAAGCTTGCCCGAGGGAGGTGTCGATCTCGTCGTCACTTCACCACCATATAATCTCGGCGTGCGATATCGAAAATATTCCGACCGTCTGGATCGACAATCGTATTTGAATTGGTGCGCGACCTGGGCGACCGGGATCCGTCGCATTCTCAAACCAACCGGCTCATTTTTTCTCAACATCGGCTCGGCACCGTCAAACCCGATGCTTCCGCACGAAATTGTTTTTCAGCTGCGCGATCTGTTCGTTCTCCAAAACACGATTCACTGGATCAAATCGATCGCCATCGATAATCGAACGTTCGGACACTTTAAGCCGATTAGTTCGAAAAGATTTCTAAACGATTGTCACGAATACATTTTTCACTTTACCAAGACCGGTCGGGTGGAGATCGACCGGCTAGCCGTCGGCGTTCCTTACCAGGACAAAAGCAACATTGCGCGCTGGTCGCACACCCGCGGACGCGACTCGCGCTGTCGTGGCAACACCTGGTTTATTCCCTACCAAACGATCCAGAGCCGCGCGAAAGAGCGACCGCATCCCGCTACCTTTCCGGTTCAACTGGCCGAATGGTGCATCAAATTGCACGCTGCGCCGCGCGTTCGCACGATGCTCGATCCGTTTCTCGGAATCGGAAATTCTGCCATCGCTGCGCAGAAATGCGGCGTAAAGAAATTCATCGGCTTTGAAATCGACAACACTTATCTCGCCGTGGCCAAACGACGGCTTCAGTCACAATAAATGGTCGTCTGGCTTCGATTCCGACGCCGATGCTCGAAATATCTCGAGCGACTTCACCAGTTTTCCCGGCAAGGGCCAGACACGTTCAAAGATTCGGTTTGCCAGGGGCTTGGCGGTCAAATAGCCGGCGGCGAACATTTCCAGACGGGCGTCGAGATTGTCGATGTAATGGAGTGCCATTGCTTCCGGAGTTTTTGGATCAACGGGCGACCCGAACTGTTGCTCGCCATGGTGCGCACCAATCAAATGCAGCAGGTGCAAACGCACGTCTTCTGATGGCGGGGTCAAATTCTTCCACGCATCGCCATTGTCGACGGAAAGTTTTCGCCACAACGAATTCACCAATTCGAGTCCGATAGATATGTGTCCGATTAATTCACCGCGCTCGTCGTAATCCATGACAAAACCGCTCTCGGCGTAGTGGTTCTCCCAAAGTTTGCCGGGGTCGTGAA
>Ga0209690_1001507_pt1 | contig 13105 bp, 15 predicted proteins | sample GraSoiAngelo_150_FD_186164 | JGI IMG/M metagenome (GOLD analysis project Ga0209690, IMG submission 186164) | Grasslands soil microbial communities from the Angelo Coastal Reserve, California, USA - 14_1009_09_40cm (SPAdes) (version 2) | ecosystem: Environmental > Terrestrial > Soil > Grasslands ...
CTTCCACACGATGTTTTCGACGACCGCGTAGTGGATCGGGTGGAGCGGCCGTAGGAGCTTCGGTGAGAGCCGCCCCATGCGGATCTCGAACTCGAACTCGTAGGAGTTCCAGCTCGTCGCGAGGTTGGCTACGAGCGAGAGTGCGACGTAGTACGCGGCGAAGTCGCGGACGTCGTACGACCCGACCCGGCCGCCTTGCGCACCGGCCACCGCCACCCATGCGGCGAGGAAGATCACCGGCCGGATCACCGCGAAGAGCATCCAGAGGATCGATTGCACGCGGTACTGCGAGGCGGCCTGGATCTGACCGACGAAGAGCGCGCGGTATACGTCGATCACGGCGCTGTTCCGACGCGCTCGCCGCTGAACACGCGGTCGATGACCTCTTCGATCGGCGGATCCTCGACCGAGATGTCGGTGAGGCGGTCGCCGAGGTCGTTCACCAGGCGCGCGGCGCGTTCGGGCGCGATTTGACGGTCCACTTTGAGGGTGATCCGGCCCTCATCGCGCGCGACGACGGTTCCGTACACGCTGAGATCGGCCGCGGCGCCGTCGTGCAGCGTCGCGACGATGACCTTGAAGGGCGCCATCCGTTCCGCGAGGTCCGCCAGTGGGCCGTCGTAGAGCAGCTGCCCGTGGTGGATCACGATGACGCGCTTGCACAGCGCCACGACATCGTCCATGTAGTGGCTCGTGAGCAGGATCGTCGCGCCGGTCCGGCGGTTGTACTCGGCGACGAAGCGACGGATGCGGACCTGCATCGAGATGTCGAGGCCGATCGTCGGCTCGTCCAGGAACGCGACGCGTGGCGACTGGATGAGTCCGGCGGCGAACTCGACCTTCATCCGCTCGCCGAGGCTCAAGTTCCGCACCGGCTTGTGCACGAGCTCTTGGAGCTCGAGCAGCTCGGTCAGCTCGCCGACCGTCTTTCGGAAGGAATCCTCCGGGACGCGGTAGATCTCCTGCAGCACGCGGAAGCTGTCGGCGGCAGGGATGTCCCAGACGAGCTGCGTGCGATTGCCCATGAGGAGCGTCATCTGCTGCAGGTACGCGTTCTCGCGTCGCCATGGGACGAATCCGAGGACGCGGGCCTCGCCGCCGGTCGGGTAGAGAAGACCAGAGAGCATCTTGAGGGTGGTCGTCTTCCCTGCCCCGTTCGGGCCGAGAAAGCCGACTACCTCACCCGCCTCGATCCCAAATGTGATGCCCGCGACGGCGTTTATGTCGCGGCGCTGCCGCCGAACGAACGACCGCAGCGTCGCGGCGAGGCCTTCCTGGCGTTCGCTCACGCGGAAGGTCTTGCGCAGGTCGCGGACCTCGACGACGGCATCCGTCACCCTCGCATCATGCCCGCGTTTTGATCGAGGGGCGAGTGCATCATTGCTTGCAAACGCCCGCAGGAGGCCGACGATGGCAGAGCAGCGCGTCATCCCGATGCTCGCGTACGAGGACGCCGGCCACGCAGCCGACTGGATCACGAAGGTGTTCGGCTTCCGCGAGATCGAGCGCTTCCACAATGGTGCTGGAACCGTCACCGACGTCGTTCTCGATATGGACGGCGCGACCGTACTGGTCGGCCATCCCTCCGACGCATACCAGGGCCCCCGCCGCCATGCGCAGGCCTGCGCGCTCGCACGCCAGTGGCTGGAGACGCCGTCCATCGTGGACGGCCTGGTCGTGTACATCGATGACGTCGACACGCACTTCGGGCGCGCGAAGAGGGCCGGCGCCAAGATCCTGAGCGAGCCCGAAACGAATGAACGGCAGCGTCAGTACCGCGTTGAGGATCTCGAGGGGCATCGCTGGATGTTCGCCAACCGCCTCGACGCGTTCGCGGGACGGGGGGCAGAGCCCCCCGATCGCTAGCCTCCGGTCGCGCGACGAATGTCGGCGACGCTAACGACCACCAAGAGACCGAGAAGCAGGACGAAACCGACGGCATGTATCGCGGCTTCGACCTGGGGCGAAATACGCCGGCGGAGCGCGGCCCCGAGGAGCACGAAGAAGAGACGCCCGCCGTCGAGCCCAGGGAACGGGATGATGTTCAGCACTCCGAGATTGACCGAGATGACGCCTACGAGCTTCAGGAATGTGGGGAGCCCGAATTCGCTCGCGGCGGCGGTCACGCGAAAGATCTCGATCGGGCCGCCGACGGGCGGTGGACCCTGGGTACCGGGCGCGCGATTCAGCAGCTGGCCGGGAAGCTCCGCGATCTGCTGCATCACGTCGCCCGTCAGACCGACCGCCTGAATGAAAGCCTGGGGCAACGGGACCGGCTCGTTCGTCGTGACCTCACCAAGGACTATGCCGAGGGGTCCCTCGCCTTCGGGCGGCTGGGCCCTGGGCATCGCGGTGATCGTGACCGGTCGACCGTTCCGTTCGAGCTCGAGCTTCACCTCTTTGTCGGCGTGCGTCCGAACGTAATTCACGAGGTCGCCCGTCTTGGTCATCGGCTGGCCATCGATCAACCGCACGATGTCGCCCGGTTGGATACCGGCGGCCTCCGCTGGCGAACCCGGCACGACGCGGTCGACGCGCACCTGTCCGGTCGACGTCGGCGTGCCGGCCGCGAACGCGACGGTGAGCACGGCGATCGCGAGGATGAAGTTCATGACCACTCCGGACGCGAGCACGATCGCCTGCGCCCACCAGGGCTTTGAGGTGAACGATCCCGGTTCGCCCGCGCCGACCTGTTCGATCGAGAAGTCGTCCTGCCCGAGGATGCGCACGAAGCCGCCGAAAGGTAGAGCGTTGACGCTGTAGTCGATCCCGCCGTGGCGGATCGCGAGGAGCCGCGGCGGGAATCCAAATGCGAACTCCAGGACGCGCATACCCAGGAGCCGCGCGGTGAGGTAGTGACCGAACTCGTGCACCGCGATGATCGCCGTGAACATGACGAGGAAGAGCGGCAGCGCGAGCGGGTGATCCTGGAAGTACTGGAGGAGTCCGCCCATTACGCGACCGCCGGCATCTTCGCGAGCGCGGCTCGGACGACGGCGTCGATGGCCACGATCTCGTCGAGCTCCGGCTCTTTCGAACGACCCTGCCGGGCGCCGACCTCAGCGCCGTGACGTAGCACCGACGCGATATCGGTGAACGGGATCTCGCCGCGCAGGAATCGCTCGACCGCGACCTCGTCCGCGGCCGAGAGACCGATCATCGCGGCGAGGTCCTCGGACCGCGCGGTCTCGAGGACCACCCTGAAGCACGGATAACGGGCCATCTCGATCTGACCGAAGTGCAGCGTCCGGTCTGCGGTCCAATCGAATCGTGGGGCCGGCGAGGGCGCACGATCCCAGAGCAGCGCGTACTGGATCGGGAGGCGCATGTCCGGTTCGGCGAGCTGGGCCTTGACGCTTCCGTCGACGTACTCGACGAGGGCGTGCACGAGGCTCTCGGGGTGGTACACCACGTCGATCCGCTCGTACGGCAGACCGTAGAGCCATCGCGTTTCGATCACTTCGTAGCCCTTGTTGACCAGCGTCGCCGAGTCGATCGTCACCTTCGGACCCATCTTCCAGGTCGGATGTCGGAGCGCGTGCTGCGGGGTCACGCCCGGTAGGGCCTCGAGCGGCACATCGCGGAAGGCGCCCCCGGACGCCGTCAGCGCCACGCGCCGGACGTGCTCGAGCCGTTCACCGGCGAGGCACTGCCAGAGGCCATTGTGCTCGCTGTCCACCGGACGTAGCCGTTCCCCCGCTCCGCCCGCGAGGCGCCGGATCAGATGGCCCGCCGCGACGAGGACTTCCTTGTTCGCGAGCGCGACGCGCTTGCCGTCCTCGAGAGCCGCGATCGTCGCGCGCAGCGCCGCGACGCCCGGGGTCGCGACGAGCACGAGGTCGGCGTCGGGGTCGGTGGCCAGCGCAACGAGCGCATTGGCGCCGAGCGCGGTGCGCGCGGTCGGAAATTCGACGGCCAGCGCGCCGAGCTCGTCGGCGTTGCGGTTCGCACCGAGCGCGACGACGCGCAAGCGGTCGGGGTGCGCCCGCACAACGTCCAGCGCCTGACGCCCGATCGATCCGGTGGCGCCAAGCACGGCCAGCCTCGTAGGCGGGGTCACAAGCCCATCATCCCAGACGCGACGGTCAGCGCCGGTATGCGCTCAGAATCGCTCGAAGAACCCGCCCTCCGCGCCCAGCTGGGACCCGCTCCAAGCGACGAACACCAGCAGCACGAATGTCGACGAGGCCACGAGACTATCCAGGCGATCGAGCACTCCTCCGTGCCCGGGAAGCATCGTCCCCGAGTCTTTGACGCCCGCGCGACGCTTCACGTACGACTCGAGCAAGTCGCCGGCGAGCCCGACAGGACCGAGCGCGACCGCCACGATCGCGGCTGGGACACGTGGAAGACCGAACGCGGCCGCGATCGCCAGCACGATCACGGCGCCCGCCGCGAAGCCGGCGAACGTGCCCTCCCAGGTCTTGCCTGGACTGATGCTCGGGGCAAGCCTCCGACGTCCGACCGCGGAACCCACCAGGTAGGCGGCGACGTCGGCCGCCCAAGTCGGCAACACAGCCAGCAACAGCCACACCGGAAGATCGTCCGCGATGCCATGACGGGCGCTGCTCGCGCCAACCTCGCGCAGGCCGCCGAGGGAGGCGAGGCCAACGATGAACAGCGTTCCAAGGACCAGCGACGGCCGACCGGTTCGCAGCGCGAGCAGCTCGGTCAGACCGGCTACGCCGACGATGCCCAGCAGAGCCCAGAACACGATGGGCGGCGCGACGACGGCCAGAAGGACGATCGCCGCGTAGGCGATCGCGGTGATGGTCCGGCGCCCAAGATCGCGCACTACCGGCCGAAGCGGCGTTCGCGCTCGGCGTACGAGGCCAGCGCGGCATCGAGGTCCGTGACCGAGAAGTCAGGCCACAAGACCTGCGTCGCCCACATCTCGGCATAGGCGACCTCCCACAGCAGGAAGTTCGACACACGAAGCTCGCCCCCGGTCCGGATGAGGAGGTCGGGGTCCGGATGCTCCGGGGCGTACAGGCGCGAGGCGATCGCGAGCTCGTCCACATCCTCCGGCGCCAGGCCATCGCTGACGATCCGCTTCACCGCGTCCACGACTTCGGCCCGACCGCCGTAGTTGAACGCGAGGGTCATGACGCCGCGCGTCCCGCCTTCCGTCTCCTTCACCGCACCGGCGATCGCGCGCTGCAACCGGTCGGAGAGCTCGTACAGGCGGCCGATCACGCGAAGCCGCACACCGTCGTCGACGAGTGTCTTGGTCTCACGGCGGATGGTCTCCTCCAGGAGCGCCATCAGCGCGCCGACCTCTTCTTCATCACGCGACCAGTTCTCCGTAGAGAAGCTGTAGAGGGTGAGGTACTCGACGCCTCGTTCGCGCGCGGCGCGAAGCGTGCGGCGGATCGTCTCGACGCCGGCGCGATGGCCGGCGATCGCCGGGAGATGCCGCTTCCTCGCCCAGCGCCGATTGCCGTCCATCACGATCGCCAGGTGTCTTGGGACAGCGCGGGGGTTCGAGGGAGCAGAGCCCCCTTGACCGCCCGAGGGGGCGGAGCCCCCTCGCTCGCTCAAACTGCGAGGATCTCCTTCTCCTTCGCGTGTCCGATCTCGTCACAAACCAGGATGTAGCGGTCGGTGAGCTTCTGGAGCTGGGCCTCGATGCGCTTCACCTCATCGGCGGTCACACCGGAGCTCTTCTCTTTCGATTTCAGCTCGTCATGCGAATGGCGGCGGAGCGTACGAACTTCGACGCGGCCCTCCTCGACCTTCTTGTGGAGCTGCTTCACCAGCTCCTTCCGGCGCTCCTCATTGAGTGCCGGGATGTTCAGGCGGATGACGGCGCCATCGTTACTGGGCGTCAGTCCGAGGTCGGAGGCGAGGATCGCCTTTTCGATCGCCTTGATGAGATTGCGGTCCCACGGTTGGATGACGATCTGCCGTGGCTCGGGGGCGCTGATCGCCGCCAGCGAGACGAGCGGGGTCGCCGCCCCATACGCATCGACCTCGAGCTCTTCCACGAGGCTCGGAGCGGCCCGCCCGGTGCGCACGCTCGCCAGCTCGTGGCGGAGCGCGTCGATCGCCTTCTTCATCCTCGCCTCGGTCTGAGCGAGGACCTCCTCGAGCGCCATCGGAGACCTAGCGGCTGTGGACGAGCGTGCCGATCTGCTCGCCCTTCGCCGCGCGGACCATGGCATCAGGTTGCGAGATGTCGAACACGATGATGGGTATATCGCGCTCCTCTGCGAGCGCGGCCGCTGTGGCGTCCATGACGCCAAGGCGCTTCTCGAGCAGGTCCCGGTAGCGGATATCGTCGTATTTCTTTGCGCCCTGGACGCGGCGCGGGTCTGCGTCGTAGACGCCGTCGACGGCGTTCTTTCCCATGAGGATCACGTCCGCATTGATCTCCGCGGCGCGCAGCGCGGCCGCGGTGTCGCTCGTGAAGAACGGATTTCCCGTGCCTGCCGCGAAAATGACGATGTACCCCTTCTCGAGGTGGTGGATCGCCCTGCGCCGGATGTAGGGCTCGGCGACCTCGGCGATCGTGATCGCGGACTGCACACGCACCGGGACGCCCACCGATTCGATCTGTGACTGCAGCGCGAGAGCGTTGATCACCATCGCGAGCATGCCCATGTAGTGGCCGGTGGCTTCCTCGATGCCGTGCTCGGCCACGGCGGCGCCACGCATGATGTTCCCGCCTCCGATCACGACCGCGACCTGCACGCCGAGGTCGTGGACCTTGCGGATCTCCTCGGCGAGGTAGCGCGTGTATTCCGGGGAGATGCCGAACTTAAGGTCGCCAAGGAGCGCCTCGCCGGAGAGCTTCAGCAGCACTCGGCGGTACTTGGCCTTCGTCTGGACGGCCATCGGCGGCAGTTTAGGTCGGTTCGCCGTTGGACTGGCCGAGTTGGAACCGCTTGAACCGTCGCACGCGAACGTTCTCACCCGTCGCTGCGGCGATGCCCGTCACGAGCTCGCCGACCTTCTTTGAGGCGTCGCGGATGTAGGTCTGCTCGAGCAGCTCGTCCACGTCCTTCGGATCCATGGCCGCGACCTGCATCGCGAGCTCCTTGGCGAGCTCGCGGAACTCCGGGTTGCGCGCGACAAAGTCCGTCTCGCTCGAGACCTCGACCATCGCGCCGATCCGGCCGCCCGCGTGGACGTAGGCCTCGACGATGCCTTCCTTGGCTTCGCGGTCCGACTTCTTCTGCGCCTTGGCGAGGCCGCGCTCCTTGATCAGCGCTTTGGCCCGCTCGAAGTCGCCCTTCGAGCGCGCGCTTGCAGTCCATCACCCCCGCGCCGGTCTCCTCGCGGAGCCGCTTCACCTCGTCCTTTCCGGTTGCCATCACTCGCCCTCTTTCTTCTCGGCTGTGGCGACGTCGGCCGCCTCTTCGGCGGGCTCTTCGTAGCCGCCGATCGGGTACTCCTCGTCCTCTTCCGGCTCGTAGACGCGCGGCGTGCGCTTCGCCCGCGGCACTCCGAGACCGCCTTCGTACTGCTCCGGCGTCGTCGACGGCGCGTAGCCCATGTCCTCGGGTGTCGCTTCCTTCCGCGAGGCGTCGAACTGCTGGCGGCCCTCGAGGATCGCATCGGCCATCTTCTGGCAGATGAGCTTCACCGCACGGATCGCGTCGTCGTTCGCGGGGATGATCACGTCGATGAGATCGGGATCGCAGTTCGTATCGACCATGGCGACAACGGGGATCTCCAGGCGCCGCGCTTCGTCGACCGCGATGTGCTCGCGGTGCGGGTCGACCACGAAGAGCGCGGTCGGCGGCCGCTTCAGCTCGCGCACACCGGAGAAGTAGCGATCGAGGTGTGCGAGCTCATCGTCAAGACGCTGGGCGTCCTTCTTCGGCAGCGTAGCGAAGTCGCCGCGCTCCTTGCGCTCGGCGAGGTCGTTGAGCCGCTGGATGCGCTTTTGGATCGTGACAAAGTTGGTGAGAAACCCACCGAGCCACCGCTGGTTCACGTAGTGCATCCCCGCGCGCTTGGCCTCCTCGGCAATGGATTCCTGCGCCTGCTTCTTCGTCCCGACGAAGAGGACCTGCCCGCCGTCGCCGGCGAGGTCGCGCATGAACGCGTACGCCTCCTCAACCCGGGTGAGCGTCTGCTGAAGATCGATGATGTGGATGCCGTTCCGCTCCATGAAGATGAAGCGCTTCATCTTCGGGTTCCAGCGGCGTGCCTGATGTCCGAAGTGCACCCCGGACTCCAGGAGCTGCTTCATGGTGACGACCGCCACGTGAGGTCTCCCTTTTATGCCTCCGCCTGCGGCCGGTGTCCCGGAGGGCGACTGCAGGCGTGCGAAGTACCGAGCACGCGCTCGATCCGACCCAATTGTACGGGTTCTTAACTCGCGTCCGACACTGGCACGTCCGGTGCGGTGTATCCGGGGCGATGGCGAAATATGACGAGGTCCGAGTCCCTCGCGGCACGTCCCGGCGCTGGGAGGTTCTCATGTCCGACGACGACTCGGAGGGCGCTGCCTCCCGGCATCCAAGGATCGCGGAGCGCACCGCGCTCGATGTCCGTGCCGAGCACCGCGTGCTCCAAAGCTTCTCCGACTTGGAGCTCGAGGCCATGCCCCTGCTTGGAGACGGCGAGGCGCTCGCCAGGCGCGGCCACTACCTCGACCTTCACGACCCGGCCCGCGCCGGCTTCGTCGCCGAGGGCGATGAGGTCGTTGAGCCGGGCCAGCACGTGATCGCGCGGAACGAGGTCACCGGCGAGCTCTGGGATGAGCTCCAGCGAGCCTGCGACGGCGTGCTTGGCCGCCGGTCAGCGACGAGGCTGCGTCCCGCTGTCTAACTAGTAAAGGGTCGCGGCCACCGCGGCGGCTCGGTTCGGTACGTCCAACCGCCTGAGAAGGCGCGTGACGTGCTTTTGCGCGGTCGCGGTCGCGATCCCCAGGGCCGTCCCGATCTCCTTGTCTGAGGCGCCCGTCGCGATCAGCGCGACCACCTCGCGCTGACGTGGTGTCAGCGCGAGCGACCGCGTCGCGCGTGACGCTGAGGTCCCCAGCTCGATCCGGATCCGGTCGCCGAGCACGGCGCGCGAATATGCGGGCTCACCGCGGACCGCGCCCCGGATCGCGCGGCGCAGCGCGCGGGCGGAAAGGCCGAGTTCGAGATATCCGAACGCACCTGAGGCAAACGCGCGGGAAGCGTCGCTGCGGTCCGACGTCGTGCTGACGATCACGGTGCGCGTGCGAAGAATGAGCGAGCTGATCTTCGACCAATCGGACCGGCCGTAAAGCGCCACGATCGCGAGGTCCACCTGCTCGAGGTCGCTGCTCTTCGGGCGTTCCGACACCCGCCACACCGGCGCACCGATCGCGGCCCGGCGAACAGCGTCCGAGACTTTACCAGCCTCATCCCACACCAGGATCGTGTGCTCCCCGTTCGGCCCCATCGCTCTCGTGCTCCCCACCTGCAGCCCGCGTCGACGGAGGGCAATTTAGCAGGGGAGTAATCGGCCTGCAAACGGGCACACTAGCGTGCCTCTGTTTCCTGATGTGCGCGGGCGCACGTACCTAAGAGAGGGTACGCGGGCCGCCGCGGGCTGACCCTTTCTTGGGCATTTACGTGCGGACCGCCGGCTGGCTTCATTCCCACGCCGGGACGCGAGAGGTGGGACGCCCCATGGCAGCGAGAACGCGCCCAGCAGGGGGTGGGCTCGGCGCTGCCGCTAGTCGCCCCAACGACCGGACAAACTCGGAAGACGCAGGGAGAACGCTATGACACGAACGAGTGGGGCGACCGGGATCCGGCAGCTGAGCCGTTTTCTGGTGCTGCCCCTCGTCGCGGCAATGGTCCTCACGTTACTGGTCCCATACACCGCGCAGGCCGTGCACGACACCGGCGCGTTCCAGCTCGACGGCAACGCTCAGACATCGGTCCAACCCAGCCCGCCGGCACCGCAGAACGCGGAGGACTGGGACATGGTCTGCCCGACCGCCTCGCCGCCATCGCGGCCGAGCACGGATCCGGTCCATTGTCTCGGCGGATCCACCGCCAACCCGCAGTCGTTCGACGCCGACGCATTCGGCTCCGCCACCGACGACGTCTTCACCGGCGGCGGCTCGAAGGACGACCTCGACATTCCGGGCAACTGGAAGTGGCAGCAGGCCGCGCCGTCACCCGACAAGGATGACCTCGAGCACGGCTTCGCGGCCGAATACAACATCACTACCGGCACCTACGCGGGCCACAAGGTGCTGTACTTCGGTGGCGATCGATTCTCCAACGAGGGCGACGCGAACATCGCGTTCTGGTTCTTCCAGAGCGCCGTCGGGGAGATAGGCAACGGGCCGAACAACAGCTGCACGCTCGCGTCGGGCTGCCCGTTCAGCGGCGCCCACACCGCGGGAAACAAGTCGCTCGGCGGCAGCACACCAGGCGACATCCTGATCGTGAGCGCGTTCACGATCGGCGGGTCGCAGCCCACGATCCGCGTCTACGAGTGGGTCGGGGCCGGCAACGCGACGAGCCCCTGCTTCACCAACACATGCACCCTGCAGCCCGTCCCGATCCCGATCCCAGCGGGCCAGACGGACAACCGCTGTGACCAGACGGGCGTGATCACAGGCGACGTCGCCTGTGCCCTCGTGAACGACACCCTCATTCCCTCGCCCTGGCTCTTCCAGGACAAGGCCAAGAGCTCGCCGGCGAACCAGATCCAGCTCAGCGAGTTCTACGAAGGAGGTCTCGACCTGACCCAGATCGGTTTCGCCGGGGCTTGCTTCCGGAGCTTCCTGCTCAACACACGGTCTTCACAGTCAGGGAACGCGACACTCAAGGACTTCGTCCTCGGACAGTTCGGCAGGTGCGAGAGCACGGTCGAGACGACGCCGAAGGACGGCAACGGCAATCCGATCACTGGTCCTCTCTCGATCGGCACCGGCTCGGTGTCGGTCAAGGACTCGGCCACTGTGGCGATTACCGGCACAACGACCTGGAGCGGGACTCTCTCGTTCTTCCTCTGCGGCCCCATCGCCACCGGCACCTGCACCACCGGCGGCACTCAGATCGGGTCAACGCAAACCATAAGCAACACGACGACGCAGCCGATCCTTTCCGATGCAGCCACTCTGACGTCGGTGGGTCGATACTGCTGGCGCGCAGACTTCGTCCACATCACAAATGGCGTACCGGACGGATCCGATAGCCGGGCGAGCGAGTGCTTCACCGTGAACCCGGTGACGCCGACGCTCACCACCCAGGCGAGCGGCCCGGTCCAGCTCGGTAGCGCTATCAGCGACACCGCGACCATCACTGGCACGGCCAACCAGCCCGGCACCCCGGTCATCAACCCGACGACCGCAGGCAGCCCGGCAGGCGGCATGATCACCTTCACCGCCTTCGGCCCGAACAACTGCACGACAGTCGCGTTCGGTCCGACCTCGGTGACCATCACCGGCGACGGCACGTACGGTCCGGTCAGCTTCACGCCGACTGCGGTCGGCACCTACACCTTCGTCGCTTCCTACAGCGGGAACTCGCCAAACACCAACCCCGTGGCGGCGACAGGGTGCCCAGACACAACCGGGACTGAGACGGTCCTCGTGACCGACACCACTTCGGTCGTGACAGCCCAGGACTGGCTGCCGAACGACTCGGCCACGATCACGTCAGCCGGTGGCAGCGCGCTGAACGGCAGCGTGGTCTTCACGCTCTACCACAGCGCCGACTGCACCGGCACCGCGCTCTACACCGAGCCATCGCAGGCGATCAGCGGGACTTCGCCGCAGAGCAAGATCACCCACAACACGAGCGTCAAGGTCAGCGTTTCGGACACGGTCTCGTGGAAGGCCGTCTACACCAGCAACGATTCCAACGTCGCGGGCTCGTCGAGCAACTGCGAGAAGACGGTGCTCCAGATCACGAACTGATCACCGCCCTCGGAACATAGCCTCGACAGAGAGAGGCCCCGGGAATCCGGGGCCTCTCCTCTTTTCCGTCCGATCGATCGCTACGGGGCGACGTGGAAGGTCGTCGTCGCGAGCGACTGGAAGTTCGAGCCATCCGCGTCCGTCGAATAGAGCAAGGCGGTGCAATCGGCGGCTCCGCCGGTCCAGACGCTCGACCTCAGCGTGAAGGTCCGTTGATCTAGCGGCCAGCCCACGTAGAAGCCCGTGGATTGCTCGTAGACCCAGACGGTCGCCTGGTAGCAGTCGACCCTCACGAACGAGTACCTCGCTGAAGAGGTGACGTCGAACGTGATGTGCTGGCCCCAGTGCGCAGCTCCGTCCCTCGAGTCGATCAGGACCAGGACGAGGCTTGAGGTTGTGGTGGTGGCGGCAGGCGTTGCCTTCTTGCCACCCCTCGTCGCGAGAGCCTGAGCGCTGCCCAAAGTGACGGCGAAAGCGAAGATGAGTGCGAAGATCACGAGGCTCTTGCGAGACACGGGTTGTTCCTCCCTCCGCGGCAACTCGGTCCCTGCCGCTGCTAACGCCTAACGTGGGCGTATCGGAGCCGTCGCGGAATCATTCCGGCTAGGACCCTCCGCGCAGTCCCACGCGAGATGGAGAGCGGTACCTCAGTACCAGCAGCAGGTTAGGGAGAGGCCCCGGACAGTCCGGGGCCTCCCACATCTTGGCGTGATCGTTCGCTACTGGGCGACGTGGAAGCCCATCGTCGCGAGCGACTGGAAGTTCGAACCGTCAGCGTTCGTCGAGTAGAGCAGCGCGGTGCAGTCCGCAGCTCCGCCGCTCCAGACGGTCGACGCGAGGGTGAAGTTCTTGGTCCATAGCCAGCCGACATACAAGCCGTTGGACTGTTCGTAAACCCAGACCCCGTTCTGGTAGCAGTCGAGCCTGACGAAGTAGTAGGCCGCGGTTGAGGTGGCGTTGAAGGTGACGTGCTGGCCCCAGTGCGCTACGCCGTCCGTCGAGTCGACCAACACGAGGCTGAAGCTGCCGGTGTTAGTGGACGTTGTTGGCTTCTTGCCACCGCGAGCAGCGACTGCCTCACTGCTAGCCAGGATCAAGATCGAGAAAGAGAAAAGGAGTGCAAAGATCGCAAGCCGCTTACCGAACAATGTGGTCCTCCCTGTGCGGCCCGTTCATTTAGCCGCAGCTAAACACGTAACGTCCGTCGTTTCCGGTCCGTCATGTACTCGTTACGAATTAGGA
>Ga0209690_1001509_pt1 | contig 13102 bp, 15 predicted proteins | sample GraSoiAngelo_150_FD_186164 | JGI IMG/M metagenome (GOLD analysis project Ga0209690, IMG submission 186164) | Grasslands soil microbial communities from the Angelo Coastal Reserve, California, USA - 14_1009_09_40cm (SPAdes) (version 2) | ecosystem: Environmental > Terrestrial > Soil > Grasslands ...
TTGATTAGGGATCTGGAAGTTCGTCAGGTTCTGAATATGGGCGATTGCATCGAGGCGATGGAACGGGCCTTCGCTGAGGAGGCGCGAGGAATCGCGATCAACAAGCCGCGAACACGTTACAAGGTTCCGCCTGATCTGGAAAAACCAGGCTACATGGCGAACATCATTCCCGGTGCGGTGCCGAGCTCCGGGGTCGCGGCGCTACGTTACGATTCCACAATCGTGCAAGAGCGAGTGGTGGCCGGAACCAAAAGAATGGATTTCCCTTCGCCGCTCAAGCGCAGTTGGGGTTTTGTTCTGCTATTCAGTCTACAGACCGGGGAGCCGCTCGCGCTCGTCCACGACTTTAGCCTGTCGGCGATACGAGTGGGTGCGACGACGGGAATCGCGAACCGGGCTTTGGCGAAGAAGGATTCCAAAGTCGTGGGGATTTTCGGTTCGGGCAATGAAGCGCGCACAAATCTGGCGGCCATCTGTGCCGTGCGTAATATTGAGTCGGTCAAGGTCTACAGCAGCACCAGGGAACACCGCGATCGCTTCGCCGAAGAGATGACCGAAACGTTGAACGTTGAAGTCCAGCCGGTGAGCAGCCCCGAAGCTGTAGTGAAAGGATCGGACATCGTCATGTGCGCGACCAATTCCAGCCAACCGGTGTTCGACGGAAAATGGCTGGAGCCGGGACAATTGGTCACGACCATCGCCAACACCGACGGCGTCCACCGCCGCACCGAGGCGGATGCGGCCACGATGATCCGCAGTGACTTCATCGTCCTCAATAACAAGGAGACGGCGATAACGAACCAGCAGCGAGAGCTTCTTGATCTCATCGAAGGAGGAAAATTTAGCTGGGACAAAGTTTGCGAGCTAGGGCAAGTCCTGACCGGCCAGCATGCCGGTCGAACCAGCGACCAGCAAATTATCTACTACAAGAGCAACACGGGTGTCGGGATTCAGTTCGCCGCGGCGGGTGCTTTGATCTACGAAGAGTGTAAGAAACGAGGGCTTGGTCGAGAGTTGCCGAGCGAGTGGTTCGGCGCGGATTTGAGCGAATGGATGGATAAGGGCTTCATGCCTTCCCCTTAGCAAGCTGCTGAAAAAGACTCATATGCTTCGTTGCGCTCGATCAATTTCGCGTCAACGTACAAGCAGAGTACGCCTCCGCTCATCGATCTTCGCCCGCCTCGCCTCTGAGATCTTTTTGAGCAGCTTGCCAGAGTTTTTGGTATCGCAATCGGACAGGGCGAAAACATTTGGCAAGATTTTCGACGTTAATTCTTAGACCGGAAGAAGTAGAAGGCTTGCTCTCGATGAGCGCAGATACCCAAACGCGGGCAAAGAGTGGGGATGGCAATGGGTGTTTCCGGCGACGAGTCACTACACTGACAGGATAACCGGAGAAAATCGCAGGCATCATCTTCACGAAACCGTTCTTCAGAAAGCGTTCAAAGAAGCAAGGATCAAGGCAGGCATCTTCAAACCGGCGGGTTGTCACACTCTACGTCATTCTTTCGCAACCCATTTGCTGGAGGACGGCTACGATATTAGAACGGTTCAGGAGCTACTCGGCCACAACGACGTCAGTACTACAATGATCTATACCCATGTCTTAAACCGAGGTGGAAAAGGGGTCCGAAGTCCCCTCGACCGACTAATGAACGTTCCCCGTCCCGGTCGGGTATATTAAGTTTTCGCAGACCTGGATATGAAGACAAGAGCGGGTTTCAAAAATGCTTGACAAGGGGTTGGAAAGTGAGGCGAATCCGTCACCGTGTGAATTTTGAGAACCGTCAATCGCAGACCTGTATACTCACTCGTTAGACGGTCGTAATCGGTAATCAACATGTATCCCTCGTCGGCTGCGACAGCTCGCGTTCTTCTTGCGATGATCGCGCTCTTCTTCCCAGTGGGCGTGTCGGGAGCGCAACGGGAGAATGGGCCGCTCGGGATCGGTTGCGAAAGGGCTGCGTGGGCGCTTCGTAATGGCTCCTTCGATCTGCATGTGGGTCGAGCGCGACTTCGTGATGGCAAGGCGTGTCTGAAGCTAATAGCAGAATCCGCGACTTGTGACTGGTCGGTTGAACTGACGAGAGTAGAGTGGTGGGGAACCACGCGACCGTTCCTGCTCGTCACGGTCAATTCGAATCATCTAACGGGTAGCGGTGCCTGGGACTCGGTGTTCATCTATTCGTGCGAGCGTGGCAGGATTACTCCGGTGTTCTCCGAGCGGTACCTGTATGGCGCGAAGATACAGCTTGGGAAGGTCGATTTCTGGGTGACGAGCGGTCTCTGGTTAGAGCGGGATCCGAACTGTTGTCCATCGAACGAACGTAGCGAGCAATACGTTTGGGACGAGCAGCGTAAGAACTTCGTCTTGGGAGCGTCGCGAGTGAGCCCGTTGAAGCGACAGTAAGCGAGAGGTTAGTCAGATGCCGTCTAACGTGCCGCTGCAGCTGACGAGCGGCGCGGCCGAAACGAGCTGACTTGATACGATGGTGCGCGCCGCGCGGCTGAGCGGCAAGGCGTTCGGCAGAAAACAGTCGTTGAAAAAAACATCCACTATTTTTGGGGTAGTTACTATAGTGTTCTGGTTGTCTTTGGCCGGCTGGTTTGTAGTGTATCCTCTTCCTCTGGAAATTTGGCTAGCCGACCCCACGTTCAAACTCGCTGCTGTTGGTATGGCGCTAGGCATCATTTCGGGAGTGCTTTTGATCATACATCCTACTTCCGGTCGCGTGCTCGCGATGGCCCTTTGCACTTTTACCATCGGATACCGACTATGGTGGTTTTTGTTTCCCTACTCAGATTTCGGCAAAAAACTATACACCGTATTTTTCTTCCTTCTCCCGAGGAGGCCTATTTACGTGATACATGTCGAGATTATTGCTTGGGTATTTTTTATCACAACAATACTGTTCTTGTGGAGGAAGCCAACTGCCTAACCCTGCGGCTTAAGACTGATGTCGAAAACGCTCGCCTCAAGGCTCGCTTTCTTCGTCACGGCTTAGCCGCATAGCGTTAGCCAGACCGGGAAGAAAGTGAGGATCGATTGCCGTTTGAGCCAGTGGAATTCGTCGCCCGACATGGGGTGGTTCTTGCTTCAGGGAAGGGGCCCGTTCCAAATCTCGCTGAAGCTGTCGCAGGCGAGCCGATTCGCGGGAGCTGGTGGGGACACAAGAAGGGCTTCGCAATCTTCCGCGCACTCGGCGCCGTCGATGATTCACCCGATGTACTTTGCTTTCGGTTGGTCCAAGGAAAGCTAACCTTCGTCCATCGCCGTCTCTGGCCAGCGCTGGTTCGCCTCGCAGGCGAGTTGGACAAGGGAGTGCTGACGGCCATTAGGCAGGAGCACACTGCGACAGGCGCGCATCGCAACATCACGACACCCTTTCCGATATGGGTGCCACCGGAGGCGAGCGAAGCAGCCCGGAGGCTCTCAGAGGATGAGGCGCGAGCCCAGCTTGGCACGGCGTTCGTGCTCGGCGGCGGGAAGCATTCTGGCGGTCGGCGCCGACGCAAGGTGGCTGGCTAACCCGGAATTGCAGACGGACGGGCGCGTCGGTCGCTCCGCTCCCTCTCGCGCCCGCCGCTGAATTCCAGTGCCGTTATGCATATGACGAGTAGACACTTAGTTCGATTTACTGCACTCGTTCTGGTTGGGTGGGGGCTCTGGACGCGAATGCGTGGTTATCGAGGAACCTGGCTGGCATTGAGGTACGGGATCTTGTCAGGAAACAACTTGGATCATGTCTGGGTCCACGTGCTTTATGTGACTTATGGAGCGATACTCCCGCTGGCGGCTTTCGTCTCAGCTTATGGTTTGTTTCAATTCATGCGAAGGGGACGAATGTTGGCGCTCGTTATTTCTTTGCTACTGCTCGTTTCAAACCTATACGGGGCAGTGGAATTTGTTCTCATACTCCAACAATTGCAGAAGGCGCCCCCGCAACCGATTCCGGAAGGTGCAGTTCTAATTCACCAAAGTATGTGGCCTACGTGGATTACAGGTTTAGCTAGCGGGCTGGTGGTGCTCATTTTACTTGGAGATTCCGTAAAGCGGCTGTGTGCGCGCACAGCTGATGCATAACCATTCGCTTGAGCGCATCGGCGATCAGCTTGTGATGATAGCCTACGCAGTGCCCTCTGAAACTGAAGTGTTGAAGCAACCCCTGTAACTTCGGCTCGCCTCGCGCTCAGCTGAACGTTCGGCATAGTGGGCGGATCAGTAGAGCTGGCAGAATCACGGCGACCATAATGAACTATGCCGACAATACGGTCGGCCTTTTGTAGCCGCAAGCAATGAGTAAAATTCATTGACAAGCTTTTGCGAAAGCAAGACAATCGTCGCCGTTACAGAGATTTAGCGACCGTGCTATGCCGAACAACAGACTCAATGGTTAGCCAGCAACTGAAAGGAACCGTCTGGTGGCATCGCTTGATGAGTTAGAACATCTGCTTAAAGAGGCATCTTGCCTTCTGGACAACGCGGCGAAAGAGGTCCGCGATCTCGGTTTGGAACCAGAAAAGAACGTTCGCAGGATTGGTGAGGCGCTTGTTTTAGTCTCAGAGATCCGAAACGAGATTTACAATCGGCGCCCCGACCTCATTCCGGAGTATCTTAAAAAGAAGTAGCCGTTATCTAAACTGTGCTCTCTAACACTAGCGTGGAGCGGACAATGACTGGCGTAAAGGTTTTTCGAAGTGCTAGTGGAGACGCCGCTCACGCTAAACGTTGAGCCTGTAGAAAAAGTCCCGGACGCAACCGAGTAGAATTTAAACGCGATATGAGCGACGATCTTCCAATTTCCGACTTCGCCGACCAGCTTCACGACGATCTCCTCGTGAAGCGGCTCACAGACAGCGACAACACAGGATTTTCGAACGACTTAGAAAAAGGAGCAAGCGTGGACGAGGTGGCGAAAACCGCCTCTAGGAGGGTTTTTTTACAGCCTCGTTAGGCTTCGCGCGCGATGAGATTTCTCAAAGCAATCGCGGGCACGGGCCTTCTCCTCGTCGGCTTGGTTGGGAGTGCCGTGTCTTTCCTCGCTCTTGCGGACCCGGTCGGAACCAAAATGGCAGATGATGCCGATCCTTTCGGCGTTCCGCCTAGCGCGAGCGGGTCCTTGATCTTGCTCGTGGTTTTCCTCGCCGTCGGCGCGGTGGGAGTTTATCTTTTGTCGAGATTTTGGAGGCACAAACATGTCGCCTAACACACATCGCTACAGCCAACGCAGGAGGACGTGCTCAATTCGGCTCGCGGTCCACGTCTTTTGGCCCCCATGGCTGAGCTTTTCACGTTAGACGGGTTCGTGTGAAGTGTCGGCGCCTTGTCGGGTCGCTGTCGTGCATGTGTCGTAGTTTTCCTTGTAAGAAGGCTTATATATATATGGAAAAAAAGTCAGTTACAGGGAGGACTCGTCAGATGAATCGCCCATTGTACTCCGATAAGATCAAGCAACTTCGGGAAGAGAGAGCTTGGTCGCAAGAATAGCTCGCGGCAATCGTTGGGGTGAGCACGCGAACAAAAACGTGGTTATCAACATTTTGGGTCAGTGAAATGGTCGCTCGCTTCGGCTTCGTTCACCCGCTTATCGCGGCGCGGGATTGAGTCTCCCGCAGCGCGATAGCTCATTCCTCTGCGTGTGAAACTCCCTGTAACCCAGTGAGCGAAGTTCCGACGTTTGTGGTAGACTTTCTCAAGAAGACAGAAGCTGCTACGTTTTGCCCGTGGAGTTCGAGTGGGATCCAAAAAAGGCCGCAAGGAACTTTCGCAAGCATAGGGTCTCATTCAACGAAGCTGCGACGGTTTTCGGCGATTCACTTGGTACGACTGTGCCTGACCCAGACCACTCTCTAGCAGAGGACCGATACATCACAGTCGGTATGTCCAGTCGCGGTCGTTTCGTGATAGTCGCCCATACAGAGCGCGGGGAGCGGATTCGCATCATTAGCGCACGGGAACTAAGCCGGGCTGAGAGAAAAGCTTATGAAGAAGAAACGAAGAAGTGAGATGGACGACGAGCTACGTCCCGAATATGACTTGCACGAGCTGCTCAAGGGTGGGGTCAGAGGGAAGTACGCAGAACGGTATCGGGCTGGGACCAACCTAGTCCTATTGGCACCGGATGTGGCCAAGGCTTTTGCAAATGACGCAAAAGCGGTCAACGAAGCCTTGCGGTTGGTGATCCAGCTGACGAAGGTGCCAGTCGGCAAAACGCAGCACCGCGTAAAATCGTAGTCCAAGTTCCACAAGTTCTGGTTCGAGTTTGCGAGAACGTATTCGTACCCTGCGGCGATGCGAGTCGAGAACATCGTCCCGCGCGACCGCTGCGCGGTGCAGTGGCATCCGTTCCGGCTTGGGCAAGGGCTAACCTCGAGTTGCAAGTGATAAAGCAATGAAAAGCGCCTACGGACTTAAGATTCCCGAACCCGATTTTGAGCTAACCTGCGTCGGGCCAGGAACACCATGCGGCGAGCTGATGCGCCGTTACTGGCAGCCGGTCTGTCTTTCCGCCGATCTCCAGGAGCTGCCCAAGCGGGTGCGCATTCTCGGCGAAGATCTGATCGCCTTTCGTGATGGACAGGGTAGGGCGGGTCTTTTGTTTTTTCGCTGCAGCCATCGCGGCACGTCCCTGGAGTACGGACGCGTCGAAGAGCGAGGAATTCGCTGTTGTTATCACGGTTGGCTATACGACGTTGAAGGCAACGTTCTCGAAATGCCGCTGGAGCCCGCTGCCAATCCGTTCCTTAAACAGATCCAACATCCCTGTTATCCGGTGCGCGAGTTCGGCGGTCTGGTCTTTGCGTACATGGGGCCTCTGGACAAGCTGCCGGAGTTTCCTATCTACGACGTGTGGAAAAGGGAAGGTGGCGAGCTCAAGGCGCGAATGGGACCGCGGGTGGGCGGTCCGGTGAATTGTAATTGGCTGCAGGCCGAGGAAAATTTGATGGACGCGCTTCACACTTTCTGGCTCCATACGCTTCATAGCGGCGCGCAGTTTCCTTCCCAAACCTACGGCATGAATCCCGATGAATTAAAATACGAAGAGACGGAAATGGGGATGCGCTTTGTGCTGACGCGGAAACTGCCCAATGGCAGGTGGTGGGACTTGATCTGGGAAATGATCATGCCGCTAAACGTCCATCTGGTTTACACCGAAGAGCCCAAGACGGACCAAGTCCGTGCCGTCACCTATTGCGTTCCGGTGGACGATACGCATCAGCTCGGCGCGAGCATTCGCTGGATCCCGGCCGGTCAGGGCGAGGCAGTTACGGGGCGCGAGCAACTTGCTCCCGCGGGCCGCAACGACACGAGCTACGAATACATACAGCGCCATCCGGACGACAAAGAAGCGGTGGAGGGACAAGGGCCGATCGCGCTCCACGGCCTCGAGCACCTCGTGACCTCGGATAAAGGCGTCATCATGTTTCGGCGTATTTTACGGACGGCGATCCAGGCGGTTAAAGAAGGCGCCGATCCCAAGGGGATCATCCGCGATGCCGCGAAAGCAAAGTTAATTCCGACGACCGCTGGGAGTGTCGTCAGAGATTGATCAATTGTATTGTTAAAAGCCCGCGCCTCTTCCTACCATTTTAAAAGTTCGGTTGTTGCTTTTCACTGAAAATTATACATGCGCGCGCAATTGTCCCAGAGATATTTCCGTTTGGTCTGGTCGGCGAAGGGGAGCTTGAGGAACGAATCGATCGCGTGCGGATACTTGACATCGAGATGCGGGTAGTCGGTGGAGAAGACCATGTTGTCTTCGAGACCGTATTCGGGAATGTGTTTGGCGGTGATTTCGTCGCATTCCACGGCGCCGAAGCATTGGCGTTGAAAATATTCCAGCGGCGTCAACGTGAGATAGGGATATTCCGCTTTACCCGTGGTCGCGGCATATTCTCCCATGCGCCAGAGTAGCCAGGGAACCCAGGAGCAGTTTCCTTCCAAGAAGGCGGCCTTCAGCTTGGGAAAGCGTTCCATCACGCCGCCGAAGATCATGTCCGCGCAGGCGAGCATGTTCGCGAAGGGGAAGCCGAGGGTATTGAACATCGAGAAAGTGGAACAGAATTGAAACATGGCGGGCTGGGGCAGGTAAACTCGGCCCGCTTCGTGAAATCCTACCGGCAAATTGAATTTCTGGCACTCTTCCCATAGCGGATCGTAGTAGGGATCGCTCCACTTCCGGCCGTTAACGTGATTGGGACGGAGAAAAATTCCCCGAAAGCCATATTCCCTAACCGTGCGGCGAATCTCTTCGACGGCGGCGCTGACGTCGTGGGGAGTAACCATGGCGACGCCGAACATGCGCTCCGGCGCAGTCCGGGCGAAGTCATACAGCCAATCGTTGTAGGCGCGGGCGATGGCCGCGGCGAAGTCCGGATCGAGGCCATCGATGCCCAAGACGCAGAGTCCGCGCGTGGGAAAGAGGACGGCGACGTCGAGCCCTTCCTTATCCATCGCCATCACTTGGGAGACTCCGTCGAAATTGCGCTGGCCGGCGTCGCCGTATTTCTCTTGAAAAAAATCGTTGCGATATTTAGCCAAAGCCGGGTTCTCCGGGTTGCGGGGAATCGGCAAGATTTTGCCCTCGACCTGAATTCCCAGATCCCGAAAGGAACGGTTCAGCCCGACGGGCGCGCGGTCAGCGTATTTGGAATCGATGTAACGCTGCCAAAGGTCCGCAGGTTCGAAAACGTGCATATCAGAGTCCATGGTCTTGAATCCGTTCTTCGCCATCTTGCTCTCCTTGCTCTCTCCCTTTGGTTTTTAGCACTTCTACTTCGCCTGCGAAAGAAACTGAAGGTTCTCTTTAATTTTGGGTGAGACGACAATACTCCATTGACGATCTTTTCGATCTCTTCGCCCGAAACATAGCTGATCTCTTGTGTCGTAGCCGCCTCCCGCCGCCTGGCCGACAATGAAACGGATGGTCTTATCTTTATAAAAATCTTGAGCGACACCCGGTTGAAAGATGGACGAGAAGCCTTCTCGCTTCAGCTCGCGGTCTCCAGCTTTTTCGTATGTTCCTTCCAATCCGTAGAAGCGTGAATGAGTTCAGAAACAACCACCAAATGCGGGAAGTGGTTCAATTTCGAATCTCGAATTACGTGCGGCGGCTCGCGCCCCTCATTCACAGCCTGGATCGCATTCAAAAGGAGCTTGCGCGCCGCGACGATGGCTTTGTCCGAAGAAACGAGATGTTCGTTGGTCCTGTCTTCCACCGATCCTTGGCTCTCTGTAGCAAAGGCATCGTGAGCTTGAAAATTAAAACCCATGCCGGTAAAGGTCTTCGTCTTCATGGAGTCGCGGTCTTGTTGATATCGGTTGGCCGCGTTGCGCGTCATTCGGTAATCCGCCGTCAGCTCGGAACGGCTTTTATTTCGTAGCTCAGAGTCGAGCGGCTTCGTCCTGCTGAACATGAATATATATTTCCAATGGTGCGTATCATCGATGGGCACGTGCCAGTGGACGGCGTAACCGTCACCCACTGTCGAGCCGCCAAAGGCGGAAAGGTTTGGCAGGACGAAGTTGGTGACCCGCAAATAGAGTTTATCCGGTCCGGCGTTTCGTAGGGTGTAAATTCTCACTCCAAAATCTTGGATCTCCACCTCGATGGTCGGAGCGATGTCGTTTCCCAGCAGAGTGTTGTCCGTAGCATTGCCCCCTGGAACGGTCCGTAGTCGCGCGACCTCGGCTTCACTTAGAAAATGATGCAAGAAAGAAAGATGGACCGGGTCAATGTTTCCCTCGTTGCTCTGCAGGTAGTTGCAATTATGGAAAATCTTTACAACCGTTCTGTATTCCGCCGGCGCGGCGAGGAATTCGTAATTGGGCAGCAAAGGCGGCTCTCCAGGACCCATGTACGTGACAATGACTCCACCCGCCTCTTGGCAAGGATAAGCGAGATGGCGGATTTCATGCCGATTAGCTCCTCCACCCGGTTCACCGGGTTGTTCGAGAACCTTGCCGCAAACGTCGTAGAGCCAACCATGGTAAACACATCTGAGCCCGCCATCTTCGACTCGCCCGTAACTGAGATCCGTTCCCCGGTGTGAACAATGAAGCCCCAGCAATCCGGGACGCCCCTGATCATCGCGGAACAGAACTAAATCTTCGCCGAAGATTCTCACTTTGAGTGGCGCGCCATAGGGCAGTTCTTCGGAGAGCGCGACGGGCTGCCAATAGCGCCGCATCAGCTCGCCACACGGGGTGCGCGGACCCGTCTGGGTCAAAAGATTATTTTCTTGTTCGGTAATCATAATTCGAGACCTCGCGAAGCGCCGGCACGTTTGGCTCCCGCAGTCCACGCCGCTTCCGAACTATAATAGTAAGCCGTAACACATGAATGGCTACTGGTAATCCATTCGCACTTCGACGCGCTCCCTTCGACCAGGGCTCGGACAAAAGGAAATACCGTTCGTGGTGAGCCTGTTGAACCAGAACGGCGCTAGTCATTTTAATGTTGCAGTTCACCAGAACTGAACTCACCGGATTCGAACCGGCTTCTTAATACTATTTAAGAATACCCTCAGCAAGCGTGTACTTCTACTTCAGACGCATCCGTTCGATGAGGCGGTCGATAAATCCTTCGTCGTCCAGCTGTCTGACCCAGTGATAATCCCATAGCGAGAGCGGATTCAGCCCCTTGGCGCCGGGATACTCCAGTGTCGCAATCTCATAGGTGTTAGCGATCGCTCGAGGAGTCGGGTAGGGTCTGGTGTTTATGCCGTTCACAACGGAGTCGAAGCGCCGCTTCAATTCGGCATCGTCGTGAAGATTCATTCGAGTCTTCAATTCTCCCGAGAGATCGCCGAGCGCCTCGCCCGGTCGCATCGTCAGCCAAGCAAGCGCATGCAGAACAGCTTTCACATACTCTCGAAGAGTTCCTGGCTGCTTGTTCGCGAACTCCGATAGGCAGGCTTGAGCGAAATGGCCGACGATGGGAATCTCGGGAACCGGAAGCACTTTCAACCCGGCAGCCAAGGCCTGCGGCAAATAAAGCGGCGACATGAACGTCGCGATGTATTCGCCACTCAAAACTTTTCTCCATTGTCCCCAGCGACCCACCTCGTCGTCACTGACGATGAGCGTGATCACATCTTTTTCCAGCCCCATCATCCTTAGCCACAAAGTCACAGCATGCGGCTGACCGGAAGACCGCACGGCCATGGCCTTACCTTTGAAGTCCTCCACGCCACGGACATGCTGGGGCACAACGAGATGCAAGCCGCCGCCCCTGCTGGGCGCGCAGAACATTGTGATCTTCGTACCTCTTGCCGCCGCTTCGTAGAGATATTCCAAATGTTCGATGATCACGTCACAGGATCCGTTGAAGAGAGCAGCTTCAAAGGCTTCGGTCTTTTTGATTTGAACCACACGTACGTCCAGATGGCAGTACCGCTCCGCCATTTCGCGGATGGCAAAGATGACCGGCGTCCGGTCGTTATCGCGGTAGGCGAGAGTGATAGTCTGCATGCTTTCTTGATTTCCACCCTCACTCTAATCCTCTCTCTGAGGGAGAGGGAATGGGTAGGGAAAAACAAACAAGCAAAAATGAACAGAAGCTAAACTACATTAATAATAGCGTCGGTTTCATTTTCCGTAGAGCCGTTTGAAGAACCCCTCGTCTTCCAAGCTTTTCAACAATGACAAATCGAGAAATTCGGCCGCCTTTTTGCCCTTGAGATAAGGATAAGTGTAACTCAGGTCCTCGATATCGTTCTGGAGCGCTTCTTCTCTCGGATAAGGTCTCATAGGGATCGTTCCCAGCAAATAATTCTTGTGTATCGACTCCAGCAGCTTCGGATCCTCAATCTTCAAGTACTTGCGGTAAATGCGCATCGTTTGATCCTTGTGCGCCCGCCCGTACGCTGTCCCCTCGGTCATCGCCATGATGAACGCCTTGAGTTGTCTGGGGCGCTCTTTTAAAAGCTGGCGGCTTGTCGCGATGTCGCTGCCGGTTGTGTAGACTCCTTTCTCGTAAAGGTCGGCAAGCACTGACAGCTTCGCACCCCTTGCCCCCAGTTGAAGAAGATTGTCATCGGTTGCCAACGTCGCATCGATCTTTCCTTGCAGCATCATCACGAGCCTTCGGTCCGATTCGCTAATGCCCGTGGGAATGAGCTGCACGTCTTTCCCGGGCGTCAAGCCCAATTTGGGTAGAAGGCGTTTGAGGGCGTAATCGGTTCCAGCGCCGATTCGGCTCGATCCGATAATCTTCCCTTTCAGACCTTGGATCGTCGTGATTGATGGATTTGCGACCAGTTTGTAAGCGATGTGACCCAGACTGGCGATGATCACCAGAGGCGCTCCACGCGCCGCGGCGCCGACCGCAGACGATCCCGAGGCGGCGATGATATCGACGCTCCCGCCGAGCAGAGCGTTGACCGAGGTCACCCCCGAGGCGATGTAGATAAGGTTCACGTCGAGCCCGTATTTTTCGAACAAACCCAGATCCTGGGCGATCCAAAGCGGCCCCCGAGTGCCCGAAACGGAAGCATAGGAAATCGTAAAAGGATCGAGCTTCTTTTCCTGCGCGTCTGCTGGATAAGAGCCAAGCAACACAATTGCACAGAGAAATAGTAAGAGCGCTTGGCGGTTCATTTGTTTTTTGTCTTCCCGTTCCTGTCGAGGGTTTTGTTCCATGCACGATGCCCGTAGGGGCAACCCCCCGTGGTTGCCCAATTTGTGGTAACCCGAGGTGAGGGCATCCTTATATCAGGATATCAGGGCAGGCACAGGGGCCTGCCCCTACCAGGACATTGTCATCGTCAATATAAATTTGGCATGACCACGGGCGTCCCTATACGTCAGTAATGCTCGCCCTCTTTGAGCGCGCGGATGCCGGCGCGGATCTGAGCTTTCGATTTTACTTTGTGCTTGTACAAAAGAAACGGCCAGGCGCGGTAAGGATTTTCCAGCCGCGCATTGACACGGGCTCGGCCGGAGTCCGTCATCGGTTTGACGGTCGTTACGCTCATCATAAGGAGCTGATCCTGACACGCCCGTTCGAGTTGAATCGCCGAGATGCAAGTCCCCTCGATTCCCGGGCCGGCGACCACCACGCCATGCCCACGGAGAAAAATCGCATAGTGCGCGCCCAAG
>Ga0209690_1001510_pt1 | contig 13101 bp, 14 predicted proteins | sample GraSoiAngelo_150_FD_186164 | JGI IMG/M metagenome (GOLD analysis project Ga0209690, IMG submission 186164) | Grasslands soil microbial communities from the Angelo Coastal Reserve, California, USA - 14_1009_09_40cm (SPAdes) (version 2) | ecosystem: Environmental > Terrestrial > Soil > Grasslands ...
GATCGTGCCACGCCATTGATCCTTTAGCTTGGCCAAAGCGCGCGCCGTTCCGATAAAAGCCGCAATGTGTGCGTCATGTCCACAGGCGTGCATAACGTGCACGTCTTTGCCTTCATCATTCTTGGTTGTGACATTGCTCGCGTAGGGTAAACCTGTTTCCTCTTCCACGGGCAACGCATCCATGTCCGTGCGCACCAGCACAATCGGCCCACTGTCGTTCTTCATGATGGCGATTACGCCGTAGCCGGTGAGCTTTGGATCGTCGTACTTGCCAAAGTGCTCGGTCACTTCGCAGCCCACGGCTCGTAATTGCTTTGCGATTAGCGCTGAGGTGCGTGCTTCATGCCCCGACAATTCCGGATGACTATGAATGTCTTTATAAGTTGCGAGGAGTGATGGCAGCTCGGCGTCGGCAATCGATTGCGGCGTTTGCTGCGCGAAAGCGAAACTCCAGGACAAGATCGACAGCAATAAAATTGACAACGAACGAATCTTCATAGTGCACTTATAACAGAAAACCCGAACACATAAATCAGGAAGCCAGGAACTCACGAGAGGATCATGGGTGGATCGAGCAGTCCCTTGCTTGATGCTAAATAGTGGCGGCAAAGCCGCATTTGTTTGGCATGGCCCAACAGAGCGGCCGATCCACCTTTCGCCGTCTCTGCGAGTTGTTATTCCGAGCGAAGTCGAGGAATCTCTTGCTGTGGAATTGGAGAAGAACAGGATGCTCTTTGGTGCGGACCCGATGCCGCGCATCGTTGCGATTGAGCTGGGTGAAACAGGAACGGTAAAGCTCTATCGCCGCGGAAAGGACGGATCGACCATCGCCGACGTCGAGCCGTTCCATCCATTTGTCTGGTGCGACTCCGATGTTGTCGATCTTGGAATTCAAACCGAGAAGCTCGAAGGCGACTTGAAGTACGGCTGGCTGATCACGGTTGATAGTTGGAAGGAACTGATCGCTCTGCGCAACGGCCTCAAGAAAGCGAACCGCGATTTCTTCGCCTTCAACGATCCGGTGCAGCATTACCTCACTGCCACTGGTCGCACGTTGTTCAAAGAATTGGCGTTCGAAGAATTGAAACGCATGCAACTCGAAGTTCTTTCCTTTGAAGAACCCATCGCCGGCGTTGCTGGCGCAGGATCGACCGACCACGTCATGAGCATTGCGCTCTCGGACAATACCGGCTGGGAAGAATTAATCGTTGTCGATCCAAAAAGTACAGAAGAATCCGAACATGACGCGATCAAACGACTCACTGCGCTCATCAAAGAACGCGATCCGGACGTGATCGAAGGTCACAACTTATTCCGGTTCGATCTGCCTTATTTGGTTTCGCGCGCGAAGAAAGCGAAAACGAAACTTGATTGGGGACGCAGCGGCGGTTTCCTCCGTTCGCGCCCGTCACGACTCCAAATCGCCGAGAAGACGATCGATTACCCGAAGTTCACAATCGATGGCCGCCATTTTGTCGATACGTTTTTGCTCGCGCAATTTTACGATGTTGGAATGCGTTCCCTTGTGGGCTTCGAGCGCCTCGATGTCGCGCGGCATTTCGGTTTTTGCGAGAGCGAACTTTCCACGCTGATTGGGAAAGAATTGCAGCGCGCCTACACCGGCAACTCGGAAAACTTCCGCCAACGTGCGCTCTGCGCAGTACGCGAAACGCGCGCGATAGCTGATCTGCTCAGCCCGAGCTATTTCATCCAGGCGCAGATTTTTCCCTACAACTACCAGGACGTAATCGTGCGTGGCAACGCTACGCGCATCAACGCCGTCTTCCTGCGCGAATATTTCCGGCGGCGCCATTCCATTCCCGAAATGCCGATGGCGCGATCGTTCGAAGGCGGGTATACCGACATCTTTTTTACCGGTGTTGCGAACAACGTCTGGCACTGCGACATCGCTTCGCTTTACCCGTCGGTCATGTTGCAGTTCGATTGCTTTCCCACGAGCGACCGGCTCCAGATTTTCCGGCATTTGCTCACCGATCTCCGCACCTTTCGCCTGGAGGCCAAGGCGAAAATGCGCGTGGGGAAAGATCCGAAAGAGCAGCGCTACTTCCACGCGCTACAAAACACGTTCAAGATCTTGATCAATAGCTTTTACGGCTATCTCGGCTTCGCCCAAGGACATTTCGCCGATTTCGATGCCGCCGCGCGCGTTACACAAATCGGGCGTGATTTGTTGAAAAAAATGATCGACTGGCTGAATGCGCACGGCGCTCAGGTGATCGAGGTCGACACCGACGGCATTTATTTCGTGCCCCCTTCTTCTGTAGAGGCAGGCGTGTCGCCTGCAAAACGAAAGTCAAACGCAGCCGGCACGGCTGCCACTACGGCCGCCGAAATCGAGCAACTGCGCGAGGGCCTCGCGAAAGAATTGCCTCCCGGCATCGAAGTCGAATTCGACGAACAGTTCGACGCCATGTTTAGCTACAAGGCGAAGAACTACGCCCTGCTCACGCCCGAGGGCGACGTCATTATCAAAGGCGGCGCGCTCAAGTCGCGCGGGCTCGAGAAATTTCAGCGCGTTTTCCTCGAGGAAATGATCAAGCTCCTCATGGAAGGAAAACCGGAAGCGATCGCGCAGTTGCGGGACGAGTTTGAAAAGAAAATCCGCGACCGCGAATGGAACATTGAAATGCTGATGAAGACAGACGCGCTGCAAGATTCGCTCGATAAATATCGAGCGAAGATTGCCGGTTCAGCGCGCAACCGCGCCGCCGCCTACGAGCTTGCCCTCGCCAGCGGCCGTAATTATAAGCCGGGCGACCAGATCAGTTACTACATTAAAACTACGCCGAAGAAAGTTCCGGCGTACGAAGCCGCAAAGTTTGCCTCCGAATTCGATCCTCAAAATCGCGACGAAAACGTCGATTACTACATCGCCAAACTCGATGAGCTGGTGAAAAAATTCTCCTCCATGATTCCCACAGCCGAACAAGAAACGCTGAAGCTGTAGCGGCAGCCGTGTCGGCTGCGGCCTTCTTCGACTACGGATCACGCGGCTGATTGGACCTGTAGCGGTCGCCGTGTCGACCGCAGGCTCTCCCGTCCTTCTTATTTTATCATTCTGTACAAGGCAGCGATCATCGAGATGATCGGCCAGGCTGAAACTCCTGCGATCAAAGTGAAGAGCGCGAGCTCGGCGACGTAATCGCGGCTAGTTTCTGTGCCGAAGAAATCGCTGCTCAATTTGCGGAACGTGCGCAGCTTGGAGATTCGGTGCGCGTTCCCAGAACTTGTAAGGGAGTTGTCGCCGGTTTTCGCGGTCGATCGATAGGAGTAGTCCGTTAACGGAAAATTCCGGTGATCGCGCCGTGCGCGGCTGCCGCGACGCGAAGGTCGCCGATTGACACTAACTTGAGGTATTGGTTTCATAAATGTTTTCTTAGAAAGAGTGATTTCGATTCGGATGACCTCGGCAGAAGCCGAGTGATTCGACCACTGGGGTGCCGCAGAAAGCGGGCTCCAACTTGGCGAGATCGAAACGCGCGCTTATCCAGCCTGCCGGTTATCGGCGGCGCAAGTTGGCGTGTTGACCGTTTTCATCCCCATCTATCTACAGGCGTTTCCGGGTTTGTCCACTTGGCCGGATCAATTTACGTCATAAGCCCCTCGCACTGTGGGAGAAGCAATTCCACTTTTTTTTGGTTGTCGACAAAACCCAACCTCCTGATTTGCGCCATTCTCACCCTACCCGGAGAAGGTTAGCGTCGAGATTGATCTGGGTCCCGAAAAGCGCCACGGAGACCGGGCAAGTCTTTTTCGTCAGCTCGGCTTGCTCGCGGAATTTTGATTCATCCATTCCTGGGACCTCGGCTTCTGTTCTCAAATCAATGGAGGTGATTTTGAATCCGCTGTCTGCGGGCTCCAGTTTCACTGTCGCCGTGGTGCTGACGCGTTTCGCTGGATGACCTGCCTTTTCGAGATTGAACGAAAGCGCCATGGAAAAACAACCAGCCTCGGCCGCGCCGATCAGTTCCTCGGGGTTCGTTCCCTTTCCTTCTTCAAAGCGCGACGAAAATGAATAGGGACCCTCGAACGCGCCGCTCCCGAGCTTCATGTTTCCCTTGCCTTCCTTCAAAGTGCCTTCCCATACAGCCGATCCAGTTCGTGTTGCCATCGATTTGCCTCCTTGATTGTTGTCGTTTACGATTCGCTCTGGGCGCGGGCGAGCGCAATCTGTTTTCGTCCGAGCCACAGACAAAGGCCGCACCATCCGGCGACGACCGGAACAGCGACAAAGCTAATGCTCGGAAGTTCCAAGCCCAGCGCATGCAGACCGCCATATGACCATGCGCCTATCTGATCGCCGGTGCGGTATCCGAGGGTATCGGTCACGCTCTTGACTTTGTACTTGTCCTCGCGGCGCAAAACCGTGAACAAAATCTCTCGGGAGGGCCGCATCAACGCGTAAGCCGCGACCCGGCGAGCTACTTGAAAAACTGCGAGCAGTGCCAGAGTTGGCACGATACCCATTGCAGCAAAGCCCATCATGCTGACGAACGGCATTGCGACGAGTGTGAACCCGACGCCGAACCATTTGAGCAAACGGCCGGTGAGGAAGATTTGGATGACAACAGTGATGGAGTTCACCCACATATCCAAATGCGCGAGAAAAACTGTTCGCGCACCGCTGTCCTTCAAGGCTTCCCGGGTCAAATCCGACTGCTGAAAATATGCCCATGTCGAAGTAGTCGTATAAAGGAGCATAGAGGCGGCCAGTCCGAGAAGATAGGGCGACCGGCCAATATGGGTGATTCCAGACCAGATGGATCCGCCGATCGGTTCTTCGCGCGCTTGGACAACTTTGTTTCTATCGGAGAAGTTGCTCGGGAAGAATCGGACTAAAAAGCCAGCGATCACAAACATAACCGCGGCAACCGCCAAAAGATTGGCTGGCCCAATGTCTCGGACATAACGCGCGGTGATGTATGGCCCGAGAATGCCGCCAAGCGATCCGCCAACGGCGATGAAGCCATAGAGCCGCTTGCCCTGCTCGACGGTGAAGAGGTCCGTCATGAACGCCCAGAAGATGGCGGTATTGAATAGATTGAAGACGCTGACCCAAACATACAGCGCCCGGCCGATCCAGATTTGCTGCGCCGGTGGACATGTGCGCATCAGAACGAAAAAGAGCGCGAGATTGAAAATGAAAAATCCGTAAGCGAGCGGAATAAATTTTCTCCGCGACATTCGCGCCACGATCGCGGCGAAGAGCGCATTAGCGATCAACATCGCTATAAGCGTCGCGGTAAACATCCAGGGCAACGTTTCCAGTCGGCTACTCGCGGCAATGCTGTCGCGAATCGGCCGCATGATGTAGTAGCCGGTGAGAATGAGAAAGTGGAAAATAAATCCGAGCCAGAGAGCGCGAATTTCGTCCGCCTTTACCTCAACTACCTTTTCGAAGAGGCGCGCTATCTTCGTTGTTTGTGCCATGCGGCGAGGACTTCCGCTTCGCGTCCCGACGTAAGACCGGCGCGCAGTTTAGATTGTCGATCTTGCGGCAACGATTTGAACCACGCGAGGGTGTCGCGCGCCGTTTCGGCAAGGGGGCGAAACGTCAAGCCCTTGGCCAGCGCGCGGTTGATATTTGTTCGCGCGAGGCCGGGCTCGTCGCCCACCCAGACCGGCATATCCGACCATGCCTCAACTTTTTGTTGTTGGAGGAAATCGGCAGGCAACCAGGTAAATTTCGCGTCCGAATTGAGCGCGCTTTTGATCTCGTCGAGCATCTCGCCGATCACGAGTGGCTTGGCCGGCCCAACAGCGTTGTAAATTCCCGTCTCACGGTTCTCCACCATGCGGATCGTCCACTCAGCCAGATCGCGCGCATCGATGAATTGAATCGGATCGCTCGGTTTGCCGGGTGCAAGCACTTCGCCGCTGCGATCGATGCGCACCGGCCAGTACGTGAAGCGATCGGTCTCGTCGCGCGGCCCAACGATCAAACCCGGACGAATGGTCAATGCTTTTCCCGGAAACCATTTCTCCGTTTCCTTTTCCGACAAGGCTTTGAGCGGCCCGTAGGTTTTATAACCGGAAGCTTTTATCGCTTCGAGCGTCTCTTTGTACGGATCTGCACCGTCGTGCTTCGCAAGCGGCGCGTTTTCATCGGCGCCTTTCGTCGTATCGGCATAAACCGAGATCGTCGAGATAAACACGTAACGCTCAACGTTTCCTTTCAAAATTTGCGCTGCATCACGCACCCAAGCGGGCAGTGTCGTCGGATTGTCGATTGCCACATCCCATTTGCGTCCTTTCAGTGCATCCAATTGGCCGTTGCGATCGCCAACCAATTGTTCGACTTCGTTCGGCAGTTCGCCCGGATGCGTTTTTCCTCGATTGAAAGTGGTTACCCTATGTCCGCGGCTGAGGGCATAACGAACCTGGTATGGGCCGGTGAATCCTGTGCCGCCGAGGATGAGAATGCGCAAAGGTTTCACGGATTTCTCAGCGAATAACTTTGTCGATCTAATTCCTAATCCAAACGCGCCGCCAACCGCAGCGGCGAGTTTGATGAAAGTTCGTCTTGTCGTCGGCATCGGCGTGCATAATCGCTGCCCTTTCCGTGAGTGCAATCGGCGGTTGGACGGCGTCTGTGTCAGACACCGCAGGTTTGAATTGGCGTTTCGCAGAAACGCCCTGCAAGTTATTAGTCGGTTCGACAGAGGTCTCGCCCCACTGGTGAAGGAAAAACTTACGCGCCGCGAAGCCACCCGCTTGATCGGCGCGGGCGCGGCGGGATTGCTCTTTGGTGCGTCACCTGTGTGTACGGCAAACGAATCGTCAACGATGCTGATGCGCACGATTCCTTCTTCGGGTGAGAAGCTGCCCGTGATCGGCTTGGGAACGTGGCGAACGTTCGATGTCGATCTTACGCCGGACAATCGGAAGCAATTGGAGGACGTGCTTGCCCTGTTCGTGAAGCTAGGTGGACGCGTAATCGATACGTCGCCGATGTACGGTCGCGCCGAGGAGGTGATCGGCGATCTCACCGCGGCGCTCGGAATTCGGGACAAGCTTTTTCTCGCAACGAAAGTGTGGACGCATGGCAAAGAGAGCGGGATCAACTCGATGGAACGTTCATTGGCGCGACTGCGAACAAAACGCATCGACCTGACGCAGGTTCACAACCTTGTCGATGTCGATACACATCTCGCTACGCTGCGGGAATGGAAGGGTCAGCGCCGCATCCGCTACATCGGAATTACGCATTACGAGTCAGGTGCTCTCGTTGACGTGGAAAAAATTATGGGGAGCGAGAAACTCGATTTCGTACAGATCAACTATTCACTGATGGAACGCGAAGCGGAAGAGCGGGTTCTGCCGCTTGCCCAGGAACGCGGCGTCGCTGTGATTGCCAATCGTCCGTTCGGCGGAGGTGATTTGTTCGCGCGGGCGCGAGCGAAACAGTTGCCCGATTGGGCGGCCGAATTCGATTGCCGATCCTGGGCGCAGTTCTTTCTGAAATGGATCGTCGCGCATGCTGCCGTCACCTGCGCCATTCCCGCGACCGACAACCCGCGCCACCTTGAGGACAACATGCAAGGAAGAATCGGACGGCTTCCTGACGCAAAGATGCGTCAGCGAATGGTTGAGATCGTTTCTTCGTTTTAGTGCTCCTCCTTGTCCCGTGTTTGGGTCGAAAATTCATGGCCTTGGATTTGGTTTCGCGCTGTAAACAACTCAGTTTCAGGGCCCGGGGAAACTGCAGGGAAAAAATATCGTTTTTTCAAAAAAAATCGCTTGCAGAGGCAACCGATCTCATCGATAGATCGCGCTCTTTATGCGAAAAATTCTCCCCGTTACCGTCGTTTTTCTTTGCTGCATGGCCTTTTGTCCCCGCCCAGCCTTTGCGTTGAATATGTCGCCGTCGACACCGGCGAAACCGAGATTTGTTTACAAGGACGCCTCCGGCAAGGTGACCTCGGCCGACGTTGTCGAAAAATATTATCCCAAGAAAATCGTGCAGCCGTTTGTCAAAGTTGATTCCCAGATCGACCCAAAGCTGTGCCGCGCTGCTACGATTGCCGAGGAGCGCGCCCGCGCACACTCGCATTGTCTGTGCTGGCGTTTTGTGAAAGAAGCGCTCGTTGCCGCGGGCGTGGTCGGCTCCCGACCCCAGACGCTGTTGGCGAAGCAAGCCGGACAGGAGCTCGTGAACAATTACGGTTTCAAAAAGCTCCCGGTGTCGAATCCCTATGAAGCGCCGGTCGGCGCGGTGCTGGTCTATGGCGGCAGTCGCGCGGCAGGGCACGTCGAGATTCGCACGGAGGATGGTTTCGTCAGCGATTTCCGATCGAAAACGCCGTCGCGTCGGCCGCTGATCGGCGTTTTCGCGAAGGCTTAGGCTGTCGCCGCAGTTGCTAACAAGGTGGCCGCAGGTCCAGCGACAACGGACCTCTAGGGAAAGGGATAACGGAAGTATTTATGTCGATGACCGCTGGAGGCTTTGAGGTTGGCGTCTTCTTAGGCCTCGCAACGAGCCGGAAACATGCGCGTGTAGGAACCTATGTTCTGCGCCGGGCATATTCCAAGAATAAATTCAACGACAGCAATGCCGGCACGGTCCAGTGAGGATTCACAGGCTGGAAATCATTCGGCCTTCCTTCCGAACTTGTCGTGGCGCTACTAGCAATATTCGCGGGCGATGACCTTGGATTTTTCGTGGCTAAAAGCTTGGTACCGCGCTTGGTGCCGGGTGTTAGAATTCGCACCGTCATAAAATGTGAATGCGCTTTTGCCCAGGCGAGCGCCCTTTGTTTGGTATCGAAAAAACGATCGATGACGATGGCATTGCGCTCAGCCGCATTCCGCCCGCACGACCGCGCGGCTTTGCGATTGACGACATCCGGTCCGCTGTCTACAGCCACACACGCCGCATCGGGAAAGACAACTTTGCTGCCATAAGGAATTTTGCTTGGATCGACGGCGCAATGCCCGTCGCGCAGCCGTGTGCCGTTCCAAGATGCATGCTCGCCCGAACCTTCCCCATGCCAGTAAACCGTGATGCGCGCGAGTACTGAATGCTCCCCGGCAAACGCTTGGCACACGAGAGGCAACATAAAGCCAATTGCGATAATTAACCCCTTCACACTTTTCTCCGCTTAATTCCCGGCGGCGGAAATCCGGTTACATCCAAAAGGGTCAGGGGAAAATGTGAGGCAATCGTCTCTATATAAAATTCGCAACTGCGTCGCCGTTTGGTTCCCACCGAAGACGAATTTCTGAGAGAACCCGCGGAATCAGCCCTGATGATCGATTGTTAGAAATCCGCTAACCAACTGAGGCGTTAAGTTACGGTGCGATGGCCGCCGCGCCGATAATGATCTGTAGCTGCTTTCGCTGATTGCGGCCCGCGATTACCAACGGTTGCGCGTAGGCGGCGTCGGAAAACTTGGGAGACGATTGCATCTCGTAATCCACTCGATGTAATTTCATTCTAAGAGAATGTCTGGCGACCATGTTCCAATTCGCATTGCGATGTGGTCGGGCCCGCGAAATATCTCGACGGCCATGATGCGCGCGTGGGGCAATCGACCGGACACGCTTGTCGTCGATGAGCCGTTTTATGCATTTTATTTAAAGGCGACCGGCAAAGAGCATCCTGGCGCGGATGAAGTGATCGCGACCGGCGAAACAGATTGGCGGAAAGTCGTTGAGCGGTTGACCGGCGCAATTCCCGAGGGCAAGCGCATTTTCTATCAGAAACAGATGACACATCATCTGCTGCCGGAAGTGGATCGAGAATGGCTTGGCGTGATGATGAATTGTTTTCTCATTCGCGATCCGCGCGAAGTGATCGGGTCTTATATCAAGAAGCAAGGGGACCCAACATTGGAAGATCTCGGGTTTGCGCAGCAGGAGCAGATCTTCGATTGGGTGCGCGCTCGCACCGGTGGGAGGCCGCCAGTGATTGATGCGCGCGATGTGCTGGAAAATCCGAACCGAATTTTAGGATTATTGTGCGATGCAGTGGGGGTCGCGTTCAACGAGTCAATGCTCTCCTGGCCAAGTGACCTGCGCGAAACGGATGGCATTTGGGCGAAGCATTGGTACGGCGAAGTGGCAGGATCCACATCGTTCCGGCCGTATCAGCCTAAACACAACGACGTGCCGGGACGTCTACGCGAAATTTACGAGCGTTGCCGCGAATGTTACGAACGGCTTTATGAATACCGGCTGCATTGAACCGTGGATAACGCGGATTTCGCGAATATAAACCTAATCAGGAAGCCAAGAATCCTGACTCCAATCTCTTTGTTCCTGGTTCACGGGTTCAGATTAAAGTCCTGCTGAAGAGCGGGAACTTAGTGTTCATTCGTGGCCATTCGTGGTTAGATTTCCGCTTTCATGCTTCAGAGATTCGATGAGCGAAACCGCGACCTGATCGTCAACATCAACGGGCGCCTCGTGCATCGCGACCAAGCGGGGATCAGTCCGTTTGATTCAGCCGTGCAAGGCGGTGACGCGGTTTGGGAAGGTTTGCGTCTGTATAATGGCCGGATTTTCAAGCTCCATGAACATCTTGATCGCTTGCATCGCTCAGCCGTCGCTTTGTCTTTTCCTGAAATTCCGTTACACGAGGCGATCATCGAGGAAATCAAACGCACGCTGGTCGCAAACAAAATGAGCCACGGAGTGCATATCCGTCTAACGCTCACGCGCGGGGTGAAGGTCACATCAGGGATGGATCCCCGGCTCAATCAGTCGGGGCCGACGCTGATCGTTCTCGCGGAGCACAAGGCGCCGGTTTACGCGAAGACCGGGCTCACGCTGATTACGAGTAAAATACGGCGGCCGCCGGCCGACGTTCTTGATGCACGAATTCATCACGCCAATTTGCTGAATTCGATCCTGGCAAAGATCGAAGCTAATAACGCCGGTGCGGACGACGCGCTGATGCTCGACACGCGGGACTTTGTGGCCGAGACAAACGCGACACACGTTTTCATTGTGCGGAAAGGCGAGCTGGCTACAAGCTGCGTGGTGGCCTGTCCGGAAGGAATCACGCGCGCCACGGTAATCGAGATTTGCGCCACGGAGAAAATTCCGTGTATGGAAGCCGATCTGAAGCTCAATGATGTTTACGGAGCCGACGAAATGTTTTGCACTGGCACAATGGGCGAACTCGCCGCCGTCACGAAAGTGGACAATCGCGTCATTGGCGATGGCAGGGTTGGCCCGATAACAAAACGATTAAGCGACCTTTACGCGCAGCGCACTGCAAAAGAAGGGATTCTGGTCGTCTAATTGCACGGTTCCCTACCGATAATGATAGCGGAGCTGTGCAGTAAAGAGTTGATCACCGACCTTCTTGTAAACAATCCGATGCTCGGAAGTGATCCGCCGGGAGCAATATCCTTGAAACGCATGCTTTAGCGGCTCGGGTTTGCCAATTCCTGTGTAAGGATCCCGCATGATCTCCTTGATCAGTAGATTAACCCGCGAAAGGATTGCGGGGTCGTTTCGCTGCCAATACAGGTAGTCTTCCCAGGCTTGTGGCGCGAAGACTAGATTCACGCCTAGAGCTTCAACTTGCGTTTGAGGCCCTTGCCGCGTTCCAGCGCATCCACTGCTTCGATCAGACGCTTCGCGTTTGCCGGCGAGCGGAGCAAGTGCGCCGTTTCCTGAAGCGACTCATACTCCTCAAGGGAGAGCATCACCACCACTTGATCCCGGTTCTTGGTAATAACAACAGGCGCATGGTCTTCGCAGACGCGGTTGATCGTGCTGGCCAGATTTTCTCGAGCGGCGGTATAGGTGATAGATTTCATCTGGACAGGATACTGTCCATACGGAGCCAGCGCAAGAACGCGCAGGCAGGCTATGCCTATTGCCAAGTCTTCTCTTTAAACAAGACCCGCCCGGATCCTTTTTCGAATGCTTCAAAGTGTTCAGGATTCTGTTGGTAATATTTCTGATGATACGCCTCGGCCGGATAAAATTTCATCGCGGGCAGAATTTCTGTGACGATAGGTTTGTCGAATTTTCCTGAGCGCGCGAGCTTCTCCTTTGAAGCCTCTGCAATCTTCTTTTCTTCCGTGCCGTTGTAAAAAATCGCGGCACGATAACTAGGCCCGATGTCGGTGAACTGGCCATCTGCCTGCGTGGGATCGATTTGCCGCCAGTAAATGTCGAGCAACTGATCGTAAGAGATTCTTGTGGAGTCGTATGTGATTTCGATTGATTCGCGGTAGCCAGTTTTTTCGGAGGAGACGAGTTGGTACGTAGGATTCGGTTCCGTCCCGCCAGAATAACCAACGACGGTTTTGATCACGCCTTTGGCCTTGTCGAACGCCGGTTGGATGCACCAAAAGCAGCCGCCGGCGAAGACTGCGGTCCTCGTTGGTGGAGAAGACGAATTTTGGCCGTGGATAGGATCAACAAAAAGCGCAACCGCAGCGCTAAAGAGCAGGACGAAAACAAGGAGTCTTTTCATAATTGTCGAATCTTAGACAACGCTGGGAGCAGTTTGTTCCGGCTTTTGGGCTTGCCGGTATTCAATCAGGCTTGGGCTTCGGCACTGCTCGCCAGGCAGCCTAAACGTTTGCTGACCACTTTGCCACTGCGGGTTGAAGCATTTCGCAACGCTGCAATTCTTCTCCGTGATCGAGTTGGTCCCGGAATCGTACGTTGCAACGCTTGATCTTGAGAAAATCTTCGGGCGCACCGCGCCGTTGCATGTCGATCTTGGCTGCGGCGACGGCTCATTTCTGTGCGCGCTGGCGCATGACATGCCCGACAAGAATTTTCTCGGAATCGAGCGGTTACTCGGTCGAATCCGAAGCGCTGCGAGCAAAGCTGCGAACATAGGCAATGTACGCCTGCTGCGGATGGAAAGTTCTTATGCCGTCCGTTATTTGTTGCCAGCCGGTTCGGTGGAAAAGTTTTATCTTTTATTCCCCGATCCCTGGCCAAAACGGCGTCACTGGCGGCACCGGATCGTCACGGAAGATTTTTTGGGCGCAATCAGTCAGGCGCTGGTCGGAAATGGAACCTTCCGCATCGCGACCGATCACCTTGCTTACTTTGAAAAAATCAAGGAGACGGCCCTATCAAGTCCTCATTTTGTTGTGGTCGAAC
>Ga0209690_1001513_pt1 | contig 13098 bp, 16 predicted proteins | sample GraSoiAngelo_150_FD_186164 | JGI IMG/M metagenome (GOLD analysis project Ga0209690, IMG submission 186164) | Grasslands soil microbial communities from the Angelo Coastal Reserve, California, USA - 14_1009_09_40cm (SPAdes) (version 2) | ecosystem: Environmental > Terrestrial > Soil > Grasslands ...
ACACCCGCTTCCTAAAAAAAGGAAGCATATGATGAAAGCAATATCGATCCTGTCGATCGGTGCGCTGGCGGCGATCAGCGCGGGCTGTTTAAGCACTAGGCAGGGTGTCTCAGCCACAGGAGAGCGATATCCGTGGAAGAAAAATATTGTGACAACCGTCTTTTGGATCGGCGAGAAGCCGAGCGCAAACAATCCGGTGCCGAACCGCAAAAGCTCATGGGACAAAGATTGGAGCAGAAGTTACGGCGGATTTGATGATCCAAATCCCGCGCATCGGCGCAATTTCATTCCGGTAAAGTTCACGCCTCGACAGAACCCGTTTTACTGCGCCCTCCCATACAACGACAAGACAGTCAATGGTCACCGGCCGGAAGCGCCCCGTGTCGTTCCGTGGTTCAAAGACGCGTATCACGGCCCCGGTGTTTCCACCTGCAAGGATCGATGGGTCGCGATTCGCAAAGGGAGTCGAACGGTTTATGCGCAATGGGAAGACGCAGGACCTTTCCGCACCGATTATTGGCAATATGTCTTTGGGAACGAACGCCCGAAACCCACTCTCAACAAAGGCGCGGGTCTCGATGTCTCTCCCGCTGTGCGTGACTATCTCGAATTAAACCAAACGGATGTGACCGACTGGCGCTTCGTCGAGTTTAGCGAAGTACCGCACGGGCCGTGGTCGACGCTCGGAGAAAACAACACATTTGTGATTAGCGATCGCAAAGCAGGCAGGGAATTGGCCCAGGCGTCAAAGCGCGCTGACGCCCAGTGATCGAGCAGTTGTGATTCAATGCGTTTGGACGGCCGGGGCTATGGCTCCTTTCTCGAAGCAATGAACCAGATTCGAGCGCGATTGGAAATCCAATCACCCCACTGGTTTTCAGCCGCGATGCGTTCCTGTTGATCGCGTTATAATTCATTAGTCGAAATTCCGGGTATCGCGATATGCCGCGCCGAGCGGAGGAACATGGTATTGCGGTGCTTCCAGGATGGCTTCCTTGGTCACGTTTACAAATACCTTGGATTCCTCGTAACTGATCCGGTCGATATGCTTCGGTGAAATCACGATCTCCTTGCCGGAATACCAATGGCCGGTCTCTACAACCAGGTGACAAATCGCCCAACTCTTGTCGTCCATGATAAAATCAATGACGTGGCCGATCGCTCCTTCGCTGGTTTGGATGGGGTAGCCCCTAAGAGCCTGTGTGCTTTGCAGATGAAGATCGTCGCTTGCTTGCTTACTCGGCATAAGATGCAGCGGCGGTGGAGCCTCGGGAAAACCGCCCGCGCCCCACGTTTCGCCTCCACGATAATACTCCTCTACATATTGTCGCGAGACGGGCTTGTGCGACTCAATCGCGGGACTGTTTTCAATCTGTTGCCGAGTCAGATTCACAAGCAGGCAGTCGGCGTCTTGGTGCAGGTTTCCGAAAGCATGGGGAGAAATCAGCACCAAGCGGCCCGATAGCCATGAACCTGTGTCCGCGACAACATAGCGGATAGCCCATTGTTGATCATTAAAATAGAAGTCCTTCACATGGCCGATGTCGCCGTCAGAGGCGCCGAGCTTTTTTCCGTAAAGCTGCATAAGGCTTCGCAACATAACCTTATCCTTTCTGAGACGGGTTTGATCTATCCAGACCATGCGACCAGATACTTGAATTCGCAAGCGCCGGCGACGGGCCGCCGCTCCCCCGCATGCTCGTGCGTTTCGACCACGTTGCCCGCTGCATCGTAAACGCGAATCACAGCATCATTTGAAAAGGCGAATACAGTTGCCAAAAAGGAAGGAAAGTTTTATCCACAGGACATGGACATATCTCTCAAATCGTTGGAAGAAGCACTTTTGGTTCGCCGCCAGATCGGCACTTTGGAAAAACGTCTCGCTTCACTTCTCGGCACAGCTTTATCGCGTTCAGCGTTCAAGACCGGCGGAAAAAGGATGTCAGCCGCTACGAGAGCAAAACTCTCCGCCGCAGCAAAAGCACGATGGGTAAAGCGAAAACGTAGCGGCGTCAGCAAAGCAGCGCGAAAGAAAGGCGAACTCACACCAGCGGGACGAAAGAGACTTTCCCAACTGATGAAAGCTCGGTGGGCAGCAAGCAGAAGAGCTGCCGCCGGCAAAAAATAACATATGGCCTATGTTCGATGAGGGTTTATCGGCCAGCCGTCGATTGCCTGAATCTCAGCAAAGCCGGTTGGAGTTTGGGCTGCGTTTCAACGCTGGACGCGAGCGGGCGAACGATTTGGATTGTTGATGCGCATCGCGATGGAAAGCGTTGTCCGAGCCGATGAAAACCTGACCGCGTTTGTGGAACTTGAATCGGCGATCCGGGCCGGAACGGCAATCGCTACACGTCACGGGCCGCGCATTTGATTAACGGACGGGTCAAGATAGCGGGGTCGTTAGCTCAGCGATGCGGTTGCCACCGTCCTCCCTTGCGCATGTTGTCGAGGGCCCAGAGCGGCTGCAAATTGCTGTAGTGGAAGGCAGCCGCTTGCTGTTCAGGATCGGTCAGATCGAACGCGCACAGCGGTTTGATGTGGTCGACATGCCATTGGTTTCGGTTATCCCAAGACATTCCCGGCAGGAATTTCGATTCGAGGTGGCGCACAAGCTCGGACAGCGAACACCCGAGCAGTTCTTGGATGACAGCCGTCGCACCGCGCCCAGTCATATGACGGTGGATAATGCGGACAAGTCGAGAGCGGAGCCGCAGTCTCATCGCAAACGCAGGATCGCTCCGGCTGCGCTCTCGAAGGTAGACGCAGAGGTATTGGCTCAATCTTTCGCGGTTCCGGCGAGCCCATTCCGCTTTGTACGCAGCTACCCTTGCTGCGCAGCGGCGATCAGATGCTTTTTTGCTGGCACGACCTTCTGTTGAAAGTCGGTAGAGACGGAGGTACTCCGCAATCTTTTTTTGGTTCCGCTGTGCGTATTCGCGGTGTCGAGTTGCAATGCGTTCTTTATTTGTGCGGTAGTAAATTGCGCGTTGTAGCTTTGCTCTTTCTGACCTGCCGTTGCTCGCGGCGCGACGGATGTACGCCTCTCGGTGTCGCTCATAGTCGGCGCGCTTCCACCTTCTAACTTTTTCGGGATTCGCCGCTATGTAAGCTCTCTTCTTGTCATAGAGCTCTCTCTTTTTCCGCTGATAGTACCTCTTCCAGCTGGCGGAGATGCGTTCTTTGTTTTTGCGTCGATAAGCTGCCACACGTTCTCGGTTACGCGCGTAATAATCCCGTCTCTTGGCTCGCCTCTCTTCGGGTGTCGCAGGCATCTTGTCCTATATGATTGAATTCACCATTCTTTGAAGTCGCCCTTGTGCTCGTGCGTTTCGATCACGTTGCCCGCTTCATCATAAACGCGAATGACGGCATCACGTGAGCGACTGCGAAACTTCGCGTAGCCGACTGCATTCGCGACGGCATTTGGTTCGCCGTACCACAGCCGACCGAATGGGAGCACATCGGAAATCAGATCAACGCCGCGATGATCTTTGCGGGGCCGGACTTCGTAAACGTGTTGTGAGCTAGTCATCCCGACGGCCAGCGGTTGGCTCCAGCGATTGGTTAGATGGTTGACGTGGCTTCACGATAGAGGTCACCACGACAGCCATGTGAAGACGCGACGCAGATGTAAGAATACTGAATCGCCGTAGAGCGCGAAAGCGAATGCAAGGACCAGACTCGTGAGCGGCAAAGCAAGCCATCCCCACGCATCAGCAGGAAAAAGGTAGAGCCACATCAGAGTGCCGGTGACTGCTCCGAACACGACACCGAAGACGAAACGGACAAAGAACTGCAACCAGCCACGCGGAGGATCGGGACACCCAAGCGGCGGATCGGGACTGGCTGAGGGGTTTACCATCTAACGAGACAGAGATAAGCCACGGCAGGGGGTCGTGGCAAACACGCTGAAGTTATATCGCCAAGGGGCCGTTGGCTTCATCGATTGGTTAGATGCTGGTGCGTCGAATGCTCCGGCGCGTATCCGACGTACGCGTAATATCGCCGCCGAATCGCAAGCCCCCATGTGATACACGACCGCTGGTCAACGGGCCGGAATGGGTTTCTCCTCCCTGAACTTCAGACGAGGCAACGCAAGTATTCGATCGAGCTCCTGCTTTAGTTCCGCAGATCGGGTAATACCCACCATTTGCCGAATAGGTTCTTCGACCCGACCACGAAACCACAAAACACGCAGTTCATCGAACTCAATTGGCGTGAGCGTGTAAGCCGCGAGACGTATCCATTGATACTGCTGCTCTTTCGGAAGCGATTTGACCACTTTGGCTTCGATCTCCGCCTGAGCAGCATCTCTCATGTCTTGGATGACACCTTCAACCGTTCGAAATTCAAGATATTCTTTGACACTCTCTGCGCCTGAAGGCGAAAGCCGACAACCGTCGAGGGGAGAGTTTTGGTACAGAATAAAATACTCGGCGAAGAAAAACTCATCCCGCGTTTGCTCGAAAGTGACGATTACGATTGGTACGTCCCAGTCGTGTAATCGACCCCCTCGGAATAACCTCACGTGGCTGATTGGATTCATAGTTTGGTACAGGTTGGGAACGAAAATTGTGCCGAATCATTCGGCATTTAGGAAGCGGAATAATTCGATCTAATCCGCTTGCCTTCCCTTGCGTCTCGTCGCGGTGAAAAAGTTGTCACGTACGGGGCCTTTCGGCCTGAAATGTCTTACGCGCTCGTCGTGTAGGCCGTTACCGGTATGTCGTAGCCGACGAACACGCCGCGCCGGTAAAACCGGTAGTAGCCGCGCTTGTTCTCGCCTTGTATTTCCAACTCGATCTTGGTGTCGTAGAGCTGCTCGCCGACCTTGGGTTTGGCGAACGGCTGGGTCGCGATCAGGGTGCGGCGCGGTTCGAGCTCCATGTTGTTCCTGCCGGGCAGTCCGGTCAGGTGGTTCCGTTGAATCCACTGCCACGTGGTTTCGCTGTCCAGCGTCGGCGTGACCGGCGGGTTGTATTCCCTTTCCTGCGGGTGGATCTCAAGTCGGCTCGTCCGCCGGATGTCGTAGCCGACGAACACGCCGCGCCGGTAGAGCCGAACGTAACTATGCGGGTTCGAGCCGTCCAGCTCGTGTTCGATCTGCGCGTCGTAGCGCAGTTCTCCGGGCTTCGGCTCAACGAACGGATCAACCGGAACAAGTATTGAGATAGGTTCCAGTTCAACGTTGTCCCTGCCGGGCAGTCCGGGCAGATGATTGCGCTGAAGCCACTGCCACGTGCTCTCCTCGATGTATGCGTACGTCAATCTCGAATCGCCACCGTGCGGAAATTCACCGGTCTGCGCTCCCGCGGCAGCCGTGATGCTCGGTTTATCCTGCCGCGCCGGTCGTTGCGCGTAGTGATGAGTGATGAGTGACGATGACAACCACGTGCCGAGCGCGACCGCCAACGCCACCGGCCATATCGTCTGCACATCTTGCGCGCTCAGAACCGTCACTGCTCCGAGCGCCGCAACCGCGCAGTAGATTAAACTCACGATCGTTTTCATCTTTGAATAATGTAATTTACCACAGTCGGTGAATGCGCTCGGGGCGTATTGTCCGAAAGATTGACCGCTTCTTGTTCGCGAGCGCATGTTTCCGCGAGCGCATGTTTCAAGCAATCGCGACGATCTTCCGATCAGTCCGGGAAATGGGTTTTGATCATCTGGTGCGAGTTTCGAGTCTAGCGAATCCGGCGATTTTGCCAATTCCCTTGCCGTCTTTGCGGTTCCTAAACGTATAGGACTAAAGTCCAATATACGGCTCTCGGGAGTGCTAGTAAAAATGTCTTGGATTACGTTACCCGACGTTTCAACGCATCTTCGACCGGGCTCAAAAGCCGGTTTGGGGGCTTAACCTTCGCTGAGGCACCGCTTAGCGCGATCTCCAGATTCAACTGGAGCCCCGAGTCAGCCGAAGTGAGGCCGCTGTTCAAAGCGCCTCGTTAGGATGATTCCTCGTTCCGCGCGGATTTGGAGCAGTCAACCCCAAATGAAAAGACGTTTATGAAATTCGCTAGTCTCACCAAGCCAATGGCCGTGTCTCACCAAATCCACACCTACACCGAGCTCCGGCAACAGATTCACGACGACCTGCGGATCCAACATCCCGAATGGGTCCAGCCAAATGGCGAATCCCCCACGTGTGATTCTTACGAGGCGCGCCTCATGGAACTGCTCGACCCTTTGACGCGAAGGGGATCCAACGAGTCTATCGCTGCTCCTCATCGCGCCCTCGAACAGGAACTAAACCGAATCGACACCGCGACTGTGTAATGCCTTTCGACGACGCACGACAAATCTTGAGATGGGATCGCCGTCTGCCGTGAAAAGCGTGCGAGGGGTCGAATCAATGTGCGATGAACATCCCAACTCCAACCGGCTTTGCTGAAATTGTCAGCGATGATTTCCCAGTACTTCATGCGCAGGGGAGTATAGGATCTCAGTGCTTACGGCGTCAGGAAAATTTTGCCTGTGTAAGGATCTTCTACTTCGGTTCCGGGCGGAAAACCGGTGACGTCGACGTAACCACTATCTGGCGCGAACGGACTCGTAACTAAGCCTGGTTTTCCGGGCACGGGAGTTCCATACAGCAGGTCAGTTTTTTGCTGATTCGTGCCCGAGGCTGCCTTCGCCACGCGCACATCGGGCCGACCTGGAGGCGCAGGGACTGGGCTGCCCGAAGTCTGACTATTCGAAGCATCGGTCGGTGGGGTCTCATTATGCTTATGACTGCTCCGACTGCTCCGGTGCGGTCGCGGCGTCTCATGCGGGTGCGCGATTGCGCTACGTAACGCTCTAAAGAAATCTCGGAAGGGCCCTGCGCTCGCCACATCAGCCGAACTGATTAGCATGGCGATCGATAACGAGACTACGATTGCGCGGAGCGATCGTTTCACTAGCACTGTTTCGTGTCAGCCCTTCGCCGTGCGCGCCTTGGGCTTCACGGCCTCGATTGTTGCGGAAACCAGATAGTCTTCGATCTGTTTTCCAGGAAGCCATTCGCGGTACACTTAGCGAGGCAGCCATTCAATTTCCAATTCGAGGTTTACGATTTTCGTTTTGCTCGTCGCGGCGTTTGCGAAAGAAATTCTGCAAAATTGCCGCGCATTCGTTTTGTAGAACGCCGGACGCCATATCGCACCTGTGATTCAGTGTCGGCATTTGCAGAAGGTTCATCACGCTTCCCGCTGCGCCGGCAGCCGGATCTGGGCAACCGAAAATCACGCTGCGCATTCGCGTGTGCACGAGCGCGCCTGCGCACATCGGGCACGGTTCCTTTGTCACGTAAAGATCGCAGTCGGTCAGCCGCCAATCGCCCACCGCTGCCTCGGCTTGTGTAAGGGCCAGCATCTCAGCGTGCGCGGTAGCGTCCTTCAGCAACTCCACCTGATCGTAGGCGCGCGCAATGATCTTGCCTTCCCGAACGACAACCGCACCGACCGGGACTTCGCCGGCGTCGTACGCTTTATTGGCCTGTCGTAATGCTTCGCGCATGAAGTATTCTTCGTTTAGCGGCTCAAGCATCGTTTAGTTGTAGCCACGGCCCTATGGGCCGTCCAACTGTAACGAATGATTTCTCGCGTTCATCGACCAGCCACCCGCCTTCGCTGGGCTGCGGCGAGGCAGGCAGGCCGGTGGCTACAGCAACAGCTTGCCCTGAAAACTTCTTCGGAATATTAGGACTGCTCATGCACGACAACATCGAATCGCATCTGGTCGAGAAACGCGTTTTCAAGCCGCCGAGGGACTTCAGCAGAAAGGCGCGAATTAAAAGTCTCGGTCAATATCGGCGGATGTACCGAGAATCGATCCGGCAGCCGGCAAAATTCTGGGCTCGAGAAGCGAGCGAGCTGGTCTGGCGCGCTAAGTGGAAAAAGGTCCTCGAATGGAAGGCGCGGTTCGCGAAGTGGTTCGTCGGCGGCAAACTCAACATCTCGGAAAATTGTCTCGATCGACATTTGAGCGGGCCGCGCCGGAACAAGGCAGCAATTATCTGGGAGGGCGAACCGGGCGACAAACGCACGCTAACCTATCAGCAACTGCATCGCGAAGTTTGCCATTTCGCGAATGTGCTGAAGCGAAACAACATCAGAAAGGGCGACCGCGTCATCATTTATCTGCCGAATATTCCGGAGGCCGCAATTGCCATGCTGGCGTGCGCGCGGATCGGCGCGGTGCATTCGGTCGTCTTCGGCGGATTTAGCTCGGATAGTATTCGTGATCGGATCATCGACAGCGGCGCGATCGCTCTCGTCACTGCCGACGGTTCCTATCGGCGAGGCGGGATTGTCCCGTTAAAGCGAAATGTCGATGACGCACTCGGTGATGGCACGTCAATTAGGCGCGTGATCGTTTTTCGCCGCGCCGGGAACGACGTCCACATGGAGGAAGGCCGCGATGTTTGGTGGCATCGGGAACTGGAGTATGTGGATGCAAACTGCCCGGCTACTTCACTCGATAGCGAGCACCCACTTTACCTCCTCTACACAAGCGGATCCACCGGAAAGCCGAAAGGAATTTTGCACACCACCGGTGGTTATCTCGTCGGGGTTTATTCAACAATGAAATACATCTTCGACATTCGCGATGAAGATATCTTCTGGTGCACCGCCGACGTCGGCTGGGTGACCGGTCACAGCTATATCGTCTATGGCCCGCTAGCGAACGGCGCCACAGTTGTGATGTACGAAGGCGCACCGAACTGGCCCGAGCCTGATCGATTCTGGAAAATTATCGAAGAATATCGGGTCAACATTCTCTACACCGCCCCGACGGCGATTCGCGCATTTATTCGCTGGGGAGACGAATGGGTGGCGAAACATGATCTCTCATCGCTCCGCCTGCTCGGCACAGTAGGCGAACCAATTAATCCCGAGGCTTGGATGTGGTATCATAAGAACATCGGCGGCAGTCGTTGCCCGATTGTGGATACCTGGTGGCAAACCGAGACTGGAACGATTCTGATTACGCCCCTTCCGGGCGCAATTCCGACAAAGCCCGGCAGCGCGACGCTTCCGTTCTTCGGTGTCGATCCAGCCGTTGTCGATGAAAACGGACGCGAAGTCGGACCAAATATCGGTGGGAAACTGATTATTCGCCGTCCGTGGCCGGCGATGTTGCGTACGATTTACGGCGACAAGGCGCGCTATCGGCAGCAATACTGGAGTGAGTTTAAAGGCAATTATCTGACTAGCGACGGCGCCCGCCGCGATGAAGACGGCTATTTCTGGATCGTTGGCCGGATTGATGATGTCCTGAATGTCGCCGGGCACAGGCTCGGGACGTCAGAAATTGAAAGCGCGCTTGTCAGTCATCCGCGAGTCGCTGAGGCGGCCGTGGTCCCACGGCCGGATGAGTTAAAAGGTCAAGGCGTCGTCGCTTTTGTGACACTGAAAACAGGAGTTAATGCTACTCGTGATCTGAAAGAGGAACTGCGAGATCACGTCGGCGTACATATCGGTGGAATCGCGAAGCCGGACGAAGTCCGCTTTGCCGAAGCACTCCCAAAAACGCGCAGCGGCAAAATCATGCGACGCCTGCTCAAAGAAATCGCCAGCGGCGCAAAGGTCACTGGCGACACAACCACGCTGGAGGATTTCAGCGTTTTAGGAAAATTGGCGGAATCCGAGGAATAAAACTTCATATGTCGCATCTGTCCCATCGAATCCATATGGCTCATGGGCTGAATGGATCCAATTAATCTTCGGCACGGCGTCAGCCCGCGCGGTGGAAAATTTCTTTTTCCGATCATGCATTCGTATAGCCTTAACCCGTGAGCTTCATCCGCACAGGCTTTCGCGAAATCGCCTTGAAGGTGAGGCGCCAGCGAACGCGCATGGTGCTTCGTCATGAGCGGCGTCTTCTCCAAAAAAGCGAAATCAACCTCGGACGCGAAGGCACCGCGCAAGCGGCCAGTTTCCCCGAGCTCCGCAACGAGATCGTTGCCCTTAAAAAACTGGAGCAGGAGCAAAAAGAAGTCGCACTTCGAATCGCGCGGATCGAAGAAGGAATAAAAAGGATCGAAGAAGAACGGCAGCAGAATGCGCGCGAACAAGCTGAGGCAATTGCAAAGCTGGAAGCAGAGAAGAGGCCGCTTCTCCAGCAGCGCAACCAAGCGAAAAATAATGTCGATGTGTGCGAGCGCGAGCTTGCCGGCGTGGAAAGGCGCATTCAGGAGAGCGAAGCTGCGGATCGCGATCTCTTGAAACAACTCTCGGATCTGCATGCGCTCAATCCCCCGCCTGCGGATCTTGAAGCACGATCTGCCGGTATCACTGCGCGGCGAGCGCGCCTCCCTGATGAGCGTGCAGAACTTGTCCGCGCACGCCTGGGCAGCGCGGATGCAGCGCGCCTGGCAAAGGAGAAGCTGAACGCGGCTGAGGCGGAACTTTCTGCGATAGAAAAAAATATGGCGCGGACGCGGAGCGAATTTGAAGCGCGCGACCGAAAGCTGAATGACAACATTCGCGCGCAACAGGAAGCAGCGCGCGAAGCGCGCGCACGGCACCAGACAGTCGAAGAGCGGAAAAATCCGGCCTATCTAAGTATCGGCCGGCATCTTGCTGCAAAGGGCGTTGCTCCGCCAAACGCGCCGCACCTGCTGGCCGAAGCGCACCGCCGACGCGAGTCGGTGGATGCGCATTTGCAGCACAAAGCGGAGCTAGCTTTACTATCCAGCCAGATCGACAAGCAGGACCTGAGGAAGTTTTACTTCAGCGTCTTCTCGGTGCTCGTTCTGCTCGCACTCACGTTGCTTGTTGTTTTCCAATCTCCGCGAGGACGCGAGTGGCTGCCGCAAGAAACCGATACCATCCTGTCGATTAACGCCGACCCATTTGAGCGCGCGAACTTTGCGAAACGGTTGCGCAACGAGCAGCCAACGCTCTGGCCAGCATTGATTGGCGCAGCCGCGTCGCTTCCGGGATTGAATCTGCCTCGTGATGCAGTGCGTATCACCCGTGCGCTCACCACGAACGAAGCCGGAGAGACTCGAGAGTTTAACCTGGTTCAGGCCCGCCGGGACATTTCCAATGTCATTCGTGCAATCACGAATGATAAGACTTTCCAAAGGCGCTTCATTAGCGGCTTGCCAGTTTGGGAACGACAGCCGGATTTTGCCGTCGCCCGAGTGGGACCCGCCACGCTCGCCGTCGGAGCACCTGACCAAGTTGATGAACTGGTGCTCGTGCGTCTTGGGATGAAACCGGACCTGAAAATAACTGGTCAACTATTCGATCGTTTCCAAGCGCTGGATCGTGACAGCGCGCTGCGGCTTATTTCCCGCGATCCACCCGACCTTTCACGCGTTTTCCACCCCATCTTTACGCGTGAATTGCTCGATGCTTCACAATTGCTCGGTCTTGCAGTGAACCTGCAAAATCCAGTAAAAGCCAGAGTGCTTATAAAGGTGAATTCATCCAAAAGCGCCGCCGATCTCGCTCGAAATTTGCACGACAAGCCGCAGCAATGGCTGCGTTTGCCGGACTCTCAACTGTTGCTTTACTCTCAGCCACCGGAAGTCCAAAGACACGGCGACTCGAACCTTGAATTGCGTTTCGCCGTACCTGAAGGCAGCGCTCGCCTTTTACTCCAACGCCTGGCAAAAACAGACACACCTCAAGCAGTGGCAGCGTATTAACCACACAACGAAAATGCGACGCTATAGCATGTCCGTTTTGTTAGTTGCCGGAATGGCGGCGGCGCTGGGGTCAATGGATGCAAATGCCAGCGGACCTTTTGTTGATGTCCGATCCGTTGACCCGACGATCACGGTTGAGTTGCGCTATGCAGGCCGAAATAATTTCCTTGGACATCCGCTTTATCCCCTCGGAACACGCGCTCTCGCTCGTCCGGAAGTTGCCTTAGCTTTGGCTGTGGCCCAGGCCTTTCTGCAGCGTTACCAATGCGGCCTCAAAATCTGGGATGCGTATCGGCCGGCGGCAGTGCAGGCCAAGCTTTGGGAAGCGGCACACAACAGTGATTATGTCGCCAACCCTGAAATCGGCGTCGGTTCGCTGCATAGTTGGGGTATCGCCGTCGATGCCACCCTGGTTGATTCATGGAATCGCCCGGTGCGTATGCCAAGTGATTTTGACGATTTTACGCCCGCGGCAATGTGGCGTTACGTGGGCTCCTCTGATGAAATACGCGCACACGTGCGTTTGCTGCAATACGCAATGCACAGGGCTGGGTTTTGGGGATTACGCACTGAATGGTGGCATTTCACGATTGCTGACTGGCAAAAATATTTGCCGCCCGAAAAAGCGAAGAGTGCCGCGCAAGTTTTAGGGACTCGCTGGGAAGGCAGGTTGTGATCGATCCGCTTCGCGCCGAGACGGCAGCCGATTCCATGAATCGGCTGGATCGCCCAGCGCCTTCTGTTGACTTGCCGTGGTAATTGCCTCGTCGTTACTGAAGGAGCTGTCCGCCCTTGGCGGATTAGGCGAGAGCTTAGTCCGCGGTCTGCGGCAGCCGGAGTACGTTCATGTGTTGCTCAACCCATTGCCAGTTTACGGTTTGCTTCTTGCCTGGCTGGGACTGATCATCGCCTTTTTTTTAAGAAGTCGCCGCGCTCAAATCGCAACATTAGCCCTGGTACTTGTTAGCGCTGGGGCCGCGTGGCCGGTCTTTGAATTTGGCCAGCAGGGATATGATCGCGTCCTGTCGATGACCGATGAAGATGGAGAACGCTGGCTCGCTGAGCATCGAGATCGTGGCGAGGACCTGATCTGGATTTTCTACGCGCTCGCGGCTTTGAGCGCCATCGCAATCGCAGCTCCAATAAAATGGCCAAAGTCTTCTGTGCCACTCGTCGCCGCGGTCATTTTGGTCGGCGCAGTGACCTTGGGAACCGGCGGCTATATTGCTTACGCGGGCGGCAAAATTCGGCACCGCGAATTTCGCAACGAACCGCCGCCACCGAAAAAGGCACACGAGGACGAACATTGAGAGTCGTTAAACCGTTGAAGCGTTAAAACGGAAACGCCATTTTCATTCCGAGCGAAGCGGAGAATCTCTGACTATTTCTTCCGACAGCGCCAACGTCACAATCAGCGATGTTTCGCTTCGCTCAACATGACAGCGCGAGAC
>Ga0209690_1001517_pt1 | contig 13089 bp, 14 predicted proteins | sample GraSoiAngelo_150_FD_186164 | JGI IMG/M metagenome (GOLD analysis project Ga0209690, IMG submission 186164) | Grasslands soil microbial communities from the Angelo Coastal Reserve, California, USA - 14_1009_09_40cm (SPAdes) (version 2) | ecosystem: Environmental > Terrestrial > Soil > Grasslands ...
GAAGCGTCTGCTGGTAGCAGGCTTAACCACCCACGAAGGTAGTAAGCCCGCACCTTGGTCGCTGGGGCAGCATCTTCAGCTCCGAGCAGCTCGTCAAGCCAGCGCGTGCTCTCCGTAGTCCCGTGTGTGATCCAGTAGTAACCCATCGAAGCGGCGATATCCAGACCGCGGGCGAGGTCGCCGCGCGCCACACATTGATGGAGAACGGCTCGGATGTTGTCGATTTCCAGGTCCGCCCACGCGAGCCAATCGACTAGCTGGTACCGAATTTGGTCCACAGATTGCAGACACGTCGCCCGGTAGTACTCGAGGCAACGCTCCTCGAGAACCCTGTCCTCATGTGCATCTCGCAACTTGAGGGTGGCGTATTCGCGCATCGTCTCGTGCAGTCGATAGGAAGCGTGGCTCCTGACGTCTTGTTTGGTCACGAGCGATTTGTCGACCAGCGAGGTCATCGTGTCGAGCACCTCGGCTGCCGGCAGGTCGTCGGACGTGCACACCGACTCGACATCTTCGAGGGTGAACCTACCTGCGAACACGCATAGGCGTCGAAGCAAGGCTTGTTCGCCCTCGCCCAGGAGCTCGTAACTCCAGTCGATGGTCGTTTCGAGGGTCTGATGGCGCGGCAGCGCGACGCGGCCTCCTCCTGTGAGGAGGGCGAATCGATCACTCAGTCGCTCGAGGATCTGCTCGACGGCAAGCGCCCGAGTTCTCACCGCGGCGAGCTCGATCGCCAGCGGCAGTCCGTCGAGCCGCCGACACAGACCCACAATGGCCGCTCGATTTTCAGTGGTCAACTCAAACGCACCTGACGCCGCAGCCGCGCGCTCGGTAAAGAGCATGACGGCCTCGTTTTGTCGAAGCCCGGCCAGGGACTCTGTTCCATTTCCAGCTGGTAATTCGAGAGGCGGTACGGCTACTACCTGCTCGCCAGGCACCTGGAGCGGCTGTCGGCTGGTGGTGATCACCCGCACGTTCGGCGCAGCGCGAAGGACTTCGGCCACGAGCTGAGCGGCTTCGCCGAGAAGGTGTTCGCAGTTGTCGACAACGAGAAGCAGCCGCTTCTCCCGTAAGTACGAGGCGAGGATCTGCGCCGGTTCGGTCCCAGCCTGGTCTCTGAGGTCGAGCGCCGCGACCACGGAGTTCGCCACGAGGGCGGCATCCCGAACCTCGGCGAGCTCGACCCACCAGGCGCCGTCGGCGAATCCCCGGGCAAGGTCGGCTGCGATTCGAAGGGCGAGCCGACTCTTCCCGGCTCCCCCTGGCCCAACGAGGCTGACCAGGCGGGCGGCCGTGAGCTTCTTCCTGATATCGCCAAGCTGCTGGCGGCGGCCGACGAAGCTTGTGATTTCGGCCGGGAGATTGCCCGACGAGCGCCGCGTTCTGGCCATGTTTGAGTACGAACTTACCGCGCTCTTGCGGGCGTAGCCCAGTCGACTACCCATCGAATCATCAATTCAGACGATTCGGGCGGTGGGGTCGCAGCCGCAGGCTGACAGGCGTGAAGGAGCTATCGAACCACCGAGTCGACGTGACCTTCGTCCGCCCGCCTCCCGCGCGAAAAGTAGCGCTGGCGTCTGGGGTCACCGATGTCGAGGTCGACGGCTGCCGGCTGCATTGCCAGGTTTGGGGCAGCTTTCAGCCATTTCTCGAGGCACTGCACGGTTCCGAGGTCATAAGCCTGACCTCCCACACGGTCATCGTGCCGATGACCCCATCCAACAAAAGGAGCGCCACATCATGATCGCTACGAAACCGACGACCAATGGCCATGCGGGCCCGATGTCACGGGCCCCCGTACAGGCGGCCGCCTATGGCGCAAGGTGAATCGACGCAGAAAGACGTCGCTGGCCGCCGGCGTGCTCTACCTGCTCACCTTTGTCTCGATCCCGACTCTCTTTCTCTACGGTCCGGTGAAGGGCGCGAACTACATCCTCGGCGCCGGCCCGGACACTGGCGCAGTCCTCGGCGGCATCCTCGAGATCATCGTGGCCCTCGCAGGCATCGGTACGGCAGTCGCGCTGTACCCGGTGCTCAAGAGGCAGAACGAAGGGGTCGCGCTGGGCTTCGTCGGCTCCCGAACCCTGGAAGCAAGCGGCATCTTCGCAGGCGTCATGTGCCTGCTGTCGGTCGTGAGCTTGCGTCAGGCCGGAGCCGGAGCTGAGTCGTTGGTCACCAGCCATGCGCTGGTCACCATGTATGACCGCATCTTCCTCATCTCGCAGAGCTTCATACCGGCGGTGAACGGCCTGTTGCTGGGCTCTCTGCTGTACCGGTCGCGCCTGGTGCCGCGCGTTCTTCCTGTGCTCGGATTCATCGGGGCGACACTGCTCGTCGCCGGCGACATCGCCGTGCTATTCGGTCTCATCGGGCAGCATGCCCCTTCGACCGGGCTGCTCGCAATCCCGATCGCGCTGTGGGAGTTTTCGCTGGGCGTCTGGCTGGTTGTCAAAGGCTTCAATCCCTCTTCCCCACTCCTCTTTGTCGATCCGCGAGATGCCGGAGTGAACACGTCACTCATCCCTGCGGCCGTCACCCCGTAAGGCCCTAAGTAATGAAGGAGTCAAAGTTGAGCTCACTACCCGACCGCGTCGCCACCACAACCCTCGCCGCACTGACAGTGGTCCTGGCCGTCGACGCACTGACAGTCGACACGGCGGCCGCTTCTCCGGTTCAGCCCGCACCCCTGGTGAACTGCGGTGCCATCGGCGCCACCACGCCCTGTTTCGAGAAGGTCTGGTCGGACGATAACCAGGTCAAGATGACGTTTGTCGACCTCAACCCCGCACCGTCCACCGCCTCCGTCCGCAACTTCTACGTCCTAGCGCCGCAGACCCACACCCCACAGGGCACCGTGCCCTTCCTGCACGACCACGTCATCGGCGACGTGTCACCGCAAAACCATGGCGACGACGGTGGCACCAATCTCGTTCGCTACCACGGCTACTTCGTCCTGTGCAGCGCTCAGGGCATCTCCAGCGGCGGCTGCGTGCCCGCGATGACTTCAATCCCAGGTCTGGGCACGATCCCCTTCGCCAAGGCGGTGAACGGGCACGAGCTGACCTCCGCTGACCCAATCGAGTCGCCGGAAAATTCCGGACTCCTCACGATCATCGACACGGGGGGAGAGTTCATCGCCACAATCGCACCCCAGTAAGAGGACGAATCGCCACAAGGCGAGAATGTGAGAGGCGGGGGCTGCGCGCTCCCGCCTTTCCCTTTCGGCGCCCATAGTCCTTGATATGGAGTCCTGCTCTTCGCATTCGCGCTGCAGGACCGCCGCCTGGCCGTGGCCGCCTGGCCGTGGCCGCCTGGCCGTGGCCGACCTGGCGATCGGCGGCGGCAGCTACGGCGCGCTGTACGCCGTCGCCGGCCTCTGCGCCATCATCGGAGCCGTGGCCGTCCTGCGCGTGAGGGGGGTCCGATGAGCACCTGGCATCGACGAAGGGCTACTCCACTTCCTTTTCGTACATTCGCCTCGGATCCGACCAACACCGCCATGCACCGGAAGAGCCGGCTGGGTCGAGGGGCCGGGAAAGGTTCCCGGCCCCTTTCGGTCTTCGCTAACGATCAGGCTGCCGCGGGAGTGCGCCCGTCGGGCTTTGGGGTCTTCACGCCGATCACGAGCAGGTACCCGAGCGTCGCGATTTCCGCAACTGCTGACGGGATGACAACGAAGGTGGCGATCCTTTCGCCCAAGTCGGGAACCAAGAACTGGGCGAGCACATCCACGAGGTAACCGGCGCCTCCCAGGATGTCAGCTCGGTGCGATGGTCACGATCACGTTGCCCTTCTTGTGACCCAGGTCGACGTAGCGGTGCGCCTCCACGATCTCATCCAGCGTGTAGCGGCGGTCGATCACCGGCCGAAACGCGCCGCTCTCGGCGAGTTCCTTCAGCACCAGCAGGTCTGACTTCTTGGTCCTCGGGAACGCGTCATCGACGGACATCGACACGCCGCCCGAGGCGAGTGCCGCGCCGGCGTTGAGCATTGCCTTCGCACTCTTCCGTTTGCCAACCGCGTCGAAGATGACGTCGTAGCGCCCGCCGTTCAGTGTGAAATCCTCCTTCGTGTAGTCGATCACCGTGGCCGCACCCAGCGACCGCACGAGCTCGACGTTCGTGGTGCTGCAGACGCCGGTCACCTCGGCGCCGAGATGCCTGGCCAGCTGCACCGCGGACGCGCCGATGGCCCCCGAGGCTCCATAGACCAGCACCCGCTGGCCCTCCCGAACCTTCAGGCGGCGTACGAAGAACGAGGCGATCAGCCCACCGTAGGGCAAGGCGGCGGATTCCTCGTAGGTGAGGTTGGCAGGTCGAAGTGCAAGCGCCGAGCTCGCGGGCCAGCACACCTTCTCGGCGTATGTGCCGGCGCGGAAACCTTCCATTCCGAACACCTGGTCACCTGGTTTGAAGGAGGTTACTTCGCGGCCGACCGACTCGATCTCGCCGGCGGCGATCATGCCGATGATCGGCTGCCGCGGCGCCCTGATGCCGAACGCTGCTCGCAACACGAGCCGGTAGACGCCGCGCAGCTTGAGGCCTCTCACGATGCAGTCGCTCGCTGTGACCGCGGTCGCGACAAGCCGGATGCACACTTCCTTGTCTCGGGGACGCGGGTCGGGCACAGTCCTGATCTAGAGCACCTCGGGCGGCCCGTACGCCGTGCAAACGGCGGCTCTCACCCCCCTCCCCAGCCCGCAGCCCGACGGCGGTCATGAGTTCGGTAACCTCGATGCGCGCACGGCTTGTTGCGAATCGTCTCACTTCACCCATCCGGAGCGGGCAGCACTCGCACTGGCGGAGGCGATAACCCGTCTCAGCGATCGCCCGGACCCTGTTCCCGACGAGGTCTGGAACGGGGCCGCTCGACAATATGACGAACTGGGACTGTCGGCGCTCGTACTCATGATTGCCGTTACCGACGTGTTCAACCGCCTCAACGTAGCCACGTGACAAATCGCCGGCGCCTGGGGCTGGACTGGGGATCGACGCTGAGCCGCTTCCCCATCGCCGAGGTAAGAGTCAGTTCAAGGGAGATTCCCCGCAGCCGCAGGCGTAGCAAGCAGTTGAGGAAGACAGGACGGAAATGGCGGCGACAACGAACACGGCCTCCCGCTTTGTTCGGTCACATTTCCCCATCGAGATTCGTCATTCATAATCGGAGGCCAACTTTTGGAGGAGCACTCCAGCCCATTCCGAATCTGAGGACATCACATGAGCAAGACGCATCTCGCCCCGTACATCAACTTCCAGGGCAGCGCCCGCGAAGCTATGGAGCATTACCACCGGATTCTCGGCGGTAAGCTCGAGCTGTTCGCATCGGACAATAGCGGCAAGCCGAAGCCGGCCGGCCCTGGCGAGCGCATCATGTACGCGCGACTCGAAGCGGACGGCATCCTCATGATCGCCTCGGACGGGAACCCCAAGTACCCTGCGAAGGTTGGTGACCACATCGGCCTCTCCATCGGTAGCACGGACCGTGACCGGCTGATGACCGTGTTCAATGCGCTGGCCGCCGGCGGCCAGGTGGGAATGCCGCTAACCGACCAGCCCTGGGGGACGTCCGGCTGGCTGACCGACCGCTTCGGCATCAATTGGAATGTCGATATCGAAAAGGAGTAGCGGGGGCCCTGCATGAGGCGACGAGGCAGGTCGCCTGCGGAAGGTCGCCAGAAAATCTGTGATCTCCGTGTGATGCCGCTGACTAGGAGGAGCCTGCGAAAACCGCGATTTGAATCACGGTCCCGAACCGCGCTCGTGACGTGTCCTCTGGTGCCCCCGCAGCTCCTCCAGTGTTCTTCTGTACTCGAACTGCGGTGCGTTCGGATCCTGGTGTGTCCTCTCACGGTTCCGCGATTCTGTGACCCGTCTGTGATCCGGCGTGGCAACCGGATCGGCCACCGAAACCGACCGAGAATCACTGCGCTATCCGACGTGGGCCCGCGAGCGTCCATTCGTCGGCGCGCCGTTCAGCTCCGAGGACGTGCGTGGTGCGGCCACGGCCGCCACCAGCCTGTGCCAACGGAATGCGGTTGTTACCTCGTTGCGCGAGCGCGCGACTCGGCTACCCGCTTGATCGCGCCGAGCCGGGCGTCCCAGCGGGCCGCGACCTTGGCCATCGCACGCACCGCGACGTCGAGGTGCTCGGGCCGCACGGAGTAGCGGACCTCGCGGCCGCTCCGCTTGCTCTCGACCAGCCCTGCGCGGTCAAGTACGGCCAGGTGCTTGGCCACCGCCTGCCGCGTGAAGGGGAGCTCGGCCGCGAGCGCAGTTGGCGTGACCTCGCCGTGGGCGAGGATGAGGTCGAGGACGCGGCGCCGCGACGTGTCGGCGACCGCCTCCAGCAGCTCCTCGTCGTTTAGCGCAGCCTTCGTCATCTCACGCTTGGTGCGTAGTCGCGCAGGCGGCCGAGGAGAACCTGCCAGCCCCTCGAATGGCCTTCGGCGTACTTCGCCTTCTCGGGTTCGGACCAGTCGATCGTGTCGAATCCGCTCTCCACGACGCGCAGGCGCGTGCCGCCGGCTGCGGGCTCAAGCATGAACTCGACGAGCATCGAGTTGTCCGCGCGCGCGGGTGAGCCCTCCGGTTGCACCCAGCGGAACGCGAAGCGGCGCGGCCGCTCCAGCGCCTCGACCTGCAGCTGGTAGGAATCGCCGCTCTTGAAGCGCAGACGCCCACTGCCACCGACCCGCAGCTCGACCTCCGCCTCGTCGGCGAACCACTGCCGGATCTGCTCCGGGTCGGTCACGACGCGCCACACGACCTCGAGCGGAGCCTCGATGACGACTTCCTTCTCGATCGAACTCGGGATCACGCCGCCAAGAATACTGCAACCGCCGGTTGCGTTTCGTGGTAACATGCGCAACCGTTTGTTGCGGATCGTAATGTTGAACGGTTGGAGGTACGACGCATGCAGCACAAGGTCGTTTCGCACGAGCAGTGGGTCGAGGCGCGCAAGAGGCACCTCGTCGAGGAGAAGATGTTCACGAAGCTCCGCGACAAGCTGAGCCAGGCGCGGCGCGACCTGCCGTGGGAGCTGGTCGACAAGGAGTATGTGTTCGAGGGGCCACAGGGCAAAAGGACTCTCGACCAGCTTTTCGACGGGCGCGGACAGCTGGTGATCTACCACGCGATGTTCAACCCGGAGACGGCATCCGAGCAAACGACCTGGACCAAGGACTCCCCCTGCTTCGCATGCTCCTTCTGGATGGACAACTTCGACCGCGTGGTGGTGCACCTCAACCACCGGGACATCACGATGGCGGCGGTGTCGAGGGCATCAGTTGACAAGATCGAGGCCTACCGCAGGCGAGTGGGCTGGGAGTTTCCGTGGTACTCGTCGAAGGCCTCGGACTTCAACTTCGACTACCACGTCTCGTTCAAGCCGGGCGAGAAAGAGGGCGAGTACAACTACCGCGAGGAGGCGATCGGCCCGTCAGAGAAGCCGGGCGTGAGCGTCTTCGTGCGCGAGGGCGGAAAGATCTACCACACGTACTCGGCGTACGCGCGCGGTCTCGACATGGTCAACGTCGCTTACCACTACATGGACCTGGTGCCGAAGGGCCGCGACGAGAACGAGATGGGCGGCATGGCGTGGCTGCACCGCCGCGACGAGTACCCTGACTGAAGGGTGGTCATTGCTGTTTCGATGGCCGCGATGATGGCGGCGTCCGCGGTGCCGTTCTTCTTCGCCTACGGGCGCGACAGCCGACGGCCGGTGGCGACCGCCGCTGTCGTCCTTATATATGTGGCGGTCTGGGCGCTGATCGGCTTCACTCTCGATTACATGATGGGCATGATGATGATGCCGTCGTCGCTTCTGATCGCCGCTGCAGCGGTCGCGATGGCGGTCGTCTACGCGCTCACGCCTTGGGGCAGGTGGGCACGGGATCGGTGCCGCGAGATGGCGCAGCGGGAGCCGCGCAGGCCCCGGTTCCGACACGCGGTGGTCGACGGCGCGAGCTACACCGCGAGCTGCATCGCCTGCAGCGCGGGCATCATGCTGGCCCTCGCCGTGGTTGGCATGTCGAACCCTTTCGTGATCGTGGCCGCGGCCGCCGTGACGCTGCTCTACAAAATCACGCCCTGGCCCGTTCCGGCTCTTTCACGTAGACGGTGAAGCCGAGGACGTTGCACCACGGGTCGGCGATCTCGAACGCCCAGCCCGTCCAGACCTCGCACGGCGGCGCGCGCGGGGAGATGCCGCGGCCGAGCAACTCATCGGCGGCTTTGCCGATTCTGAACACTAAAACTGGTCGGGGGCCAGGGATTTGAACCCGGGGCCTCACGGTCCCGAATCACATGGCAGTTCGTCCAGCGCCGCTGGTTTGGTCATTTTCTATTCGAAACTTCTTCCATTCGGACCGCCGAGGTCCAGATTTGGCCCTTTTTTCAAGGGGATTACCACAACGTTGAAATCCGAGGCGTGCCATCACAGCAACGATGTCCCTCGCCATCGCGCGCTTCGAATACAGCTCGTGGGCCCGCGCGAAGGCGGGAAAGCCGCTCTGTCCATATCCGCCTAGATCGCCGCAAACCACCGTGAAATGCTGGGCGAGGAGAGTCGCCACCCGCCGCCACATCAAGTGGGTCTGCGGGAAGCCGTGAAGCAGCAACAGCGGCGGCCCAGCACCTGCCCAGCGCACGAATATGCTGGCTTCGCCGGACCCGACCTCGGCCGCGCCTCGAACTCTAGCGCCGCTTCCCACCGTCGGCTCCGGCATCTGACGGTTTTGAGTCCGAGCCGGGACGATTCGACCCTACAGCGTGAACTTCGACTGCGCCGCGGCGTATCGCGGCTCGTCGCGGCGGAAGCTGTCCGCGTCGACCCCCAGCTTGCGCGAGACGTGGTAGGCGAGCCATTGCAGCGGCACCACGTTCACGATCGGCGCGAGCACCTCGTCCAGATCCGGCGGCGGGGCGAACGACATGACTGTCGCCCCGATCTCACGAAGGGCCGTCTCGACTTCGCCCATCCGCTCGCGGGACGGGCCGGGCTGAGCCACGAGCACGACCACCTTCCCAGGCTGGATGCTGACAAGCGGCCCGTGCAAGATGCCCTCGACGTCGTGCCCTTCGGCGCTCACGACGTGGCTAGCCTCGCGCAGCTTCAACGCGCCTTCGTAAGCGGTCGCGCGCGCAGGACCGCCACCGACGAAATGAGTCACCGGCCGGAACTCAGCCCGGCTCACCTCACTCGCGACTCGGCTGCCGTGGTCGATGGCGAGTTGGACGATGCGGGGAAGATCCGCGAGTTGGCTCTCCCACGCCGGCCTGCCAAGTGCCGCGGCAACCTGCGCGATACGCAGCATCGCCGCCGTGTGGCTCGCGGTGTGCACCGGAGACTTCTCCTGCGCCACTGTGCGGACGACGCCTTCGCCTTCCATGGGAGAGCCTTCGCCGGTGATCGCGATCCAGTTGTGCGAGTCTTTCGCAAACCGGCCGAGAGAATCGCGGCTGAAGCGCTTGCTGCCGCGGTGGCTGAGCAGTATCAGCCCGTCGTCCGGACGTAATGCCGGCGGATAGTTCGCGAATTCGAAAGCCCGGACCGCCCAGGCCTGAAGGCCGATGCTGCGCAGGATGAACTGGCCCGCGAGCGCGCCGTGAAAGCTCGTGCCGGTGCCGGCCAGGAAAATCCGCGAGCAGCCGCGAAGACGCGTCGCAACCCGCGCCACGGAATCGTCGGCCAGCAGCCTTATCAGCTCTGCCGGCTGGCTCTCCAGGGTTGCCTTCAGGTACGAGCCGGGCTCGTGCGGTTCAGTCACTGGAGACGAACTTGGGCTTTGTTGCCGAGAGGATCCCGCGAGCGCGGACCAACCTTCTCAGGCGGGCTGCTATTCAAGGAAGGCGAGCGTCACCGCTGCAAACAGTGGCGAGATACCGAGGTTGTAGTGGGTCAGGCCTGGCAGGATCGCAAGGGCGTGACCGCCCGCCGGCCGGCCCTCGCCCATCCAGCCACCGTCGCGCAGTCCCCCGCCGAGCAATTTGAACACCTCGACGTAATGGCTCGGCGGAGCCATATCGGCGTCGGCGGCGACGATCAGCGTCGGAACCTGGAGGCCACGGACCTCGTCGGCGAAGTCGAACTCCTTCGCCATCGAGGCGCCGATCTTGTCAAGCAACTTCGGGAAGTCCTCGGGACGTGGCGCGACCCGCTGGTAGAGCTGGTACATCGGCGTGTCTTTCATGAACTCGGCAGCGGCCGCGTTCACCTGGCCTTGCTGCATTCGCATCTCCGGATAGATCGCGTCGGGGCGGATGTTCGCCGAGGCCGCAACCAGCCGGCGCACCTTGGCTGGGTACTTCGCCCCTGTGTGAAGCGCCACCCCACCGCCGAGCGAGTAGCCGACCAGATCCGGCTTCTCCAGTCCAAGATGATCGATCAGGCCGGCGATGTCATCGGCCATCAGCCGAACGTCGATTGGTCGATCGATGTCAGCGGTACGGCCATGTGCTTGCAGGTCCGGGGCGATGACCTGGTGGTGTTGCGCGAGTTGCGGCAGGACCGGCCCGAACATCTCGCCGGACCCAAGTCCACCGTGCAGGAGGATCAGCGGCCGCCCAGCCCCGTGGGTCTCGTAGTAGAAATTGAGGCCGTTGACCTTGGCGTACTTGCCGGTTGCCTTTGTATCGGTGGTCATGGTCAAGCTCCTTGCGTGCGCTGGGAATCAACTACCGAAGATAGAGACTTCGCGTGCACCGGAAATTCATCGGTGCCGAGGAACCCGCGTGCGGCCGACCAGCCATGCGGCCGTCAACCCGATCCCGCCACCCAGCAACCAGCCCACCAAGACGTCGATCGGCCCCGGCACACCGGCCAGTGCACACCCAGGTAAACGACGCAGAGGCCGACCCAAAAGACGCCGGTGACGAGAGTCGCGGCGGCACTGCGGCGGAACATGGAGTTGGGCCAATTCATGGCCAGAAAGAGCGCAATCGCAACGGCCCGTGACGGCGGCGTCAGCCGAAGGCATCGATGGTCCTGCTGCGTGCACCAGGGCAAAGCTCGAGGCTCGCCGGCCACGACCGATAAGATTCTTCAAGAACTCAACCGCCAACGCCGACGAGATCAGAGCTACCCCGGCAGGCAGTAGCCATTCGCCAGTTTCGAAGCCAGATGACAATTGCAATGCCAACCAGCCCGACAATGGCGAGCACCGCAGGGTTGGTACCGATGAACATCGTGACGAGCGCAATTCGATCGAGGAGCCAGGTTCGGTGCTCGGCAACGTAGGTCACGACCTGACTGTCGATGTCGATTGCTCAGTACATGTATGAACGCTCTGCTAACGACCAGTTCGGCTCATCGACCGTACCCGCTCCCCAACAATGAGCACTGGCTCCTAGCGCTGAGGCGCCGCGCAAGTCCATGAAAGGAGCGCGCAGAACGCCCAAGCCGCACATCAACTTCTCCGAGAACGAATTCCGGGAGCGGCAGGCGCGGATCCGCCGGGAGCTGGCGGCGCGCGGTCTCGAGGGCTTGCTTGTGTCGCGAATCGAGGATCAGTACTGGCTTTGCGGGCTCGATACCGACGGCTTTGTGATTTTTCACATGATGTTCATTGGAGCCGACGGCCAGCTCACGCACATCTCAAGGACAGCGGACATCGCCAGCATCGATTACTCGTCTCTGTGCGAGGACGTGCGGGTTTGGGAGGACGCCGAAGGCAACCCCAAGTCCAGAGTGATCAAGGAAGTGCTCGAGAGCCACCGCATGGCCGGCAAGCGCGTCGGCATCCAGCTGGACTCCTTCGGGCTGCTGCCGAACCTCCACGAGGAGCTTCGAGAGAGCCTTGACGGATGGTGCGAGCTTGTCGATGCGTCGGACCTGATTCGGCTCATGCGGCTCGTCAAGAGCCCGCAGGAACTCGATTACCACCGCCAAGCGGGACAGATCCTCGATCGCGCCTGCGCGCGGGCGATCGACCTGATCGCTCCTGGGGCCGACGAGGGCCATGTGCTTGCCGAGGTCTACACAGTGATATGGGAGGCGGGAGCGGACATCCCCGCGAACCGGATGCCGATGGGCCACGGCGAGAAGGCGATGAACGTGCGCTACGTCACAGGTCGAGGGCGCGTTGCAGAGAACGACCAGGTCACGTTCGAGATGGGCGACGCCTGGCGGCACTACCACGTGGCCAACATGTTTACGGTCCTGACGGGTCCGAGTGTCGATCCTCGGCACATGGCCATGCAGGCGGCTTGCGCCGAGGCGCTTGACGCCGTCCAGAAAAAGCTGCGTCCTGGCCGGACCCTCGGCGAGGTCTTCGAGGTGCACCGCGCCACGCTTGCCGCACACGGATACGAGCACGCGATGCTCAAGGCGTGCGGCTACACCATGGGGGCCACCTTCCCCCCCACCTGGATGGAGCAGCCGATGATCTACCGTGACAACCCGCTCGTGCTGCAACAGAACATGGTCTTCTTCACCCACATGATCCTGAGCGAGCGCGAGACAGGCCTAACGATGTCGCTTGGCGAGACGTCAATCATCACGGACGATGCGCCCGAAGTGATCACCCACGTACCCAGGGACCCGATCGTCCGCGGGTGAGCAGCGTGGCCGGCACAGTTGCTCCCGGCCTTACATCTCTATGGGGAGAACGATGGTCGGGCGGCCGAGATTTGAACCAAGGGCTTCACGGTCCCGAATCACACCACAGCCCGTTTGAGGCTGGTCGGCAACTCCGAGACCTCGACGATCCGGACTCTTTCTCGGACACGTGCTGCATCCAGAAGCAAGCGATATGAGCGTTGAGTGCAGTTGGCGGGGCAGCTCTCGGCAGTCTGGGTCACAGTCGGATCGACGATAACTCCGATTCAGTACCCACCACTTGCAGCCGCGAACGTCCGTTTCCGACAAGACGCCCCGTCTGGGGCTTGCTATTCTCGCCTCACGAGCGCACCAGGCATGCACATGAGGAGGTGACCACGACATGAGGTTGACGACCACGACCAACATCTCGGTGGACGGCGTGATGCAGGGGTTGGGCGGACCTGACGAGGATCGCAGCGGCGGCTTCGAGCGCGGCGGATGGGCCATACCACTTCTCGACACCGAAACCGGGGACTATCTCAACCAGGTCTA
>Ga0209690_1001519_pt1 | contig 13080 bp, 11 predicted proteins | sample GraSoiAngelo_150_FD_186164 | JGI IMG/M metagenome (GOLD analysis project Ga0209690, IMG submission 186164) | Grasslands soil microbial communities from the Angelo Coastal Reserve, California, USA - 14_1009_09_40cm (SPAdes) (version 2) | ecosystem: Environmental > Terrestrial > Soil > Grasslands ...
GTCAGCCTCGTCGTCACCGTCTGGCCCGGGCGCGCCGTCGTCGCAGAGACCGTCAGACGGACACGGCCCGGACACGGGTTCGACGTCGTGCCGTAGTAGATGCGGTACGACGCGATGTCGGTCGCCGGGCTTCCATCGACATTCGCGGTCGGGGGCGTCCACGACAGATCGAGCACTCCACCTCTCATCGTGGCACAGCCGGCGAGCACCGAAGCGAGCACGAAGAGCGTGACGAGGTGGAGACGTACGTGGCCGGTCATTGGCTCGAGCGCCGCCCAGGACGCGGCGTGAGTGTCGTCGACCCAATCATGGATTCTCGCGGGAAGAGAACTTGGTGCCGAAGGGGGGACTCGAACCCCCACGGGTTGCCCCACACGCCCCTCAAACGTGCGCGTCTGCCAGTTCCGCCACTTCGGCGAGATGCGAGGCAAAAGTATAACGCTATCGCGAGCGACTGACAATTCGGCCGACGCTCTGGCGGAGCCGCGGATCGAGCGCGTCACGAATCCCTTCACCGAGGAGATTGTACGAGAGCACCGTGATGAGGATCGCGAGACCCGGATAGGCCGAGAGCCACCAGCCGATCTCGATCGCGTCCTTGCCCTCGTTCAAGATGTTGCCCCAGGTCGCATGAGGCGGCTGGACCCCGAGCCCGAGGAACGAGAGCCCCGACTCGGTGAGGATCGCGGCGGGGATGCCGAGCGTCATCGCCACCAGCACCGGCCCGATGGCGTTGGGCAGGATGTGACGCCAGATCGTGCGGTACGCGCTCGCGCCGATCGACTGCGACCAGATGACGAACTCCCGTTCCTTCAGTGACAGGAACTCGGCGCGCACCAGGCGGGCGACGCTCATCCAGCCGGTGAGGCCGATCACCGCCATGATCGTCCAGATCGAGGGCCGCAGAAATGCGAGCACCGCGAGGAGCAGGAACAGGCGCGGAAAGACCAGCATGAGGTCGACGAGCCGCATCACCGTCGCGTCGATCGTCCCGCCGTGGTAGCCGGCCAGCGACCCGAGCACGATGCCGATCAGCGTCGCGATCCCGACCGACACGAAGCCGACCGCGAGCGAGACGCGCGCGCCATAGAGCATGCGGGAGAGCACGTCGCGGCCGAGCTGGTCGGTCCCGAGCGGATGGGACTTCGAGGGCGCGTCGAGGATCTTGCGCACGTCGGGCCGGTTCGGATCCCACGGCGCGATCCAATGCGCCAGCAACGCCAGCACCACCAGGACGACGACGACGACCCCGCCGATCAGCGCGAGCCGGTTTCGGCGAAACGCCCTCCAGAACCCCCTCACGCGCTCACCGGCGGCCCCGGCGCGCGGCCACACGGATCCGCGGATCGACCAGGCTGTACGTGAGATCGGCGATCAGGTTGGCGACGAGCGTGAGGGTGGCGACGATGACGAGGTTACCCATGATGACCGGGTAGTCGCGCTCGAAGACCGCCTGGACCATGAGCTGCCCCATGCCGGGAATGGCGAAGATCGACTCGACGATCACGCTGCCGCCGATGAGGCCGGGGAGCGAGAGGCCGAGGACCGTGACGATCGGGAGCAGCGCGTTGCGGAGCGCGTGCTTGCCGATCACCACGCTCTCCGGAAGGCCCTTGGCGCGGGCGGATTGAATGTAGTCCTGGCGCACCACCTCGAGCATCGACTGGCGCATGTAGCGCGAGAAGCCGGCGAGCCCGCCGAAGGTCGCGACCAGGATCGGTAGGGCGAGGTGCGCGACGAAGTCCCACTGCTGCTTCCAGAACGCCAGGTATTCCCACGTGGGCGATCGCAGGCCCGAGATCGGGAGCCAGCCGAGCTGGACACCGAAGAGGATCATGAGCATGAGCGCCAGCCAGAAGTCGGGCGTGGCGAAGCCCACGAACACGAAGACCGTCGTGATCTTGTCGAACGTCGAGTACTGGCGCGTCGCCGACAGCACCCCGATCGGGATCGCCAGCATGACGATGATCATCAGCTCGACGATGTTGAGGAGCAGGGTGATCGGAAGCCGCTCGCCGATCTTCTGGAGCACCGGCCGCGCATCCGGCGAGAACGAGCGACCGAAGTCGAGCCGCGCCAGCCGCGTCACCCAGTTCCAGTACTGGACGTGCAGCGGCTTGTCGAGACCATAGATCTCCCGCAGCCGCTCGCGGAGCTTGGCGTCGGATTGCGTGCTGCTCTCACCCGATTGGTTTTCGACCGGCTCGCCCGGCGCCAGGTGAATCACCAGGAACGAGACGAAGGTGATTCCGATGAGGAGCGGGATCGCGAGGATGAGCCGCCGCAGCGCGTAGCCGAACATGGCGCGCTATTCTATCGCGGCGGCGCCCGATCTACCCGGCTGTATAGCGATGCAGGCTCAGCGGGACGAACCACTCGTTGAAGTTGTAGTTGATGCCGATCGGCGCCGGTACGATGCCGCGAACCCGCGACGAGACGACCGGGAGCCCGTCGCGGAAATACAGGAACACGATCGGCTGGTCCTCGGCGAGGACCTCCTGCAGCCGGTCGTAGTACTTCTTGCGGTCGGCCGCGACGCACGTGCCCCGCCCCTTCTCGAGCAGGTCGTCGACCTCGGGGTTCGCGTAGCTGATGCGGTTCAGCTCGTCGGGTGAGGTCTTGGACGAGTGCCAGATGTCGTATTGATCCGGGTCGGGCGTGATCCCCCAGGCCAGGATCACGGCCTCGAAGTTCCGCTTCTTGATGTACTCCTTCAGGAGGGCCGCCCATTCGATGACGCGGATCTCGACCTGGACCCCGATGTCCTTGAGCGAGGCCTGGATGATCTCGGCGACCTTCCGGCCCTCATCGCTCCCCTGCGCGCTCAGCAGGTCGAACTTGAACAGCTGCCCGTTCTTGAGCAGCATGCCGTCGGAGTTCTTCTCGTTCCAGCCCGCCTCGGCCAGCAGGGACGCCGCTTTGGCCGGATCGTACGGGTACTGGTGCACGTTCGGGTTGTACTGCCACGTCCCGGGCTTGTAGGGCCCAGTCGCTTCGCGGGCCAGGCCGAGGCGCACGCCGTCGATGATCTCGCGCTTGTTGATCGCGTGGGCGAAAGCCTGCCGCACGCGCCGGTCCGCGAAGCGCGGGTCCCGCAGATTCATGCCGAGGTAGACGTAGACGTTCGCCGCGTACTGGTACTTGACGTACGCCTTGCGGAACGCCGGATACTCGGTCTGCCGCTTGAACTGGAGCGCGGTGAGCTTGGCGCCGTCGACGCCCTTGGCCTTCAGCTCCAGAAAGGTCGTCGCCGAGCTCGGAATGATCCGGTAGACCACGCGCGAGATATAAGGACGGCCCTCGAAGTAGCTGGGATTGGCGACGAGCACGACCTTCTCGCCGGACTTCCATTCCTTGAACAGGTACGGGCCGGTCCCGACGGGATTCGTGCGGTTCTGCGGCGCTTCGCGGAGCTTGCCCTCGCGCGCGGCCGTCTCCAGGAGGTGCTTGGGCAGCATCCAGATGCTCCAGCTCTGGAGCGCCTTCGCGTTGGGGTGCTTGTAGCGGACGTGCACCGTGTAGGCATCGACCGCCTCGATCGACTCGACCGCCTTGAAATCGCCACCGTAGGCGGTCGGAGTCTTCGGATTGATCATGGTCTCGTAGGTGAAGACGACATCGGCGGCGGTGAACGGCTGGCCGTCGTGCCAGCGCACGTTGCGGCGCAGCTTGAGCGTGAGATCGAGGCAGTCACGGCTGTACTGCCAGGACTCGGCCAGCTCGCCGACGAGGTTGAGGTCCGTGTCGTACTTCACGAGGCCGTTGTACATCAGCGTGGCGACCTCGAACGAGGGCCCGTCGCTGAGGACGTTGGGGATCAGGCCCGAGATATTGCCCTGCAGCGCCTCGATGTAGGTGTCGCCGTACGCGGGCTTGGCCGACCCTTGCCCCGCCGCGACCTCCACGGCGCTGTCCGCCTCGCCCCTGCATCCGGCGAGCACCAGCAGCAGGAGCAGGCCGTGAAGGCGGAGCGGACCGCCGCGACGCATGGGGGTCAGCGCGGCTGCGCCGGTGTCGGCGATGTCGGCTCGGCGGGGGCCGCCGGGGCCGCCGGTGCGCTCGCCGGGGGCGGTGCGGCTTCGCGCACGACCGAGCTCCCGCGCTCGCCGCCCAAGATGGCGAGTGTGAACGACGTGAGCGTGAAGACGATGGCGATCCCGGTGGTGATCTTGCCGAGCAAGGTCGGCGTGCCCATCGAGCCGAAGACGGCCTGACTACCGGCGCCGCCGAACGCCGAGCCGATATCGGCCCCCTTGCCCGACTGCAGGAGGACGATGCCGATGATGCCGAAGCACGCGAGGACGTGAATGATCGTCAGGACGATATGCACCCAGTCACTCCTTGGAGGCGGTCCCGATGCGCGCCGCCTTTCGTACGATCCCGATGAACCCCTGCGCGTTGAGGCTCGCGCCGCCGACGAGCGCGCCGTCGACCTCGGGCTCGGCCATCAGCGCCTCGGCGTTCTCCGCCTTCACGCTGCCGCCGTACAGGATACGGATGGTCTGGGCGATCTCCTTGGACGCGAGCTCGGAGACGAGCCCGCGCAGATATCCGTGCACCTCGGCCGCTTGACCGGGTGTCGCGTTCACGCCCGTCCCGATGGCCCACACGGGCTCGTAGGCGAGCACGGTCTTCGCCATCTGGTCGACGGAGAGTCCGGCGAGCCCCGCTCGCAGCTGGCCCTCGACCGTGGTGAAGGTCAGTCCCTGCCGGCGCTCGTCGGCGGTCTCGCCCACGCAGAGCACCGGCGTGAGCTCGTGGGACAGGATCGCGCGGACTTTCAGCTTGATCTGCTCGTCCGTCTCGCCCATCTCCTTGCGACGCTCGGAGTGACCCGCCAGGATCCAGCGGCAGCCGAGCTCGGCGAGCATCGGTACCGAGACCTCGCCGGTGTGCGCGCCGGCGGGCTCGTGATGACACGTCTGGGCGCCGAGCTGAATCGGCGCGCCGGCCAGGATCTCCGACACCGCGGCGAGCGCGGTGAACGGCGGGCACACGACCACCTGCACGCCGCGCGGTCGCTTGAGCCCGTCGCGGATCGCGGTCGACAGGGGGCGGGCCTCCGCGACGGTGCCGTGCATCTTCCAGTTGCCGATGACGAGCGGGGTGCGCATCAGGGGGCGTCCGTCAACGCTTCGACGCCGGGCAGCTTGCGGCCCTCGAGAAACTCGAGGAACGCGCCGCCGGCCGTCGAGATGTAGCCGATCTGCTCGGCGACGCCGGCCTGGGTGACGGCGGCGACGGTGTCGCCCCCGCCGATCACGGCGAAGGCTTGCGAGCCCGCGACCGCGCGCGCCAGCGCGAGCGTGCCCGCCGCGAACGGGGTCCGCTCGAAGACGCCCATCGGTCCGTTCCAGACGATCGTGCGGGCGCCGGTCAGCGCCTTCGTGAAACGCTCGACGGTGCGAGGTCCGATGTCGAGGCCCATCTGTCCGGCCGGGATCTCACGAATCCCCACCGCGCGCCCCTGCGCGCTGTCGAGACCGTCGGCGACGACCGCATCGATCGGCAGGACCAGGGCCACTCCGCGACGCCGCGCGGCGTCGAGCGTGCGCCGCGCCGTGTCGAGATGGTCGGGCTCGACGAGCGAGCGGCCGACCGCGTGGCCGAGCGAGGCGAGGAACGTGAAGGCCATGCCGCCGCCGATGAGCAGCGCGTCGACGCGGTCGAGCAGATGCTCGACGAGCGTGAGCTTGTCCGAGACCTTCGCCCCGCCGAGGATCGCGACCAGCGGCTTGTCCGGTGATTCGAGGATCCGGCCGAGCGCCGCCAGCTCCTGCTGCATCAAGAGCCCGGCGGCCGCCGGCTGCAGGTGCCTCGTGATCGCGGCGATCGAGGCGTGGGCGCGATGCGCGGCCGCGAAGGCGTCGTTCACGTAGCACTCGGCCAGTGTCGCGAGCGACCGGGCAAACCCGTCGTCATTGGCCTCTTCCTCGGCGTGGAAGCGCAGGTTTTCGAGCAGGAGGACCTGGCCCGGCCCGAGCGCGCGGGCCCGTTCGAGGGTCGCGGCGCCGACACAGTCCGGCGCCAACTCGACGTGCTGATCGAGCAGGGATACGAGTCGCTCGGCGATCGGGCGCAACGAGAACTCCGGGGCGACCTTCCCCTTGGGGCGCCCGAGATGCGAGGCCAAGACGACGGTCGCGCCGGCCTTGAGCGCGTACTGGATGGTCGGGACGACCGCCCGCAGACGCGTGTCGTCCGTCACCGTGCCGTGGTCGAGCGGCGCGTTGAGGTCGGCGCGTACGAAGACGCGCCGCTTCGCGAGATCCAGTTGTGCGATCGTCAGCTTCGACAATTACAGCGTCTTGGCGACGAACCCGATCAGATCACGAACCCGCGACGAGTAGCCCCACTCGTTGTCGTACCAGGCGAGCACCTTGACCAGGTTGCCCTCGATCAGCGCCGTCGACGGCAGGTCGATGATCGACGAGTGCGGGTTGCCGTTGAAGTCGGAGGAGACCAGCTCCTCCTCCGTCGCCTCGAGGATCCCGCGCAGCTTGCCCGACGCCGCTTCACGAAACGCCTCGTTCACGGCGGCGACCGAGGCCGGCTTCTCGAGCTCGGCGACAAGGTCCACCACGGAGACGTTGATGGTCGGCACGCGGATCGCAATCCCGTCGAGCTTGCCCTTGAGCTTGGGCAGGACCAGGCCGACGGCCGTCGCCGCGCCCGTGGTCGTGGGAATCATGCTCACGGCCGCGGCGCGCGCCCTTCTCAAGTCTTTGTGCGGGAAGTCGTGGACGGGCTGATCGTTCGTGTACGAGTGCACCGTCGACGCGAAGCCGCGCGTGATGCCGAACCGATCGTCGAGCACCTTCGCGGTCGTCGCCAGACAATTGGTCGTGCACGAGGCGTTGGAGATGATGCGGTGCTTCGCCGGATCGTACGTCTGCTCGTTCACGCCGAGCACGATCGTGGCGTCGGGATCCTTCGCCGGTGCGGTGATGATGACCTTCTTGGCGCCGGCCTGGATGTGCTTGGAGGCGGTGGCGGTGTCACGGAACACCCCGGTCGATTCCACGACGACGTCGACGCCGAGCTCGCGCCACGGCAAGGTCGCCGGATCCTTGAGCGCGCACACGCGGATCTCCCGTCCGTCCACGAAGATCGCCTCGCCCTTCGCCACGACTTCCGCTTTGAGCGTTCCGTGCACGGAGTCGTGCTTCAGGAGGTGGGCCAGGGTCTTCGCGTCGGCCAGGTCGTTGACGCCGACGACCTCGATGTCCTTCGACTCCAGCGCGGTCCGAAAGAATACGCGCCCGATTCGACCGAATCCGTTGACGCCGACACGAACGCTCATAGGCGAGCTCCTTGTGGGGGCCGTGGGAAGTCCAACTCTGCCGAATTATACGGCCGCGTGGACGACACGGGCAACTGTTAGCACCCCCACACGGAACGCCCCGGCCTCCCGCAGCGCTCGCGCGCAGGCGTCGAGCGTCGAGCCGGTCGTGAGGATATCGTCGACGACGAGAACGTGGCGGCCGGCGACGCGAGGGGACGCCCGGAACGCTCCGCGAACGTTTGCGCGGCGTTCCGCGGCAGAGAGGTCGCTCTGCGGTCGGGTGGGCCGGATGCGCGCGAGCCACCGTGGCCTGATCGGCACCTCGAGCCGCCGGCCGATCCGCCGGGCCAGCAGGGCGGCTTGATTGAACCCGCGCTCCCGCTCACGCTCGCGCGCGAGCGGTACCGGGACCAACGCCTCGATTCCGTCGGGCAGCGACGCGAGACATTGCTCGACCGCGAGCTCGCCGAGCGGACCCGCCAGGGCGCGACGGCCGGAGAACTTCAGGGCGTGGAGCGCTTCGCGAAGCTGGCCCTCGTACACGGCCGCCGACCGCGCGTAGTCGTAGTGCGGCGGCGTCCCGGTGCACATCGCGCACCGGGACACGGCGGAGGCAGCCCACGCGGCCGGCTGCGTCACCCACTCGCCCGATTCGCCGCGCTCCGCGCTGCGGGCGGTCGGCGACGCGGCGCCGCACACGTGGCACCATGGGTCGCCCAGACGCGTGATGGCGCTCCAGCACGTCCCGCAGAGAGGATCACGCCGGCCGGGGCCGAGGAGCGTCTGGCACACCGGGCAGAGCGCCGGGAACACCAGGTCGAGCGCCGCCAGGGTGAAGCTCGAGACCACGCAGGCGGGGGCTACGCCCCGGCGGGGCGCAGCGAGTTCCAGCGATGACACTGAGCGCAGCGGTCTTGCCACATCGGCGCCGACGCCCCGCACGCTTCGCACCGAAACGGCCAGTCGAACGCGTGGCCGAGCAGGAGGGCGCGACGGTATTCCTCGAACGCCTCTCGGGTCTCGCCGCGACGCTCGAAGACGGCGCCGAGGAGCGCGTGGACCACCGCCGAGCCGGGCGCGCGCACCTCGACCTTCTCGAACTGGTCCGCGGCCTCGTCGAGCATCTCCAGCTCGAGGAAGACGCGGCCGAGCGCCACGGCGAGCGCGAGATCGTCCGGCGCGCGGTCGATCGCCGAACGATAGAGCGCGATCATGCGGCTCGGGCGCCCCTCTTGCCGGTAGGCGCGCTCGAGCCGAGCGAGCAGCGGGAGCGCCGGCAGCGACTCGGCGGCGCGCTCCCAGGTGCGGACCGCTTCGCGGTGGTCGCCGGTGAGTTCGTAGGCGTCACCGAGCGCGAGCGCCGCCGGTAGGAAGAAACGATCGGTCCGCGACGCGCTCTTGAAGTGCGAGAGCGCCCCGCCGGCATTGGCGCGCGCGAGCTCGGCGCGGCCGAGCTCGTAGTAGATGGCGGCCAGCTGCTCGGTCTCGGGCGAGCGCTCGGTCGAGCCGGCGGCGCCGAGGATCCGCTGCTGGATGTCCAGCGCCTCGCGCCAGCGCCCGCCCTCGACGGCGAGGTCGCGGAGGCCGCGCAGCGCCCCGAGATGATCGCGCCGCGTCTGGAGGATGAGCCGGAAGGTGGTCGCGGCCTCGTCCCGGCGGCCGAGTCGCCGCGCTTCCTCGGCGCGGCGGAGGAGCTCGACGGTGGGCGAGTCGTCGGCCTCGTGGCGCCAGCCCGCGCCGACCTTGAACAGGCTCTTGAGGGTCAGACCGAGCGAGAGCAGCGAACGGACCGAGACCGGCAATGTCACGGGCGCGGCGATTCCTCGTAACGACCGAGCGGAAGCGCGACGGCGCGAGGCACGACTAGCCCGTGGCCATCCGCTCCTCTTCTTCGATCACGCGCTGGCAGTCGATACAGTGACGCGCGAACGGCAGCGCCTCGAGCCGCTTTTCGGAAATCGGCTCGTTGCATCGCTCGCACGACCCGAACGCGCCGTCGTCGAGCTTCTGGAGGGCCGAGACGACGTCGCGGAGCAGCCGCCGGTCGCCGTTGCCGAGCTCGAAGAAGAACTCTCTCGTGTACGCGGTGTTGGCCTGGTCACCCAGGTCCTTGATCGAGTCGTCTTCCGCGTCTTTTCCGTACAAAGCGGTCCGGCCGACCTCTTCGGTCAGCTGCCGCTGCTTTTCGACAAGTCGCTTTTTGAAATACGCGAGCCGATCCTTGCGCATGTGGACCTCCTTCCGTACCGAGCGCGCACTCAAGCAACCAACGCTAGCACGCACCCCGGGGACGCGCAACACCAACCACGCCTCCGGTCGGTGTTCCGGTCACGAATCGTCGAGCGTCAGGGCCGGCGCGTCGCCCCACAGGCGCTCGAGCGCATAATAGGTCCGCGTGTCTTCCAGAAATACGTGAATGAGCACGTCGCCGTAGTCGAGCAGCACCCAGCCGCTCTCGGCGACGCCCTCGGCGTGCAGGACGTTCACCCCTTCGTCTCGGAGCTCCACGCGGATGGCTTCGGTGATCGTCTCCAGCTGCGTCGTCGACTTGCCGCTGCAGATGAGGAAGTAATCCGTGACGCTCGACACGCGCTGTACGTCGAGCACCACGAGATCCCCGGCGCGCTTGTCGAGCGCGGCGCGCGCCGCGCGACGGACCTTCCACTCGCCCGACCGCGTCGTCACGACCCGTCGGCGTGGTAGAGGCGCTTGGCGCGGATGTACGCGCCGACCGCCTCGGGAAGCCGATAGGCGATGGACCGTCCCTCGCGCACGCGGCGACGGAGATCCGACGCCGAGATCGGAAGCGAGCTCGCGCGGACGACCACCGGCTCGTGGCCAATCTCGTGCGCGACCTTCCGGACGGCCGCGCTCTCGAGATCGAACGCGCTGCCGACCCGCGGCACGACGGCCAGCTGCGCGAGCTCGGCGACGCGCCGGGGCGACCGCCAGCTGAGCAGGTCGAGGAACGTCTCGGAGCCGACGATCAGGAACAGCTCCTCGCGCGGGATGCGCAGGGCTTCGAGCGTGTCGACGGTGTACGAGGGCCCCGGGCGGCGAAATTCCACGTCGGAGACGGCGAATTTCGAATGGCCGGCGATCGCGAGCTCGACCATCGCGTACCGGTCCGCCGCGGGGGCCAGGTCGGCGTTCGGCTTGTGGGGCGGCCGCGAGGCGGGCACGAACAGCACGCGGTCCAGACCGAGCAGCTCCGCCACGTCGTCGGCGAGCAGCAGGTGTCCATAGTGGATCGGATTGAACGAGCCGCCGAGGACGGCCGTGCGCGCCACGATCAGCGCCGCGTCGATTCGATCGGGCGCCGCACTTAGTCCCGCACCTGCCCGTCGCCCTGCACGACGAACTTGGTCGTCGTCAGCTCCCTCACGCCGACCGGTCCGCGGGCGTGCACGCGAGAGGTCGAGATGCCCATCTCGGCGCCCATCCCGAACTGGCCACCGTCGACCAGCCGGGTCGACGCGTTCACGAGCACGGCGGCCGCGTCCACCTCGCGCGTGAAACGGCGGGCGTGGCCGAGGTCGTTGGTCACGATCGCCTCGGCGAGACCGGTGCCGTGGCGCGCGACGTGCTCGATGGCGGCGTCGAGGTCGTCGACCACCCGGATCGAGAGGATCAGGTCGAGGTACTCGGCGTCCCAGTCGGCGTCGGTCGCCGCGCTCATCCCGGGCACCAGCCCGAGCGTGCGCGGGCATCCGCGGAGCGCGACGCCGGCCTCGGTCAGACGGGCCGCCAGCGACGGCAAGAGGCGCGGGGCGATCTCGCGATGCACCAGGAGCGTCTCGAGCGCGTTACACACGCTCGGCCGTTGCGCCTTGGCGTTGACCACGATCGCGCCGGCCATCGCGAGGTCGGCGTCGGCGTCGACGAACACGTGCACCACGCCCTTGTCGTGCTTCAGCACCGGCACGCGCGAGGTGCGGCTCACCCACCGCACCAGCTCCTCACCGCCGCGCGGGATGATCAGGTCGACGAGCTCGTCGAGCTCGAGCAGCACGGCCACCGCGGCCCGGTCGGTCGTGTCGACGAACTGCACCGCGTCGGCGGGCGCGCCCACCTTCTCCAGGGCTTTCGCCAGGACGGCCGCGATGGCCATATTCGACTCGATCGCCTCGCTGCCGCCGCGCAGCACGACCGCGTTGCCCGACTTCACGCAGAGGCCGGCGGCGTCGGCGGTGACGTTGGGCCGAGATTCGTAGATGAACCCGATCACGCCGAGAGGCACGCGGACCCGAGAGATCTCGATGCCGTTGGGACGGCGCCACGACTCGACGACGGCGCCCACCGGATCGGGAAGGGTGGCGATCTCCCTCAACCCCTGGGCCATCTCCTCGATGCGCGACTCGGTAAGCGTCAGGCGATCAAGAAAGGCCTTGGCCACTCGGCCGCGCGCCCGCTCGACGTCGGCGCGATTGGCCTCGAGCAGCACCTGGCTCTTTTCCACGAGACCACGCGCCATCTGCTGCAGCGCTTCGTTCTTGGTCTTGGTCGGGCAGAGCGCCATCGCGCGCGCCGCCGCCCGCGCCGCCCGCGCGCGGGTTTCGATGAGAGTCTTCGGATCCATCCTCATCCCTTCGTCTAGAGGCTCGTCTAGAGGCGCGCGCGATCCGTTTGCAGCGCGCACGTCCTAGAGAATCACCAGATTGTCGCGGTGGATCACTTCATCGAAGCTCTTGTACCCCAGCCGGTGCTCGATCTCCTGCGTCTTCGCTCCGCGGATCTTCCGGAGCTCGGTCGCATCGAAGTTCACGACTCCGCGGGCGAACTCCTTGCCGCCGGCGCCCCCCAGGAGAGCCACCACCTCCCCCGAGTCGAAGTCGCCCTCGATCTCGACTATGCCTGAAGGCAGGAGGCTCTTGCCACGCTGAGTTAATGCCGCCAGGGCCCCCGCGTCAACCGTGAGGCGTCCCTGCGGCGGAACCGCGAACGCGATCCAGCGCTTGCGGGCCCCCAGGCGGTCGGCCTTCGGCGCGAAGTAGGTCCCGACGGGCTCGCCCTCGAGGATCCGGCGGAGCACGCCGGGCTCGAGCCCGCTGGCGATGACCATCGGCACCCCCGCCGCCGCCGCCTTCCGCGCGGCCTGGAGCTTCGTCGCCATGCCCCCCACCGACACGCGATCCACGCGATCGTGCGCGAGCCCCACGATCTCGTCGGTGACGGCGTCGACGGTGTCGAGCTTGCGGGCCCGGACGTTGACGGATGGGTCGTCGGTGTAGAGACCGTCCACGTCGGTGAGGAGCACCAGGAGGTCCGCGTCGATCAGCGAGGCGACCAGAGCGCTGAGGTTGTCGTTGTCGCCCACCTTGATCTCTTCGACCGCCACGGTGTCGTTCTCGTTGACGATCGGCATGACATCGAACTTCAGGAGCGCCAGCAACGTGTTCTTCGCGTTCAGGTAGCGCGCGCGGTCGCGGATGTCCTGCGCCGTCAGCAGCACCTGGCCGACCGGGATGCCATGACGGCCGAAGGCCGCCTCGTACCGCCACATCAGCGCCGACTGGCCGACGGCCGCGGCGGCCTGCTTCTCGGGAATCGAGCGCGGCCGCTCGACGAGCCCGAGCCGCGCCATGCCGGTCGCGATGGCCCCGGAGGACACCAGGACGATTCGTCGCCCCTCGCTGATCGAGGCGATGTCGGCCGCGAGGGCGTCGACGCGCGCGGTGCTGACGCCGGCGCCCGGCGTGGTCACGAGCCCGCTGCCGACCTTCACGACGAGCCGCCGCACCCGGCCGAGCCGGCGCGCGCCGCTCATCGGGTGCGCGCTCCCGAGCGTCCAGGGC
>Ga0209690_1001524_pt1 | contig 13066 bp, 10 predicted proteins | sample GraSoiAngelo_150_FD_186164 | JGI IMG/M metagenome (GOLD analysis project Ga0209690, IMG submission 186164) | Grasslands soil microbial communities from the Angelo Coastal Reserve, California, USA - 14_1009_09_40cm (SPAdes) (version 2) | ecosystem: Environmental > Terrestrial > Soil > Grasslands ...
TAAGCGGCCGGTGAACGGGAATGGGGGAACGTGTTCTAAGGCCTGGCGATGACGCCCTTTATCAGGGTCGCAAGCTGGCCGGCGACCCGCGCGCCCGCCGCCAGCACCTCCTCGTGTGACAGCGGGGCGGCGGACAGCCCGGCCGCTACGTTCGTGATGCTCGAGAAGCCGAGGCAGCGGATCCCCCGCGCCCGCGCCACGATCACCTCGGGCACCGTGGACATCCCCACGGCGTCGGCGCCCAGACGCGCCAGCATGCGGATCTCGGCGGGCGTCTCGTACGAGGGGCCCAGCAGTGCGGCGTATACCCCCTCCTCGAGCCCGATCTTCTGCTGCAGCGCCACCTCTCGGGCGACCGCGCGGAGCTCGCGGTCGTACGGATCGCTCATGTCGGGAAAGCGCTGCTCCCCCTCCTCGACCATGCCCTCCAACGGGTTCCGGAACATGAGGTTGATGTGGTCAGCGATGAGCATGAGCGTGGGCGGGCGAAAGGTGGAGCGGATTCCGCCGGCGGCGTTGCTGAGGATGAGCGTGCGGATGCCGAGCCGGGCGAACACGCGCACCGGCAGCGCCGCCACCTGGGGCGCGTGGCCCTCATAGAGATGAAAGCGGCCGCTCTGGACCAACACCGGCACGCCCTCGAGCGTGCCGGCGACGAGCTCTCCCTTGTGGCCCGGAGCGGCGGGCTTGGGGAAGCCCGGAATCGCGGATTGCGGAATGCGGATGGCGGATTGAACCGCCTCGGCCACCGATCCCAGACCCGACCCTAGAACGATGGCGACCCGCGGCTCGAGCGCGCCGAGCCGCCCTGCGACAGCATCGACCGCCGCCTCGATCGTCCCGTTCCCGCGACCGTCAGGGAGTCCTTTAGGGTTTCCCCTTTCCCGTTTCCCGCTCACAACAGCATTCCCGCCAACGTCGCCGACAGGAAGTTGGCGAGCGTCCCCGCAATCATGGCGCGGAAGCCGAGGCGGGCGAGATCGTGCTTGCGGTCGGGGACCAGGGCGCCAATGCCCCCGATCTGGATCCCCACCGAGCTGATGTTGGCGAAGCCGCACAGCGCGAACGTCGCGATCGTGAAGGAGACGGGGTCGAGCGCCGGCTTCATGGGCCCGAGCTGCGCGTACGCGATGAATTCGTTCAGGACCATGCGCGTGCCCAGCAGGCTCCCGATGGTGCCGCTGTCGTGCCACGGCACCCCCATCACCCAGGCGATCGGGCTGAAGACCCAGCCGAGCACGGTCTGGATGTTCTCGGGGAACCACGTCGCGTATCCGTGGACCCAGCCGAACACCCCGTTGCCGAGGGCAACGAGCGCGATGAAGGAGACCAGCATCGCGATCACGTTGAGCATGAGGTGCAGCCCGTCGGTGGTGCCGCGGGCCGCCGCGTCGACGACGTTCACATCGGTGCGCGGGATGTCGACCCGCACCCCGCCCAGCGTTTGCGGCGTGTCCGTCTCGGGCTCGATGATCTTGGCCATCATGATGGTGCCCGGCGCCGTCATGATCACCGCCGTCAGGAGGTGGCGCGCCTCGATCCCGAACGCAATGTAGGCCGCCATGATGGACCCGGAGACATGGGCCATGCCGGCGGTCATCACGGTCATCAGCTCGGAGCGCGTCATCCCGGGGAGGAACGGGCGGATCGTGAGGGGCGCCTCGGTCTGCCCCATGAAGATCGAGGCGGCGACGTTCAGGCTCTCGGCGCCGCTCGCCCCCATGACCTTGTTCATCACGACGGCGCACGCCTTGACGACGAGCTGCATGATCCCGAGGTAGTACAGGATGGCGAACAGCGCCGACACGAAGATGATGGCGGGGAGCACCTGGAACGCGAAGATCACGCCCAGGCTCGAGTGCTGCTTCCCGATCTCCCCGAACACGAACTCCGAACCGACGTAGGAGAAGCTCAGGATCTGCTTCACCACGTCTCCCAATGCGCTGAACAGCTTCTGGCCCAGGGGCACGCGCAGCACGAAGATCGCGAAGGCGAGCTGCAGCCCCAGTCCCCAGGCCACGATCCGCCAGCTGATCGCGCGGCGGTTGCGCGACAGCGCCATGCCGATCCCCAGAATCAGGACGATCCCGAACAGACCCGTGAGCCGCTGGCCCACCGAGCGCGGCGCCGCCTGGGTTACGGGGGGAGCGACGATGGACGGCGAAACGACCGACTCGGGGGCCGGCTGCGGACGAACCGCTCCCTGGAGACTGTTCCAGGCGAACCGGGGAAGCGTGAACACGGCGAGCGCGCACGCGAACGTGACGGCGCACGCCAGCACCGTGCGGCGGAAGGACATTTAGAGAGCCTCCAGTTCGCTCTGGACGCGCGACACCAGCGCGACTTTCTCGTACTCCGGCAGAAACGCGCTCTGGCACGCGTTGAGCGTCACGCGTGCGAGCTCCTGTCGCGTGAGCCCGAGGGCGCCGTGCGCCAGGAAATACTCGTCGGTGAGCGAGATCCCGTCCACCAGGCGGCCGTCGGTATTGAGCGTGACCACGACCCCACGGTCGAGATACCGCTTGAGCGGATGCTGCGCGATCGTGGCCACCGTGTGCGTGTGGAGGTTGCTGGTGAGGCACATCTCGAGCGGGATACCGCGCGCCACCACCTCGTCGAGCAGGGCCGGCTCCTCACCCAACCGGGTGCCGTGCCCGATCCGCCGCGCGCCGCAGGCGTGCAGCGCCTCCTGGATCGAGTGCGGCCCGTCCCCTTCCCCGGCGTGGCACGTGCACGCCAGGCCGTGCGGGATGCCCCCGCTCGGCGCCCGCCAGATCGAACGCCACCACGCCAGCGCCGCGATACTCCGCCGCGGCGTGCGCCAGCTCGAGCGACTCGCCCGGCGGCCGCGTGCGAATGGCGCAGACGATCAGTCCGACCTTCGTGCCCGTCTCCGTCTCGGCGCGCTTGATGCCGGCGAGCGGCGCCTCGATCGCCTGCGCCAGCGTGAGCGCCGGCCGATGCAGCAGCGGCGAGTAGCGCACTTCCACATAGCGCACGCCGTCGGCGGCCGCATCCAGCACGAACTCGTAGGCGATCCGCTCGAGCGCCGCCCGAGTCTGCATGACGGATAAGGTGATTTCGTACTTGGTGAGATACTCTTCCAGGTTCTTCGCATGCTTGACCGACAGCGCTTGGGCGAGCCCGTCGGGCGTGTCGGCGGGGAGCCGCACACCTTGAGCCCGCGCCAGCTCGAGCATCGTCTGGGGTCGCAACGATCCGTCCAGGTGCACGTGCAGCTCCGCCTTGGGCCAGCGCCGCAACAGCTCCTTGGAGAGGCGGGGCGGTCCCTGCCGCGCCGTCACGACCACGCGCAGGATCGCGCCGCCTTCGCCGATCGGCTCAGCAGCATCGACCGGGCGTCCTACGCCGTCGGTCGCGTACGCCGCCCCGCTGGCGAGCAGCCCGGCGAGCTCGCCGTCGAGCGCCGCCACCGCGTCGCGCACCGTGGCGCCGCGGGCCACCGTCACCGGCCGCTCGTTCACGAAAACGCGCAGGGTCACCGGGTCTCTCCCGCCCCCGCCCGGTGCACGCGCGCGTCGCCCGGCGCCTCGACCGGTGGCCGTAGCACGGCGAGGTACTGAATCAGCACGTCCAGGTCGACCAACCCCAGGTCCTCGGCAGGCAGCCCCCGAAACATCGTGTAGCCGCTCCCGCCCGCCGCGAGGAAGTCGCTCACCGCGACGGTGTAGGTGCGTCCGTCGTCCAGCCCGCGTCCGTTCGCGAGCCTGACCTTGGTGACCCGATGCCCGACGCGCTTGCGCGGATCGTACCAGACCTCGAGCCCCGAGGCGTGCGCGTCCGCGCGGTCGCCGGCGACCGCGTGCTCGAGCGCCGCCTTGAGGAGCTTGCCCGGGACGAAGAGCCGCACCAGCCGGTTCTGAAACGGCTGCACCTGGTACAGGTCGCCGTACGTCACGGTGCCCGCCGCGAGGTCCGCGCGAATGCCGCCGCTGTTGACGAGCGCGACGTCCGTCTTGGTCATGTTGCGCTGCGCGTCGGCGATGAGGCGCCCGAGGGCGTACTCCTCGCCACCGCGGCGCAGCTCGGTCTTGATGCGCGCCACGGAGCGGCCGGTGACCGTCTCGATGTCCCGCTGGTAGGGACGCAGTGTGTCGGCGAGCGCCGCGTCGGGCCGGACCTGGTCGGCGTAGGGCGTCTCGATGCGCGCGCGCACCTGGCGCTCCGTGCCGCGCACGCGCACGAAGTCCACGACCGCGATGCCGGCGCCGCTCGAGCGCGCCTGGACGATCGGGATCCCGTGCACCACGGTGTTGACGAGTGAGTGCGTATGCCCGCTCACGATCAGGTCCACCGTGCCTGAATCGAGGCCGCGCGCGATGTCCACAATCTCGCCGTGACAGGCGCCCGCCGGCACGGGGTCGGGCCCCGGAGCGCCGTCGCAGAACGCCCCCTCGTGCGCCAGGACGATCACGAAGTCGGCGGCCGCGCGGGCCCGGGGCAGCACGCGGCGCACCGCCGCCGCCCCGTCCCCGAACGCCAGCCCCCGGACGTTGCGCGGCGCCGTGTTCGTCGGCGTGGCACGCAGCGCCAGCCCGATCACGGCGATCTTCAGCCCGCCGCGCTGGATCAGCGTCCACGGCTCGGCCCACTCCGGCCGCGCCGTGCCGCCCGAATCGGTGATGTTGGCGGCGAGAAAGCGATACTTCGCCCCCGCCATCCGGGCCCGCAGCGTATCGACCGACCAGTCGAACTCGTGGTTGCCGATCGTCGCAGCGTCGATGCCGAACGCGTTGAGCGTCGCGATCGCCGGCAGCCCGAAACTGAAGTTGGAGAGCAAGGTCCCCTGCATCTCGTCGCCGCCGTCGAGCCGGACGGTGGTGCAGCCGCACGCCCGTGCGAGCGAGTCGAGCCAGGGTTTGAGCGCGGCCGCCCCGCCCACGGGTCTGCCGTCGGACCACGGCCAGATGCGCGCCTCGAGTGCCCCGTGGAAGTCGTTGATCGCGAGCACGCGGAGTACGGTGCTGTCCCGCTGACTCACGGGCGGCGCGGCTGGCGCAAACGCCAGGTGCACCGCCTCCCGGGCGGGCGGGAGTATGGACCAGCTCGGCGTGTAATACGGCGGCGCGGTGATCGTGCCCACCTTGCCGATCTCCTGGGCCAGGAGGTCACGAATCGATTCGCCGCGGTCGTACACGACGGGCGCCCCTTGGAGCATCGTGTAGCCACCGCCGCCCTCCTGGCGATAGCTCGCCAGGGCGAGCGTGAAGCTGTCGGTGGGCTGAACCGGCCGACCACGGAACGCGAGTCCCCGGATGCGCTGTCCGGGCGGCTGGGACAGATCTAGGTCGTAGTTGGCTCCGCTGACGACGTCGTAGTTCGAGCCCGGGACGCTGTCGTCGACGATGGGCGCGCCCGGCTGATGGGTGCGGAAATAGCGCCCCGCGTGCTCGAGGTATTCCCGCAGCTGCCGCCCCGAGATGCGGACCGCGCGTAGCGTGTTCTCGTACGGGTAGATGCCGGCGACGTCGCGCATGCGGACCTCGCCCTCCGGGAGTCCGGCATCCAGGTCGAAGTCGGCCGCGGCGGACAGGTCGGCGCCCGCCCGGCGGCGTTGCACCTCGTTGATGAAGTCGAGCAACGGCGTGTCCTCCGCCCGCGCGAACCGGCCGGAGAACCCGGGGCCGGCGCTGCCGAGCGGGGTCGCCGCCCAGGTGCGCACCCGCTCATGCGCCGCCGCGAAGCGCCGCGTGAACCGCGGCAGCTCGGGGGTCGAGGTGAGGGGCAGGAGATCTGCGCGCACTGACGTCACCCGGTACGCCCCCGGTCCCCGGTCCCCGGTCCCCGGTTCTCGCGTCAGCCAGACCTGCACGACCGCGAGGCTCAGGGCCCCGTTCTTAGGCTGCACAAAATGGACGCCGTTGACTACGTAGTCGCGCACCTCGCGATGCGTGTGCCCTACGATTACGACGTCCGGACGGGGCACGATACCTGCCAGGCTGAGCGCCGCATTTTCGGCCCCGACGCCGGTCGTGTCGTAGGACGCCGGCTCACCCAATCCGCTGTGGATGAGGACCACCCTCACCTCGGCGCCCGCCTGCTCGAGGCGCTGCAACGCGGCGGGCGCCGTCTCCTCGATCCGCCGCACCCGGACGCGCCCGCCCAGCGGCCCCCGATCCCACACCATCACGCCGGGGGTGGTGAAGCCGGTAATCCCGACCTTCACCCCGGCGCGCTCGATCACGCTGTATGGCGCGTACAGCAGCGTATCGGTCCCCCCCCTGTAGACGTTGGCCGAGACGTACCGGTACGTGGCATCCTGGAGGGCGCGCGCCAGCACGCTCGGACCGAAGTCGAAGTCGTGGTTGCCCGGCGTCGCCGCGTCGTATTGCATCGCGTTGAGGGCATCGACCAGCGGATGCGGGCGCTCCTGATCTCGCCTGGCGAAGTAGGCGGCGAACAGATTCCCCTCGATCAGATCGCCCGCGTCGACCAACACGACCTGATCAGGGTATTGGGCGCGCAGGGTCTCGAGGATCGTGGCCGCGCGCGCCAGCCCCCCCGGCGCCGCGACATCGTGCACGTAGTCCCATCCCAGGACGCGCCCGTGCACGTCCGTGGTGGCGACGATTACGAGGTGGGCGGTATCGGGAGTGGGGGACGGTGGGGGGGGCGGGGCAGGTACGACGGGGTTCTGCGCCGCGACGAGCAGCGCGAGGAGCACGCGCATAGTGCGCTGTAAATTGCGGAGGCTGGACCGAATACGCTACCTTCTGCACGGCCCTGCTCGCCGCGACGGATCATCGAAGGAGGTCCCGCCCATGCCGGAATCCCACCGTTTCATCGTCGATCGTCATGAGGGAGATCTCGCCGTCGTGGAAGTGGACGGCGGGCCGACGCTCGACCTCCCCCGCTGGTTGCTGCCGCATGCCACGCGGCCCGACGACGTCCTGCTCGTGAGCATCGAGCAGGGGACCGATCGCACCGCCGTCACCATCGTGCGCGACGTCGTCGCCACGGAGCGCGCGCGCGCCGCTGCGCGGCAGGCAGTGGACCGCCTCCAGCGCCGCAACCCCGGGGGAGACGTGATCCTGTGACCCCGGAGCCGCCCCACCGCATTTTGGTGGTGGATGACGAGCCGGACATCACCGCGCTGGTCGCCTATCATCTCGCCAAGGTCGGCTACCGCGTTACCACCGCGGCGAGCGGTCGCGATGCGCTCGCGGCGGCGCGCGAGGAGCGCCCCGACCTCGTGGTCCTCGACCTCATGCTCCCCGGCGTGTCCGGCTACGATGTCCTCGCCGAGCTGCGCCGCCGCGAGGAGACCAAGGACATCGGCGTCATCCTGCTGACCGCCCGCAAGGAGGAGCCGGACCGGATCAAGGGCCTGTCGCTCGGCGCCGACGACTACCTCCCGAAGCCGTTCTCGCCGCAGGAGCTTGTGCTGCGGGTGAGCGCGGTGCTGCGCCGCCTCGCGGCCCCGGCGGTGGCGGTCGGCGGCGTCATGACCGCCGGCCAGCTCGTGCTCGACAAGACCGCGCATCGCGTGACGGTCGCCGGCACAGAGGTCGAGCTCACCGCGACCGAGTTCAAGCTGTTGCGCACGCTGATCGAGCGGGAAGGGCGCGTGCAGAGCCGGGCGCAACTGTTGGAAACGGTGTGGCGCGCGCAGCCCGACATTCAGACGCGCACCGTCGACATGCACGTCCAGCGGCTACGGCAGAAGCTCGGGAAGGCGGGCGAGTGCATCGAGACCGTGCGCGGCGCCGGCTACCGCTTCCGCCGCCCCGAGGCCCGCGGCACGGGAGAAGTGGGGAGCCGCAAGCGCGCGTGAAGCTCGTCACCCGCCTGTTCATCACGACCAGCCTGCTTCTCGCCGTGGCCGTCGGCGGGCTGATCGTCGCCGCGGATCGGCTGCTGCGCCGTTACCTGGTAGAGGAGATCGCTCACGGCCTCCAGCGTGAGGCCCAGCTCGTGGCGCTGCTGCTCCCGGGCGACTCGCTCGCCTGGCCCGATGCCGCACGCGCGTTGGGGGAGCGGATCGGTCACCGTGTCACGCTGATCGATTCCACAGGCAAGGTCCGGGGCGACACCGAATTCGACCGAGCCTCGCTGGCGCAGCTGGAGAACCACCGCACGCGCCCCGAGGTCCGGGCGGCGATCGGGGGCCGCGGGGACGGAATCGGACGCGATGAACGCTTGAGCGCGTCCACCAACGAACGTCGTCTGTACGTCGCCGTCCGCGGCGGGCCGCCCGGACTGGCCGTCGTCCGGGTGTCCACGACCCTGGCGGTCGTCGACGCCCAGGTCGGGGGGGTCGAGCGCGCCGTGGCCCTGGCGGGGCTCACGGCGCTGCTCGCGACCGCCTTGCTCGCTTGGCTGTTGTCGCGGGAGGTCGCGCGGCCGCTCGTCCAGCTGGCCGGCGCCGCGCGCGCCATCGCGGCGGGCCAACCCCCCGCCTTCCCTCAGTCACGCGCGCCCGAGGTCGCCCAGCACATCCTCGCGCTGCGCGCCATGCATGAGGAGCTCGACCAGCGGTTCACCGAGCTGCGGCGCGAGCGCGAGGAGACGGCGACGCTCATCGAAACGATGGCGGACGGCGTCCTGGCGGCGGACGCGCGGGGGACAATCGTCACGCTGAATACCGCGGCGCGGCGCCTGCTCGGCTACGGCCCTGCCGACCGCCTGCCGCCCCTGGCCGAGCTGTTTCACGACAAGCCCGCGCGAGAGCTGGTGGACGCGATTCTCTCCGGACGGGAAGTGGAGCCCGTCGATCTCGCGCTCGACAACCGGGCGCTGCTCATCGCGGGCCGCGCGCTCCCCAACGGCGGCGCCTTGCTCGTGCTCCGCGATGTCACCGACCTGCGCCGGCTCGAGACCGTGCGACGCGACTTCGTCGCCAACGTCTCGCACGAGCTGAAGACTCCCTTGACCTCCATCGCCGGGTACGCCGAGACACTCACGGCGGAGGTCGGGACAGGAACCCAGAGCGAGCGGTTCGCGCAGACCATTCTCAGCAACGCGCGCCGCATGCAGCGCCTTGTGGACGATCTCCTCGACCTCTCACGCATCGAGTCGGGCGGTTGGCAACCCACCCCTGAGTCCGTGGACATCGCCACCGTCGCCCGCGAGACTTGGGCGCCGTTTGCCGATCGGGCGTGCGACCGCCGCATCGATTTCAGCGTCACGGTCGCGTCGTCTGACGGGGCCGCGCTCGCCGCCGACGCGGATGCCCTGCGGCAGATCCTCACGAACCTGTTCGACAACGCGCTGCGCTACACGGCGCCGGGCGGTCGCATCACCGTCGCCGCCGGCCCCACCGCCGGCGGCACGCTCCTCACGGTATCGGACAACGGGTCGGGGATCACGGGCCAGCATCTGCCGCGGGTGTTCGAGCGGTTCTACCGGGCGGACCCGGCCCGCTGCCGCGATCAGGGGGGCACCGGTCTGGGGCTCGCGATCGTGAAGCACCTCGTGGAGGCCCACGGCGGGTGGGTGGACGCCCAGAGCGCCCCAGGTCAGGGGACGACGATCCGAATGGTCTTCCCCCGCCTCGGCCGATCGCTGTAACGCGCTATCCCGCAAGCCGACCGAGCCGCGCTCGGGCTAGACGAGCGTGAGGCGCGACACGTCGAACGACGGCTTGGGAAACGTCAAGTCGAGACGCTCCAGCGCGTGCACCAGGATCCGTGACACGGCGAGGTTGCGAAACCATTTCTTGTTCGCCGGGATGACGAACCACGGGGCCGCATCCGTGCTGCAGCGGCCCAGCGCGTCTTCGTAGGCCGCCATGTAGTCGTCCCAGTATTTCCGGTCCTCGAAATCCTCGGGCGCGAGCTTCCATTGCTTGGTCGGATCCTTGACACGCTCCTCGAAACGCCGCTTCTGCTCCGCCTTGTCGATATGCAGGAAAAACTTGACGACGGTGACGCCGTTCTGGGCGAGCAGCGCCTCGAACCCGTTGATCCGCTCGTACCGGGCGGACCACACGTCACGGGGCACGAGCTTGCGCACCCGGGCGACGAGCACGTCTTCGTACTGGGACCGGTTGAAGATCGCGATGTCGCCCTTCGCGGGGACCGCTCGATGGATGCGCCACAAGAAGTCGTGGTCCGCTTCTTCCGCCGAAGGCCGCTTGAACGCCGTCACGCGACACCCTTGCGCGTTGAGCCCGCCCATCACGTGCCGGATCGTGCCGTCCTTACCCGCAGCGTCCATTCCCTGCAGCACGACCAGCAGGGCATGACGGTGGTCGGCATACATCACGTATTGCAGCTCGTCGAGCCGGGCGATCGCCTGCGCCAGCGCGTCCTCGGTCGCGGCGTCCTTGCCCTGACCCAGCGTGTCTTCCGGATCCCACTCGGCCAGGTGGACGCGTCGGCCCGGCGCCACAAGCAGCCGCTCCCACAATTTCATGCGAGCGAAGCTACACCGCGCATCTCTACGTGCAACAAGCGCTTGTCGTCGAGACCTGGCCGTTGCACATCCGTTACACAACGGTGATATCCTTGAACCCGGTGGCGCATTGACGTGAGCGGCTGGCGGCGCCATTTCTCTCACCCCACAACGATCCGGCAGCATGGCAAGCGCGACAGCCCAGACGAGCGTACCCGCCGCGACAGGCGGAGCGGCCCCCACTCCCGCTCGGGCCGTCGCCCCGCCGCCGCCGCGTCTCGCGGCGGTCGACATCGGCACCAACTCGATGCGGCTGGTCATCGCCGAGGTGCAGCCGGACGGATCCTACCGGGTGCTCGACCAGGACCGCGAGATGACGCGGCTGGGCCGCGGGCTCTACGCCAGCGGGCGCATCGGCGACGGCCCGATGGAGCAGTCGCTCCAGACGTTGGGGCGGATGAAGGCCATCGCCGAGGGCTTCGGCGTCAGCGAGCTGCGCGCGATCGCCACCAGCGCGGTGCGCGAGGCTGCGAACGGGCGGGACTTCGTCCGCGAGGCTTGGCGGCGCTGCCGGGTGCGTATCGAGATCGTGCCCGCCGAAGAGGAGGCCCGGCTGGCGTTCCGGAGCGTGTCCCGCCACTACGACCTGAACGACCGCTTGACCGCCATCGTCGACATCGGGGGAGGCAGCGCCGAGGTGATTCTCGCGGCGGGGGGCGTGATCGAGCAGGTCGCCTCGCTGCCGCTGGGGGCGGTGCGGCTGAGCGAGAGGTATTGCAAGTCGGACCCGCTCCGACGCAAGCACTGGAAGGCCCTGCGCCGCGGGATCGACGATGCCATCGACGAGAAGATGGGCAAGCCCCCGTTCGCCGCGGAGGTGATGATCGGCAGCGGCGGCACGTTCACGAACCTGGCCGAGATGGCGCAGCTCGAGCGCGACGGCAAGGTGGTGCACGCGCGTGACTATGCCATCAGCCGCGCCGAGGTGGTGCGCTTCCTGGACCGGCTGCGGGAGACGCCGCTCGAGGCGCGCCGCCAGATTGCCGGGCTCAACCCGCACCGTGCCGACATCATGGTCGCAGGTGTTGCCGCGATCGCCCGGTTGATGCGGCGGCTCGGCACCCAGCGGGTGCTGGTGAACGACCGCGGCATTCGCGACGGTGTGCTGCTGTCGATGATCGACGACCTGTACCCGACGGCGTCCCCGCCGCGCGCGCCGGTCGCCGACCGCATGGAGGTGGTGCGCCGCTTCGCCCGCAAGTGCCACTCGAACGAACGGCACTGCGAGCAGGTCGCCACCCTCGCCGCGTCGATCTTCGACGCGCTGAAGGACGCGTACGCCCTGCCCGCGAGCGCCCGCGACATCCTCCAGGCGGCGGCGCTGCTGCACGACATCGGCTACCTGATCAACCACGAGAAGCACCACAAGCACGCCTATCACCTGATCATGCACGGCGACCTGCGGGGGTTCTCCTCCCGCGAGATCGAGCTGATCGCGAACGTGGCCCGCTACCACCGGCGTGCCCCGCCGAAAAAGACCCACGCGAACTTCGCCCGACTCGATCGCGGCGAGCGCCGCCTGGTGCGGCGGTTGAGCGGCGTGCTCCGCGTCGCCGACGGCCTCGACCGCGCCCACGGGCAGGTGCTCCAGGGCGTGCGGTGCCGCGTGGGTGACGGCTGGGTCCGCATGTTGGTGCGCGCCACGCGGGACCCGGCGATCGAGCTGGAGGACGCGAAACGCAAGGCCACGCTGTTCGAGCGTGCGTTCCACGCCGAGCTGACCCTCACCTGGTCACGACCGAGGAAATAGCCGTGGCCGAGCGCGCCCTGCCCGCCTACCCGCCGGACCACTACTTGAACCGGGAGCTCTCCTGGCTCGAGTTCAACGCCCGCGTGCTGGAAGAGGCGGCCGACGCGACGAACCCCTGGCTCGAGCGCCTCAAATTCCTCGCGATCTTCAGCTCCAACCTGGACGAGTTCTTCGAGATCCGGGTGGCCGGCCTGCAGCAGCAAGTGTATGCCGGGGTCGAGCCGCAGGACTACGGGGCGGACGGGCTCGCGCCCGCCGAGCAGCTCGCCGCCATCGAACGCCGGGTGCACGAACTCGTCGCCGAGCAGTACCGCATTCTCGGAACCGACGTGCTGCCGGGGTTGGCCACCGGCGGGATCGAGCGGGTGCGGTTCGAGGACTTGAACGACGCCGAGCGGCGCCACGTTGACGCCCTGTTCCGCGCCAGCATCTATCCGGTCCTGACGCCGCTCGCCATCGACCCCGGTCATCCCTTCCCCCACGTGCACAACAAGAGCCTCAACATCGCGCTCGTGGTCGAGCGCCCGAACGGCGGACAGCCGCGGCGTCATTTCGCCGTGGTGCAGGTGCCCGCGGTGCTCGACCGTGTCGTCGTGGTGTCGACGCAGGGGGAGGAACGGGTGCGCTTCATCCTGCTCGAGGACATCATCGCGCGGCATCTGCGCGAGCTGTTCGGCGGCCTGCGGGTCATCAGCCACACGGTGTTCCGCGTCACGCGCAACACCGATCTCACGATCCAGGAGGAAGACGCCGAAGATCTGCTCGAGACGATCGAGGAGAGCCTGCGGCAACGCATGCGCAGCGATCCGGTGCGGCTCGAGATCTCGGCCGACGCGGCCGAGGTGTTCATCGGCCTGTTGACCGATGCGCACGACCTCGAGCCCCGCGACGTGTACCGTG
>Ga0209690_1001525_pt1 | contig 13066 bp, 7 predicted proteins | sample GraSoiAngelo_150_FD_186164 | JGI IMG/M metagenome (GOLD analysis project Ga0209690, IMG submission 186164) | Grasslands soil microbial communities from the Angelo Coastal Reserve, California, USA - 14_1009_09_40cm (SPAdes) (version 2) | ecosystem: Environmental > Terrestrial > Soil > Grasslands ...
AAGCAAAAAGCGAGCGTCGTGTTCTATTCCGGCCGCAAACTCTACGAAGAGTCCGATGCTCCCAACCGCTTTTTTCTTGAGCAGGGGGTGGATTTCGACCACTTTGCAACCGAGGCGACCGAGCCGGCCCGCGATATCGCCCAAATTCCCCGGCCGATCCTGGGCTATGTCGGCTGGATTGATTACGTGATGGACGTGCCGCTCATTGAGGAGGTCGCGAGAAGCCGGCCGGACTGGCACTGGGTGTTCATTGGAACCAAATCCAATCTCGTCCAGATCTCAGCTCCGAATGTGCATTTCCTCGGACCAAAACCCTACGCCGAGCTCCCACGCTATCTGCGGGCGATCGATGTCTGCGTTCTGCCATGGCGGCAGAACCATGAGTTCACCAGCTACGGCAGCGCAATCAAAGTGCGCGAATATCTAGCCACCGGGAAGCCGGTGGTCATTTCTCCGCTGTATGAATACCTGAGAACTCCGGGTGTTCGAGTCTATCGTTCCACCGAAGAATTCATCGCCGCGGTCGCGGATGCTCTGCAGCATGATGGTTCAGCAGACCGTCAGCTTCGCCAGAATGTTGTCCGGGACGGAACCTGGGATTCTCGGGCAAGGCAAGTGGGCACCCTACTTGCTTCGCTTCTGAACTCTTCTTCTGCAGTCGAGAAAGCCTAATCAATCTCCAGCAACTTTCTGAGGTCACTCATGACAACTTCCTTTCGGGCAAGAGAATCAGTTAGTGCCCCGATTCCTGAGGTTTTTTCGCCAACAGTGTCCGCCAAGAAGGCACAGAGCCAACTATGGGTCATGGCTCGGTTCGACAAAATTGTCTCCGGCTGTGAAATCCTCGCCGATTTGGCGACAATCGTGGCCGCGGTTCTGTGCGCCTATTTCGCATACCACTCTCTCCAGTTGGGCAAGCGGATTCAGTACTCGCCAACAGCCGTTCTCGGCGTCGCGTTTGCATTTGCATGCGTGGGTGTTTGGCTGCTGGAGCGGAACGGCGCATACCGTCGCGACAGCAGCCTGCTGCGTGTGAAAGAGACGGAGCGCGTTCTTCGCGTTTCCTCACAAGTCTTCCTCGCCGCTTTCTCCATCACCTTCTTTACCAGCTATGTGCTGTCTCGCTGGATGATCGTCTTCGCATTCTTACTTGTGCCAGTCTTCCTGATTGCAGAAAAGCAATTCCTCATTCGTGCGATCCGTGCACTGCACATCGGGGGGTATGGCATGCGAAAGGTGGTTCTTTATGGCGCGGGTCCTACCGGCCGCAGAATTTTCTCGGTACTCGTTAGATCGCCCAAGCTGGGGCTCGACCCGATTGCTATTGTAGACGACGAGCTAGCGCGGATTGGCACGACGATTTTCGAGTCCTCGTATCGACCGCGTCGTTCCGCCGCGGTCTTGGCGGGGCCGCTGACTCAGGAGCTCCTGTGGCAGTACGATGCCGAGATGGTCGTTATCGCGGATCCCTCGATCTCTCGTGACAGGTTCTCTGAGATCGCTAAGGAAGCGATCGCAGCCGGTGCGGCCATTTCCTTCGTACCCCAGCATCTTGCTCCTTCGGATTACTGGATCAATTACATGAATCTGGACGGCCTGCTGTTGGCTTCGTTTGAGGGACCAAAGAGCCGAAGCAGCTACGATTATTCGAAACGGTTCGTCGATCTGGCGTTGTCCCTAGCCCTTCTACTTCTTACGGCGCCCCTCCTGCTCTTCATTGCCTTAATCATTCGCATAACCTCCTCCGGGCCCGCCCTATTTGTGCAACAACGTGTCGGACAGAATGGAAAACTTTTCATGCTCTATAAACTCCGAACCATGCATACTGATGCTCCTCCTTACGCATACTCTCCGAAAACCTCAGCAGACCCCCGGATTACGCCATTCGGTCAATTTCTTCGACGGACGAGTTTAGACGAGCTTCCGCAGCTGCTCAACGTGATTAAGGGCGAGATGTCGCTGGTGGGACCACGACCTGAGATGCCGTTCATCGTCGAGCAATACAACTGGTTGCAGCGGCAGCGGCTTCAGGTGAAGCCAGGAATCACCGGTCTATGGCAGCTGAGTGCGGACCGGAATTTCCTCATGCACGAAAACATCGAATATGATCTTTACTACATCCGAAATCGCAACTTTTCCATGGACCTCGCCATTCTGCTTCATACTTTCGTCTTCGCCGCGCGCGGGGTCTGAGCAAAACTCAAATTTAGGATCCAAAAATGCGAGCTATCCTGGAAGATCCACGCTCAGGGCAAGTTAGTGTTTACGAGACTCCCGAGCCCGAATTGCGGGCCGGCGGGATTCTTGTCCGGACGCACTTCTCCGTGATTAGCGCAGGCACGGAGCGCGCAAAACTGGAAGCGGGACAGAAGTCGCTCATGGGGAAGGCGCTGCAGCGCCCCGATCTAGTTCAGCAAGTCATCGACTATGCCCGAGCCAATGGGGTCTGGGCTGCCTACCATAAGGTTCGGTCGCGCTTGGACAACCTCTCGCCGCTGGGATATAGCTGTGCCGGAATCATCATCGCCACCGGCTTGGGGGTTACCGAATTTCGGCCAGGGGATCGCGTAGCCTGCGGAGGTGCTGGTTACGCCAACCACGCAGAAGTCGACTTCATTCCGCGCAATCTGGCAGTTTCCGTGCCGGAAAAGGTGCCTCTAGAACAAGCCGCCCTCACGACGATCGGGGCAATTGCGGTTCAGGGCCTGCGCCAGAGCCAAGCGGCCTTTGGAGAAAGCGTAGCCGTAATCGGAGCAGGATTGGTAGGCGTCCTTACGGTCCAATTGGCGCGAGCGGCCGGCTGCCGGGTTATTGCAATCGATGCCGATGCCAGGCGAGCCGAACAGGCTGCCATGCTTGGCGCTCAGAAAGGTCTGGTCGTCGGTGATCCCCAGATTCAGGATGCCGTCCGAGAATTTTCACCGGATGGGGTCGACGTGGTGATTCTGACCGCCGCGACTCCTTCCTCCGAACCTATCGAACTGGCGGGCAGGATCACCCGCGATCGAGGCCGCATTGTCATTGTCGGCGACGTGGGAATGGGGATATCGCGGCGAATCGCCTATGCCAAAGAGCTATCGATTGTGTGCTCCCGGTCCTACGGCCCAGGCCGGTACGACCCCCAGTACGAAGAGGAGGGCAAAGATTATCCGGTCGGATACGTCCGCTGGACGGAAAGGCGAAACATGGAAGCGTTTCTAAATTTCCTCGCAAGTGGGGCCATCGATGTAGCTCCACTGTTGGAGCAACGTTATCCGATGGAGAAGGCGGTCCAGGCCTACGAGGATCTGCGAGAATGGCGCGCTTACACTGCGCTTCTAGAATACCCAGCGGTACTCCCCGTCGAGCCCGCTTTAACTCCCGTCTCCAAAAGGGCAGAAAGGAATTCCATCTCGGGGACACTTCGTGTGGGCTGCATCGGTGCGGGAGGTTTTGCACGGGAGGCGATTTTTCCATCTTTGCGATCGGCGAAGAACGTTGTCCTAGAATCCGTGGCCACCGCTTCGGGTGTAGCAGCTGAGTCCGCACGGAGAGGGTTTGGCTTCGCACGAACGCAGACACCTTCCGCTTTGCTCCAGGACCCGGATATCGACTCGGTCTTTATCCTTTCCCGTCATGACAGTCACGTATCTTACGTGGCCGCTGCGATTTCGGACAACAAACTCGTCTTCGTGGAAAAGCCGCTTGCAACCCGCCGGGGAGAGTTGGAGGAGATTCGTAGCATTTATGAGCGGAAAAAGAAAGCGAATGGCTCGCCATTCCTCATGGTTGGCTTCAACCGCCGATTCGCCCCTCTGACGGGCCAGCTTCGAAGCTTCTTCTCGAAGCGTCGAGAACCGATGATGATTCATGTCCGCATAAATGCCGGGTTCTTGCCGCGCGACCATTGGACGCAGCAGAAAAGTGGCGGTGGCCGCATCGTCGGCGAGCTCTGCCACTTTGTTGACTGGGCTCGCTCCCTGATTGGCGTGCCGATCGAACGGGTGTGGGCGGCCGCCCTTCCCGATGGATGGCGTTACAGCCGCGACAATGTCGCGGTAACCCTTTCATTTCGCGACGGCTCGCTTACTAACTTGCTTTACCTTGCTAACGGGGATAGAGCAGTCGCAAAGGAGTACTACGAAGTTTTCTGTGAAGGAGGAATCGCCCGCCTGGAAGACTTCCGCACTCTCGAACTGACGAGGAACGGAAAGACCCGGTGCGTGAGAGCCAAGCAGGACAAAGGTCACCGAGAAGAACTCGAGCGAACTCTCAAGGCAATGATTACCGGCCAAGAGTCTCCGATTCCTTTCGATCAACTCTGTGAGGTGACGGAAGCTACTTTTGCCATCGAAGAGGCGATTGCCGCTGGCAGCGCCATTCTCCTTTGTCCAACCACCACCGTACCGGTTGCGGCCGAGAAGGAGCCCGGTAATGTCCTCATCAGTTGATCTCGCGGAAAAAATCAGAGGGGGCGCCAATACTCCCGCGCGCATCTGTGTGGCCGGCTGCCCGGTGGATAAACTGTCGCTTGAGGAGGCCGTGAAGGAACTCTGTTACCGGCTGGAGCTTAGGATTCGAACCCACGTAGTTTTTGTGAATGCGGCAAAGGTGGTCCGCTGCCGTCAGCACCCGGCGCTGCGTGACGTTCTGGAGCGAGCCGACTTGCTTCTTGCCGATGGTGTTCCGGTTGTCTGGGCATCCCGGCTGTTGGGCAGGCCACTTCCAGGCCGAGTCAACGGTACCGATCTGATGGAGAGGATGCTGAGGGCGGCGGCAGAACGCGGTTACCGGGTTTATTTGCTGGGCGCCCGCCGGGAGGTTGTCACCCGCACAGTTGTGGAGATCGAGCGCCGCTATCCGGGAGTCCAGGTGGTCGGGTTTCACCATGGCTATTTCCAAGAATCCGAAGAAGAGATCCTCGCGCGGGAGATCAATGCCAGCGGGGCCGACTTGATTTTATTGGGCATGAGCACGCCTCACAAGGAGTTTTGGGGCGACCGCAACCTTCCCCGGCTGGGCGTGGCGGTGTGCCAGGGAGTGGGCGGCAGTTTCGATGTCCTAGCTGGCGTCGTCGGGAGGGCACCAGTCTGGATGCAGCGCTCTGGTCTCGAGTGGTTCTATCGCTTGCTCCAAGAACCTGGCCGCCTCTGGCGCCGGTATCTGGAAACTAACTCGGCCTTTATCTGGCTCGTACTTACTGATCTCGCTTCGGCCTGGAAGGCACGCTGGGCGAAGAATGTGAGCTAGATAAGCGCTCGACACTCAACGAAAGGTTCGAGAGAGTCAATTCCTAACTATCTCGGCAAACGCAGTACTTTTGTCCCATACGGTTTAGAACCGCCGTACCAATGACTAAGATCCGCTGTCTGTTTAGCATGGTGAACTGGGAAGGGAGAGTCCCAAAGGAACTCCATCTTTCCACAGGCTGTCATGCCTGCGAAAACCTCTGGGGGATTTCTCATGGCCCTGCTAGGCCATCTGTTTCAGCCATGGCGAAGCCGAAACTTTGTAATTCTAGTGTTGTTCTTGAGCCTGCCTCTCGGGTTCGCTCCCCCAGCGTTCGGCCAGAACCCGACGAATGTCTCAACTCTTGTCTTTCCCCCGAACAACGCCGTCAACGTGGACCCTTCGAAGCCGTTTGGGTGGACATTAGTCTCGCGTGCGGATGCTTACTATCTTTACGTCGGGACCACCGCGGGGATGAAAGACGTCTACGACAGCGGCGAGCTTGCTGTTACCACGATCCGGGTGCCCGGCCTGGTGTCCGGCAAGCAGTACTACGTCCGCCTCTGGACAAGATATGGGGGCGTATGGAGGTACGTGGACAGCGCGTTTACAGCCGGAACTGGAATCGCCTTTCTTCTGTATCCGCAGGAAAACGCAACCTACATCGATCCCTATGTGACCTTCCGTTGGACCTCGCTCTCGGAGGCCCAGGCGTTTTACCTGTACGTGGGCACTTCGGTGGGAGCCAAGGACGCCTATGACAGTGGCTCAACTAATCAGACCAGCCTGCTCGTAACTAGCCTTTCTGCCAACACGCAATACTATGTTCGACTTTGGACAGAGATATCTGGAATCTGGAAATACGTTGATAGTACTTTCCGCACGGGCACGGGGATTGCCCGGCTTATCCAGCCGCAAGACAACGCGGTCGATGTAGACCCTCACCTGCCGTTCAGCTGGACAGCGGTAGCAGATGCGCAGGCGTATTACCTCTACGTGGGAAGCAGCATGGGGGCAAAAGACGTGTACGACAGCGGACACACGTTGAACACGAACGGAAAGGTTCCCGGTCTCCGCACAGGCCAGAAATATTACGTTCGGCTCTGGACTGAGAAAGCGAGCGTGTGGAGTTATGTTGACAGCACCTTTTATACCGGAACTGGAATCGCGCGGCTGATCTATCCGCAAGACAAGGCCACTGCCGTAGACCCGAACCTGACCCTCAGTTGGTCGACCGTACCAGACGCGATCACATACTACCTCTACGTCGGAACTACACTGGGGGGAAAGGATGTTGGCGACAGTGGGGAAACGAAGGCAAGCAGTTGGTCGGTATCCTCTCTAGTCGCCGGAAAGACCTACTACGTCCGCTTGTGGACTAAGAAATCAAGCGGCTGGCTATACGCTGACTCGTCTTTCGTTACGGGGACAGGCATCGGAACGCTGATTTACCCGGCCGACAAAGCCGTCGACGTCGATATAACGGTGGCTTTCAGCTGGACATCGATTTTGGATGCTCAGGTTTATTATCTCTATGTCGGAAGTGCACGCGGCGCAAAGGATGTTTACGACGGCGGAGAGACAACGGTTACAAGCGCTGCCGTCACAGGGCTTGTCTCCGGCACCCAATATTATGTCCGCCTATGGACAAAAAAGGCCGGTGCCTGGAATTATCGAGACAGCACCTTCCAAGCTGGCAGCGGGATTGCCAGACTCAGCTACCCTCAAGATGACGCCGTCAACGTGGATCCCTACGTCCCGTTCACCTGGAACGCAGTCCCCAACGTGGGCGCGTACTATCTCTATGTGGGCAGCACACCGGGCGCAAAAGATGTCTTCAATAGCGGCGAGGTGAGCAACACTTCGATCCCTGTTTGGGGCCTCGTACCGGGCCAGAACTATTTTGCTCGCCTGTGGACGAAAAAAAATGCCCGTTGGTATATTTCAGATACCACGTTCCAGACTGCACCGGGCAACCTTCCGGACCAAACCAATTTCTACCAGACAGTTCAGAATCTTACCGCGCAGGTCCGTGGCATGACCGAGGGACCTACAAATAAGCCTCTTGCTGGTTCTCCTTTGACTAGTCAGGTCGCTTCCAGAGGCATTACCAATGCAACATGCCTAGATTATGCTACGGTGTTGACAGAGCTGCTGTATCAGAATCACATTTCAGCGCGCCTTCGAGTTATTACCTTTAATGGGACCTCATTCGATGCCCACACGCTTACCGAATACTATGATCCATTCTGGGGCAAATGGGCGGTCGCCGATCCCACGTTTGGCGTGACCTATTCTGACGACGCCACCCGCCGGGGACAGTCTGTCGAGGACATCAGCCAGTACGTCCTAAGCCGGCAGTTCAGCTCCATCGCCGTAAGACCGGTCACCAGCTACGGCACCTACTTCCTGACGAACTACTATATGGATCCGGTTCTTCTGTATTTGAATGTGGTTCCTCCAAATGGCTCGCTTGCCGATATCGCCAATAATCCGCCGGACGACTTTCCCACGTTACAGACCGAGAATGTGGTGGTTGGAGTTTCAGGAGTTTATCTCTTCCGCTTCTCCAACCAGCTCGAGACGGCAACAATTTCGAATTCCGGTACGTTGCTGCAAGTACAGCCGGAAGACTCAACAACTTGGTCCGCGAGCGTTTACTTGTCGGATGGCTGGTCATTTGTGTCCGCTCCGCAAGATTTGCAAATCTTTACGCTGAGGCGCGTGCTCTTCTGAGGGAAATCCCCCCATTCAGCTGATCCTTGGGCTATCCTGCGTCCGGTGCTCAGACGAATCTCCCTTCCCGCGACTCTCCTGCTGCTGTCTTATCCCTTGGTGGTTCAGGCAACGACACCTCTGGAAACGCTCGCGCCTGAATCGGTTCGAGCCCGCGACCCCAATCAGCAAGCCACCCCCCAGATCGTCAGAAATTTTGTTCTGCCCGGGTCCTCGGCGGGGACAGCCATTCGCTTCTTGGCGCAATCGGAAGTAACGTACGCGATTCCCCAAGGAGAGGCCAGTTTTTTCGGACTTCTGGTATTCGGAGAATACGGCCGACTGCCGGTACCCCAAGGACAGCCGGCCGCTTTCAACCGCATCCGGGTACGATTTCTCGTAAATGGAAAACAGACATTAGAGGCGCTGATGGACCATACAACGCCGGCCATAGAGTTCTCAGTTCCTACCGCGGGCGGCACCAAGCTAGCGATCGTTTCCGACGCCCAGTTCAGCGGGGCTCCCTTTTACCTCTTGCAGGCCGCCTTTTCGGAAGCAAAGCGACCAGCCATGTCGAGTTATCGGCTAAGGCCTGGCGAAGGTTATGTGGAATTCTTGCCTCTGCCCCGACATTTATTGTTCCATGTCTTTCGGCCAAGTGAGCCAGTTCCGATCAGCGCCTACTTCAGTGGGGACGCCACTCACGCGAATGTAGCTATCCGCATCCAGCCAGAACAGGGTAGTGCAGCGGTTTCATCACAGGCCCTAGATGTTCCACTTCGGCTCGCGGCCCCGGGTGTGGCGAGCGGTACGACAAATTGGTCTGCCCCTTCGTGGAGAGGACCGGCCCAGGTCGAGATCGAGGAACGTGTCGCAGGGAGAACCGTCTTTCGAAGATCCCTCCGAGTGGCGATCGCACCAGATGTGGACCTTTCCCGAATCATCAAGAACAATTTCGGTGTGCACATCTCGACGAGCGGATTCCTCTGGCTGGCCGATGAATACGCCAGCTTGTGGGGAGCAAAGTGGGGGCGGGTCTACGTGCGGTGGTCGATCGTGGAGCGGAACCAGGGAGAATATGACTTTTCACGCATCGATGCGGTGGTGGATGCCTATCGCCGCCAGGGTATGCGAGTGCTCTGCGTCCTCGGAGAGACGTCTCCTGTCTGGGCCGGCGCCCCGAGCCCGGAGTTCTACACTTCCTGGAAGCGGTTCGTCGCCGAAACAGTCCGCCACCTCCACGGAAAAGTCGGCCATTGGGACGTCTTCAACGAAATTGACGTCAAATACTATTCGGGGATGAATCAAGCAGACCAGCAGTCCGACCTGAAGCTGCTCGACTCGGCCATGGATGCAGTCAAAGCGGTCGATCCGACCAGCAAGCTTGTGTGCTGCTCGACGGGAACGTATGCCTGGCTTCTGTACGACAAGCGACTCATCGATGCAGGTCTGCTCGGCAAGCTCGACTACGTATCGCTGCATCCCTATCAAGGCACCCCGCCGGAAGAAAAAGACGGCGTGTTTGATTACTCGGGTCGGATCGATGCCCTCGCAAACCTGATTGCCTTGTACGGCCGCAACAATCCGATCTGGAGCACCGAGGCAAATTGGATCATGGGCCCCCGTGGAGGGCCAAGCATCAATGCTCCTGGAATCGACGAGCACACGCAGGCCGAATTCGTTGTACGGGTCAACTTGCTCTCGCTCGCTCGGAATGTCCCCTATTTCCTCCACGCGCCCTTCTACCACGGCCAGCGCCCGCAATTGCATCTGGATACGCTCTCTGCCTACGCGAATATGGCCTCGCTGCTCTCGGAAGCTAGGGTTGCTATGAAGCTGGCCTCCGGTCCTAACGTCTACGCACTCGCTTGGGATACACCCCAGGGGACTGTGGGGGCACTGTGGAGCGTCGTAGCAGGCGCCCGGGTGCGGATTTCTCGGACAGCCGGAATCCGTTTCATCGATCTATATGGCAATCGGCTCGCAGTAGATCCAGACTCAGTCCCGCTTTCCTCCGAGCCGGTCTATTTTGAGGGCGAGCGGGGCACAAGGCCATCGCTTGCAATCCTTGATCCGGGATCCGGGCCAGCGTGGAAGCCGCTGCCGACACTGGAGACCTGGGGCCGGAACAGCGCCTCAACTTACGCTACCACGGGGACGGGTGTGCACGTGAAAAGCGCTGTCACGCAATACGCGGGGCAACTCGTCTCTCAGCCCCTGCATGTCGCCAAAGAAACATGTTATGTTGCCAGCCTGGACGTGCGCCTGCGCGCCGGTTCCCTGATGCTCGCTGTGGTGGATTCGAAAACTCATGAAAATCTCGGCAAGGCTGACATTGCATATGTCCCGGACGATCAGGTGCGCCGCGTCGAACTTCGGTTTTTTTCGGGCTCATCAATCGCGGCCCAGCTCATCCTTCAGGACGAAAACGCTTATGTGCCTACCTTTTCGGAGTTCGAGGTCTCTCGACCGCAAATCGCGCAGTGCCGGTAAATAAAGACGAGCCAGCCGCCCTACCAGCAAGACAATCGAGGGTTTCGAGCGCACGTCGGCGTGCGCTGACGGTACAAGCATAGGGGCTTTGTCCTTAGCGCCAGAAGCTTCCCAGGAACAGGCAGGAGCAAACTAGTGAAGATCGTGAACGTTGTCGGCGCCCGGCCCAATCTTGTCAAGATCGCGCCGCTTCTACGTGAGATGCGCAGGCATCCTGAGATCGAGCCCATTCTCGTTCACACCGGCCAGCACTATGACGAGAAACTGTCCGAGATCTTCTTTCGCCAGATGGGTATCCCCAAACCTAACGTCAATCTCGGGGTTGGTTCCGGCTCCCAAGCATGGCAGACAGGGGAGATCCTCAAGCGAATCGAGCCTGTCTTTCTGGAGTATCGGCCGGCTCTCGTCCTCGTTGTGGGCGATGTGAATTCAACCGTCGCAGCATCGCTGGCTGCGGTCAAACTTGGGATTCAGGTAGCCCACGTGGAGGCGGGACTCCGCAGCTTCGACCGAACCATGCCCGAAGAAATCAACCGCGTGGTGACGGACGCACTGGCCCATTATCTGTTCGTGACGGAAGAAGACGCCGTCCGAAACTTGAAGCGCGAAGGCTTACCGACAGAACGAATCTATCTCGTTGGCAACGTCATGATTGACGCCTTGCGGCTTTTTCTGCCGCTGGCGAAGCAATCACAGATCGGTCGCGAGTTGGGTCTGCAAAACGGAGGCGGGTTTGGCCCTTTTGCCGTGCTGACACTCCACCGTCCCTCGAACGTAGATTCAGTCGAAACCCTGCGAGGACTCCTGCAGGCCATCGCGCGACTCGCCGACCAGCTCCCAGTAATTTTCCCCGTCCATCCTCGCACGCAGCAGAAACTAAGGGAAATGGGGAATCAGAGTCACCCACAACTTCGGCTTGTCCCACCGCTCGGCTATTTGGACTTTCTCTGCTTGTTGAGCCAAGCCCGGCTTGTGCTTACTGACTCTGGCGGCATCCAAGAGGAGACCACAGCGCTGGGCATACCTTGCCTAACCTTGCGAGAGAATACGGAGCGACCGATTACTGTCACCGAGGGCACCAACCGAATCGTAGGCGGGGATCCTGCAAGAATCGTTGCCGCCGTAAGGGACATCCTCGCGGGCAGAACAAATGGAGGCCGCGTGCCGCCGCTTTGGGACGGCCGAGCCGCAAAGCGAATCGTTGAAATTGTCCTTCGCGAAATTTCCTGAGGCTCAGACTCTCTACGTCCACCGCTTCACGCGGTCCCTCGTCACGTTTGTGTTACTGAACCGTGGCCTATCTGTCCCACGCCCCTGAGCTCCACGTACTTTCATTTTTAGTCGGTTTAGTTCGCGCCTGCTGATTAGCGCACAGGTACTTTTGAAGAATTATGAGGTTGCGCCCGGCTTTTTCCCACAGTCTTTCGCCCGCCCTTTCGGTCTTCATTTCTCCCGCTTTTCCCCTTCGCTCAACCTTTCGACGTCGTGCAACAGAAAATCTGAAAAGGGGTGAAGCGTCTTCCACCCCAGTCACTCGGGAATCGTGAAGTTGCCCCGTTGATCTTCGTTCCCGCCGATGGTTTCAATGAGAGGTCCTCCCGAACCAGCGGGCGAAAAGGAATTTCCTTTCGAGCGAACCGGAAAAACTTGGGTCCGATTCGGGTCCATTACTAAGCGGATCGTGATGAAGGATTGAGAGAAATCGGAGAAAAAACGAATACCTGGACCGTGCATGCTCATGGCGCAGTCATCACGTTGGCCACGAGGGTTAATCACGATCCAAAATTAATTCTGATAAATCCGAAGACCGGGGAAGATCTGGAATGTAAAGTCGTCTAACTGGAACCAAATGAGAACGGCGAGACCAACGTGGGCATTGAGTTCATGAGTCCGCCACATAGCCTCTGGGGCATCGCCTTCCCGCCAGACGACTGGAATCCGGACGAGCGTAAACGCCCGCAGGCCCCCCCGCCTGCGGTTCGTCTCCTGAATATCATTCGTGCGACAAGTCAGGAGTCTCACTGACTTAGGGTTGAAGCAACGCGTCCGCTTCTGACAAGAGATGATTGAACAGCGTCTCAGCCCGAACCTCGGATCTCGGACTCGAAGGCTGCTATATCGATACGCTTAACCCATTCCCAGTTGAGTCACTCGTGCGACTGCGAATCCACAAGGGCGAGAAGGTACTCGATGCCGAAGGCAAAGTCAGCTATCGCCAGCCGGGACTAGACATGGGGATCGCTTTTGTCGGACTAACCGAGGAGCAGCAGTCAATAATTGTTGAGTGGCTGCCCGAGAATGGCGTCGATGTTGGGGCAACTCCGAAGGAGACTCCGTCGGCTGCCGAAATGGATCGCTCGCTCGCATGCAGGCTTGTTCACCTGCTGGTTGCAAAGGGTATCCTAAGTGAACAGGAGGCTGCTGTCTTGCTACGCGACGCTTTTCTCTGAAGCTGGTTCGTGCGTGCCGAAAGGGTTGTCCTGGTCCGACCTGGCAAGTCCTTCAGCTCGTATGGCGACTTTTTGCACTGGTATTCAATTTAAGGTTGCCAGTTCTGGAGGCTTCTTGTCTATAATGCGCCGCCGTAGAGTTTGGCTCTGGGGCACTTTGTTAAGACTTCGCTTCAACTCTTCCTTCACACTTTACATCC
>Ga0209690_1001527_pt1 | contig 13064 bp, 10 predicted proteins | sample GraSoiAngelo_150_FD_186164 | JGI IMG/M metagenome (GOLD analysis project Ga0209690, IMG submission 186164) | Grasslands soil microbial communities from the Angelo Coastal Reserve, California, USA - 14_1009_09_40cm (SPAdes) (version 2) | ecosystem: Environmental > Terrestrial > Soil > Grasslands ...
GCCCTTCGAGGCGCGCACCATGGTCCTGCTGCGTGACTTCGTAAAACTCTCGTACGACGAGCTCGGCGACGTGGTCGATATCGCACCACGCAAGCTTGTGCATGCCCTGGACCGCAGTCGTGCCGAGCTGGGAGAGATCTATGACTACATCAAGTTTTGACGGCACTCGCTGTAACCGCATCTCGCCCAGCGCGGTGCTCGATGACCGGCTCGATGGGAAAGATCTCGAGTGGGCCCGCGACCACCTGCGGCGGTGTGAAGCCTGCCGCGACCGCGTGGAGGACTTCCGCGAGATGCTGTTGCGAGTCGGACGCCTGCCGAGCGCGCCGGTCGGTGCCGCCGCCATGGACCAGGCCTTCGCCGTGGCCATGCCCGACCGGTTGCGCGCTGAGCCCGGCTCGCGAGCATTCGAAATCGCATCCCCGGGAGCGACGGCGCCGGCCCCGATGCCTCCCGAGCTACCCGCACTTATGCGCCCAGAGGTGAGCAGCGTCCCCGACCTGCTGATCGAGCTGGAGCGGGAGATTTTCCGCGATGAGCCTGGCCAGGACCATCCGACGCCGCTGACGCCGGTTCCCGAGTCAACGCATCCAATGATGGCCGAGTCTCCGGTCGAAGAGATCGACGAGCTTGCACCGCAGGAGGATGCCGAGCCGCAGGGAGAATTCATCAGCGAGCTCCCGCTGATGCCAGCAGTGCCCGAGGTATTGCCCGGCCCACTGCGCGAGGTTCCCGTGGATTCGCATCGCGAACCGGAGCCCGTCGTTTGGGATCTCGAGCCCGAGCCGGCTACCGCGGCCCCGGAACCTGAGTTGGAGCTGGACGCCTGGCATCAGCCGCCCGAGGCTATCGCCGCGCCGGAGAGCAGTAACGTCGTGTTCGATCAGGAGCCAGCGCTGCGCTTCGATGAGGAGGTCGCGCCGGCAACGCCGCCGCGGAAATCCGACACGGCGATGCGGCTGGCGGTCGGTTTGGGAGCCGCCGCATGCGTCCTCCTCGCCGCCGTACTGTACGAGGGCGGGTGGCTGTCGAAAGGCCTCCATAATCTGAGCTCGACCTCGCCCGCGGCGACGGCGTCCCTTCACCGTTCGCCCAGCGCGAGCCCACGGCTTTCGGCCTCACCAAGCGTCAGCCCTTCGGCACGTCCCGCCCCGGTGCTGTTCACCCTCGGTAACGGCGTGAGCGGCGGCAGCGTCTTCCGCATCCGGCCAGGCACGGCGGTGGCCGGCTACACCCGTCTCGTCTTCGACATGCATGGCGGCGGCTTGCCGACGATGGTCATCAGCCGCCCCGATGACATGCAAGTCACCGTCACGTTCAAGGCCACCAGCGTCACCGGTGTGCCGGTCAATGGCATCCAAAGCAGCCACGTGGCCGGCATCGAGCCGGCGGTTCAGCAAGGACCTGATGGGGCGATCACGATCGACCTGACGCGGCCGGCGCGCGTCACGGCGTTTACGCTCCCGGCGACCGGCAGCTATTCCTGGCGCCTGGTCGTCGACCTGCACACGAGCTAGTTCAGGGAGGTCCGGATGGTGCCGGCCGTCGTGGCGTGGGCGACCATCTGCTTCAGGAGCAGGATCTCCTTGCGCAGGATGCGAAGCTCGAGGAGGAGGCGGGAATCGGTGCGTCGCTCGGCCAGCAAGGTTTGCTTCTCCGGCACCTGCAGGTTCAGGGCGGCCGCGATCAGGTAGGAGAGCAGCTCCGGCTCCATCGGCGGCTCTGCCTCATCCACCTTTTGGCCGACCAGCTCCCGCAACAGGTTGGAGTACTGCTGGAACGCTATGGCGGTCGTTTCGGTGAGGTGGGCGGTGGCCGCGAGATCATCACCGGCCTCCGGGATGATGCGGATCTGGCCGCGAAGATAAGGACGATCGTCCGCAGTTCCGAGTATCTCGAAGCGTGACGCGCCCATCACCAGCAGATTCAACCGGCCATCCTCGAGTCGATCGATGCGGACGATCTTCGCCAGTGTGCCAACGTCGTATGGGCTGGCCGGCCCGATCTCCGTTCCTTCCCGAATCGCCACAACGCCAAAACTGTGACCCTCTTCCAGGCAGTCGGCGATCATCTGCCGGTAGCGGGGTTCGAAGACGTGCAGGGGCAGCGGCATATGGGGAAAGAGCACGACATTGAGCGCAAACAGCGGGAGCCAGTGGCTGGGCACGAATCCAGTATATGAGCGCTTTTCGGCACGTCCTAGCCGACGGCGGGGGCGGCCTCCCGCATCCGTTGCGCGGATTGCTTGCGGCGGCCGGTGATGGCGGTGGTCAACAACGCGCCGACCAACAGAACCGCGATGGCAACCGCCAGCGACGGTCGCATCGCGTTGATGAATGCCTGGGCGAAGACGTCGTGGGCGAGGCGTTCAATGGTCGCCTTCGCCTGGGCCGGTAGGCTCGCGGGCAGCGCGACGCCGGACTGGCCGCGCCCCACCTCCAGCGCGCCGTTTGCGGCTTTCGCAAACCCCGCAACGAACTGGGAGCGGAAGGCGGGCGGCACGCTGCCGGACTGCGCCTGCGCCTGGCTGACGAGCTCGCTCGCCAGACGGTTTTGCAGGATCGCCCCCACGACCGCGCTGCCAAACGCACCACCCAGTTGACGGTTGGTGTTGAGCAGGCCGGATGCGGCGCCGGCCAGCCGCGGGTTGACGCCTTGCATAGTCACGGTAGCCATCGGTGCGAAGGTGCAGCCCAGGCCGATACCGGCCAGGAGCAATGCCGGCAAGAAGGTGAACTCACCGGCGCTGAGCGACGCCACCCAGATGACGAGCCCCATCCCGACGCCGAAGCAGGCGAGGCCGACCATCAGGATGTACTTGCCGCCAAAACGGTCGGTGGCGCGACCTGAGATAGGCGCGATCAGCATCGAGGTCAGGGACATGGGGGCGAAGGTCAGGCCGGCCTTGAACGCGCTGAAGCCCAGGACCGACTGGAGAAAGATGGTCAAGGGGAGAAACAGACCCATCATGCCGAAGGAGACGATGGCGGCCAGCGCGTTGCCGATCGTGAAGTTCCGGTCGGCGAACAACGAGAACGGAACCAGCGGCTGCTTCTGCACCCGGTCCCAGAGCACAAACAGGACGAAGAGGGTCGCACTGGCGATGAAGAGACTCGGGATGCTGAACAGGCCCCAGTGACCGCCCCCGGCGTCGAACGATCCGACGTCGTTCAACGTGCCCCAGTGATAGCGTTGCCCCTCGATCAGCGCGAAGACCACGGCGAAGAGCGCGCCACTGGCCAGCAGAACGCCAACCGGATCCAGGTCCTGATCGCGACCCAGGCGGATACCGGGCAGCAGCCAGATCCCGAGGACGAAGGCGGCCATGCCGACCGGGACATTGACCCAGAAGACCGCCTGCCAGCTGAAGTTGGTGACGAGAAAGCCGCCCAGTGTCGGACCGGTGACCGAGGCGACGCCGGCCACGGCGCCCCAGATACCGAAGGCTGCGCCTCGTTTGTCGGCCGGGAAGATATTCGTGATGATGCTGAGGGTCTGCGGCGTCAGGATCGCGCCCCCGATGCCCTGGATGATGCGGGCGACGATCAGCTGGCCCGGGCTCTGGGCCAGGCTGCAGGCAATCGACGCCAGCGTGAAGACCGCCAGCCCGATCAGGAAAAGCCGTTTCGCCCCGAACATGTCGCCCAGACGGCCGGCGGTGATCAGCAGCACGGCGTACACCAGGATGTAGGCGTTGAGCACCCAGAGGACCTCGTCGAGGCCGGCGTGGAGACCGTCGATGATGCTCGGGATGGCGACGTTCACGATCGTGAGATCGAGCAGGATCATGAAGAAGCCAAGGCAGAGGACAAGCAGAATGATCCAGGGACTGCGCCTGGTCTGAACCGCCGCTTGCATATGGCGTGAAAGTCTAAGGAAGCGCCAGGCCAGACGCCAATTTAGAACTGCGCTAGCAGGCCGACGCTATGAACCGTGAGGCCCGATGGGCCATCGCCATGATGGTGATCATGGGATTGACCCCTGACGCGCTGGGGAAGGCGCTGCCATCGGCAACGAACAAGCCCCTGACCGCATGCGCCTGATGATCTGGGCCAACAACCGACGTTGCGGGGTCATTGCCCATCCGGCAGGACCCCATCTGGTGAAAGCTGACGTAACCCATCTGGCCAGGTCCATAGCCGTTGCGGTCGACCTCGCTCATATAGGTCTCGACGCCGCCACGCTGGCCCGGCCGGTACGCCACGTAGGCGCTCTGACTGGTGAAGATCTCCCTGGCACCGGCCGCCTCCAGAACGCGCACGCCAACCTCGATGCCCTTGCGCATGTGGGCGAGATCCTGGCGCGATAGTCGGTAATCGACCCGGCTGGTGCCGTCTTTTGAAGTCACCCGACCGGAGCCGCTGTCGCGAAGCAGGATCCCGGTGAGAGACAGGTTGGGGAGCTGACGCATCAAGCGACGGTAATGATCCGGCTTTCGCCAGGGCGTCACCAGCGCCAGCAATGCCGGGTGCAGCGGAGCCGACTCGATCTTCGGCCCGAAGTGGTGGCCGTCGAGGTTGGTGAACTCGTCGGAGTAGACCGACTGAAGGGTCCCTCCCCAGGGCCGGGTCGACTCATCGAAGATGCCGGAGACGGCCGTCGCCGGATGGAGCCGGAGCCAGCTGCCAACCGCCTTCGAGCGCAAGCCGGACCGCTGCAACAGGGCGGGCGTCGCGATCGCGCCGGCCGCCGCCACCACCGCGCGGCTTCGCACGATCAGGGTGAATGCCGGCATCTCCGGCTGCCGGACGGTGGCGCGAACGCCAACCGCGCGGCCGCCCTCGATCAAGACCCGATCCACCGTGCAGTTGACGACGATCCGGGCGCGGCGCCGGTAGGCGTCCATGAGGTAGGTCTTCAGCGTCGACTGCTTGGCGCCGATCTGGCAGCCGTAACCGCAGAACCCGCAACTCTCGTCCTGCGTACATCCCTGAACGTTGCGCGGCATATAGCCGACGTGCCAGCCGAGCTGGCGCAGCCCGCGTTCCAGCACGCGTTCGCGGGCACTGACACGGCTGTGATTGAGGTTGACGCCGAGGCGCTCGTACACCGCATCCAAAGACGAGGTGTACTCATCGGTGCGGAAGGCCGCCAGTCCATGGCCCTGCGCCCATTCGTCGCGCAGCCAGTCGGGACTCCGAAAGCTGGTGGTGTAGTTGATCACCGTGCCGCCGCCCAGGCAGCCGCCCGCGACCAACGCGATCCCGGCGTCGGAGGTCGCGGCGAAACCGCCCTGGTAATACAGCTTCCTCATCATGGCCAGTTCCAGCTGGTTGAAATCGGCCTCGTTGTAGTAGCCACCCTCCTCCAGCACGATCACGTCCTTGCCGGCCGCGGACAGTTCGGCGGCTGCCACCCCACCGCCCGCCCCGGAGCCGACCACGACCGCGTCGCAGGTCAACGTCGTGTCGCCGTCGAGCATCGTTGTCTTGATCACCTTGGGCGTCGGCGGCGGCGACGAGACCGGACCCGGATAGCCGATCTCCGGCCAAACCGGGTTGGTCCCATCGTCTTCGGTATCCCCGAGAAACGCCAACAGCGACAGGCGTTTGAAGACCTGGAAGAGCTGCCGGCGGAAGGCCAGCCGGCTGGTCGACCAGGAGGCCATGACGGCAATGCGTTGCTCGCGTGGCCAGCGGTGGAATGCCACAGGGCGACCGGTCAGCAGGAAGGTCCCCGTACGGCGGCCGAGAACGCCCACGATCACGCGGAGCCGGCGCCGGTCCGCCGGAGATGGGAGTCGAGCGAACGTTTCTTCCATCGAGGCGGCGACCCGGATCGGCGAGCCGGGGTGGCCCATCCCGCCGATGAACGTGTCCGCCATGGCGACGAGCACGGCCGATTGGCTGTCGCGGGCGGTTGTCGTCGGCGGCGCCTTGACGGCGGTCGTCACACCTGTTACCCCCCTGACGCAGTGATCAGTGGGTCCATCATAAGCAGCCGGCGACACTTGCGAAAGGGCCAAAATGATCGCTATGTGCTACTCAACCGACGCCCGACCCCCATTACCGCCCATTACGGGCGGATCGACCGATGACACGGAGCCGGTCCTGACGGCCACCGACGGCAACCGGCTGCTGGCCTACGGGGTTCGCGCCACCAAACCAACTCGCGCCGGGATCGTGGTCATGCCCGACGTACGAGGGCTTCACCCCTTTTATCGGGACCTCGCCCGGCGATTCGGGCAGGCCGGCGTCGACGCCGTCGCCATCGACTACTTCGGGCGCACGGCGGGGGTCGGTGAGCGGGCGGCGGATTTCGACTTCATGTCCCACGTTCGCCAGACGACGCCCGATGGGATTGCCGCCGACGTGGCGGCGGGCGTCGCCTACCTGCACTCGCCCGCCGGCGGCGGGGTCGATTCCGTCTTCACGGTGGGCTTTTGCTTTGGCGGTTCCCAGTCGTGGCGCCAATCAGCCGCGCAGCCCGGATTGGCCGGCGCCATCGGCTTCTATGGCCGCCCTGTGAATGCGCGCGACGCGATTCCAAAGATGAAGGCACCGCTCCTGCTCCTGATAGCCGGGAGCGATGCGGCAACCTCCCAGGACGAGTTCGACAGATTCGATCAGGAGCTCACCAATGCCGGCCTTCCTCATAAGAAGGTTGTCTATGAGGGAGCGCCCCACTCCTTCTTCGATCGAAGCTTCGAACAGCATAGGGCCGCCTCGGAGGACGCCTGGCGACAGATGCTGGATTTCATCAAGGAACACACACGGCAACCCGCGCGGGCGTGAACCTCGGCCGGGCAGGCGTCTGGCTGGGCTCAATGGCCAACCTACCCGCCGCGGAGCTCCGCAATGCGGTCGCCGAGATCGAGGCGATGGGCTTCGGAACGATCTGGATCGGAGAGGCGATCAGTCGTGAACCGTTTGCGGCGTCGGCGCTGATCCTTTCCTCAACCAGCCGCGTGACGGTCGCCACCGGGATCGCCAACATCTGGGTCCGCGACGCGACCGCGATGATGAACGGCGCCCGGACGTTGGCCGAAGCCTGGCCGAATCGATTCATTCTCGGGATCGGCGTCAGCCATGTGCCCCTGGTGAACGCTCGCGGACATCGGTACGAGCGCCCGCTCACCGCGATGCGCGCATACCTCGATGCGATGGAGAAGGCGCCCTACCGGGCGACCATGCCGGATCCGCCCTCACCGGTGCTGCTGGCGGCCCTTGGTGTCAAGATGCTGCGGCTCGCGCGGGAGCGAACAGCCGGTGCGCATCCTTACTTCGTGCCCGTCGAGCACACGCTGGAAGCGCGCGGCATTCTTGGTGACGACCGCCTCCTCGCCCCCGAGCATGCCGTCATCTTCGCCCGAAATCGCGACGGCGCACGAACCACTGGCGACCGCTACATGAAGACCTATCTCAACCTGGAGAACTATCGCCGGAACCTGGAGCGCCTGGGCTGGCCGCGTGACGACCTTCAGCCGCCTGGGACCGATCGCATCTTCGATGCCGTTGTCGCCTGGGGCGAGGATGACGCGATCGTGCGCACGGTGCGACGCCACCACGACGCCGGCGCCGATCACGTCGCGGTCCAGGTCCTCACGCCGACGCCCGAGCGCGCGCCCCTGGATGATCTCCGCCGGCTGGCGCCATTTCTTGTGTAGGGATGACGGCTTAGCTGGCTGGGCGACGACGCTTGGGGCGCTCGAGCTGGCCGGAGCGGTCCGGTGCTTCATACCCGGCCCAGGGGTCGTAGTCGACCTCGAGCGGTTCCTGCTGGGGCCGCTCGGATTCCGGAACGTTGCGCAGGTTGAGTCGGATCCGGGTCCAGGTCGTGTTGCGCCCCCGCATCGAGTCCACCAGGATGTCCGACGGCGCCAGGTGGGACCAGATCTCCGCATGACGCGTCCTCCAGCGCTGCAGCCCGGCGCGCGCCTCGGCTTCCGTCGCCGCGCGCGCGATCTCGATCAACGGCATCATGGTCCTGCGACGTCCGGTCGGACCCACCGTCTTTCCGGGCGCCGGCGGCGGCACCTGGCCTTTCGGCTGAGGTGGTCGATCCTCGCGTTTCCGACGGGAGAGCTGGACGCGGGCGGGCTCGCCCTCCTGCTTGGCGAAATGGGGCGGCCAGGGCGCGTCGCCGAATCCCGCGGCCTCGTGTTGGCCGGAAAGTTCCAGCAACGGATCCAGCGACCCCACCGCCTCGTCGATACCTTTTGACGGATCGCCCATTTGTTTGAACCGGTTCGGGACGGTGTCGATGGTGAAGGCTTCGGCTTCACAGCTGGCGACTTCATCCCAGGTCAACGGCGTCGAGACCCGGGCATCGGCGGTGGGACGGACAGAGTAGGCGGAGGCGACCGTGCGGTCCTTCGCATTCTGGTTGTAATCGAGGAAGACGCCGTGACGTTCTTCTTTCCACCAGCGGCTGGTGGCAATCTCGGGCGCACGCCGTTCGACTTCACGAGCGAGGGCGACCGCGGCGCGGCGGACCTCAGGGAATGTCCAGCGTGGCTCGATCCGGCAATAGATGTGGAAGCCTCGCGAGCCGGAGGTCTTGGGCCAGCCGGTCAAGCCAAAATCATTGAGGACCTCACGCGTCGCCAGTGCCACCTCGCGAATTTGCGCCCACGCCACGCCCGGCACTGGATCGAGATCGATGCGCAACTCGTCAGGATGGTCGAGATCGGTCGCGCGCACGGGATGCGGATTGAGATCGATACAGCCGAGGTTGATGATCCACGCGAGTTGCGCGGCGTTCGTCACGACGATTTCTTCGGCGGTCCGGCCTGACGGGAACGAGAGCTCTACGGTCTCAATCCATTCTGGACGCGAGGTTGGAGCACGTTTCTGGAAAAAAGCCTCGCCCTCCGCACCATTGACAAATCGCTTGAGGGCCATTGGTCGACCACTTATCCCACGCAGCGCCCCTTCCGCCACCGCCATGTAGTACTTAACGAGGTCGAGCTTGGTGTGCCCGCTCTTCGGAAAGAAGAGCTTGTCCGGGTTGCTGATTTTGACCTCACGGCCGGCGACCTGGAGGACCTCCTCCCTCGGCGTTGGCATGCCGATACCATACGGCTAAGTGGCACGGACCTCCCCGAGCGCAATCATCGGGGCCGTTGCCCTCCTTACTCTCTCCGCATGCGGCCTGTCAGGGACCACCCAACCGACGGTGTCCGGAACAGCCCAGCGCGGCAGCCCACAGTTCACTGCATATGTCGCCGCTGATTTTGCGACCGCGCTGGCCTGGTCGCCGGATGGGCGGTTGTTCTACGCCGAACGCGCCGGCACCATCCGGACGTTCGACGGCAAGACGTCTCGCGTTTTCGCCACCGTCTCAGCCTCCACCTCGGGCGAACGAGGGTTGCTGGGGCTGGCGGTGAGCCCGTCGTTTCCAAGCGACCACTTCGTTTACGCGTTTTACAGCCGCGCCGACGATGAGAGCCGGCAACGGGTCGTGCGCTGGACGGACCAGGGCGGGACCGGAGCCCGCCTCACGACCATCATCGATAACCTGCCGGCCGGGAACGACTGCTGTCACAAGGGCGGGCGCCTCGCTTTTGGCCCCGATGGCAAGCTGTACGTCACGCTCGGCGAAAATCATGTCGCGGGCGACGCGCAGCGATCGTCAAGTCTGCGCGGCAAGATCCTGCGATACAACCCCGATGGCAGCGTTCCCGGCGACAACCCGTTCGGATCGAGCAACCCGGTCTGGGCGATCGGCCTTCGGAATCCATTTGGGCTGGCCTTCTCCGCTGATGGCAGGCTGTTCGTCACGGACAATGGCCCAACCGGCGATGCCGGCACTCCAGGCAGCGGTTGGGATGAGGTCGACCACGTCGTCCGCGGTGGAAACTCCCAATGGCCCACCTGTTACGGCAATGGCATTCACCTCCAGGGATCGCAATGCGTTGGTACCCCACCGACCTATCAAAGCGGCAACACCACGCTTGTCCCGACCGGTGCGACCTTCGTCAGCGCCCAGGGCCCAGCCGGCTACGCTGGAGACTTCGTTTTCTGCAGCTACGATCAGAGCCGGCTCAAGGTATTGTCGCCCGACGGCACGCGGCTGCTCTCCGATGGTCCGCGCTGCCAGCTCGACGTCAAGGAAGGGCCCGATCATGCGCTCTATATGTCGGACACGTCCGTCATCTATCGCCTCGGCGCATAGCGCTGGTCAGCCGGCGGCGTCGAGCGCAGGCAGCGGCGGATGCACCGTCAGATAGCTGAGCAGGACGCCAATCGCGCCCGACACGGCGATCGAGCCGAGCCATAGGCTGATCGGCCAGCCAATCCCCCGAGTCAGCTCCAGGAAGAGCAGATAGAGCGCAGACACTCCGACCGGACCGAGGAATGCCCCGACCCGAAGCGCCACGACCCGCTTCGGTCCGGGCTTGAGCCACAGCATCACGAGGTCGGCGAGCAGCCCGCCGATGATGGCGACCGGGATCAGATCGAAGTTCTGCTCCAGCGTGCCCAGCAGCGCGCCGTTCAATCCGACCAGGAGGGTGATGCTGCCAAATGGCAGCGTGAAACGACCGAGCAGGTAAAGAACGACGCCGGTGAGCAGGGCCGTCTGCACCATGATGCCCAGGATGCCCAGCTCCTGGAGCTGCGCCACAGTAGCAGGGGCCCCGGAGGTCGCCGTTGCGTACGTATCCACCAGTGGCTGGTCGAACTGGTTGAAGAAGGTGAACATCGACAACAGGAGGCTGGCCGAGATCACGGCCGTCCAGGGGGCTTCGCTGACGGGGCGCCGCCAGGCGGCCCGCAGCGGCCCCGCCACGATCAGCGTGCCCGCCAGCATCAAGAGAAGGTGGGGTGGGCTGATCAGCGCCGCGAGATTGACCTCAATCCCGAAGCGGAGATGCCAGAACATGTCGATCACGCCGCCGACGCCAAACAGCACGGCGCCAACCAGGGAGAGGTTGTAGCCCGCCGGCAAGGCTTGATCGAGACGGTGACCTCGCCCCTGGTTGCGCAGCGCGCGCACACCCAGAAAGATCAAGATGGCGAAAATGCCTGAGTACAACACGCCGTGCCAGGGAGTAAAAAACGTTTCCAGCCTGGCCAGGTGCCGATGCGCCCAGGCGTCGAGGTAGGCGCCGGCCATCAACCAGGTGCACAGGGCCACCACGGTCCATTCGAATCGCCGCGTCGGCGTAATCGGTCCCTGATCCCGGATCAGCTCCCGTGTCAGTTCTCTAACCGTCACCACGCCCACCCTCCTCGCAATCAGTAAATTCCGTGATGACGCTGCCCTGGCCTCGCCCTAGGCTCCAGGCGTGGACCAGGATGAGCGTCTTCTCGTCGAGCGAGCGAAGTCTGATGCCGAGGCATTCGGCGTTCTCTATGACCGCTACGCGGACGATATCTACCACTTTGCACACGCACGGCTGGGTAACGCTGCAGCAGCGGAAGACGTAACGGCCGATGTTTTCATCAAGGCGCTCCGCGGAATCAGTCGGTACCGGGACCGCGGTCGTCCCTTTTCCTGCTGGCTCTATCGGATCGCCCGTAATGCGGTGGCCGACCATTTCCGTCACGAGCCCGTGAACCGGGAGCTGTCGGATTGGCTGCCCGATCCCGCCACCCAGGTTGAGGCGACGGCGATCCGCCGGCTCGAAGTCGACGACCTCTGGCGGCGGGTGGAAAAGCTGCCGCCCCAGCAGCGCGTCGCCATGACGCTCCGGTTTCGAGATGACCGAAGCGCGCGGGAGGCGGCCGCGGTCATGGGGAAGTCCGAAGCGGCGGTGAAGCTGCTGATCTACCGCGCGGTCGGGCGTCTCCGTTCAGAGGTGGGAGTTCTGGATGATGCGCGAGCGCGATCAGCTCTCGCTGTGAGTTGATCTCCAGCTTGCGATAGACGTGCTGCAGGTGGGTCTCGATGGTGTTGAGGCTGACGAAGAGCTGGTCGGCAATCTGCCGGGGTTTGACGCCTTGCTCCGCCAGACGGCGCACGCGCTGCTCCGCCGCCGTCAGGGCGTCTGGATCCACTTCTCGATGATGCTGGCGTCCGTGTGCCAGCGCCAGCTCTTCGCCGGCCTTCCGTGCCAGGCCGTCGGCGCCGCAGTCCTCTGCCAGCTCGCTGGCGCGCCTCAGCAGGGGGCGGGCCGCCCGATCCTGACCGGATCGCCGCAAAAGCGCACCGAGCCGGTGCCGAAGCCGGGCCTCGAGCACGGGCATCCCACTCGCCGTCGCGAGCGCGATCGCCTCGCCGAGTAGACCGTGCACGGCCTCGAGATCGCCGTCGATTTGCTTCAGTGCGGCCCGTGACCCGAGGGCGACGATCCGCGGGAAGCGACACGGCAGGCGTTCGCCCATCGACTCGAGGGAGGTGACGATTGCCCTGGCGTCGTCGATTCGGCCGCCGTACAGATAGGCGGTGATGGCGTCCCCAGCCCAGGGAACCACGCACGGCTCCAGAATTTGTAGCCGAGTGGCCAGCGCCCGCAGCCTGTCGAATAGGGCGCAGGCGTCGGCCGTCCGCCTGGCGTGCATCGCCAGCACGGCCTCGATGTGGAGCAGCCATACTCGTCCCGCCCAGTTCTCGTTCGGATCGGCGAGCGCTGTCGATCTCCGGTACCATTCCGCGCACTCGTCCATCTGACCCATCTCCGCCAGCGTGTAGGCGTGGATGATGGCCGCCCAGAAGGCCCGCTCGGGGGCAAGGTCGGACAGTAACGTCGCCCGGTCGGCAATCTGCAGCGCTTCCTGCAGCTTCCCAATCCGAATGCAGGTGTCGCCGTGCATAACGGCCACCGCGGCGATCGCCACCGGCAGCCGCATCCGTTCGGCGGCCTGCATGCCGATCTCGTATGCGCGGGCGGCCTCCGTGAAGCGCTCCGTCCACTTCGCCATGTTTCCGTAGGTGCCAAGGGTTCCCCAACTCCAGGCGAAGTCGGTGGTATCGGCCTCCGGGTTGGCGAGCGCATCCGGAACCGCGGCCTCAATTACCGCGATACCGGTGGGGTCCCCGCTGAGAAACGTGCTGAAGGCCCAGGCGGTGTCGGTTCGCACCCGAAGCCTGGGCGAGCCATCCACCGCAAGTTCGCGAGCCCGTTCCAGCAAGGGCGTCGCGAGGGCCGGCCCTCCGCTGGGCCATGAGATAAACGCCTC
>Ga0209690_1001531_pt1 | contig 13053 bp, 12 predicted proteins | sample GraSoiAngelo_150_FD_186164 | JGI IMG/M metagenome (GOLD analysis project Ga0209690, IMG submission 186164) | Grasslands soil microbial communities from the Angelo Coastal Reserve, California, USA - 14_1009_09_40cm (SPAdes) (version 2) | ecosystem: Environmental > Terrestrial > Soil > Grasslands ...
CGTTCTCGTAGGCCACACGCTTCACGTAGAATCCGACGTCGTTCGAGAAATATGCGGTCTCGTTGCCGCCACCCGAGAGACCCATGGGAATCCCCGGGAAATTGGTCAGCGTCTGATTGAGTTTGTATGCGGCGAAGGTGCCGCGTTCGACCGTTACGTTATCGCGGGCGAGTACCTCCCGACGCCACATCGTCGAGACATTCGTCTCGTTCTGCGAACTCATCGTCCGGCTGAGGACGCTGAACGTGGAGTTCACCTCGGCATGCGTCACCAATTGAGTCGTCGCATTCTGGCCGACATCGAGATCGAACGGCGGGACTGTCGCCACGGAGGTCGTCGCATTGAGGCGGAGGTCGGCGACGAGCGGCGTCGTTATGAAACCGAATGTGACATCGGCACGGTACGAGAACGTGCCACGGGACTCGATGGGGAGGTACGCCTGATCCTCCCAGAATTCGGTCGAGGACGTCGTGAAGCTCCCCTGGGCTACAGCGGTCCCCCCTCCGCCCGGAACCGAGAACGTCCCGTTCAGGAACCCTGTCGCCCGGCTATCGACGCGGATGGCAGAAATCGACGCATTCCCCGCGAGGACAGTGGCCGGTCCGATGACGTTGACGTACACGAACCCGACGAGCCCAAATTGAAACGTCCCTTGGCTGGCGTTGAATCCCGGGAAGGTGCCCAGGGAGGCGTCGAGGACATAGACCCATTGATCGCCGGGCCCGTACGTCGGCTTGTGCAAGGCCGCTCGGGATGAAACGGAGGCCGCCCAGACCGCCGCGGCTAGCACGAACAGGACGACGATGCTCGAAACGCCACGACTCAGCCGAGTCACCGCCGTCCTTCCGGCGTGCCGATAGGACCCCTTTGATAAAGCGTTTGCCGGGGCAACCCGACGCGTCTACGAAGGAAGTCAGGGTACGGGCTCCTCTTTTGCGACTTCCCGGTCTCGCAGCTCGCGGCGCAGCACCTTGCCGACGAGGGACTTTGGCAGATTCGTCGCAAACTCGACCTGTTTCGGGACTTTGAAGGGTGCGAGGCGCTCTTTGCAAAATGCGATGATGTCCGCTTCGCTCGCAGTCGTTCCGCCCTTGAGGACGACGAACGCCTTCACGCTCTCCCCGCGGTACGGGTCTGGGACGCCGACCGCGGCGGCTTCGGCGACGGCGGGATGCGTGAAGAGGACCTCCTCGACCTCGCGCGGATAGACGTTGTACCCGGAGCAGAGGATGATGTCTTTCTTCCGGTCGACGATCGCGAAGTAGCCGTCCGCGTCCATCGTCGCGAGGTCGCCGGTCAGGAGCCATCCGTCCCGGAGGACTGCCGCAGTCTCTTCGGGTCGGTTCCAATAGCCCTTCATCACCTGAGGACCGCGAACCGCGAGTTCGCCGAGCCTGCCTCCCGGGACTTCCCGCGATGCGTCGTCCTGATCGACGAGCTTCGCGTCCGTGTCGGGGAGGGGGATTCCGATGCAGTCCTTCACGGGACCGGCTAAGGGATTCGCATGCGTGGCCGGAGACGCTTCCGAGAGTCCGTACGCCTCGACGATGCGGCCTCCCGTGATCTTGTCGAACGCGCGCCGCACCTCGTTCGGAAGGGGCGCAGCGCCCGAGACGCAGGCGCGGATCGAGCCCAGATCGTACTTCGAGAGCTTGGGGTGGCGGAGGATCGCGATGTACGTCGTCGGCACGCCCGGGAAGATCGTCGGCCGGGCCTTCTGGATCAGTTTCAGGATGACGCCAATCTCTCGCGGGTCTGGATGCAGGATGACTTCGTTACCGCGGAACGTCGCGGAAAGCAAGACCGTGAGACCATAGACATGGAACAGCGGGACCGCCACGAGCACCCGGTCCGGCACCCCGCGGTCCGGAATCCAGAGGGCCGTCTGCATCGCGTTCGCGACTAGATTGCGGTGGGTCAGCATCGCCCCTTTCGGAGTGCCGGTGGTCCCGCCGGTGTACTGGAGGACCGCCACATCGTCGAGCGCCGCGGGCGATTCGCTCCCGGGTGGCGTCGCCGCGAGGTCGGCGAAGCGGCGCACCCACGGTTCCGACGGGATGATCAACGGCCATTGGCCCGCCTTCTTCAGGTCCTTCCGCTTCTTGAGAGGATAGAGCTGGCGTAGTGGCGTCTTGAGGAACTCTGCGGCATCGCCGACGACAATCCGTTGGACAGACGTCACGGGCTTCGCCCTCGCGACGTTGGGCCAGAAGCGGTCCAGCACCACGACGGTCTCGACCCCCGCATCGCGGTACAGATTCTCTAGCTCCCGCGGCGTGTACAGGGGATTCGTCTGCACGACGATGCCGCCCGCGCGCAGCGTGCCGAACAACGCGATCGGGAAGTGCGGCGTGTTCGGGAGGACGAGGGACACCCGTTCGCCCGGCTTCATGCCAATTCTCCGCAAGCCCGCCGCGAATCGGTCCGCGGCGGTGTCGAGGGCTCGATACGACATCGATTTGCCGTAGAACGTCACCGCAATCCGATCCGGGTGACGATCCGCCGTCCGGCGGAGGAGCTCTTGGACCCGGATCTCGGGATAGTCAATGGACCTTGGAACGTCGTTCGGCCAATGGCGGTGCCACGGCCTCCCCTCCGCGACCGGCGTCTGCACGGACTCGAGTCGTAGCGGCATGCCGCTCCATAAGCGTGCCGCCGCGACCCGGAGGAGCGTCGGGCGATTGCCCAAAGTACTTACGAAAACACTTCGCTGACTGCCGGCGGAGGGGCCGGTGCTTCGCCTTACCGTCAAAGAGCGAATTCTGCTCCACCTGTTCGAGTTCACAAAATTCGCCGAATCCATCGACGTGACGCAAGCGATTACCCAGACGGGCATCGCGACCGCGACGCGAATCGAAGTTCAGCACGTCATGCAATATACGCGGCCGCTCCTGAAGGAGGGATTGGTCCGCGAGCGCCTCGCCCACATCAAGGGCAGCTCGCGGCGGCGGAAGGTCTACGACCTGACAGACTCGGGCAAGATGGCCGCGGTGCGCCTCCGGGAGGTCGTGAAGTCCGAAGTGGTTCGAGTCCGCGATTCCTCCGGGACGCGCGAAGCGCCAATCGCGGAAGTCCTGAAGCAGGCGGGGCCCGGGACGTCACTGGTCGAGATCGTCCGGCAGGCGATGGACCCAGGTGTCGTCGATCTCGCCGCCCTTCCCGCCGCAGCCGGCGAGGCGGTACCGCTCGTCGCGCGACTCGCGGACGCCCCACGAATCTCGCGGTTCGTCGGCCGACACGCGGAGCTGGGGCGCCTCACGACGGCTGCAGGCGAGACGCGGGTGTTTGTGATTCGCGGGGTCGCGGGCATCGGCAAGTCGTACTTGGCGGCGAAGGCGTGCGACGACTTGCGCGGAACCCGGAGCCTGTTCTGGCATCGCGTCCGACCGTGGGACACCCGGCAGTCGATCCTCGCGGCGATCGCCGAGTTCCTCGCCGCCGCGGGCCGACCCGGTCTCCGGTCCGTCCTCCGGGGTGGAGAGACCGGCCGAATCGACGACGTGCTCCGGCGCGAGTTGCCGGGATCGCGCGGCTTCATCGTGTTCGATGACGCCCACGAGGCGTCCTCGGAGGTGCTCGCCCTCTTTGCGTTCCTCCGGGAAATCCTCGCCGACGCCCCGGACTTGCGGATGCTCGTCCTCACGCGCCGCAAGCTGCCGTTCTACGACCGGCGGGACGTGTTGATCGGAGGCGTGGTCGACGAGATCGACCTCGGAGGACTCGACGCGGACGACATCGCGACGTTCATGGGTCGAAGCGCGGAGGCCCCGATCCTCGTGGACGTCGGGCGACGCCTAGGAGGCCATCCGCTCTCCCTGGAGCTCATCCGTTCGACGGGTTCATCCGCCCGCGACCGGGGCATGGGCGATGTCCAGCGGTTCATCGAGGAGGAGATCTACCGAGAACTTTCGGATTCGGAGCGGACCGTGATGAAGGCGGCCTCCCTCTACTCGATTGCGGTGCCGCGAGAGGTCTTGTTGTCTCTTCCGTCGACCTCGCACGACATTCTGCTGTCCTTGGAGAACCGCGCGCTCCTGCGACGGGTCGGCGACGAGAGCTACGAAGTGCACGACACGATCCGCGACTTCTTCGCACGAATCCTGACGCCCGCGGAACGAGAGAGTCTCGGGGCTACCGCGACGGAGCAACTCCGCCATCTCGCGGTCCGCGCCCACCAGGAGGGAGATCTGGTCCTGTGCATCGACTGTCTCTCGAACGCGCTGGCGGTCCTCCCGCCGGGAGCCGACGACCCGGACCTATGGGAATTCCTAGGCGATTCCCAAGGGCGGATCGGAGATTTGCCGGCGGCGCTGACCGCATGGCGGCAGGCCATCCGCCCGCCCGAGGATGCGGAGCGACTGGCGCGCGTTCATCGAAAGATGGCGGCCTCCCTCGAGGACCGCGGAGACATCACATCCGCCTCGACGGAGGTGGAGACCGGTCGGAAGGCGCTCGGCGAGACGCTGAGCGCGGAGCGCGGTTGGCTCGATGTCATCCGATGTCGGATCGCGTACCGGCTCGCTGACTGGGAGCAGGCCCGGGACGCGGGGGAGTCGGCCTTGGAGACGTTCGAGGCGTTCGACGTGAGGCCGGGACAGGCGCGGGCCTTGCTGATCCTGGGCCACATCGCGATGCATTCTCCGCAGAATGACCCCGATCTCGCGGGACGCTATCTGACGCAGGCCCTCGAGCGCTCTGCCTCCGTGGAGGATGTGGAGTTTGGGGCGGACGTCCGGATCGCCCTCGCCCACTTGCTGGCCTGGCACCTCCGCGATGTGCGAGGGGCGATGAACCAGATCGGCGCGATCGAGGTGCTCGAAGCCGCGATGGACCTGCCCCAGGTACGGAGGAAACTCCGCCTCTTCCAGGGGATGTTTCGCCTCATCTTCTTCGCGGATTACGAGACAGCGGGAGCGAACTTCCGCGAGGCGCTCGACGAGGCCCGGAAGATCCACGACTTCGCGACCGTCGCGAACGCGAAAGTCGGCCTCGGGTACGCGGAATATTTCCAGGGACGGTTTGCGGAGGCGCGCCGTCTCTATACCGAGGCCGCGGACGAGCTGCGGGCGCAGGGTCTCCTGGTCGATGCGGTGAATATCCTCCTCGGAATCAGTGAGGCCGCTTTCTTGGAGGGTGACCAACCCGCCGCATACGACATCCTCGTCACGCTCATGTCCGACCCCAGCCTGTCCCGGGCGGTCAACGCGCGGACGTTCTGGGTCAGCCTGACCGAAGGCTACACGTCGCTTCTCCAGGGAGAGCGAGAGGAAGCGTACGCCGCACTCACGGACGCGGTCCGCCGCGCGGCGGGCGAGTCCAGCGTCAGCGAGGGGACGATGACCTACGATTTCGTGGGGTGCATCAGCTGGCCCGCGGTGTACGCCCTCCTGTACTGCGGAGCGGCCTTGCGGTTCCTCGGCCGCGCAGAAGAAGGGGACGCGCAGATCGCAAAAGCGCGGGACATCGCGAAGGCGAACGAAGCGAAAGCATGGCTGGAGGGGATGCCGAAGGTGGAGCGCGGCATCACGGAGGCGTTGCAACGCCTCCTCGGCGCGCGCAAGACGGGAGACGGACCCGGCGTTGGCACGTCGGGCTGACACACAGCATCGTTCGATAAATGTACTTTCGGGCACCCCTCTCCCGAACTCAGGTCTAATACGCCGTCCGCTAAACGGAGGCCGTGGCCTACGACGACGTCAAAGAATTCGAAGGCGAGACGTATTCGGGGATGGCCGTCGGTGGAGAGCACACGTGGCTCTATCCGAACGGCCTCTGGAAAGAGACGAAAGTCGCGCCGGATCGCTGGGACTTCACCTTCAACTCGATCAAAGACCGGGAGCGGAGCGCGCCCCCGGGATCCGGAGTCCCGGTCGGAACCGAATATCATTGGTACATCCTGGCGGACCAACGCGTGCGGAAGATCGACGCGGACAGCTACACCACGTTCATGTCGGGCGTGAAGTACAAGCTCGCCCACAAACGGCCTCACTGGCGGAAATGGAGCTCGGAATATCCGGACCAGCCCTCGGAGACCGAGACGCTCATCAACATCCTCGAGGGAACGTTGGCCCGACTCCGTGAATCGGCATCGGGGCCTTCGCCAGCGTCCGCGATCCCTGCGGCTGCTCGACCCTAGCGCACCAAAGGCGGTGCATCAACGACAGGAGCCGGTTGCGTCCGGAGAACCTCGACCACATCCTGTCGTTCGCGCAGACGCCACAGACGCTCGAGATCCCGCTTGACTTCGACCAAACGGTCCGTGTCGCCGTCCCACTTTCCGAGCACAGTCGCATGGTGACGCTCGAGCTCCTTCACGTCGCGGGCCACCCGGCGTTCCAATCGGTTCGATTCTCGACCGTGGTAGAGGAGGAACATCAGGATGTGATGGCCGCGGCCGAAGACGACCTGGTAATCCTCAAGTTCGATGCTCCGCACATCTGCGTGGCCCATCGAGTGAAACGACTGGTTCATGAAATTGACGATCGCGGTGAACATCGACGCGATGAGATCCGGATCCGCACCGGTCGGGAGGCCGCGGGAGAGGTGCACCATCGGCACGCCCCCTCGGTCGACGAGGAAGATGTGGTCCACGACGGGGCGAATCCAGGCCATGGGTACGGAGACCTTCGTCCCGAGGGCCTAAATCCTTCGGCCTCGGTTATCCGGGTTGATAGCCGAATGGCGACACGGTGTTCGGCTGGCGGGTGAAAGAATGGGCGAGGTCAAGGAAGCCCGGTTTCCGAGCGCATCGGGAGGGGCAGAACTCCCCGGTATCGTCCACGCCCCCGAGCGTCCGAAGGCCGGCCTCGTCATCGCGCACGGTCGGTCGAATGACCTGCGGAATCCGCTGGTCCGGCGGGTCGCGGAGGCCGCCTCATCCGAGGGGATCTGGGCGTTGCGCTTCAACTTCCGGTACGTCGAGACACGGGGCCAGGCGTCGAGGGACCTCTCTCGGGAAGAAGACGATCTTCGCGGCGCCTTGCGGTTGGCCCGGAGTGCGTTGGGATCGGAGCCGATTTTCGTCGCGGGAAAGTCAATGGGCGCACGGGTATGCGCTCGGGCGTCCGCTGATCCTGCGATCGTCGGCATCGTGGCACTCGGATACCCACTCCACCCGCGGTTCCGGCCCGAGGTCCTGAACCCGCCCGAGTGGCCATTTCTCGTCAAGCCGGCTTTGTTCGTGCAGGGAGATCGCGATCCGTTCTGCGACCTCGAGCGACTGCGGTCCGAGATCCCGAAACTAAAGGAGCCCGCGGACCTCGTCGTGATTCAGCGCGCCGGTCACTCGTTCGAGCCGATCGGAATGAAGCGGGACACGTTTCCCGAGGTGCAAGACGCGATGATGGACTGGATTCGTGGCCACATCCCGTCTCCGGACGGAGACTCAGTCGCCCGCTAGGCCGGGATCCCCTCGGGCAACGCCGACGCGCTCCGCTCGAGTCCACCCCATTCCGTCGGCATATACAGGCCGAGCCGGCAATACGGCTTGAAGCCCAGCCTCCCCTGTACACGGGAACCGTTCGACTCCACGTTCGAGACGCCGACCCGATAGCCCGCCTCGCGAGCGTCCAGCATCGGTGCAAGCGTCATCGCGGCACCGATCCCTTGCCCCCGATATGTTGGCACGACGGTCGTGTGCATGCCCGCCACGCCCGCGCCGAAGAACATCGAGCACGTGGCAACGGGGTGGCCTTTCCATCGACCGAGATAATGCTGGAACGGCGCATCGGGATCGAAACCGAACCCGTGGAACAGGTCGAAGAGAGCGAGCGCCGCGCGCTCGGGGAATTCGTAACCGAAAGCGTACGGCGCCAGCCACGCCCGGAGGGTCTTCTCGTCCCGGACGGCCTCGATCGTCAAATCGTCCGGCATCGGGACCGTTTCCGGGAGGGTGTCGAGGTCCACGGCGCTCCCCGTCAGGCTCCCAGCTCGGATGAGGCCCATGTTCTCGAGATACTTGCCGAGCTCTGGCGGACTGGAAGAGGGACCCGTCCACCAGATCATCGGCAGCGACCGAGACCTAAAGTCTTCGAGGACCTCCCGGATCGACACATCGATATCGTCCGTCGGGAACTGGGCGCGGAAAATCCCGTTCAACAGCTCATGATGAAGGCCGGTCCGGACGCGCATGACGTTCGGGTGATGGTCCACGCGGGCGTTGGGAATCCGGCCGAACGTCGCATACAACCCGAACAGGTTCCACTCGATCGCCTCAGCCAACGACTCGGACGACAAATCCTTCAAAACGTCGACCATGTCTCACCTCGACCTCGTCGGTAGGATTCGGATGACGAGGTCCTCCAGATCATCCGTCTTGAAAGCGGACAGTTCGTTCGCCGGAATCCCGAGCCGCGTCTGATTCCCGCTGATCCCCCCCTGTCCGGGTGACCCAAGCCGATACCAGGCGTCGGCCATCTCGATTTTCTGTCGAAGTTCGGCGAATTTCCTTACCCTCGGATCGCGACTGAGGACTTCGAGTTCCGCGATCCACGCCTTACGCTGAGACCGGACGACCGATGCGGGATCCTCCGGAAAGTCGGGCTTCATCTCCCATCCTCGAATCCGCGCCTATGAAATAGTGTCTATATAATAGTATCTGACCACTGTCCAATCGGCACTATTGCCTAACGACCTCCATTTGCCGAACAGGTCCGGCCACATAGATTCATGTACCACGAATTTATCCGGGGCCCTCGCGGTGTTTCTTTGTATCGGGTCGTCACCGTGTTTGGGAAGAAGGAATTCGCGACGATACGGCTCTACTGCAAGCGCAACCGACTGAGCCTCTATGCCCTGGCGAAAGCAGCAATCCGGGAATATGTGCAGCGCCACCCTTGATCCCAGGCCGTGGTCATACGAGGTCGGCAATCCGAGTCCGCTTTTTCTGAGCGCGGACGAATTGCTGCGCGCCCTGAGCCAACTATATAATAGTGCGTGACCAATATGCAATACACACTATTGTCCATCGGATGCGTCGATCGGCATACCTTCATCTACCCTGAACGTATCTTAGAGTGAGGAGGAGATCAGCTTTGATGCGGATCGTAACCGTGTTTGGCCAGAAAGAGTTCGCGTCGCTGCAGCTCTTTTGCAAACGCAACCGGCTCAGCCTATACTCCCTCGCGAAGGCGTCGATCCGGGAGTACGTCCTGCGCCACGCGTGATCCGGGTGTCACCACCTGGCGGGGTGGTCGTTCCGTGAATCAGTCGCTGCATCTCACGATTCGAGGATCTGTCGGCGAACCTGCCTTTCGTCGACCGCGTCGATCGCCTCGTGGAACCACGCCAGGGCCTCCTCGGACTTCGCCGCGAGCTCGTCCGGGTCTTTGACGAACGCGAGATGCTCGAGTCGTCGCAGGACTTCGGAGGGCAACTCCCGATAGACGTAGCGCATCCGGAAGCCATGATGGAAGGGACCGTAGTTCCCGCGACTCAAGGGTCAATTCCGTGGAACCACAAGATCGTCGACTTTGTAGCGAGTCTCCGAAACCCCTTTACGCGATGGCACCGATACGGTCATGGGGGGAAGCTGGACTCCGTCGACGTCCAGATTCTGAAAGAGCTGCTTCAGGGCCAAGCGGCAGCTCCGGTGAACGCCCAATTTCGGCAATCGTACGAAGCGATCGCGCGACGAGTCGGAGTCGACGAGGAAACGGTCCGGAATCGGGTCAAAGGATACCACCGATCCGGCTTCATCCAGGACTGGCGGACCATCGTGAACCCGAACCTTCTCCGGTCGGGGGAGCTGGCGCTCTGGCTCGACGTGAATCCCCCCACCTCGAAAGACGAGGTCGTCGAGAAGATCCGTCTGATGCCCGGGGTTGTCCTCATCGGGCACTATTACGGGACCCTCATGGCCATCATCCTACGCTACCGCGACGAGAGTGCGGTCAAGCGGCAAATCGAGCTCATCCGCAGGGTTGCGGAAGTGGACACTTTCGTCGTCGGGAAGGTCCCATTCCCCCCATGCTCGCGTTCGCTCGGGAAAACGGATTGGGGAATCGTGCGGGCGCTTCAACGGGAACCACGGAAACCGTGTGTGGCGATTGCTAAAGAGTTGGGGCTATCCTCGCGGACAGTGAGGCGGAGAATGCAGCGGATGATTGACGAGCGGGCCATCTTCGGATTCCCCGCCTTGAATCCGAGGGCGGCACAAGGATCTGTGATGTCGACCTTGCTCGTGACCTACACGATGGAACAGAAGCGAGAGGTCGATGAGAAAATCGGGACGCACCTCGACGCCTACCTGTGGCATGTCTTTCACATGCTCCCATACGGGATCGGCGATCCTCTGGTCTGCGGTTTCAACCTCATTCTCCCCGATGTCGGCGAGGCGGAAGAAGTCCTGAGATGGGCGAAGCGCCTCCCCGGAATCCTCGGGGTACGAATCGACTTGGGCGACGGGCTGGAAACCCTATACGGGCCGCTCGATGAAGAAATCGAGATGGGGAGCGCGCTGACCTCGCCCGACCGCCCTGTGACGGGCGACCTAACACCGCGTTCCCCGTGATTGAGCCGCGCCTACGCACCGCCGTGTCCGCTCACACGAAATTCACGTTCGAAACGCAGGCGCCTTGGAACATAGCTTCCCCGAACGTCCCGCCGACCAGGCTCCCGTCCAAGAACCACAAGGCCCCGAGCCGGTGCGGCCCGGTCATCCCCTGATCGAACTCACTGACGAACAATTTGACTTTGATGTCGGTCTCCGGGAAGTACTGAGCATTCATGCTCGAAGGTTGTGGCACCCGGTCGACCCGGAATTCGAAGTAAGTCGTCGGCGACATGAAGCCTCGCTTGTCCAACGCTGGCGTGTTCGTCGTCCACTCGGTCGTGAACCACCCGTGCGCGATGAAGAACGGTGTGTTTGCCGGGTACGTGAAGTCCTCGCCGCAGTGATCGATCATGTTGATCTGGACGTCGGCCCCGGTCGCCCAATAGCGGTTGCTGGCGGCCACCGGCTTCGCGAACGTGAAGACCATGACGGCGATGCAGACCACGGCTATCGCGATGATTCGCTTCGTCCCCTCACCTCCTCCCGCGCGACGGGCCCTGGGTACGTCTCGCGCCCCTCCTCGGCGGCCTTCCCCCCATCATGAGAGGGCGGCGGCCTGTTGGAGGTTCCCCTAGCCGAGCTCTATATTCGGACAAATGCGCCTCGATGTTGTCCATCATTCCATGGACGAGTCGCCAAATCGCACAAACACGAGATTGGCTTGCGTAGCCCAGGACTAGGTCGCGCGTTCGACGAGCATCTGGATCCTCGGGGACCGCGCAGCGTTCCCGAGTAGACCACGCAGAAACGCCTGCTTAGCCCCTGCGGGAGGCACCTTCAAATCGACCCGATGCGTGCCCCGGAAGACCACGAGGCATCATGGACCGCGAAGCACTCGAGGAGAAGGAAACCGTCCGGATGGAGGCGTTCAGCGATGGCGTGTTCGCGTTCGCGATCACGTTGCTCGCGTTGAACCTCCGCGATCCGGCCACGAGTGGGGTTTCGTTGTCTCAGGGCCTCATCGACGAGTGGCCTTCGTTCTTCGCCTTTGTGACGAGCTTCGTCAGCGTCCTGATCATGTGGATGAACCATCACAACATGTTCAACTACATCCGGAAGATCGATCGCCGACTCATGCTCCTGAACGGCGTCCTCTTGCTGTTCGTGGTCCTCACGGTGTTCAACACGTCGCTGGTCGCCAATCACATCGGGGAGCCCGATGCCAACGTGGCCGCGACCCTGTACGCGGGTACGTTCTTCGTCCTGGCGATTGTGTGGAACGGTCTATGGTGGTACTGCACCAGCGGTCGTCGGCTGCTCGGACGGACCGTCACGGAGGCGCAGGCGAACACGATCACGCGCCAATACCGCGTCGCTCCCCTGTCCTACGGAGCCGCGTTGGTCATCGCTCCGTTCAGCGGCCTGGCGAGTGTCGCGGTGATCTTGGCCGTCGCCGGCTTCTTCGCCATCACGGCGACGATCAGTGATTGAGCTAGCTTCGTTCGATTGGCCCATCGGCGTCCGTGACAGAACTCGGCGGCGGGGGACTGCCTTCCCGGACGACGATCGATGTGCCGGATGCGCCTGCGTCCGCAGGCGCGCGCGTGATACGGACGGCAAGGCCGATCGACGCCAACATCAGGACCGCGGCGACGAAGAACGGCATTCCCGGAAGCGTCGCGGGGGCATTCGGACTGATGAACCAGGCGAAGACCAGGGTGAACAGGATTGGACCGATGACGCCGGTCAGGCCCGCGATGCTCGCGTTGGCGCCTTGCAACTGCCCTTGCTCCGACGGACGCACGCGGCGCGTCATGAGACTCTGCAACGCCGGCTGGACAAACCCAATCGGAGCGAAGACGACGATCGCGAGGAGAAAGACATCGGGAGTCGGGGCGAGACCCCACACGACGAACGCTGCGGCTCCGGCGATCAGGCCCGTGATCAGCGCATTCCGCTCCCCGAAGCGATTGATGAAACGCTTCACGAGGCCCCCCTGGACCGTGATGTTCAACGCGCCCACGACCGCCACGGACACCCCTACCTCGACGGGGCCCCACCCGTATCGGTAGCCCGCGTAGATGACGTAGACACTCGGGAGGACTTGGAAGGCGAGGAATTGGATGAAGTTGACCGAAGCGAGACCGAAGAGGTCCGGATGGGAGCGGAGGAGGGTGAGCGAGCCGACCGGATTCGCGCGCCGCAACGAGAATCGTCCCCGGTTCTCCCGTGCGAGCGACTCCGGTAGGACGAAGACCGCATACGTCGCGCTGACGAGGGAGAACGCGGCGGCGGCCCAGAACGGCAGTCGGACTCCAAACGCGCCGACGACGCCGCCGACCGCCGGACCGAGGATGAAGCCGATGCCCCAGGCCGCGCCGACCATCCCGAACGCGGCCGCGCGCCGCTCCACGGGGGTGACGTCCGCGACGTAGGCCGCGGCCGTCGCGTAGCTCGATGCGGTGATGCCGGACAAGATGCGGCCCAGGAGCAGCCACGCCAGATTCGGCGCGAGCGCCATGACCATGTAGTCGACGCCGAGCCCGAAACTCGAGAGGATC
>Ga0209690_1001534_pt1 | contig 13045 bp, 14 predicted proteins | sample GraSoiAngelo_150_FD_186164 | JGI IMG/M metagenome (GOLD analysis project Ga0209690, IMG submission 186164) | Grasslands soil microbial communities from the Angelo Coastal Reserve, California, USA - 14_1009_09_40cm (SPAdes) (version 2) | ecosystem: Environmental > Terrestrial > Soil > Grasslands ...
CTGGCGTGGGCCAACGCGCCGCCTCAAGCCGTCGTCATGAACGTCGGCGACGGTCAGGCCGTGCTCTTGCGCGGCCCCCACGGCACCATCCTGATCGACGGCGGGCCAAGCCCGGCCAAGCTCGAAGACGGGCTCGGAACTCAGCTGCCGCCCTGGCAGCGGAAGCTCGACGCCCTGGTCATCACGGCGCCCGGCCTTGGCCATGTCGGCGGGTTCGCCAGCTTCGGCCGCAAAGCCGCGACGGTTCTCGTGCCGAAGATCGCATTTTCCGGCTCCGCCTGGCGCGCCGCCGTCTTGGACCAAGCAACGCGCGGGGCCGCGATCACACCGCTGCTTGCCGGGCGAACCTTGCAGATCGCGGGCTTCGAGCTCCAGGTGCTTGCACCTGAGTCGGGCGCGCCTGGCGATGACCTCGGCGCCGCCGACCTCGCGATTCGCGTCGTGGCGCCGGATGGAAGAAGCTTCTGCGACTTCAGCGACCTCGACCTCGACGCGCAGACGATCGCCGCGACGCGAGTCCGCGGCCCATGCACCGATCTGCTGCTCCCCGCCGGCGGAAGAAGCCGGCTCTCCCCGGAGCTGGAACGCGTGGCGATGACGGCGACCACCCAGCTCATCGCTTCCCGGACCGCGGGTCGCCTCGCCGTGGGATTCCCAGCCAACGTCCTGCGTACCGATCAGGAGGGCGCGATCACCATGCCGATGTAATTACGATCGCTCAATGGCCAGGGCATCCCGGACGGCCGGCGCCACAGCGCTGCTACTGCACGGGGAGGAGCGCTTTCTCGTCGAAGAGAGGGCGCGCGCCACTCTCGCGGAATGGAGTGGCGGCCTCGTGTCCGATTTCGGGCTCGAGACCCTCGATGGGGCGGGCCTGGCGCCTGCGCGCCTCCAGGACGCGATTCTCCAGGCGCCTTTCCTCGACCCGTATCGGGTGGTGTTCGTGCGCGCCATCCCTGCCAATCGGGCGGAAGGCCTCGCGCCCGCGCTCGCGCACATCCCGCCGACCACCCGGGTGCTGCTCACGGTCGCCGGTCGACTTGGTTCCACCAACAAGCTGGCTAAGGCCGTCGCTGGCGCGGGCGGCGCGGTCGAAGAGATGCCGCGCCTCGTGCGGCGCGCGCTCAGCGAGTGGGCATCGAAGCGCGCCGTCGAGAAGCACGGCCTGACCGCCGCCGTGGCCGCTCAGGTCACGCGTGTCACGCCGCCCGACCTCAGCATCATCGACTCCGAGCTGTACAAGCTCGCCGCCTTTCGGGCGTCCGGCGCGAAGCTGACCCCCGAGGTCGTGACCGAGCTCCTCGCCGGCGGCCGCGAGGACGAGATCTTCAAGCTCACCGACAATCTGCTCCCGCACCCGACGCCGCACGCGCTCGATATCGCGCGCAACCTGACCAAGTCAGGTTTGCAGCCGACGTCGGTGGCCTACAGGATGGCCAGGCACATCGCTCTCGTGCTCGAGGTCAAGGCTCGCCAGGAGCGTGGCGAATCGCTGCAGGAGGTCCAGAGCGACATGCCGGAGCACAACTTCGTGATCCAGAAAGCGTTCGACGCGGCGCAGCAGGCGAACGCCGATGGGCTGGAGCAGGCGCTGAGACAGATCCGCGACTACGAGTGGGAGGTGAAGTCAGGGCAGGTCGACGCGGACCTGGGGCTCGACGTTCTCCTGACCCGGCTCTAGACCGCGGCTACTTCTTCTTCGAGGAAGCAGCGGACGGAGCCGCAGCCGCCCCCTTCTTGCCCTTGGCCGGCGCGGGCGCCGCCGTCGCGACTTTCGCCAGCTGCCGGGCGAGGCGTGACTTGCGGCGCGCCGCGTTGTTCGGGTGCAGGATGCCCTTCGCCGCCGCGCGATCCAGGGCGCGAACAGCGTCTGCAGTCGAGGTTGTCCGCTCTGAGGCGTCCTCGCCCGAGCGCAACGACCGCCGCGCTTTGATGATCAGCGTCTTCACCTCGGACCGCACCCCGCGATTGCGTACAGAGCGCCGCGCGCCCGCGCGTGCCTGCTTCTTGGCTGAAGCGGTTCGCTTAGCCATGCGCAATTACCTGGTGGGAGTCAGTGACCACGAATCAAGGATTATAGGGGCCAGTGGAATTCGAGCTCGGCGGCAAGCGCCCGAAGGTGCACCGCGACGCGTACATCGCACCCACCGCCGTCCTCATCGGTGATGTCGAGATCAAAGCCGGCGCGAGCGTATGGTTCGGCGCCGTGCTGCGGGGCGACGAATCGAAGATCACCGTCGGCGTGGGTGCCAACGTGCAGGACAACGTGATCATCCACTGCGCCGAAGATCTCCCGACCGTGATCGAGGAGAACGCGACGATCGGCCACTCTGCGCAGCTCGAGGGCTGCGTCGTGGAGCGCGGCGCGCTGGTGGGCATGGGCGCGACCATGCTGCAGCGCAGCCGCCTGGGCGCCGGATCGATGCTCGCCGCAGGCGCCGTGCTCCTCGAGGGCAGCGAGATCCCACCTCGGCACCTGGCCGCCGGCGTGCCGGCGAGGGTCAAGAAGCCACTGGCCGGCTCGTCCGACGGCTGGGTCGGCACGTCGGCTTTGCACTACCAACAACGCGCGCTCAGGTATCGCGCCGGCCTGAAGCCTGTTCCCGATTGACTCTCGCGCTCCCGGCGCGGGCTAAGCTGAATCTCGACCTCGAAGTCATCAGGCGACGGCCCGACGGATTTCACGACATCCGAACGACGATGCAGGCCATCGAGCTTCACGACCTGCTGCTCATCACCCGAGCGGACGAAACGACGCTCACCGTGTCCGGCATGAGCGTCAACAACAATGACAACTCGGTGCTGAAAGCCCATCAGGCGGTGGAGGGAGCGGCGAACCAAAAACTGCCCGCGTCGATCCACCTGCACAAACGAATTCCGCCGGGATCGGGGATGGGCGGCGCCAGCTCCGATGCGGCGGCAACCCTGAGAGGGATGCAGGTCATCTTCCGGCTCGACCTCGACCTCGAACGCATCGCGGAAGAGATCGGCTCAGACGTGCCCTTCTTCCTGCACGGAGGCGCAGCGCGCGTCGAGGGTCGGGGAGGACGAGTCACGCCGCTGCCGACAGAACCGAGCTGGTTTGCTATCGCGTGGCCTGAAATCGAGCTGTCGACGGGGGACGTCTACCAGGCCTGGGACCACATGCAAGGCGAAGCCCCCAACCACCTCCGGCGCGCGGCCGAGCACGTGGAACCGCGGATCAAAGATTTCGCGCAGCGTCTTGGCTCTGGGTGGCAGCTCACCGGCAGCGGATCGGCGTTTTTCCAACCGGCGATCACCGAAGAAGCCGCCAACAGGGCCATCGCCAACCTCAAGTGCTGGACCAACGTGAGCGGAGCCGTCGCGCGATGATCAGAAAAACTGCGGCGGTCTGGGCCGGCAAAGCCACCGGCACCCTCAGCCGCGTCACCAAACGCGGCGGCGGCACCACCTTGCCAGGCGACGTCGCGCGCGCGATCGACCCCAAGATCCTGACCCGCCTGACCGAAGACCTCACCGAAGGCTCGGCCGTCATCACCGGCACCAACGGCAAGACCACCACCGCGCGCCTGGTGACCTGGCTGCTCGAGGGCGTCGGCCAGCGCGTGGTCTCCAACCGCGCCGGCGCCAACCTGATCTTCGGTGTTACCGCAGCGGCGCTGAGCAAAGCCGGCGCCGACGGCCGCCTCAAGGCGGATTGGGGCGTCTTCGAGATCGACGAGGCAAGCTTGCCCAAGGCGGTCCTGGAGATCCAGCCGAAGGCCACACTGGTGCTCAACCTCTTTCGGGACCAGCTCGACCGCTACGGAGAGCTCGAGTCGATCGCCAAGAAGATCGAAAAGGCACTCAGCGGTCTGCCCGCGGCAGCGCACGTCGTCCTCAACGCCGACGACCCGCGCGTCGCCGAGATCGGGCTCAGCCTCCCCAACCCACCGCTGTGGTTTGGGCTCGACGACACGAGGGTCGCGAGCAAGGAGCTCCCGCACGCCGCCGACGCGCGCACCTGCCCGCGCTGCGGCTCAAGCCTTGTCTTCGACGCCGTGTACGTCGGCCACGACGGCGTCTACAACTGCCCCAACCACGATTTCACTAGGCCCGCACCTGACGTCACAGCAACCGACATCACGTTGAACGGATTCGAAAGTCTCGCGCTGACGATCAGCGGCACCCGAATCGAGATGCCGCTGGGCGGTCTGTACAACTGCTACAACGTGCTCGCCGCCTACGCGACCGCCTGCAGCCTCGGCCTCGATGCGGCCTACATCGCGGAGCGCCTCAGAACTTTCAAGGCTGCGTTCGGCCGCCAGGAGCGGATCGAGTTTCGCGGCCGCGAGCTCATCCTCGTGCTCAGCAAGAATCCGGCCGGCTTCAACGAGACCGTGCGCACCGCGGTCGAGCTCGCCGGAGGCACCAACTTCGTCCTCGGTCTCAACGACCGCAAGGCGGACGGCACGGACGTCTCGTGGATCTGGGACGTCGACTTCGAGCAGCTGAAGGACACGGCCAGGGTGGTCATCCCGGCCGGCAATCGTGCGCACGACCTCGCGGTCAGGCTCAAGTACGCGGTAATCGGCGCCGAGCCACCGCAGACCGACCCCGGCAAAGTGCTCGATCTGCTCGTCACGCACGAGCGAGGGCGACACGGTGCACGTGCTGTGCACCTACACCGCGATGCTCGACCTCCGCGCCGAGCTGGTGCGGCGCGGATGGGCGCACCCATACTGGGAAACATGAGCCAGAAATTCACGGTCGGATGGCTCTACTCGGACCTCATGAACATCTACGGTGACCGCGGCAACATCCTCACCCTGCTCAAGCGCGCGGAGTGGCACGGTCTCGAAACGAACCTGGTCGAGCTGCAGCGCGGCCCTCACCCGAAGATGGAGGAGGTCGACGTCTTTTTCTTCGGCGGCGGCCAGGACCGTGAGCAGGCGCTCATCTACGATGACCTCAAAGAGTTCAAGCACGAATCGCTGCAGAAGGCCGTGAGCAACGGCGCTCAGGTGCTGGCCGTCTGCGGCGGCTACCAGCTGCTGGGCCACTACTACCAGACGGCGGAAGGCGAGCGCTTCGACGGCATCGGCCTCATGGACGTAACCACGCAGGCGGGCCGCAAGCGCTTCATCGGCGACGTCGTCGTGCAGACGAACATCGAAGGGCTGAGGCCGAAAACCCTGGTCGGTTTCGAAAACCACAGCGGCCGCACCTTCCTCGGTCCGGACGCGAAACCTCTCGGCAAGGTCGTGATGGGGAAGGGCAACAACGGCTCGGACAAGACAGAAGGCACCGTGCAAGGCGGCATCATCGGCACCTACCTACATGGGTCGCTGCTGCCGAAGAACCCCCACCTCGCCGATTACCTGATCGCGCGGGCGCTCAGGCGACGGGAGGCCGGCGCCCTTTCGCCCCTCGACGACTCGGCGGAGCTGGCCGCGCACGACTGGATCCTGCGGCGCGCGCAACGACGGTAGTCCGCAGCCCGTTTCCGCCATTCAGCACGACCGGCCGCCGCGACACCAGGGCCTCGCGCAGGACCTGGTCGATCGATTCGAGCATCACGAACTGCATCTGCTTACGCAGGTCGGCGGGGATGTCGTCGAGGTCGGCTTCGTTGTGCGACGGCATGAGCACGCGCCGCAGCCCAGCCCGATGCGCGCCCAGCACTTTCTCCTTGATGCCGCCGATCGGCAGCACTCGCCCGCGTAGCGTGATCTCGCCGGTCATGGCCACGTCGTCGCGCACCGGGCGCCCGGTGAGGATCGAGGCCATGGCCGTCAAGACGGTCACGCCGGCCGAGGGTCCTTCCTTCGGCTGCGCTCCCGCGGGCACGTGGACGTGGATGTCGTTCTTGTCGAACAGCGAGGGCTCGATGCCGATGTCGGCAGCACGTGATTTCAGATAGGAAAGCGCGGCCGCAGCGGATTCCTTCATCACCTCGCCCAGCTGCCCGGTCAGCTTCAGCTCGCCCTTGCCGGGAGTGAGCGTGGCCTCGACGAAGATGATCTCGCCGCCGGTCGGCGTCCACACCAGGCCGGTCGCGATCCCGGGCCGGTCGATTCGCTCCGCCACGTCGTCGTAGAAGCGCCGCTTGCCCAGCGCCGCGCGCACCTTCTTTGCCCCGTCCATGCGCTTCAAGCGCTTGCCCGAGGCCATGTCCGCCACGTCCCGGCGGATCAGCGACGCGATCTCTCGCTCCAGGTTGCGCACGCCCGCCTCGCGTGTGTACTCGCGGATGATCAGGCGGATCGCATCCTCTGAAATCGCGACCTCGCCCTCCCGCAATCCGTGCGCCAGGATCTGCTTGGGGATCAGGAAGCGCTCCGCGATCTGCACTTTTTCCTCCTCGGTGTAGCCGGAGAGATGCAGCACCTCCATCCGATCGCGCAGCGCGGGCGGGATGGTGTCGAGCGAGTTCGCGGTCGTGATGAACATCACCTTCGACAGGTCGAAGGGCACGTCCAGGTAGTTGTCGCGGAAGTCCTTGTTCTGCTCCGGGTCGAGGACCTCGAGCAGTGCCGACGACGGGTCGCCCCGCCAGTCGGCACCGATCTTGTCGACCTCGTCGAGCATGAACACGGGGTCGTTCGATTCGGCGCGCCGGATCGCCTGCAGGATGCGTCCGGGCATGGCGCCGATGTACGTGCGGCGGTGGCCGCGGATCTCCGCCTCGTCATGCACGCCGCCCAGCGAGGCGCGGGCGAACTTGCGACCCATCGCGCGCGCGATGGACTGGCCGAGCGAGGTCTTGCCCACGCCGGGCGGCCCGACGAAGCAGAGGATCGGCTCGCGGCCGCGGTCGGTGGACCCCCGAACCTGCTTGAGCCGCCGCACCGCCAGGTGCTCGACGATCCGCTGCTTGACCTTGTCGAGGTCGTAGTGGTCGGCGTCGAGGATCTCCCGTGCCTTCTTGACGTCGACCTCGCCGCCGGTGGACATGTTCCAGGGTAGGGAGACGATCAGCTCGAGGTAGGTGCGGATGACCGACGACTCGGGCGAGGCTGAGGGTATGCGTTCGAGGCGCGCGATCTCGCGATCGGCCTCGCGCTTGGCCTCCGCCGGCAGCTCCGCCTTTTCGATCCGCTCGCGCAGCTCGCTCAGCTCCGCGTGCTCCGTGTCCAGCTCGCCCAGCTCGCGCTGGATCGCCTTGAGCTGCTCGCGCAGGAAGTACTCGCGCTGGGCCTTGCCCATCTGCTCCTCGGCCTGGGTCTGGATCTTGCGGCCGAGCTCCAGAACCTCGAGCTCGTGGGCCATGTGGCCGAGCAGCTTCTCGAGCTTGGCCTTCGAAGAGTCGAGCTCGAGGATCTCCTGCCTCTGCTCGGTCGTCAGCCGGATGTGGTTGGCGATGTAGTACGCGAGGTGGAGGGGGTCATCGATCGCGCCCGCGGCGCCGCCGAGCTCGGCGGGCAGGTGAGGCGCCAGCGACACGAGCTGCTGAAACGAGGCGATCGCGCGCCGCATCAGGGCCTCGCGCTCGATGGTGAGGATGTCCTCGCTGATCTCCGACAGCATCTCGACCGCGCAGGTGAGATAAGGCTCTTCCGATTCCGCCTCGGTGAGCCGGATGCGTCGCAGCCCAAGCACCGCGAGCTGCACCGTCCCGTCCGGCAGCTTGAGCAGATGCTGCACTCGCACCATCGTCCCGACGTGGTGGATGTCCCTGAAGTCGACGTCCTCCTTCGACTCGTCGAGCTGGGTCGCGACCGCGATGTGGCGCTCGACCCCGGACAGGTCGTCGAGCAGCTGGAGCGACTTCTTGCGCCCCACCGAGAGCGGGATGAAGATGCGAGGAAAGACCACCGTCGACTTCAACGGCAGCACCGGGAGATGGCTGGGCACAGCGCCCTCCAGATTCACCGCGGGCATCTCGCTCACAAGAACGTGATGCTACGCCCTGAGGTCAGGAGTTCGGCCAGAACTCGCTTTGGAACAGGCCGGTGGGAGCTTCACCTGCCCCAAAGACGACCGGCTGCTCCACGCCCGCCGAGATGTCCATCGTGAACACCCTGCCCGAAGGCGCGGTCGGGCCGGTGCAGCTCGTGCACGGCTTCTCTTCCAGATACCACACCTACGTGCGGCTGGCATAATCGAGCTGAACTGAGCCAGCCCCTCATCGCCGTCATCCTCGCCGCCGGCCACGGCACCCGAATGCGCTCACGGACCCCCAAAGTCCTCCATCCCCTCTGCGGCCGCCCGATGGTCGACTGGGTCCTCGAGACGGTCAAGGAAGCAGGCGTCAAGGACGTGAAGGTGATCGCGAACCCTCACCATGCGGACGTAGCCGCGCATCTGGACGCACGTGTCGAGCTCATCTATCAACGCGAGCCGAAGGGTACCGCCCACGCACTGCGTCAGATCCCGGAGGGCGAGCTTCGTGGCCGCCAGGTGCTCGTCGTCAACGGCGATTCGCCGCTGCTGACGGCCGCCAGCGTGCTCAAGGTGATCCACGCCCATCAAGAGCAGGCCAAGCCGGCGACGATCGCCAGCGTCGAGGATCCGACCCGCGACGACGGGCGCATCATCCGCGCCGCAGACGGTTCGCTGGAAAAGATCGTCGAGCGCAAGGACGCGACGTCCGCTATGCGCCGTCAGGTCCACGAGTTCAACGTCGGTCTCTACTGCTTCGACGGCAGCCGGCTGGCCGGTGAGCTGGAGAAGGTCGGCGACGACAACAAAGCCCGCGAGTTTTACCTGACCGAAATCTTTTTGCACCTGAGGCCGGTGACGGTGGTCAAGCTCGACGATCCCGACGAGGCGATGGGCGTCAAAGACCGCGTCCGGCTCGCCAAGGCCACCGACATTCTCCGGCGCCGGCTCCTGGAGCAGCACATGCTGAGCGGCGTCACCATCGTCGACCCGGACAACACCTTCATCGACGCCGCCGTCTCGATCGGCCAGGACACGGTGATCGAGCCGTTCACCATCATCAAGGGAGACACCCAGATCGGCTCCGAGTGCCGCATCGGTCCGCACGTCTATATAGAGGACGCGAGGATCGGAGACCGCTCGGACTGCGGACCGTTCGCCAAGCTGCGCCCGGGCACCGAGCTGGCCGAAGACGTGCACATCGGCAGCTTCGCCGAGCTCGTGCGGACCAAAGTCGGGCGCGGAAGCAGGGTGCCGCACGTCTCGTACCTGGGCGACACCGACCTGGGCGTGGACGCAAACATCGGCGCGGGTACGATTACGGCCAATTTCGACGGCAAGAACAAGAACCGGACTGAGATCGGTGATGGCGCATTCGTGGGCGTGGACACGATGCTGGTCGCGCCCGTCAAACTTGGCAAGGAATCGCGCACGGGGGCCGGCTCGGTCGTCACCAAGGACGTCCCGGACGGCGCGACAGCCGTCGGTGTTCCCGCTAGGGTGGTACGGAGAAAGCCAGTGAAATCGCCCGATTCGGATTCGGAACCCAGTTGATAGGGAGGCTTCAGACCGCGGTCGAGTTCACCGGGACGGAGACCTCGCCCTGGGGCGAGCTCAAGCTCATCTCCGGCGGCGCCAACCCGAAGCTGGCCGCCCGGATCGCCGAGATCCTCGACGTTCAGCTGACCGATCCGCGCCTGCGCCATTTCCCCGACGGCGAGATCAACGTCAAGATCGAGGACTCGATGCGCGGACACGACGTGTTCGTGATCCAGCCGACGAGCCCGCCGGTGAACGAGCTACGCCGGGCCTCAGCGGGACGCGTCACCGCCGTGATCCCCTACTACGGCTACGCCCGCAAGGAGCGCAAGACGCAGCCGCGGGAGCCGATCTCGGCCAAGCTGGTGGCGAACTTCATTACCCTGGCCGGGGCCGACCGGCTGCTGCTGTTCGACCTGCACGCCGAAGCCATCGAGGGCTTCTTCGACGTGCCCACCGACCACCTGTCGCCACACCGCATCTTCGCCGAGCACCTGAAGCAGATGAACCTGAAGCACATCACCATCGTGGCCCCCGACGCGGGCGGCGGCCGGCGTGCAGAGGCCGTGGCCAACGACCTCGGGGCGCCGATCGCGTTCGGCTACAAGCGCCGGCCGGACGAGCAGTCGGTCGAGGTGATCGCGATCTCAGGCGATGTGAAGGGACGCGACTGCGTGGTGATCGAAGACATCATCACCACCGGCGGTACCGTGTCGAAGCTGGCGGTGGCGCTCCGGCAGCAGGGCGCCAACAGAGTGCTCATCGTGGCCACCCATCCCGTGCTGAGTGGAGATGCGATGGCCCGGCTCAAGGACGCTGACGTGGAAGAGGTGGTCGTGACCGACACAGTGCCCATCCCCCCCGAGAAGATGGACGGGCGCCTGAAGGTGCTGTCGGTGGCGCCTCTGCTCGCTGAAGCGATCATCCGGGTACACGAGAACCGGAGCGTCAGCGAGCTCTTTCGGTAGTCCGCTCCGATGACAGGGCAGGAGTGGATGGAGGTCATCGTCATGGCTCTGTGCTTCGTCTTGGCCGCGCTTGCCAGCGGGACGGAGACAGCGCTGACCTCGGTCGGAAGGTTGCGTGTGCGCTACCTGGCGGAGCAGGGGAGCAAGGCGGCGGCGACGCTGCAACGCCTGCGGGCTGACCCGAACCGATTTCTTTCCACCGTCCTGTTCACGAACACACTGGCCCTGATCGTCGCCTCGACCGCGTCCGCTTTGCTCAGCGACTCCCTGTTCACGCGCTGGGGCGTACCGCCGGAGTGGCGCTTGTGGTTGACGCTGCTGGATTCGGTGGCGCTCTCGGTCGTGCTTTTGATCCTGGCCGAGGTGACGCCGAAGACGCTGGCGCTGGCCAACGCCGAGCGTGTAGCCCTCGCCGCGGCGGTCCCGGTCGACAGGTTGGCCACGTTTCTCAGTCCGGTGCTGTGGGCGGTGACGCTGATCTCGCGCGCGCTGACCGGCGTACCTGACTGAAGAGGAGCTGATCACCGCCCTGCACGTCTCGGAAGAGGCGGGGGTCATCGAAGAGCAAGAGCACCAGATGATCCACGGCATCATCGAGATCGGTGACAAGACGGTGCGCGAGATCATGATCCCGCGCACGGACATCATTTCGGTCGACAAAGAGGCGGGGCTGCGCGACATCGTCAAGCTCTTCAAACAGTTCCGCCACACGCGGATGCCTGTTTACGACCACGACATCGACCATGTGATAGGCCTGATCCACACCAAGGACCTGCTCCTCTTCTACACGCTGTCGAGCTCGCAGAAGTTCGACATGGACAAGGTGCTGCGACCCATCCTGTTCACGCCTGAGCAAAAGAAGGTCGACGAGCTGCTGAACGAGATGCGGACCAAGAAGCAGCACATGGTGATCGTGGTCGACGAGTACGGGGGCACCGCGGGCATGGTGACGCTGGAGGACTTGCTCGAGGAGATCGTGGGTGAGATCCGCGACGAGTACGACACCGGGGAGCAGGACCTGCTGCAGATCATCAACGACCACGAGGTCCGGGTCGACGCCGGCTTCCCGCTCGAGGAGCTGAACGAGCGATTGCGCCTCGGCATCGAAGAGTCGGGTGACTACGACTCGGTCGGAGGCTACGTGCACGCGATGCTGGGCAAGATCGCCGAAGAGGGCGACTCGTTTCAGACCGGGCGCGCGCGCTGGACGGTGGAGAAGGTCAAGGGACGGCGCATCGAGACCGTTCGCGTCGTCTCCGAAGAGCCGTTCCCGGACGATTCGATGGACAGCGGCGGCACACCTCACGAAACAGTGGAGGAAGGAACTGGCCACCTATCGTGACCGCGCCGTCGTGCTGCGCAAGCTCGACTACGGCGAGGCCGACCGGATCTTCACCTTTTTGACGCGCACGCACGGCAAGGTGGGCGCGATCGCCAAGGGAGTCCGCCGGCCGGAGTCGAAGCTGGGTCCATCGCTGGAGCTGTACGGGCACGTGGACGTTCTGCTGGCCAAGGGCCGGGGCGAGCTGGACGTGGTGGCGCAGGTGCAGCGATGGCGCACGCGGCTCTGATCGCGGAGTTGGCGGAGCGGGTGTGCGAGGACCGGCACCCGGTGGACGGGGTGTACGAGCTTACGGTGACGGCCCTTGACGAGCTGGCTCGCGAAACCGATCCCCGCCGAGCTTCGGCGTGGTTCTTGATGACGGCCCTGGATCTGCTCGGCTACGCGCCCCAGCTGATGGCGTGCGTGTCGTGTGAGCGGCCGCTGGCGCCGAAGCCGGCGGCGTTCAGCGCCCCGGCGGGCGGATTTCTCTGCGACAGCTGCGCGCTGCCCGCGATGGAGCTGGTGCCTCTGCCCACGATCAAGGTGCTGCGGCTGATCGCATCGGGGGACATCGAAACGTACCGGCGCCTGAAGCTGGACTCGGCGTTGATGAACTCGATCGAAGGCGTGCTGCAGTCGCAGCTCGAACATCACCTTGACCGGCGCCTGAAATCACTCGCGTTTATTAACTCAATGTCTTCCCTATCTATGGGGAAGTACCCGCCGAAGGCGGGGGATGGGGCCGAGTAGTCCACTCATAAAGGTCGCGTAGACAGCCGATCATCCCGGCGTGCAGAGCGTCGTGGTCGGTCATCGCGGTGAAGATTCGCGAGGCAGGCCACATGTCGCCCCAATTCGTCTTTCGAGGATGGTCGAGGTCCGCTTCCATCTCGGCAGCGAGGTCATGTTGCAGAAGGCGATGGCCGTCCTCCAGCAGCCCGATTGCGCTCTTCGCGTCGTGCGGAATCTCCAGATCGGGAAAGGTCAGGCGGGCCGCCCCATACGCCCACTCGTGATACATGAGCTTCGTTGTCGCGATATGCACCACCTGCCAGCCGATCGTTGTAAGCGGTGCGGGCTCAGGGTCTGGAATCGCGTAGTGATAGGTCCAATGGCCAGGACGATCTTCATAGATCGTCCACGCGTCCGCCGCAGGCTGCCAAAAGAACTCGTCGTCGGTCAGTCCAGTGAGGCGTGCTCGCAGCCTCGTATAGGCGTCATCCATAGTCGCCGCCAGCAGTGTGATCCGCGACACCTAACGATTCTGCACCCGGACCGCCAGCCTGAAAGAATTCGGTAGCGATGGACCGAACGACGCTAACAAGAAATCAGGTCATGGACAGAGTCGTCGCGCTCACGAAGCGGCGGG
>Ga0209690_1001535_pt1 | contig 13044 bp, 10 predicted proteins | sample GraSoiAngelo_150_FD_186164 | JGI IMG/M metagenome (GOLD analysis project Ga0209690, IMG submission 186164) | Grasslands soil microbial communities from the Angelo Coastal Reserve, California, USA - 14_1009_09_40cm (SPAdes) (version 2) | ecosystem: Environmental > Terrestrial > Soil > Grasslands ...
GCGGCCCTGTCCGCCGGCAAGACCACCGGCCCGCTCAGCACGAGGGCCACGCGCGCGAACGGCCGCGGCACCACCATCCGGTCCCAGCTCCCCAGGCGGCGCGCGGGCCAGGCCGCGGCGCCCACCACCACGAGCGGCAGCCCGGTGGCGCGCGCGAGCTGCAGCGCGCCATCCTTCGCCTCGTGGCGTGGCCCGCGCGGGCCGTCGGGCACGATGACGATGTCCTCGCCGCGGGCGCGCGCCGCGAGCAGCCCGCGCAGCCCGCCAAGCCAGCCGCGCGTGGCCGAGCCGCGCACGGCGCGGATGCCGAGGTGACGCATCGCCTGCGCGGCGATCTCCGCGTCGCGGTGCCAGCTGAGCATGACATTCACCGTCCCCGGCCAGCGAAGCCGGGTCACCACCAGCGGGAGGAGCGCGATCCCGTCGTGCCAGAAGGCGGCCAGCACCTGCTCGCCGCGCCGGCGGCGCGCGAACACCTCGCCGCGATCGACCAGGCGGACGCGCAGGGTGAGATAGAGGAGGCGGAGCGCGGCGGCCAGGACCCAGCCCGCGACCACCACCCAGACCTGCGTGCGCCGGCTCCAGCGCCGCCGGAAGGGCGAGTCGGCGGGCCGTGCGCCGTCGCGCGCCACGCCGGCCGATGTCGCGCGCTGCACGCGGCGCCTCAGCTTCCTAGCGCGCGGCCTTCCGCGCCGGGACGCGCTCGCCGCCCGCCTCGGTCCCGCCCTCGAGGGCCTCCACGTCGCGGAACTGGAGCTCGTAGAGCTTGCGATACTCCGCGCCGCGGGCGAGCAGCTCGTCGTGCGTGCCGCTCTCGACGATCTCGCCGCGTACCAGGACGACGATGCGGTCGGCGCGCCGCACGGTGGAGAGTCGGTGTGCGACCACCAGCGTCGTGCGGTTCGCCATCAGGCGCTCGAGCGCCTCCTGCACCAGGCCCTCGGACTCCGTGTCGAGCGCCGAGGTCGCCTCGTCGAGGATCAGGATGGGCGCGTTCTTGAGCAGCGCGCGCGCAATCGCCAGCCGCTGCCGCTGGCCGCCCGAGAGGCGCACGCCGAGGTCGCCGATCGTGGTCTCGTAGCCTAGCGGCATCTCGACGATGAAGTCGTGCGCGTTGGCGGCGCGCGCCGCGGCGACGATCTCGTCCATGGTGCGGTTCGGATCGCCGTAGGCGATGTTGATGCGGATGCTGTCGTTGAAGAGGAAGGTGAACTGGGTCACGACCGCGATGTGCGCGCGCAGGCTCTCGAGCGTCAGGTCGCGGATGTCGGTGCCGTCGATGGTGATGCGGCCCGCGGTGACGTCGTAGAAGCGCGGGATCAGGTCCGCGAGCGTGCTCTTCCCGCCCCCGCTCATCCCGACCAGCGCCACCACCTGCCCCACCGGGATGCGCAGGTTGATGTCGTGCAGCACGGGCTCGCCGGGATCGTAGGCGAAGCTCGCGTCGTGGAACTCGATCGCCTCGTGCACGCCGCGCAGCTCCGTCGCGCCGGGGCGGTCGACCACCTGCGACGCCGTGTCGAGCAGCTCGAACACGCGGTCGGCCCCGGCCAGGCCCTGCTGGATGGTGTTGTTGGTGCGCACCAGCTTCTTGAATGGCTCGTAGAGCAGGAAGAGCGCGATGATGAAGGCCATGAAGGCGCCCTGCGTGCGCGTCTTGGCGATCACGCTCGTGCCCCCGTACCAGATGATGCCGGCCACCGCGATGCCGGCCAGCATCTCGGTGACCGGCAGCGCGCGCAGCACGCTCGTCCGCATGTAGATGCGGAAGAGCTTGTCGTTGTGCTCGCGGAAGCGCCGCTGCTCGTACCCCTCCTGGCCGAAGGCCTTGACGACGCGGTTCCCCTGCACGTTCTCGTGCAGCAGCGCGTTCAGCCGCCCGATGCCGTCCTGCATGCGGCGGGTGGTCTGGCGGAGCTGCAGGGAGAGGTAGCGGATCGGGAGCGCCGCTACCGGGAAGAGGCAGATGGCGAGCAGGGCCAGCACCCAGTCGAGGTAGAAGGCGGCGGCGGTGAGCCCGACGAGGCTCGGGATGTCCTGGAAGATCGAGGTGACGGCGTCGGTGACCGCGCCGCGTACCAGCCCCACGTCGGCGGTCACGCGCGACACGATCTGCCCCGCGCGCCGGCGGTTGAAGAAGGCCAGGTCGAGGCGCTGCACGTGCGCCGTGAGCTCGTTGCGCAGGTCGGTCACCACGCGCTGCCCGACCCAGTCGGTCAGGTAGCCGCCGACGAAGTCGAGCCCGCCGCGCAGGAACGCCGCGCCGAGCACGAGGACGACCACGAGCGGCAGCGCCTCGGGGTGCTGCTGGTTGAACACCTGGTCGAAGGTGTACTTGGCGATGAACGGCACGCTGGTCTCGACGCCGCTGTGCGAGAGCATGCAGACGACGGCCACCACGCAGCGCGGCCAGACATACGGTCGCAGGTAGGAGAGCAGGCGCCAGTACTGCTTCATCCCCGCCCGCCCTCCAGCATCTCGAACGCGATCGCGGCGGCCCGGCCGGCCGCACCGCCGCGCCCGAGGCGCCGGCGCACGTCGCGCAGGTCCTCGATCATGGCCGCGTGCCGCGCCGGATCGTCGAGCAGCGCGCGCGCCGCGGCCGCGATGCGCGGACCCGTCGCCTGGCGCTGGAGCAGCTCGGGCACGACCTCCCGCCCGGCCACGATGTTCGGCATGCCGATGTAGCGCACGCCGCGCACGAGGAGCCGCCCGAGGCCGTAGCTGAGCGGCCCGAGGCGGTAGACGATCACCATCGGGCGCTCGAGGAGCGCGCACTCGAGCGTGGCCGTGCCCGAGCTGACGAGCGCCAGGTCGGCGGCCGCGATCAGGTCGTAGGTGTCGCCCTCGATCACCCTGACGTCCAGGCCGGCGTCGCGCACGCGCCGGCGGATCTCCTCGGCCGGGAGCGTGTGCGCGAGCGCGAGCGGGAACTGCAGCCGCCCGTCCTGGGCGAGCCGGCGCACGGCGTCCAAGAGCGGCGGCAGGAGATAGTCGATCTCGGAGCGCCGGCTGCCGGGCAGGAGGAGCACGGTGCGCCGCCCCGGGTCGAGGCCGTGTGCGGCGAGCGTCTCCGCGCGCCCGCGCGTCACGTGCACGCGGTCCAGGAGCGGATGGCCGACGAACTCGACCCCTGCCAGCCGCGGCGCGTAGAGCGCCGGCTCGAAGGGGAAGACGACGGCCAGGCGATCGACCCGGCGGGCGATCTTGCGCACGCGGCCGCGCCGCCAGGCCCACACCTGCGGCCCGATGTAGTAGAGGACGGGCACCCCGGCGCGCTTGGCGACGCGTGCCAGGCGGAGGTTGAACTCGGGGAAGTCGATCAGCACGCACAGGTCGGGCGGGTCCCCGCGCAGGCGGCGCGCGAGCGTGCGGTAGGCGTGCCACAGGGCGCGCAGCCGTCCCGTCGCCTTGAGACCCATGGTCGCCACCTGCCCCACGTCGGCGACCGTCTCCATGCCCGCCTCGCGCAGCCGCTCGCCGCCCACCCCGAACACCTCGAGGTCGGGGACCGAGGCGCGCAGCGCGCGCACCAGGTCCGCGCCGTGCAGATCGCCCGACGCCTCGCCGGCGACCAGGAGGAGCCGGCGCGGGCGCGCCGGGACACGCCAGGCACGGGAGACGCCGCCGTTCGACATGGCTAGGACACCGGCGCCGCCTGCACCGCGCGCACCTCGGTCTCGAGCCTCTCGCGGATCACGTGCGCCACCTCGAGGGCCCGCAGCCCGTCCCAGCCGCTCACCGCCGGCGCCTCGCGCGCCCGCACCGCGCGCAGGAAGGCGTCGATCTCGGCCTCGAGCGCGTCGCCCTCCGGCACCTCGCGCTCCTCGAGGGTGAGCGCCGCCTGCCCGTCGAGGTCGGGCTCGCGCCGGCAGATGCGCACGCGGCGCTCGCCGTAGTCGACCGCCAGGTAGGCGTCGGCCTGGAAGATGCGGAGCTTGCGCTCGCGCTTCATGGAGACGCGGCTCGCGGTCACGTTGGCGATGCAGCCGTTGGCGAAGCGGAGCCGCGCATTCGCGATGTCGACCGAGGAGGTGAGGACCGGGACGCCCACCGCCTCGACCGAGCGCAGCGCCGACGGCACGATGGAGAGGATGACGTCGAGGTCGTGGATCATCAGGTCGAGCACGACGTCGACGTCCGTGCCGCGCTCGGTGAAGGGCGCGAGACGGTGGCACTCGATGAAGCGCGGCTGGGTCACCAGCCCCTCGAGCGCGAGCATCGCCGGGTTGAAGCGCTCGAGGTGGCCGACCTGGAACACGCGCTGGCCGCGCACGGCCAACTCGACCAGCGCCTTCGCCTCCTCGACCGTGGTGGTGACCGGCTTCTCGACCAGCACGTCGATGCCCGCCGCGAGGAGGTCGCGCGCCACCTCGAAATGGTGCTGGGTGGGGACCGCGACGCTCGCGCAGTCCACGCGCGCGGCCAGCGCGCGATGGTCGGTGAAGGCCTCGACGCCGAGGGCCGCGGCGACCTCGCGCGCGCGCTCCGCGTCCACGTCGACCACCCCGACCAGCTCCGCGCCCGGGTGGGCCGCGTACTTCTCGGCGTGGAAGCGGCCCAGGTAGCCCACGCCCACCACCGCGGTGCGCAGCCTCATCGCTCGCCCTCCGTCCCGTCGACCGCGACCACGGCGATGTCGGTCCGATCGGCCAGCGCGACCAGCTCGGCGCGGTCGAGCGTGACCGTCTTGCCCGCCTCGATGGCGAGCGCCCGCCCCTGCACCTGTGCGAGGGCCGCCACCGTGCCCGGTCCCACCGCCGGGAGGTCGAAGCGGGTGTCCTGGGTCGGCTTGCACACCTTGACGAGCACGATGTCGCCGCCCGCGAGCTCGCCCGCGCGGCGGATGGTCGCGTCGGTGCCCTCGATGCCCTCGACCGCGATCACGGCGCCGCCGCGCACCACGACGCTCTGCCCGATGTCACCTTGGCCGCCCGGAAACCGAAGCGGATGTCGCTCCACTCCTCCGCGCTCGGCCGCCGGGCGCCCAGCACGCCAGCGCTCGGCACGATCTCCTGTAGATACAACGTCGACTCGACCACCGCGATCCCTTCCGACTCGAGCTCGCTCGCCACCGCCCGCAGCACCAGATCGTCGCGCAGCTTGCCGACGCGTGCAATCACCGCCATGGCGCGGGCGTCGGGCCGGAACTCGCGAAAGAGCCGCGGCTTGGCGATGCCGCCGACCATCACCGTGCGCCGCACCCCGAAGCGCTTGAGCGCGTCGATCATGGCCGCCAGCTCGCCGGGCCAGAGCCAGCTGATGCCGGCCACGGCGTGCTCGAGCTCCGGGTCGGTCTCGCCCCGGTGCGCGACCGCGAACACCTCGACGCCGCGGCGGCGCGCCGTCTCCGCGAACAGGACCGGGAAGCGGCCGCTGCCGGCGATGAGGCCGATGCGCTCGACGCTCACCGGCACACGCCTCGCTGCGAGGCGGCGACGAAGTCGACGAGGCGCGCCACCTCGGGCACCCGCGCGAACGCCGCGCGCGCGCGCGCCAGGGCGGCGCGCCGGCCGCCACCGCCCTGGAAGAGGAGCCGGTAGGCGCGCTTGAGCGCCGTGATCGCCTCGCCGCCGAAGCCGCGCCGGCGGAGCCCCACCAGGTTGAGGCCGCGCAGGCGGGCCCGGTCGCCCGCCACCATGCAGAAGGGCGGCACGTCCATCGACACCATCGCCCCCGCGGCGCACAGGGCCGACTCGCCGATGCGGACGTACTGGTGCACGCCCGCGAGGCCGCCCACGATCGCGTAGTCCTGGGCCTCGACGTGCCCGCCGAGAGCCGCCCCGTTGGCGAGGATCACCTGATCGCCGACCCGGCAGTCGTGCGCCACGTGCGCGGAGACCATCAAGAGGCAGCGGTTCCCGATCCGGGTCCGCATGCTGCCGCCCGCGGTGCCCGGGTTGATGGACGCGAACTCGCGCACGATGTTCCCGTCGCCCATCTCGAGGGTGCTCGGCTCGCCGCGGTACTTGAGGTCCTGCGGCGGCGCCCCCACGCTCGCGAACTGGAAGATGCGGCAGCCGGCGCCGATCGTGGTGCGCCCGGTCACCACCGCGTGCGGCCCGATCCACGAGTCGCGCCCCACGCAAACCTGCGGCCCGACCACGGCGTAGGCCTCTACCACCACACCCGTGTCCAGCTCGGCGCCCGCGGCCACCACGGCCGTCGGGTGGACACGCGCGCCCGCCGGCGGCGCCGCCGCAAACTCGACCTCCGCCACCAGCGCCGGCCCCGCGGTCGCGACCCCGCGCAGCCGCCAGGGCGGTCCCGGGGCGGTGCAGGTCACCTCGAGCCGCAGCGTGTCGCCCGGCAGCACCGGGCGGCGAAAACGCGCCTTGTCCACCGCGACCAGCCGCAGGTCCTCGTCCCCGGCGAGCCGTCCGCCGAGCTCGACCAGGGCCTCGCACAGCAGGACGCCGGGCAGGACGGGTGCGCCGGGGAAGTGACCCGCGAAGTACGGCTCGTTGGCGCTCACGCGCTTCACGCCGACCGCGCGTTTCCCCGGCTCGACCTCGAGCACCCGGTCGACCAGGACGTACGGGAACGCCCGCCGCCCGCTCGCGCCTCGCTCGGGCTGGTTCGTGATGGGAGCGCTACTCCTTGCTCGAGCTGCGCTTCGACCCCTCCTTGTGGGGCGAGGCGTTGTGGAGCTTCACGATCTCGTCGGTCACGTCGACCGCCTTGTCATTGTAGAGGAGCGCGCCGCTGGAGGCCTCGAACACGAGCGTGTAGCCGTGCTTCTCGCCGTAGTCGCGCACCAGCTCGTAGAGCTCCTGCACGATGCTCTTGGTGAGCTCGGCGTCGGTCTCCTTGAGATCGCGCTGGAAGTCCTCGTACTTGCGCTTGAACTCGAGGCCGCGGGTCTCGAGGTCCTTCTCGAGGTTGCGCCGCTCCTCGTCCTTGAGCACCGTCGCCTTGCGCTCGTAGTCCTCCTTCAGCCGGTCCAGGTCCTCGCGCTGCTTCTTCAGCTGGTTCTGCGAGCGCTCGAACTTGGCCTTCACCTGGTCCTTGGCCCGCTTGCCCGCGTCGCACTCGTTGAGCGCGCGCTGCATGTCGACCACGGCGATCTTCTGCTCCGCCGCCTCGAGCCGCGCCGCCCCGAGCACGACCGCCATCGCGGCCAGCCCGAGCGCCACGCGAGCGCTCCGGCCGCTCTCGCCTCCCATGTGCCGAGCTCGCATGTGCCTGCGTCGCCCTCCCGGGTTCAATACTGGAACGGCGCCCCGAACGAGAACAGCACGAGGCTCTTCTGATCGTGGGGCTTGGTGTGGAACGGCTTCCCGAGCTCGATGCGCAGCGGACCGATGGGCGAGAGCCAGCGCACCCCGGCCCCGGCCGAGAGGCGGGTCTCGTCCCACGTGAAGCCCTGGTCCGCGCTGTAGGCGTTGCCGGCGTCGACGAAGAGCACGCCCTTGAGTCCGATGCCCTGCACGATCGGGAAGATGACCTCGTTGTTGACGATCGCCTGCTCGCTGCCGCCGATCGGCGTGGTCGAGATGACGCGCCCGAAGATGTCCTTGCGCGCCTCGCGCGGCCCGAGGGTGCGCGTCTTGAAGCCGCGGATCGAGCTGATGCCGCCCGGGAAGTAGCGCTCGAAGAGCGGCAGCTCGTCGCCGTTGACGCCGCCCTCGCCGAGGAAGCCGTAGCCCAGCGTGCCGCCGAAAGAGTAGGTGAAGTCGCCGAGCGTCTTCGAGCGCCAGAAGGTGCGGTACCAGCGCTCGCGCGCCTCGGCCTTCAGGAAGCGCTCGCCGCCGAGGCCGGCGACCTCCATGGAGAGGTCCTGGAGCGAGCCCGCGGTCGGGTCGAAGGCATGGTTCAGGGTGTTGCGCGACACGCGCGGCGTCACGCTGCTGATCAGGCTCGTGCCCTCCTCGACGCGGATCGAGCGGGTGGCGTTGAGGCCGAGGCCGCTGATGTCGGCCTGCTCGATGCGGTAGTCGCTGCCGACGCGCACCTCCTCGAGCGGCAGGCCCCAGAGCGAGGTGTAGCCCCAGGCCGTCACCGGGTAGGTGAGCTGGGTGCCGAAGCCGGTGCCGCTGCGGTCGAAGTCGTCGAAGCGGAGCTTCCAGCTGAAGGCGCTCGCCCCCACCGTGAGCGGCGTGTCGCGGAAGTACGGCTCGGTGAAGGAGAGGATGATGTTGCGCCGGATCGAGCCGATGTCGCCGGAGAGCTCGAGCCGCTGGCCGCGGCCGAAGAGGTTGTTCTCGACGATGCGCGCGTTGAAGAGGAGCTGGTCGGCCGAGCTGAAGCCGGCGCCCGCGCTGAAGGCGCCGGTCTGCGCCTCCTTCACGTCCACCACCACCTGCATGCGGTCGTCCTCGCCGGCCCGCCGGGTGGTGATGTTGACGCTCTGGAAGAAGCCGAGGCGCTGCAGCGCCTCGCGGCTCTTGCGCAGCTTGCTGGCCGAGAAGAGCTCCTGCTCCTGGAGGCGCATCTCGCGGCGGATCACCTTGTCGCGCGTCTTGGTGTTGCCGGTCACCTCGATGCGGTCCACCACCACCGGCTTGCCGCGCTCGACCTTGTAGGTGATGTCGACCCGCTTCTCCTCCGGGCGCATCTCGGTCTCGGGCTCGACGCTGGCGAAGGCGTAGCCGTCCTCGGAGAGCCGCTCGGTCAGCTTCTGCGTATCCTCGCGCAGCGCGCTCGCCTTGAAGACCTCGCCGGGCGTGATCGCGAGCCCCTGGAGGAGGGGCTTCGTGTCCGCGGGCGTGTTCTCGCCCGCCACCCCCACCGCGCCGACCCGGTACTGGTCGCCCTCGTCGATCTTGACCGTGACGTGGAGGCCATCGTCGCGCCGCTCGACGCGCGGCTCGTCGACACGCACCGTGACGTAGCCGTGGTCGTAGTACCAGGCCGTCAGCCGCTCCACGTCGGTGCGCAGCACTTCCTTGTTGAGCACGCCCGCGCCGGTGATGAAGCCGAAGAGCCACTTCTCCCGCGTCTGCATGACGCCGCGGAGCTTGCGGGGCGAGAACGCCTTGTTGCCTTCGAAGCCGACCTCGACGACCTTGACCGGCTCGTGCTCCTCGACCTTGTAGAGGACGTCGACCTCGTTCTCGCCCACCGGCTCGGTCGAGTAGGTGAGCGCGGCGTCGAGGTAGCCCTTCTCGACGTAGAGCTTCTTCCCGGCCTCGAGGCCCTGGCGCGCCTTCTCGGGGTCGAGGATGGTGTGGGCGCGGATCTTGAGCGCGCCCTCGAGCTCCTCGCGCTTCACCTTCTTGTTGCCCTCGATCTTGACCGCGCGCACGAGGGGACGCTCCTTCACCCGGAAGACGACCTCGACCCGGTTCTCGGGCAGGCGCGTCACGTCCGCGTCCACCTGGTCGAAGAAGCCCATGGCGTAGACGGCGCGGATGTCCCGGTCGATGGTGTCCTGGTCGAAGGGCTGGCCCGGCTGCGAGCGCAGGTGGACCCGGATGGCGTCCTCCTCGACGCGCAGGTTGCCGGCGATGCCGACGCGCGCGATCGAGGGCTCGCCCTGCGCGCCGAGCGGCACCTCCCCGGCGACGAACGCTACGGCCGCCAGCAGGGCGACCCACCGCCTCCGTGCGTGCCTCGCCATGATCGGCCTCCTCACGACGTCATGCCGTGGGCGCGTCCCCGCGACCCCGAGCCCAACTCGTGGAGAGCGCCGCCCGCCAGGCGGAGCGTCCGCCCCATCGCCGCCGCCAGGCGGTCGTTGTGGGTCGCGACCACGAGCGCCGCGCCGTGCTCCTGGTTGAGCTCGAACATGAGCTGCTGGACGTCCTCGCCGGTGGCCGGGTCGAGGTTGCCGGTCGGCTCGTCGGCGAGCAGGAGCCGGGGGCGCTGGGCGAGGGCGCGCACCACTGCCACGCGCTGCTGCTCGCCCCCGGAGAGCTGCCCCGGCCGGTGCGCGAGCCGCTCCCGGAGCCCCACCCGCTCGAGCAGCTCGGTCGCGCGCGCCCGGGTGGCCGCGAACGGCTGGCGGGCGATCAGGCTCGGCAGCATGACGTTCTCGAGCGCGGTGAAGTCGCCGAGCAGGTGGTGGAACTGGAAGACGAAGCCGATCTCGCGGTTGCGGAAGACGGCCAGCTCGCCCTCCGAGCGCGCGAACACGTCCACGCCGTCGAAGAGGACCCGGCCCCCGGTCGGCTGGTCGAGCGCCCCCAGGAGGTGGAGGAGCGTCGACTTGCCGACCCCGGACTCGCCGACGATGGCGATCCGCTCGCCCGCCTCGACCTCGAGATCGAGCCCGGCGAGCACCTGCACGACGGCCGGGCCGTCCACGTAGCGCTTCCCGAGCTGGACCGCTTGCACGAGCGGGGGACGCGGGCCGGGCATCGGGCGCTACTCATAGCGGATCACTTCGACCGGGACCAGGCTCGCCGCCCGCCGGGCCGGGGAGAGCGCGGCGAGGACGCAGATCGCGATCGAAACCGTCGCCACGACCGCGAAGTTGACCGGGTCGAACCGCACCGGCAGCGTGGTCACCAGGAAGACGTCCTTCGGCAGCTCGATGAACTGGTAGCGCGCGAGGAGCCAGCAGCCGGCCAGGCCGAGCAGGTTGCCGAGCACGGTGCCGGCGACCCCGATGACCGCCCCGTTCAGGATGAAGATGCGGCCGATCGACGCGCTCGAGCCGCCCATCGACTTGAGCACGGCGATGTCGCGCCGCTTCTCCTTCACCACCATGGTGAGCGTCGCCAGGATGTTGAAGGCCGCGACCACCACGATCAGGCAGAGGACGATTCCGTAGACGACCTTCTCGAGCTTGAGCGCGGAGAAGAGGTTGCGGTTCACCTCCATCCAGTCGCGCGCGCGGTACGGGAAGCCGCCGAGCGCCGCCTCGATCGCGCGCGCGACGGCGCGCGCGTCATAGACCGACCGCACCCGCACCTCGATGCCCGTGACCGCGCCCTTCAAGTCGAAGAAGCGCTGCGCGTCGGGGAGCGCCATGTAGGCGAGCGTGGTGTCGTAGTCGAACATGCCGGAGTCGAAGAGGCCGGCCACCACGAAGCGCTTCATGCGCGGCACCACGCCGGCCGGCCCCGGCGTGCCGAGGGGCGAGATCAGGTTGACGACGTCGCCCGTGCCGACGCCGAGCTGGCGGGCGAGCTCCGCCCCGATGAGCAACCCCGGCAGCTCGACCTTCGTCCCGCCCTCCTCCGGCGGCAGCGTGATGGGGTACGGGTGCGCGAGCGCGGCGAGCGTCCCGCTCTCGAGATGCCGCTCCAGGTCCACCACCGCCCCCGCCATCTGCGGGTCGATGCCGCGCACCACCACTCCCGCCGCGCTCCGCCCGACCGCGAGCATCGCCTGCCCGTAGACGAAGGGCTCGGCCGCGACCACCCCCGCGACCGCGCGCGTGCGCTCGACCAGCGACGGGTCGCCCGCCAGCGGGCCGCCGTAGCTCACCACCACGATGTGCGGGTTCATGCCGAGGATCTTGTCGCGCAGGTCCTGCTCGAAACCGGTCATCACCGCGAGCACGATGTCGAGCGTGGCGACGCCGATGGTGACGCCGAGGAGCGAGATGAGCGAAATGAGGGAGAGGAAGGTGCGCCGGCGGGCGCGGAGGTAGCGGAGCCCGACGAACAGCTCCCAGCTCACGTCGCGCTCTCCGGCCGGAGATGCGGGAAGAGGATCACCTCGCGGATCGAGGTTGCACCGGTGAGCAGCATGACCAGGCGGTCGATGCCGACGCCCTCCCCGGCCGTGGGCGGCAGCCCGTGCTCGAGCGCGCGCAGGTAGTCCGCGTCCATGGCGTGCGCCTCGGCGTCGCCCGCCGCGCGGGCGCGGAGCTGCTCCTCGAAGCGCCCGCGCTGATCCTCGGGGTCGTTCAGCTCGGAGAAGGCGTTGGCGATCTCGTGACGCGCCGCGAAGAGCTCGAAGCGGTCGACGAAGCGCGGGTCGCGGTCGTTGCGGCGCGCGAGCGGCGAGAGCTCGAGCGGGAACTGGGTGACGAAGATCGGCTGGACGAGGAGCGGCTCCACGACCGTTTCGAAGACCGCCGCGAGGAGATGGCCGGCGGACGCGTCCGGGTGCGTCGTGATCCCGCGGCTCGCCGCCAGACGCCTCAGGAGCTCGCGATCGAGCACGCGCTCCGCCGGCACCGAGGTGTGCTCGCTCACCAGCTCCGCCATGGTCCGGCGCGGCCACGGGCGCGCGAGGTCGATCGTCTCGCCGCCGTACGCGAGCGTCGTCCCGCCCGCCACCTCGTGGGCGAGCCCCACCAGCATCTCCTCGGTGAGCGCCATCAGGTCCTCGTAGGTGGCGTGCGCCTGATAGAACTCGAGCATGGTGAACTCGGGGTTGTGGCGCGTGGACACCCCCTCGTTGCGAAAGACGCGCGAGAGCTCGAAGACGCGCTCGTAGCCGCCCACCACCAGGCGCTTCAAGTACAGCTCCGGGGCGATGCGGAGGTAGAGGTCCACGTCGAGCGCATTGTGGTGGGTGACGAAGGGGCGCGCGGCGGCGCCGCCGGCGATCGGCTGCATCATCGGCGTCTCGACCTCGAGGTAGCCGCGCGCGACGAGGAAGTCGCGCAGGTAGCGGACCGCGCGCGCGCGCACCTCGAAGATGCGCCGCGCCTCCGGGTTGACGATGAGGTCGAGGTAGCGCTGGCGGTAGCGCGTCTCCACGTCCTGGAGGCCGTGCCACTTCTCGGGCAGCGGGCGGAGCGCCTTGGCGAGCAGGCGGAGCGCCGTCGCCTCGAGCGTGAGCTCGCCGGTGCGGGTGCGGAACGGGCGCCCGGCCACGCCGATCACGTCGCCCAGGTCGAGCAGGCGGTAGACTTGGAAGCCCTCGTCGCCCAGGCGGTCACGGCGCGCGTGGACCTGGAGCCGCCCCGCCCGGTCCTGCACCTGCAGGAAGCCCGCCTTGCCGAAGTCGCGCACCGCCATCACGCGTCCCGCGATCGACAGCGTCCCCGCTCGGGCCAGCTCGGCCTCGCCCAGGGCGGAGAGACGCGCATGCACCTCGGCCGTCGTATGGTCAGGACGGAAGTCGTTCGGGTACGGGTCGATCCCCCGCTCCCGAAGCGCCTGGAGCTTTTTCCGCCTGACCACGATCTGCTCGTGGTCT
>Ga0209690_1001548_pt1 | contig 12994 bp, 14 predicted proteins | sample GraSoiAngelo_150_FD_186164 | JGI IMG/M metagenome (GOLD analysis project Ga0209690, IMG submission 186164) | Grasslands soil microbial communities from the Angelo Coastal Reserve, California, USA - 14_1009_09_40cm (SPAdes) (version 2) | ecosystem: Environmental > Terrestrial > Soil > Grasslands ...
TCGTGCCGGGATTGCCGAAGACGTAGCGGGTGCCCTCGGCGAGCAGTTGCTCGAGCATGGCGTAGCGAGCGGCGAATCTAGGCATGGCGAAAGAATAGCATGCAATCGGCGGCGAGCAATCGTAAAGGGCAAACGGCGATTGGTGGTGTACTGGCGCGCTCGTGTGTGATCCTTCGCAGCGGCGGAAACGAAGAACATAGGGCTCTTGCATCGCGACGGTGAGCGGCGCGGTGGAGGGCCTCCCTTTCCAGACTGTGGCTACTGACCGTCGGCTTATCGTAGACTGGATGTCCGCCGCCCCACGATGGACACCTTCACCGAGCTGCGAAATCTCGCCGACGATCTGACTGGACTGGGCGATACCGCCACGCCCACGCGTGTCCGCCAGGAGATAGACCGCTTTATGGCGTGGAAGTTCGAAGCCGGCGAGCGGCTGCCAGACCGGCTGAAGCTTGACCGAGAGCCGCCCCGGTCGCCTTACTTCAATACCTGCTTGCTGGCGATCACCTAGTCAGCGTCGCGCTGAATGACATGTTGGACCGCTTAACGAACATATTCTTCGGCAAGTGGTTTATTCTGTTGTTCTTTGGCGGGCAAGGCTATTGGCAGATCACCGGACTTTTGAGGGACGGATCGGCCGGCCGCGTAATCGAAACGCTTTGCTGGATAGCGTTGAGCGTTCTGCTGTTCTTCATCTCGTGGAAGATTGGTTGGGGTAAGCTCAGGGCTGTGGGCACGAAGGCGCAAAGGCGGAGGAGGCGCCTGGCTGTGCTAGCATCGATACCACTTTCCTTTGCGGGTATCCAACTGTTGATCACGCAGGATCCCTATCTTTGGGCCATCGGTGCCCTGTTCATGCTCCTCCCCATCGTAGGGCTTCTCTACTTGATGTTTAGGTGGTATACGAGGGATACTGCCGTTCCTCAGCGTTTCGTGGCACCAGCGACTTCGGACTAGGCTCCAACGACGGATACATTGATGGCGAGCTTTGCGCCTTTTCCTCGCTTTGTCGTCCACGGCGGCTCAGGGCGCTCACTGCCCAAGCCCTGGACGGCTCCTGGCGTCGCGAGATTTCTGCAGCGCTGTCCTCGCTGTGACGCGCTCCATAAGCTAGGACGCATGCGCCGCGGTACAAAGGCTGTACCGGCGATGGTGAAATGTTCGTGAACGCAGCTTAACGCAGCTTATCAAGGGGTAACCGCCCCAAGTCCGCGTCCATCCATATTTGCGGAGACTGGCACTCAATATTTCAGGAAAGGACGTGGACAATGCTCTCTAGGATCAACGAGGCGCTCAATTGGTGCGTGTCGCGCTACCAGCGTGAAGATGGTCAGGCGCTGGCCGAATACGGTCTACTTCTGGCCCTCATCGCGGTCGTTTGCATCGTGGCGCTGACCGCGCTGGGTCTGGCGATTGCGGGCACCCTCAGCACTCTTACCGGCAAGCTCTAGGCTTGTAGTTAGCAAGGTTCGCGGGGTACCCCGCCGGCGGCCCTGCTTTTTCCTCTTCACTTAAACTCCACTCAAGAGCAGAGCTTGCGCCACTTTATAATTCCCGCCGGAGCCTAAATTGTGAGCCGCCGCAGACGGAGATTAGAACGGCGAAGAATACACACTGGCCGGCGGGGTCGCCGTCTGTCCTTCTGGTCCGTGCTGCTTATAGCACTCGTAGCAGCGGTTGTGGTGGTCGCCCGTTCACTCCGCCTTCGCTAGCTCGGCAGCGCCATCAGCGCAGCGGGTTGGTGAGTGGACCGAGCCCTAGCATACCGGGTTTCCGAGCCAAACCCTACCTGGTTTACGACCAGAGCCGAATGGATTCAGCGATAGACGTTGTGGGGCAGACGCTCCGTAAGTTCTCGCCTCCAGGAGGTATCGGCTCGTGTCTGACCAGGTTATGGTTATCGTTTCTGATCTCGATAACGACAAACACGCGGAGATCAACGTTATCGAGGGTGTCCAAAAGGCAGCGAGGCTCGTCGAGGCCCTGCTTGAGGCAGGCTTCGATCAGGCCCGCATCCGCGTCTTCGTCGGGGGTGAGATGGGAATGCAAGTCCGCCATCGGCCTGTCGTGGCGCTCGTCGCTGATGAGGAGGGTTCTAAATCCGCGCCCGACGACGGAGTCGGCAAGAGCGCCGCAACTTCCGAGACCGAGGCCGAGTCTCCAAAGCAGGAAGTCGCTGCGGAGCTGTACCAACAAAACGGCAGGCGCTTTTCGGCCGCATTCCGCCTCGCATAAAGGCGTTTCCCCCACGCCCCGGCTAAACCGGATAACCTGATTTAGTCATCGCCACTCTGTCACGCAGACTCTCGCCGGGCGTCTGTAATTAGTTCAGTCGGGACCGGAAGGGGCGTCGGTGGGGTCCGCCCCCGGTCCTAAGTAGTCACACTCCGTCTCACCGGCGCCCCTCCCTCTTCCGCCCTTCTTCGGGCCCTTACTCCCTATTGCCTGGAGGGATCGCCTCGGCGGTCAAGCCTTTCATACATTTCCGCGTAGCCACGCTACTGAGCGCTGCGGCGCGGACTCCGGAACCCTTTTTGCAACGCCGCGCTGTGGAGGAAACTTACGTAGCGCTGGACAGCGAGCGGCAATCTGGACCCGTGAAAGCGCCGGGCTTCCAGAGCTGAGACGATCGGCACCACAACCGAGCGCGATTGTTTACCTCGCGGTCACCCAAGCCTCGAACAATCGAGCGTTAATCCGTTCGAGGGGAATGGGTTTCTGCCCCATCTCTTCCTCGGTCCGGAAGGCCCTGCCAGCTCCATGCCAGGTGGGGCCTTCTGTCTTCTTACGCTCGACGAGAAACGTCCCTCTACAACGAATAGCGTGGGGGTTGAGCGTTAGGCAGATTGAGGGAAGTAAGTTACCACGACTAAACCTCTCTTCATTAGGTTCACAGAAGGCCCGTCCTCGTCGACACCCGGACGGGCTTTCTGTTTATATGCCTGATGCACTTTCTCCCACACATGAGCCACCCACGAAATTAGGAATGTTCCCGAAATGTCGGAACCCCCGGAATAGTCACATCTCTGATTCTCTCTTCATCTCAACATTTCAGGACGCCCTAGACCACACTTTGCAGTAAGAACTTCCATATCATCAGCGGACTGCGTATCCGCTAGTCACGTACAGCTAACACGCCGGGCCGAGACGGCCTGAAACTAAAGGCAACTGGAAGGCGCTGGTATGGCGGAGACACCATGCGCTCGACTTGACGAGGCCTGAGCATGAACGGAAACCATCCGCGGTTCCTCGCCCCTACATCCCGGGTGAACTTCAGGTTGGTCGCCATTTGGTCGCCAAAAAACGGCCCCGAAGGGCCGTTTCTCGTATGAAACGTGGTGGCGCATACGGGATTCGAACCCGTGATCTCCGCCTTGAGAGGGCGGCGTCCTGGGCCGCTAGACGAATGCGCCTGATCTGGCTGCGGGGCCAGGATTCGAACCTGGACTAACTGATTCAGAGTCAGTCGTGCTACCGTTACACCATCCCGCAACACCACGCCCGCGGTGGACGCGGGCCAGTTCGATTCTAGCAGGGGGGTCACGAGGCGGCAACGCGATTCGCGCCGGTCCTCCATCGCCCTATACACCGCAGACCGCTTGACACACCTCGGGCCCGGCGTATAATCAAGCGCGATAGCGAGCGCTCGCTATACAAGACAGACGGGGATGGGGCGTGCCAAAACTTAAGCCCGAAGAGCTCGAGTCCAGACGCAACGAGATCATCGACGCCGCCCGCGCCTGCTTCCTGCGTAACGGCTTCCACCGCACCACGACCGACGAGATCTGTCGCGAAGCATCGATCACACCCGGCGGTCTTTACCACTACTTCGGAGGCAAGGACGAAATCATCGCGGCCGTGATCGAGGACACCGCCAACGAGATGGTCGGGCGGTTTCGCGCGCTGATCGATTCGACCGGCGACATCCGCCAGGCTTTCGCCGATATCTCGTCCCTGTTCATCGACACCATGCACGATCCCAACCTTGACAACTTGGTCCGGCTCGACCTCGAGATCTGGGCGGAAGGCCTGAAGAACCAGAAGCTGTACGAGATTAGCAAGCAGAGCTGGGGGATGCGCCGTCAGCTGATGGAACACTTCGTCAAGCGGGGTGCCGAGGGCGGTATTTACAGCATGCCGGACGTCGACGCCCGTGGGCTCTCCAGCCTGCTGGTTGCCACGCTCCTTGGAATGCGCATCGGCAAAGTGCTGCTAAAGGACGATTTCGACCTCAACGGCGCCATTGCCGCCATGTTTTTGGTTCACAGCGGTCGGCTGATCACCGAGTTGCCCGACCTCAACGGGATCATGGCGCCAGTGACCGCGGAGAAGTCCGCTCCCGCCGCCGCCAGACGCGCGAGCTAACAAACAAGGCCGCCCCGATTACTCGGGGCGGCCCCTCATAGTCCAGGAACCGCCGTGGAGCCCATGACACGGCGGTTCTGTGCGTCTACAGGGGTGGCGAGCCCCCTGGGGGTGCGGCGTTCCCCGTAGAGGTGAGACGCCTAGGTCCGGCACTGCCCCGACGGATCAGGACAGTTAAGGCTGAGAGACACCGGGCGGCTGACAGCTCGGTCGTGCTTAGCATTCTGTTCCCGCTTCGCGCTGCTCGCCGCTCCATCTCGTCCAGCCTTCCCTGAAACTTCCGCATTTCAGTTACACGAATTAGACGCCCAGCCCGTACGTCAGTCAATAGGTTTTCTAATAAAAGCAAGTATTATCAAGCGAGCGCTCATTATACCGAGAAAGCGCTCGGTTTACGGAGCAAGCGCTCGCTATTTCGCCGGGGGCGCTTGCCCGCGCAACCGTTCCCTGGCCCTCCGAAGCCTTTCCAACGTGCGTTGTTGTCCGAGCAGTTCCATCGTCTCGAAGAGCGGTGGTGTGGCTGTCTTGCCTGTCACCGCCACGCGAAGCACCCCGAAGAGGTCACCGGTCTTCACCCCCAGCTCTTCGGCGAGGGGCCGCACCGCAGCTTCCAGCTTCTCGTGTCCCCACGCGTCCACCGCCTCCAGGCGCTCCGCCGCCGTGTCCAGCGCCTCCAGCGCCCGCACCGCATCACCCGCGTATCGTTTGCCCAGCAGCGTCTCGACGTCGTAGTCAAGCTCGCCATCCATGAAGAAAAAGTCGGCCATGTCGACGATCTCGCTGAGCAGCTTGATCCGCTCTTTCACGAGCGGAATTATCCGCATCAAGAGCCCGCGATCAACGGGCCGGCCCAGATGGCGTTCGAGGAAGGGCGCCACCTCATCGGCGAGTTTGTCGTCGGGCATTTCCCGAATATAGACCCCATTCATCCAGAGCAACTTCTCGGCGTTGAAGACTGCCGGGTTGGTAAGCACCCGGTCGAGATCGAAGTGGCGGATGAGCGTCGCGCGGTCGATAATCTCCGTGTGGTCATCCAGCGACCACCCCAGCAGCGCGAGGAAGTTCACGACCGCGTCCGGCAGGTAGCCCTGCTCCCGGTATTCGAGAGCGGCGTGCGCGCCGTGGCGCTTCGAAAGCTTCGCCCGGTCCGGGCCAAGGATGCGCGACAGATGCGCAAAGGCCGGCGGCTCCCAGCCGAACGCACGATAGATGAGAAAATGCCGCGGCGCACTCGGTAGCCACTCCTCCCCTCGCAGCACGTGAGTCGTTTGCATCAAGTGATCATCCACTTGTGCGGCTAGATGATACGTCGGATAGCCGTCGGACTTGAGCAGAACGAAGTCATCTAGCGTATCGTTCTGAAACGTCACGCTTCCCCGCAAAACGTCATGCGTGACCGTCTCGCCGTCTAGCGGCGTCTTGAAACGCACAACCGGCCTGGCCCCCTGCGCCTCGGCCGCCTGCCTCTCCTCCGGCGAAAAGTTGCGACAATGGCGGTCGTAGCGTGGCGGCTCCTTGCGAGCTTGTTGCGCCTTCCGCACCTCCTCCAGCCGTTGAGGCGAGCAGTAGCAGAGATAGGCATGGTCTCGCGCGACTAACCGCTCGGCGTGCTCTCTGTAGGTCTCGAGGCGCTCCGACTGCGTGTACGGCGCATAGGGCCCACCTACGTCGGGACCTTCGTCCCACGTGAGGCCGAGCCAGCGTAGAGCTTCCATCTGCGCTTCGATGCCGCTCTCGACGTAGCGCGCCTGGTCCGTGTCCTCGATGCGTAGAAAGAACTGGCCCCCATAGTGCCGCGCGAGCAGCCAGCTGAACAGCGCCGTCCGCATATTGCCGAGATGCGGCTCCCCCGTCGGGCTCGGAGCATATCGTGTCCGAACAGCCATGCTTAGAGATTAGAGCATACGGCGATGAATCAGGAACCACCCGCTGTTCACTGCTCACTACTCACTATTCCTCCTTGTTCCATCTTCCCTCTTCCTTGTATCTTTCGATTCATGGAGGGCGTGCACGAAGTACATCCCGATAGCATCGGCACGCTCTACACCGACGGCATGGAGCTTCCGTACGTCGAGTACGGCCAGATGGAACCGGCCCTGAAGTTAGTACTGGACGGCGAAGACTATTGGTACTACCGCACTCTGCCCCTCAAGGGATACGGCGCCGTCCTTCCCCGCTACATCTCGCAGCTCGAGGCCGAGGGCCATAAACCAATCCTCGCGCGCTACGGCACGCGTATCTACATCTACGCAACGGGTGTCACCCCCATCGGCGCCGGCAAACCTCCAGCGGCGTAAGACAAGCACTTAACAACTCCCGCCTCCTCTCGCTATAATTCGCTCACCGGAGCCCAAATATGTTCAAGGGAGAGGAGCTTCCATGCCGCTATACATGGACGTCCACAAGAAGATCGATGGCCTCACCGCCGAGGCTGTCGCTGGCGCCCACCAGCGCGATCTGCGTGTCCAGGACAAGCACGGAGTCAAGTACCTCAAGTACTGGTTCAACGAGAACACAGGCCAGGTTTGGTGCCTAATCGACGCGCCCAGCAAAGAGGCGGCCGAGGCCGTACACCGCGAAGCGCATGGCCTCCTCGCGGATGATCTAACCGAAGTCAAAGAAGGCTCATAGCCCAAAGCGATGTAGATGCGTCCCGGCGGGGCGCAACTCAGCCCGCCCGCAGCTGGCTGAGCGCCTCGCGAAGGTCCGCCGGTAACGGCGACTCAAATTCGACCGTCCGCCCGCCCAGCGGCATCGCGAACGCCAGCTTGTCTGCGTGCAAGAACTGCCGGCCGACCACCGCTGACGGCCGCCCGTATGTCGCGTCGCCGACCACAGGATGACCGACCGCAGCGAGGTGCACCCGGATCTGGTGGGTCCGCCCGGTGACCGGCTCAACCTCGAGCAGCGAATACTGCCCGCCGGCGATCTCCTCCCGCACGCGATATCGCGTGGTCGCCTCGCGGCCGTCCGCGACCACTGCCATCTTCTTGCGGTTCTTCGGGTGACGTCCGATCGGCGCCGCGATCGTCCCTTCGCGCGGCGCGGGCACTCCGCGCACGAGTGCTAGGTAGGTCTTGCGGACATCGCGGTCCTTCAACTGGCGCTGAAGCGCCCGCTGCGCCCGGTCGTTCTTGGCGACTACCATTAGCCCAGACGTGTCCTTGTCGAGCCGGTGGACGATTCCGGGCCTCAGCGTACCGGCGATTCCTCGCAGGTCAGGGCAGGCGGCGAGCAGCGCGTTCACGAGCGTGCCGCTCGGATGCCCCGGAGCGGGATGTACCGTCAAGCCTGCCGGCTTGTCCAGCACGATGATATCGCCGTCCTGGTAGATGATCGTCAGCGGGATGGCTTCCGGCACGAGGGTAATTGTCTCAGGCGGCGGGATGGTCACGCTCACGCTCAGTCCCGCCGTCACGCGCTCGGACGGCTTCACTTTGCGCCCGTTAACCGAAACGAGGCCTTCGTCGATCAGACGGCGGGCATGGCTACGCGACAGCTCTGGACAGCGTCGCGCGATGAACGTATCGAGCCGTTCGCCGCCCCGGTCAGCCGTCAGCTCCAGCGTTCTCATCAGGGACGGGCTTAGTTTTCGGCGCGAACACCAGGTAGCCGAGGATAACCGTCGCGATCGCGATTGTAAGCGAGGAATCGGCGACGTTGAACGCCGGATACGAAGGGAAATCGATGAAGTCCGTCACCTCGCCCAAGCGCACGCGGTCGAAGAGGTTGCCGGCGGCCCCGCCCAGCATCATGCCTATGGCGACGGCCGCCATCGGGTGGTCAAACGGTGGATAGCGATAGTACAGGTAGATCGCAGCCAGCCCGATGCACGCCATCACCACCAGGAAGACCGTCTGATCCTCGAGGATGCCGAAAGCGGCGCCTGTGTTCGTGACGTAGCGTATGCGCACCGGCCAGTCCGCGCCCGGCCAGGACTCACCCTTTTCTAGCGTCGCCCGGACGATCGCCTTCGTCACCTGATCGAGGGCGAACACAGTCAGCGCCGCGCCCCAGAACAAGAGCGGCTTGGGGAGAGACGAACGCGTCTTCGGCGGGACCTGCTCAGTCACGTCAACCGGCTGCATCACGTCGATGTTAGCACGCGTCTGCCGCATCTCACCTCGTGTAGAGACGCCTCATCAACGTCTTCGCCTAACGCACGCTAGGGCCGAGAGTGTGGTGTCGAAACCCGCCGTTTCCTTCTGCAGAACGGGGCGTCTCCTCCCGCGCACAACGCCCCCCTTTGGTATTCTCGATTCGAGGAGGCATTTATGGTATCCAACATCCTCTCCCGCCGCCGAGAAGACCGCGAAAAGTGGGGCGACCGCCTGCCGCCCGGACAGAAGGTGGTCGAAGACTGGCCGGTGCTCACCTACGGCGGCACGCCTCGTGTCGACCTCAAAGCCTGGCGTCTCCGGCTGTTCGGCCTCGTCGAGAAAGACGTCGAGTTCTCTTGGGAGCAGTTCACCTCGCTGCCGACGATCACCGTCCAGTGCGACGTCCACTGCGTAACGTCGTGGAGCCGCATGGATAACGTGTTCGAAGGTGTTGCGTTTCTAGAGCTGATGAAGCATGTGAAGCCACGCCCGGAAGCGAAGTCGGTCATCGCGCACTGCTACGGCGGCTACACGACGAACGTCCTCCTCAACGACCTGATGCGGGACAACGTCCTCGTGGCCTACAAGCACGACGGGAAGGAATTGGCGTCGGAGCACGGTGGCCCCTGTCGCTTGGTCGTGCCGCACCTCTACTTCTGGAAGAGCGCGAAATGGCTGCGAGGCCTCGAGTTCATTCCGAAGGACCGCCCCGGCTTCTGGGAGCAGTACGGCTACCACATCCGCGGCGACCCCTGGAAAGAGGAGCGCTACTCGTGATCACGCGCGCGTGTCATTCTGAGCGCCGACCACGCTCGCTCGCCGAATCCCGTATCGTCGCGACGGAATCTGGCGTGGGCGTGGGGTGTGAACGGCGTTCTTGGCCTCGGAACAGGTGCCCGCACCATCGGAACGAGTTCTTGCGCGAGCGTCTGGCCAATGACTGAAGGCGCCTTCGGCGACGTAATCGTCAAACCTTCACTCATCCACGGCTTCGGCGTCTTTGCCGCCCGCGACTTCAGGGCCGGCGAGGTCATCTTCGACACCAGCGAGCTCCGCCTCGTCACCGCTGAGGACCCGTTGCGCGAGGGCGAGGAAGAGCGCCACTGCGACTGGCTGGCGGACGGCCGCCAAGTCCTGCTGCCCGAGCCCGCCCGCTACATCAACCACTGCTGCAACCCAAGCGCCTGGAAGGAGTACCGCAACGTCGTCAGGCGCTGCGCGACCGCGTTCCGGGACATCGGGGCCGGCGAGGAAATCACCCACGACTACCGCATCGACGGCTTCGGCGATGTCGTCTGGGAGTGCAACTGCCGGAGCGCTCGCTGCCGAAAGGTCGTCCATTCGGACTTCTTCCAGCTGCCGCTTGCATTGCAGATCGAGTACTTGCCTTACCTGAGCGACCTGTACAAGCGGGTCTTCCGGGAGAAGCTCGGCCGGCTCGGTCAGCAGATGGTCACTCAGGTACCGCGCCGCCCTACGATCGCAATCTTCCGCTCGTCTATCGCCCCCTTCCACTCTTCCTGACGCCCCTAGCCTACGTCATCCTGAGCGACGACCAGGTTCGTACGCTGCACGAGTTTCTCCGCGAATGCCTGCCCGCCGTGGAGGGGATCTTGGGTGGGGTAAAGATTCGCGCGTAACCGACTGTTTCTGGATACTAAACGCGTACGATCATGACCACAGTTGCCGTACCCCTCGCCCTCGACGACCCAATCAACGCCGCCATCCTCACTGTCTCCGAGGACAAGCTCGAAGGCTTCCAACGCGACCCCTTCGGCGAAATCGCCGCCCGCTCCGGCGTGCCCGTCGAGACCGTCATGGAGCGCATCCGCGCGCTCCTCGCCGCCGGTACGATTCGCCGCGTCCGCCAGACCCTCCTCTCGACAAACCTAGCCGACGGCGCGCTCGTCGCCTGGCAAGTCCCGAACGAACGTCTTCACGACGCATTCGACTTCATGTTCCAGCGCGACCCGTTCTCGGGCCACGTCGTAATTCGGACCACGGACTCAGAAACGGCCGGCTCGAAGTACCGCCTCTGGACGACCCTCAAAGTCCCCCAAGGCTTCGCCCTCGAGAAGCATTGCGACTTCCTCGCATCCAAGGTCGGCGCAAACGCGTATCGCATCATGCCCGCGAAGGCGCTCTTCGTGCTCGGCGTCGGCCATACACGCCGGCGCGGCATCGAGCCCGGCAGCAAGTCGGACGAGCCGGCGGAAGTGATGTACCCGCAGGTCGTCGAGCTGAGCGAGCTCGAATGGCGCGTCCTAACCGCGCTCAAACGCGAGTTCACCCCGGACGAGATCGAACGTGAGCTCTGGGACTCGCGCGCCCAGGAGGCTGGAGTCTCGCTCGATGAGTTCTGCCGAGTCGCAGAGTCGCTGCACGAGCGTAAGCTCCTCGGGCGCTTCTCGACGTTCCTCGAGCACGTCAAGGAAACGGCGAGCGGCGAGCGCGTCACCCGCTATAACGCGCTCTTCCACTGGGCCGTCCCGCCGGGTCGCGAGGTCGAGACCGGTCGCGAAGTAGGCCGCCACCACATCCTTACCCACTGCTACTGGCGCGAGGCCGGCACCGAGTTCAACAACGTGAACGTTATGGGTGTCGCGCACGGCACCGACAAATCGCTCGTGCTCGCGCACAAGGCCGCGATCGACGCGCACCTAGCGTCGCTGGGCATCGCTGTCGCCTACACGAACGTCTTCTGGGGCGGCCGCAGCGAGATCAAGCCCAGCGAGATCTCCCCGCTGGCGTACGCGGCCTGGTGCGAGGAAATGGGTGTCGCAGAAGGCAAGATGCGCCAAGAGGGGCAGAGTTCCCTAACGGTCAGAGAACGTGGACGATAATCCAGCCAACCCCATACAGAAATAGAGCCAAGAACGGCAGCATCGCTAAGACGCCGAGTCCTTGCATTAGCCGAAGAGGCGGGCGATACATTAGCTCCCACAGCAAAAGGCCAAAGAAGAAGACCGCGCTGAAGACACGCTAGGAGAGCGATATTGGGTCGATCTCGAAGACAAGCATGGACAATACCCACCTGAGGATGCCCAACCCGCCAGCAATGGCGATTGCGCAGGCCACGTAATGAATGGCCGGGCCAATCGTAATTGGCGCTCGTAACCTTGACGCGAACTGATTCAGCATTCCGGCGCCATTTTAGCCCTATTTCACTCACGCCGCGTCTCGGCCGTTCGCGTCCTTCGGCTGATACCCTATAGCTCGTGACCGTCGGTAAGCAGCCCAGAGCCAAGACTTCCGAACCAGGCAATACTGCCTCTGCGCAAGGCCAGGCGGCACACGGAACCGATCCTCTCTCGCCTGGCCCCGAGGCGACCGAACGCATGCGCTTCTTCCTGCGCGAGATCGGACAGGGCCCCCGCGCCGGCCGAGACCTCACCCGTGAAGAGGGCCGCGAGGCGATGTCGCTCATCCTCTCCCAGCAGGCGACGCCGGCCCAGGCGGGCGGCTTCCTGCTCGTCCAGCGCTACAAAGGCGAGTCGCCGGAGGAGCTGATCGGCTTCGCAGAGGCCGTTCGGTCGTCGGCGCAGACGATCGCGCCGAAGGTCGAAGGCCTGCTCGATATCGGCAGCCCGTATGACGGGCGCAAGAAGAGCATCGTCGTCAGCCCGGCCTCGGCGATTGTCATCGCCGCGGCCGGCGTGCCTGTCGTGATGCACGGCGAGAAGCGCATCGGTCCGAAGTTCGGCGTCCCCATCGGCGACGTCCTCGAGGCGCTGGGCATCGCCATCGATGGCGAGCCAGACGAAGTTGTGCGCTCAATAGAGGAGACCGGCGTCGGCTTCATGCGCCAGGAGCGCTTCGTGCCGCAGGTCTTCGCTCTGCGAGAGCTGCGGACGGAGATCGCGCTGCGCACTTGCCTCAGCACCGTCGAGAAGATCTATAACCTGGCGGGCGCCTCCTACAGCCTCCTCGGCCTCAGCCACCTTCCCTACGCCGAAAAGATGCTCGCTGCGGCGACCGAGATAGGCTTCAAACGCGTGATGATCGTGCAGGGGATCGAGGGCAACGAGGACGCGCCCACTTCCCGACCTTGCCGGGCGTTCCTTTGGGAAAGGGGAAATGGGAACGGAGAAATGGGCGAGAAACGCGAACTGCGGATCGACCCCGCCGACTACGGCGTCCAGCCGGCGTCCGCCGAAGAGATGGCCGGCGGTGACGCAGCCGCGAACGCCCGCATCGCCGAAGCCGTACTCTCCGGCGAGCCCGGCGGCCACCGCGACCTCGTCCTCCTCAACGCTGGCCTGCGTATCTGGCTCGCGGAGCGAGCGGCCTCGATCGCCGAAGGCATCGAGAAGGCGCGAGCGGCCATCGATTCGGGCGCAGCGCGGGCCAAGCTGAAACGGCTATCAACGAAGCGCGGTTAGGATAATATTTCCGACGTGCCGGCCTGGCACTCGCCACGCCGTCAACCGCGAAATGTAGCCCGGTGCCTTCAGGCGCCGAGTCGCGGCCACTTCGCAGAGAATGCCATTTCCCTCTTAGATTTCCCACCCCAATCCGTTACGCTAAAA
>Ga0209690_1001552_pt1 | contig 12981 bp, 9 predicted proteins | sample GraSoiAngelo_150_FD_186164 | JGI IMG/M metagenome (GOLD analysis project Ga0209690, IMG submission 186164) | Grasslands soil microbial communities from the Angelo Coastal Reserve, California, USA - 14_1009_09_40cm (SPAdes) (version 2) | ecosystem: Environmental > Terrestrial > Soil > Grasslands ...
TCGGCAGGTGGCGCGCTTTCTGCGCAACGCGCTCGTGGCGAAGGTTGCAGGCAAGGATTCGCCGCTTTTACAAATTTCAGGCGATGAGCGCGCACGCGTGACGCGGGTAGCGGAACTCTTCAGCGAGGAAGATCTGGCACGGCACCTTCAGATCATGCTGCGCACCCATAGCGAGCTCGGTTACAAGCAGGAGCAGAGATTCCATCTGGAGTTGGGTTTGTTGAAGATGGCCCATGCCCAACGCTTGCTGCCGATTGAGCAATTGCTGAGTCAGGCTGCGGGGATGGCATCCGCGAACGCTCCAGCGCGTACGCCAGGCAGACCGTCCAACATTACCGCAACAGGGCTCAGCGAAACGGGGGAGACGCGTCGCAGCGCTGCGGAGCAGGTATCCGGTCGCACCGTTTCTCCATTCGCCGCAGATTCGGCACGAAAAGGCGGCTCGAAACCGGAACTCTCGACAGTGTCCAGACCAGAACCTGGACCGCGAGTTGCTGTGGGATCATCATCGGCACGGGTCGTTATGGGAGCAGCGGCTTCGGCGGCTGTCGCGGAGCCAACCCCTGAGGCTCGCCCAGAGTCGGAAGCACCGGATTTGCAGCAAGAGGTCGCTCCCAAGCAGTCGTCCGACCTCGGAAGTTTGCGGAACACCGTGCTCAACGCCCTTGCGAATGCAGGCCACCGCATGCTCACGTCGATGCTGGAAAACGGTGAGTGGAAGGTCGAAGGAAGCGAGTTGGTGATCACCGTCGCGGGTTCCGCAACCGTGATTGATATGTCTCTTGGGGCCGATGCCAAGCGCCTGGCAATCGCCACGGCCAGCGGAGTCTTGGGACGCCCGGTAAGAATCAAGGTTGTTCCGAGTGGAACGCCGGAACCTATGACATCTCCGAGCCGCACCGGTTCCAACGGGAGTGGCCGGAGCCGCGCGGAGCAGGACGCGGTTGTGCGCAGAATGCAGGAAAAGTTTGGGGCGGAAATTCGGACGATCATTGATTATCGGGAGAAGCGATAAGACAGGCGTGGGGCGTCGGGCATTAGGTTTCAGGTTTCAGGCTTCCAGCATCGCGGGTCCGGCTTCGGGCGTCCGGCATCTGGAGTGACTCGAATCGGCTTCAGAGACGTAGCCTAAACCTGAAGCCGTGTTTTGAAAGGGACACAATGGGCGGCTTCAATCTGCAGGAACTGATGTCGCAGGCGAAGCGGCAGTACGAAGTGCTGCAGAAGAAAATGCAGGAAACGGTTGTTGAAGCATCATCCGGCGGTGGCACGGTAACAGTGAAGATGGATGGGCGCAAGCAGCTTCTGAACATCACAATCGATCCCGAAGCGGTGAAATCAGGGGATGTGGAGATGCTTCAGGATCTGGTTACCGCTGCGGTCAATGAAGCCGTCCGCAAGGTGGACAATGCCATGCAGTCCACGATGGGGGGGATGCTTGGCGGGCTGGGAATTCCGGGGTTGTGAGATTCCTGCCTGAGTGTCATTCTGAGCGAAGCGAAGCCATGCATTTCTGACACAATTCAAAATGTAGGTTCTTCGCACCTCAGGGTCGCTCAGGATGAAAACTTAATGTTGAGAATCATACCTTCACTATGAGTCGCTTTGCTGAGCCGATGGCGCGGCTGATTGAAGAACTGAAGAAGCTGCCCGGAATCGGCAGCAAGAGCGCGCAACGGCTTGCTTTCTATATTTTGCGTTCCAGCAACGAAGATGCCGAATCGCTCGCCGCCGCTGTGCGCGACGTCAAAGCCAATCTGCGGCTCTGTTCGATCTGCAACAACATCACGGATATTGACCCATGTGCCTATTGCAGCAGTCCCACCCGCAATCAACGGCAGGTTTGCGTAGTGGAAGAGCCCACGAACATCGCATCAATCGAGAAGACGAAACACTTCAACGGCACATATCACGTGCTGCACGGTTCGATTTCGCCATTGCATGGTGTGGGGCCTGAGCAACTCAGAATCAGCAACCTGTTGAGCCGGGTCGCAAGCAGCCAGGTAGATGAAGTGATAATCGCGACCAATCCCACTGTCGAGGGAGAGGCCACAGCGGTCTACCTCTCTCAACAATTGAAGCGTCCCGGTGTCAAGATTACACGGATTGCGATGGGCATCCCCGTAGGCAGCGACATCGAATACGCCGACGAAATCACCATGCTCAAGGCTATGGAAGGTCGGCATGAACTGTAGCTGCTGGGACTTTTTCGTGGAAAAACCAGATCGCGATTGTTACCGGAGCTTTCAAACTTGTGCAAACTTTTTGCCTATGGCCCACCAATCCAGTCCACGTGCGGAAGCACCGACTCCATATATTGTTCAATAACTTACCTACATATCATTCGGGGATTACACGAACCTTGTGATTGGCCTTGCGGTTGCTGCTAACCACGCGTCTGTCTTCCTTAGGTCCTTTGAGCTTGAGTTAAGACGCAAGGAATTGCGAATCGGGATTCCGACTGGCCACAACTCAGGCCAGAATACATTTTTAGCAGCGCCGCGCTGCGATGCAACTGCATCCAACTCGACGCTCCAGGGAACCGGGCCAACCAGCCCGGTTTTCTTTTTGGGTGAAAGTCAACGGCCGACTTCGGGGGTCTCAGGCTCGCCTTCGAGACACTCGGTTTGCAGATAAAAGTTGGGCTCCTCTTCAGGCGCCATAATCCCTCCCGGCAGCGTACCGCGGTTATATTCCGCCATGCGATTCTTCCATTTCAGGAACTCGGTGATGGTTTGCGGCTCAATGCGAATTTCCACGCGCCGCAGGCTGGCCAGCAGCAGATTCATTTCATAGTGCAGCCCAGTGGCGCTGCGCATTTTTTTGTTGGAGGGGCGAACTATCTCAATCTTTCGACCACAACACCCTAGCAGTCCCCAGCCCGCTGGCAATTCTTGGGCGCCAGGTAAAAACGTTCGCAACCAAGACCCAACTTACGTTTTTGTCGAAACGCTTTGCCGCGGTCCACCAGAAAATCCGCCCGTGAAATTTTGCATTCCGCCAGGACCGAGTGGCAGCCTCTCTTCCAGCCGATGGCGTCAGGCATCTCGCCGCTGACGCAAGCCTGCTCGGAAAGCACTACACCACAGCGGTAGCTCCGCAGCCAATTCACTGCCATTTGGACCAGTTGGGCATGAGTCATAACATCAATGCTTGTACTCGCGAGCGAGGCGAAGAGGAAGTGCCTGAGTAGCTTCTGGGTTTCAGTTCCCGGTTCTCAGTTGCCGGTTCTCAGTTCTCGGCTTTCATTCTGTCAGCTTAGGCTTAGCTGTTAACCCTTTGCTTTCGGAGGGCGCTGGGCTTTGCCTTCTTGACACTCGATCTTGAATTCACGAGTCTGCGCACGATAATGGGGCGGCGAAGCGCCAGTTCGAGAAGATGTCGCGCGGCAGCAACGTTTTCCGCTACTCGGCCGAATGGCGAATATCCCTGCGCATAGATATTCAACATACCGTTCTTGGTTTGTGCTTGTAGACGGGAAATGTGGCCGGCTGCGTCGAATGCATTCGCCAAGCGAAGGATCGCAGCCAGTTGCACGGCTTTAGGTTGCTGCTCAATAGGTAGGCTGGGAAAGGGTTTGTGGCGGGAGTGGGGCAGCGCTCCACAATGGTAGCGGGCCACGTGTGCAGCGAGCTGGAGGTCCTGTTCGCTCAACCCGAGAGGCGGAGTAAGCCTGCGTATGAGGCGGGCCGATATTTTGTGATGCCCCTTCTCTTGCCGGGACCGGCCCACATCGTGCATCAGCGCCGCCGAAATGAGAATGGCACGCCAGTTAACAGTGTGGACTCTCGCTTGGAATTGATCTGTGATCAGAGTCTCTCCGGCCAGAGCGTCATAGAGTTGAAGGGCCAGATCCGCGACATGTTGTGAATGCTGGAAGTCCGGATCGAGGATAGAGGCCCAAATCTTCAAACGCCTGAGGGCGGCGGATTGTATGTGCTTTCCATGGGGCAAATCCGATCGCCAGATATTCCACAGGGAATGCCTGCCCAGCATTTTCTGACGGTACTTCTCGACCCGCTCGGCGCGTTCCTGGCTGATTCTTGCGCGCCAGCGAAGGCGCGACTCTTCATCAGGAAACGCCTTGATATCGCATGCTGTGGCCCAGAGGAGATCGAGGTCGTTCAGTTCCCCCAGCAGGTCCTGCACTTCCTTGAACTCCTCGCTCCACGCCTCATGCAGTTGTGGGAGGAAATTTTCCACCGTGTAGCGGAGACGCTTCAGACCAATACGCAGCTGGTGAAAAGCAGTCTGGCTGCGGTTGCGGAGCGCCTGTCGTTGTAACTCGCGGGCCTCGGTCCAGCGTTCCAATGCCATGTGCTTGAACACGGCGCTGCTTAGCCGGAGACGGGCGGCACGGCGCGGCAAGCTGTTGCACGAGGAAGCCCATCTTTTTCGATCAAAGTTCTGCAGCGCGCTCAGAGCGTCATTCTTGAGCTCGCCTTCGCGACTGGTGATGAAGGCCTGTAGCGATCTGGCTGCCGGGTCATCAAGAGCACTCAACCGCTCCATCCATTCCCTCATGACCTGAACCTCCCGGAGGTTCCCCAAGCTCTGGAACAGTGGTTTGCCAGCCCGTTTCATCTGCTTCCAAGATTTATCGGGATCGATCGCCATCAGTCCGTCAGCCATCGAGTGGCAGCGGCGCAGGGCCACACGCAGGTCGTGCACAGGATTAGGAGCGAAGTCGGCACTGACCTTATCGCATTCCGCGAGCACCCGCTGCATCCAGAAGGCCAGGCCAGCCTTCTTCTGAACACTTTTCGTTGGGGCAGTGGCTGTAGTTGGCACGCGGGTTTCCTGGGTAGAGGGTCCGTTCATCATTCTCGCTCGCGGGAGCCACTTAATTCCAGTGCTTTACTCTGGGCCAGACTTCACTGAGTGGTTGCTTGAGACCGCGGCAGATGTAGATTTCCGCGTTTTCTTCCGCCATGCCCCAAGGATGATAGTGAGCCCCTGCGTCCTGAACTGAAGCGCAATGCGGCTCTAGGTCTGTGCGGTCATATTGAAGCGTGATGATCACTTCGCCTGTGTAACTCCGCGGGCCCCAGAAAAAATATGTCTGGTGACCACTGATTGCAGGCGGAAGGCCGTACTTCGGGCCAAACAGGTCGATCGCGCCCGCCTCTCCGTAGTTGCCGGTGAGAACCGCAGCCTTGCTGCGTTCCTCGGCCGGAAGAGCGTTGTAGATTTGCGCCACCTCTTGCACAAGTTCCGGCCAGCCGAACTGGTCGCCAAAAAGCTGAGGGAGTGGGCCTTCATGATGTACTTCGGTTTTTTGTGGAACTAGATGCAGCGCCTGCGAATAGGCAAGGTATTTCTGTGGCGGCAGTAGCGGAAGCACCGAAGGCGCGACGATTGCACCAGCCACCAGGATGATGCTGGCAATGGCCGCCTTCGGCCATAGCTTGCCCGCACTCACTCGTGATCGGCTGAGCCAATCCTCAATGGCCACTGCTCCACCTGCCAGCAACATGGGATACGCTGGCGCCAGATAGTAATTTTTTCCATGCAAAACAATGAACTCGACCAGTAGCATCAAGTAGGTCCAGCCCAGTATGCTGTACTTCCTGCCTCGCCCCATCAGAAAGAACCACAACCCCGCCAGCCAGATCGGAAACAGAATGGGATGCATCATCATGATCTGCTGTCCAATGAAAGCTGTCGGGCTCAGGACAACATTCTTTCCGCTCGCCTGCACGTTGTGGAGGTCCTCCAAGGTCGGGAAATGGTGTTGGACCTGCCATGTCACATTGGGCAGAAAGATCAGCACTGCAATCACACCGCCGATCCAAATCCACGGCTTGAAAAATTCCCTGCGTTCTGCAGTGAGCAAGATGCCGACTACGACTGCACACCCAAAGAACAGTGTGGAATGCTTGTTCATCAACCCCAGACCAGCAATCACGCCGAACCAGACCCACAGCCACGAGTTCCCTGTCTGAATGATTCGAATCAGAAGGTAGACACATCCCATCCAGAACAGAGGCTCAAAACAGTTCATGGAGAGGATGCTGTCGATGCCCAGGTAAATGGGAACGACCAGCGCAGCCAGACCTGCCAATCCCTGGGCATAGCGGTCTCCACCGAGGCGCCAAGCGATCAGCATGGTCAAAGCGACCACCACGGCTCCGGCAATTGTCGGGAATAGCCGCAAGACGTGCAGTGATCCCCCGAGTGCCAGCGCAATGCGCGAGACCAGTCCGATCATCGGAGCATGATCCACGTAGCCCCAGGCGAGATGCCGACCGCAGTCAAGAAAATACAACTCGTCTCGGAAGTAGCCGTAGCGGCCTCCGAGTAGCAGGTGGATCAGGAACTTAGCGCCAGACAGGAGTAATAAGAGACTTGTGGCCAACGGTGGAGTTTTGCCACCCGATTGCGAACCCGATCCCGACCAGACATCGCGAACAGGCGAAGCGGAAAGGCTCATGAACGTGGACCCACAACCGATAGCGACTAGTTCTGCACAGACAAATTGCTCAAGATCACAGCTTCAAACCTTAGATCCGAGGAATTCTACTAAAGCCACTGGTTGCAGGAGCTAATTGAGATTAGAGGGCAAACTTCTCCCGCTTATTCTCGTTACCTACGTAATGTGCATTGTCTATCTTTCTCCCATTACCCTGAGGGAGTGACCGTTGTTTCGGGAGCGGCATATCTTCACCACAACCACAAACAAAGATACCAGGAACACCTCCGCGAGCGCCTTTGTATACAGCCTCAATATCCTGGTGAAGTATGTGCGTATGTACGGCTTCGACCACAAACGCACCGCAGGCCAGTTCGAAATCGCCTGGAATGAACTGCAAGCAGCCATACCGAAGGCGGGCGACGCCGGTTTTCTGCTGGGAGTGTCCGGTAACAAATTGCTGTTGGATGGTATTCCGATAGAAACCGGTCAAGCGGAGCGCACGTTTGCGCAATTACTTACTGCCGCCGGCCTGGCAAGCATTCATTTTTCCACCAGCGTCACTGTCGACGATTTTGCCCGCTTGGTGCGTGCTTTTGCGGCCGGAGGCTGCCGGGCGCAAGATGTTGCCAAACAGATTAAAGAAAATCTCGGGGACAATAAAGACTCCACAATCAAAATCAACGAAGTGAGATTTGTCGCAGCCGATCCCGCAACCGGAGATGTGATGGTTGCGTCACAAATTGCGGCGCAAACCCTCGGACCCGAATTCAAGCAATGGCTTAACGATCCGCAGAAGCTGCTACAACTGATCGCAGCAGCGGAAGGTGCCCGGAACGCTGGTGATTCCGGCATGGCCCCACTCGGCAGCGTCCCATTCACTCACGGGAGTGGCGGCAGTCCCACCGGCAGCACCGTCGGCGGCACGGTGCCGCTTCAGGAAGAGGAGGTTGTTCATGCCATTCGCCTGCTCACCCGGTTCGGTGAAGCAGGCCGCGATGAATCGAAAACTCCGATCCTGCAACAGGAACTCAGCCAGGCCGACCCCAACACCAAGGTGAATTTGCAGCAATTGCTCTCGAGCCTTGCCTCCAATATTCCTAACGAAAAGGCTGACACACCGCTGCTCATGAAGGCGGCGGAACACATGGCCATTCGCTTCGCACTGGAGCGTTATTCAAAGGGCGAAGTACGGGTCAATGCCGTACACCAGATGATGGAGCACATGAGCCGCCAGATGGACACGCTCCGTCAGATCCTGAAAGTCCAAGAAGAAAAGATGAGCAAGGCCGGAATGCTGGTGGAGTCCCACGCCGACATCTTGGACCGCATGTTCTGGGCGGAGGTACCGGAGGCCGGGAAAAAAAGCGTATTACTTTCCAACGAAGCCGCCTGCGTACCGCCACGAAACGTGCGGCAATTCGTGGAGGTGCTGCTGCAACGTGGAGACAAAGAAACCGCCGGAGGCATCCTGCTTAATTATGTGAGCTGCCTTGATGCCAAAGATATTGAGCCGCGCCGAAAGGCGGCAATCGGCCTGTGCCAGTTGGCCGACCTGTATGCCACCGCCGCGGGGCCACTCCTGCCAGTGACCATCCGTAAACTCGGCGACCACCTAGCCAAGGAACCAGATTCGGAGCTTCAGAGCCTGCTTGGCTCCGCCTTCGTGCGGTTGAGCCAGGAAGCAAGCGCCCGTAGAAATTATGCGGCTGTGGGCGAAGTTTGCGATGCGATGGACGCCGTGGCCAAGGAGAGGCCCGTGTTGGCGAGCGATATGCGCCCCCGCATAGGCGTAGAAAACCGTCTGCCAGAATTCATTGAAGAAGCCTTGCGCACGTCCCACAACCTGCCGCCGGATCTCATGCAGATCTTGCGCCGCACCTCCCATGCCGCCGTGGAGCACCTATCGGACCGCTTCTTCCGCTGCATGCGTCGCCAAGAGTGCGATCGAATGGTGGATGTGGTCAAAGAACTAGGTCCCCCGGCTATGGCCCAGTTACGGGAAATTCTGCGTACCGGACAGCCACGCCAGGCGTCTTCGGCAGTAGGCCTGCTGAGCCGCCTCGAGGTCCCCACTCTGCTCGAATTGCTTCCCAGTCGTCTGAAGGAATGGAACCGTTTTTATCACGATGTCGTGGTGCGCCAGATCGCCTATGGCGCCGCTCACGATCGTGGTCGCTCGCTGCTCGAGTTGTTGGACTTGCTCGACCCATTCGTTCTCCCGCAGGCCATTGATGAAGTCGGTATGAGTGGCGATCACACAGCGTCGCCGCCCCTGATCGTTATGGCTGGTGCAGGCGAAGCCGAATCTCGCTCGCCTTATGTGCAATTGAAGGCAATCGAATCCCTTGGAAGACTACGCGAAGCGGATGCCGTCCCTGTCTTGCGCCAGATCATCGAAGAAAAAAAAAGGTGGAACTGGGCGCACCACCGCGAATTACGTATTGCCGCAGCACAGGCGCTGGTCAAAATCGATCCTCGCTATGGCGGCCAAATCATGGCCGACAGCGGCCTCGAACCCGCGGAACTGGCAATCGCGGCTCTGGATGCCGCACCCGCGTGTCCCTGGGTCCGCCAGCGGCGCTACGAACGCATCGTTCTGCCACGGAAGTTGTCGGCACAGATTTCCAGTTCCTGGGGCAGATCCAATATTCTCATCCGCGAACTGAGCCTTGGCGGCGGTATGGGGACAAAGGAAGACAATCTCCGCACCGGATCAGAGGCCAATCTTGACATTTCTGTGGGCGTGCGCCACATTCGCGCTCGAGTACTGCTGCGTCGGTCTCGGGTGAATGAAGTAGGGTTCGAAATTGTGAATGCTGATCTGGAAAGCCGCTATCGCTTGCGCCGGATCCTGATGGAAGTGCTAGAGCGCGGAGCCGAGGGCAAAGAATCCGACTGGAACGCGCGGCGAAAAGTTTAACTCACTCTGATTGTAGTCTGCCTCCGAAAAGAAAAGCCTCTGCTTGACCAGCGGAGGCTTTTTGATTCGGATGGAGCTTCCCTACTTCACCTTGGCGAAAATGATGACCAGGGTATAGAGCGCCAGCGACTCGATCAGAGCCAGACCGAGAATTAGCGCCAACTGGATGCCGGGGCGAGCGGCAGGATTGCGACCTAAGCCCTCCGCCGCAGCGGCGGTGGCTCTGGCCTGGGCCAAGCCGCAGCCTGCGGAAGCAATGGCCATGGAGAATCCGGCCGTAATGGCAACCCAATTGACCGGAGCGGCGGCTTCCCCGCCCTGCGCGAATGCAGGCACAACGAAGCACAACAGCGACAGCGCCATGAACAAGTAACTCAGTTTACGCATTGGTGTTCCTCCTCAGTATGAAATTGCCGCCAGTGGGTGGTTGACGCCATCCTCGTACAGACGCCCTCACGCTAAGCGGCGGTTCTCAGTTCTTGGTTCTCAGTTCTGAGCTGTTAAGACCAGCCGAAGCGAGCCAGCGAACTAGGAATGCAATATGAATTCAAACCCTACGCCTTATTCCCCCGCTGTCGCCGTGAGCAAGTCCCTCTGAGAAACGAGAACTGATAACCGAGAACCGCTCTTCAGTGCTCTTCCGCGACCGCTCCCTGCAGATACACGGTCGTCAACAAGACGAAGATATAGGTCTGCAGAATCGACACTCCTAAATGCAGTCCCAGGAAAGCAATGGGAATGCCGACCGGCACGAGCGAAAAGAACACCCAGGTGACCATGTCACCGGCGAATATATTGGCATACAGACGGATGGTCAGCGAAAGTACACGGGCCAAGTGACTGATGAGCTCGATGGGTACCATCAGCGGCGCCAAAATCGGCAGGGGGCCGGCGAAGTGCTTGAGGTACCCGATTCCGGCGTGCTTGAATCCCTGTGTCTGGTAGTACACGAAAGCGCAGATGGCGCAGCCCAGAGGAACTGAAGCGGTTTCTCCCGTCGGCGACTCGAATCCGGGGATCATGCCGATCAGATTGCAGATCAAGATAAAGAGACCCAGGGCCATCAGGAAAGGCGTGAAGGGCTCGCTGTGGCGCCCGATGATTTCCCGGCTCTGTTGCTGGATGAAGCCCTGAGCGCCTTCGAAGATATGTTGCAGTGCGCCCGGCTTGTCCACGGAAAGCCCAGACCGGACAATTGCGAAGACCGCAACCAGGAACAGAAAGACCAACATCTGCATGGCCGCGGCGTTAGTAATAGGGGCTTGCGGGTAGTGTGGCTCAATGTGCAAGGTTCGCAGCAGGGAGGTGACCGTGCCGCCGAACAGGTGGTTCAGGATCTCAGTCAACCAGAGTTGTTCAGGCATTTAAGATCAGTCGCTAGTTAGCCAGCGGCCAGAATCACATGCCGCGAGCCAGGGCGGCATAGATTTCATACGCGGCTTCGCACGCGATCCCCGCTACAACCAATGACAGGCCTGCCAGAAACCCATAAAGGCTCGCGGGAGTAACACTCAATATAATATAGGCTCCGAGCGCCATCAAAAAGTAGCGTAGCAGGAAGCGGACCACGATTCCCTTCCCCGATTGCTGTTTCCCGGTCTGCGCGATGCGGTCCGCCATCCCACTAACCACACGCTTCAGCCAATAGAAATTCAAATACGCGATCCCACAGCCACATGCAAACCCGAGAGCCAGTCGCCAGCCAAAGCGCAGCCAACCACCCACGCTAAGAGCTATCCAGAGCACGAGCATGAAACGACGAATGCGATCGAGCGCGCCCGAGTAGAACGACTCAGAGGCATTGAATCCGGATTGCGAATTTTCGGATTCGCGCTCCAACTTTCGTATCCGCTTCCCAAAGCAGGTTTATGCCATTCCCCAAATCCGAACGCGCAGTCACAGAGAGAACCAGTGCCGTTAGGACGAAGTGAGCACTAGCAGGACCATGCCGAGTGATGTCAACTACTACTGGAGTGTCCACAATGGACTTCACAGTGCTCGTGGGTAAGAGCCCTCGGCTAGTGACAACAGCATACCTGAGCAGCCATTTCGCGCGCGCACCTGTCGCATCGCGACTGCCAATCCCTCTCAATGGAAGATTCCGCTTCAGATGTGAGACTGCTTGCTTCGGCTCACGTTCGTGGATGATGCTGGATCTTTAGCGCCAGTCACGGCGCAAATTCTTTCCCCTGCCAGCAAACCTGAATGTCAAATCCGCTGTTCCAAGCCCTACTGGTTGATCGAACTGGCGGTTGCGGAGAACGCAGTGTTTGAATTCGACCCGATCAGCCGAATGGTACCCACGACAAGTACCAGGATTACAGCGAGGACAACCGCATACTCAGCAATATCTTGGCCCGTTTCGTCTGACCACAACGTCCAAATTCGATGATTCATGAGCCCTCCTCTTTCTTCGTGGGTCATGGCGTCCATCTGATGCCGTCACCGGACCCTGCCCCACGTGCTTCGGGCCCCCGATGAACAATTATGTATCACCGACGAGATATCGTCAATCTAACGGCGACAGCCGAAGATTATTTGCCAAAAGTGACGATATATCATCAAGGTGAAAGTCAGAACAGGGCAGCGTCCGACTTTAGAAACCCGAAATGGGCCGGGGGCGACGCTCTGCCCTGTCACCGCTCGTTCCGAACTGATAGCATCTTGCCTCGCGGGTCCATCAATCCGTAAACCACCAATTTCGAAGGAGAATCAGCTTGAGTCCAAAGGATGATGGCAGTGCAGTTCCGAGCCGGAGACGGTTTTTAAGAAGTAGTTTACTGAGCGGGGTGGGGGCTGCCGTATATCCCGCTCTGGCCGCCGGACGAGAGATCACTGTTCCGTCCATGCCCGCTCCTGAGTCCCCAGCCTTCGAGCTTAACGAAGTAACAATCCGCGAACTGCAGGATGGCATGGGGTCGGGCAAGCTCACGGCGAGCTCGATTGCAGAAAAATATCTGGCGCGAATCGAAGCCATGGATAAGCAAGGACCGGCACTCAACAGCGTGCTCGAGCTCAACCCCGATGCGCTGGCCATCGCCGACGGACTAGACAAAGAACGCAAAGAGAAAGGTCCACGAGGTCCCCTGCACGGAGTTCCGGTCTTCATCAAAGACAATCTCGATACTGCGGACAAGATGAGCACTACAGCGGGTTCGCTGGCACTCATCGGTGCCAAACCGCCCAAGGATTCACTCATCGTGCAGAAACTGCGCCAGGCCGGCGCGGTCATCCTGGGTAAGACGAACCTGAGCGAGTGGGCCAATATTCGGTCGAGCCATTCAAGCAGCGGTTGGAGCGGGCGCGGTGGCCAGACGAAGAATCCTTACGTGCTGGATCGTAATCCCTGCGGTTCCAGCTCGGGATCGGGCGTGGCAGTTGCGGCTAATTTCTGTGCGATTGCTATTGGGACGGAAACCGACGGATCGATTGTTTGTCCGGCATCCGCGAATGGGATTGTTGGCATCAAGCCGACGGTGGGACTAACAAGCCGCTCGGGAATTATTCCTATCTCGCATACTCAAGATGGCGCCGGACCCATGGCCCGCACAGTAACCGACGCGGCGATTCTGCTGGGCGCGCTTACGGGAGTGGATCCCGACGACAAGGCTACCGCCAAAAGCCGGGGCGAATCGTACACCGACTA
>Ga0209690_1001553_pt1 | contig 12978 bp, 13 predicted proteins | sample GraSoiAngelo_150_FD_186164 | JGI IMG/M metagenome (GOLD analysis project Ga0209690, IMG submission 186164) | Grasslands soil microbial communities from the Angelo Coastal Reserve, California, USA - 14_1009_09_40cm (SPAdes) (version 2) | ecosystem: Environmental > Terrestrial > Soil > Grasslands ...
CTTCGACCCGACCTCGCCTTTCGGCGGCTACAAGGAATCCGGGTTCGGGCGCGAGGGCGGCGTGCATGGGCTGCTTCCGTATGTGGAGCTGACCTGATGGACGTACGCAAGACTTACAAGCTCTTCGTCAACGGCGAGTTCGTGCGCTCCGAATCCGGGCGCGCCTACCGGCCGGACGGCAGCGTGAACGTGCCCCGTGGCTCACGGAAAGACCTGCGCGACGCGGTGCGCGCGGCGCGAACTGCGTTTCCAGGCTGGGCCGCGCGCACGGCGATGAACCGGGGCCAGATCCTGTATCGCGCGGCCGAGATGCTGGACGGACGTGCCGCCCAGTTCCTCGAGCTGCTGGGCGGTGGCGTCCGCGCCCGCCGTGCGCTGGACCAGTCTGTGGAAGCGCTGGTCTGGTACGCGGGCTGGACCGACAAGCTGCCGCAGATCACTGGCACGGTGAACCCGGTCGCGGGGCCGTACTTCAACTTCACGATTCCCGAGCCGACAGGCGTGGTCGCGATCGTGGCGCCCGAGGAGTCGCCCCTGCTCGGCTTGGTGCGGCGCCTGGCGCCCGCCCTTTGCGGAGGCAACGTCGTCATCGCGCTGGCGGCGGAGTCGAGCCCGCTCGCCGCGCTGACGCTGGCCGAAGTGCTGGCGACCAGTGATGTGCCCGCAGGCGTGGTGAACATCATCAGCGGGCAGCGCAAAGAGCTGCTGCCGACCCTCGCGTCGCACATGGACGTCAATGCGATCGACGTGGCAGGCTGCAACGGCAACGAAGTCAAAGCAATCGAGGAATCGGCGGCAGGCAACATCAAGCGTGTGATCAAGCTCACACAGCGGGAACAAAGTCCTCACCTCATCGCCGCTTTTATGGAAATGAAAACCGTGTGGCATCCCATTGGTGTTTGATCGCCAGTAAAATTCCATCTGCATGACTGAGGTCCTGACCCAGCCGGCCCCGAGCGAAACCACGGGACTGAGCACAGGTGAGGAAGTCAGGACCAGCAATCGTCCCCAGATGATCAGCTCGGCACAGATCGCGCGACGGGTGCGCCGGCTGGGCCGGCGGATCTCCGAGGTTTACGCCGACATCGACACCCCGCTCGTGATGGTCGTCATCCTCAAAGGCGCAACCGTCTTCGCCGCCGATCTGCTGCGCAGCCTGAGCATCCCCGCCGAGCTCGAGTTCGTCCGCGCGTCGAGCTATCCGACGGGAACATCGAGCAACGGGCGTTTGCGACTTGCGCACATGGTCGAGGGGCCGCTCGTCGGCCGTCACGTTCTGCTGGTCGAGGACATCATCGACTCGGGCGTGACCGTCAACGCGGTGGCGAGGCGAATCCGCAAGCTCGGAGCAGCGTCGGTGCGGCTCGCGGCGCTGCTCGACCGGCCGGCGCGAAGGCAGGTCGAAGTGAAGATCGACTTCACGGGCTTTGTCATTCCTGACCGTTTCGTGATCGGCTACGGCCTCGACTACGCCGGGCTATATCGCGAGCTGCCGCACATCTACGCCCTGACATAGACTCGCCGTCTCGTTTTTTCGGCTGGAAGAAGGCCGAGCTGCACTCGCATCTCGACGGCGCGGTGCGCTTGTCGACTGCGGCGGACCTGTCAGAGAAACAGAGACTTCGCCTGGTCGCGCCCGATGACTGCCCGAGCCAGGCCGAGTACATCACCTACTTCGACGACGCGATCGCGGTCATGCAGACCGAGGACGCCCTCGAACGGATCGCGCTTGAGCTCTGCATCGACTCGGCGGCCGAGAACATCGATTACCTCGAGGTGCGTTGGGCGCCGCGACTGCATCTCCGCGGGGGCCTCTCTGTCGAGCATGTGATCAGGGCCGTGGTGGCCGGTCTACATTCCGGCCCGATTGAGGCGGTGGCGATCGTCTGCGCGATGCGCCAGCACACGCCGGAGCAGAACCTGGACCTGGCGCGAATCGCGGGTCGGTTCGCGGGCCGAGGCGTCGTCGGCTTCGACCTGGCCGGTGATGAGATCCGATACCCGGCCGCGCCGCACGGGAAGGCGTTTGAGGCCGCGCGAGCGGCAGGGTTGCATCTCACATGCCATGCCGGTGAGGCGGGCGATCCGGCCAACGTCGAAGAAGCGCTCGAACTCGGCGTAGAGCGGATCGGACACGGCGTGATCGGCGCGCGAGTACCCCGGATCGCTGAGCGCCTGCGGAGTGAGAGGATCGTCCTGGACATGTGTCCGACCGCGAACTGGAAATGCAAAGCGATCCCCTCGCTATCCGAGCATCCCCTGCCCCGTCTCGTGCGCGCCGGGGTCCGGTGCACGATCAGCACCGACTCGCGCACCGTCGCGAACACCACGCTCGCCCGCGAGTTCGATCTGATGTCGGCCATCGGCATGACCGAAGAGGAGCTTCGACGCTGCAACGAGACGGCGTACGGCGCGAAGTTCGGCTAGTTTCCCGTCCCGAACAGCCGGTCGCCGAAGTCGCCCAGGCCCGGCACGATGTACGCGCGGTCGTTGAGCCGGTCATCCAGCGCCGCGGTGTAAACATCGACCTCGGGGTGCCGCTCCTCGAGCACCTTCACACCCTCGGGCGCGGCGACGATGCAAATCATCCGGGTCTCGCGACCGCCCGCCTCCTTGATCAGGTCCAGCGCCTGCGCCGCCGAGCCGCCTGTGGCGAGCATCGGGTCGAGCAGCAGCGGGATCTTGCCCTGCAGCCTCGGCAGCTTGTTGTAGTAGATGCGGGCGACGGCCGTCTCCTCGTCGCGCTCGAGCCCGATGTAGCCGACGCTGACGCGCGGCAGCAATTCCAGCACCGGCGCCAGGAGGCCCAGCCCTGCCCTGAGCACCGGGATCGCGACCACCTCGGTCTCGATCTCGATCGCATCCGCCTCGGCGAGCGGGGTGCGCACCTTGCCAGGCTTGGCCGGCAGATCCGCGGTGGCCTCGTAGAGCAGCATCGTGATCACCTTGCGGGCCAGGCTCCGAAACTCCTCGGGCGCGGTGCTGCTGTCGCGCAGACCGCGGAGGCTGTCCGCGACCAGCGGGTGCTTACTGATGCTTAGTGGCATCGCGCGCGATCAGCCGACGTAGGGCATCGACCGCGACCTTCAGCATGCGGTCCATGTAGGAAGGGTCGAGATGATGGATCTCGCCCGCACCGAGCTCGTCGACGCACAGGTTGATCGTCGCGGCGCGCAGCTTGCGAAGGCGCGCCACGACGAAAAGCGTCGAGGACTCCATGTCGTTGCTGAGCACGCCCGCCCTTGACCACATCTGGAGCTCGTCGCGCAGGTGCGGACGCGGCATCTGATCGGGAAGCAGGTCGGAGTACAGCGCATCCACTGAGCGAATAAGGCCGACGTGGTAGCGCGCGCCTGAAGCCTCTGCGGCGTCGACCAGGGCGTTGACCATGTGCAGCGACGCAACCGCGGGATATTCGAGGGGCACATAGCCGTTCGGCGTCCCCTCCGAGCGCACGGCGGCATAGCCGATGACGAGATCGCCCATCCTGATCTCCGGCTGCGCGGCGCCGCACGTCCCGACGCGCAGGAAGGTGTGCACGCCCAGCTCGTTGAGCTCTTCGACGGCGATCGCGACCGACGGCCCGCCCATGCCCGTCGACATCGTCGACACCTTCACGCCGTCGAGCGCGCCTGTGAAGGTGCGGTACTCGCGGCTGAACGCAACCTCGCGGGCGCTGTCGAGGTATTCGGCGATCTTCGGCGTGCGGAACGGGTCGCCCGGCACGAGCACGTATTCGCCCACGTCGCCCGGACCCAGGCCGACGTGGTATTTCTTCTGCTCTGTTTTCATCGTGCGCCCCGCGCGCGCCCGGCGACAGCCACCGAAGCGAAGTCTATCCGCCGCGCGTGACGCCGTTCTTATCCACGCGCGCGAGTATGTGGGGCGGCTTACGAACCTCGCGCTCGGACAATCGCCAGGCACCGCCGAGTCCGGTCGCCACCCTGTCGACAAGCTCCTGCGAGCGCGCGTGAACGGTGACGAGCGCGTCACCGCGACGCACCCGAGCTCCGACGGGAGCCTCGATGACGAAGCCCGCCGCGGGATCGACCTTGTCTTCCTTGCGCACGCGGCCCGCGCCCAGCTCGAGCGCGGCGAGGCCTACCTCGAGCGCATCGACCGCCTCGACGTATCCGTTGGCGTCAGCCTTGATCGCGACCTGCACCGGCGCGACCGGAAGGCCCTGCTCGAGGTGACCGCCCTGCGCGGCGAGCATGCGCTCGAAGATCTCGCGTCCGGCCCCCGAGCGCAGGACCTTCTCCACGTCGGCCGTGACGTGGGCCAGCGCGCACATCTCCCGAGTTATCCTCAAGCACACCTCGAGCAGCTCCTCGTCCCCTTCGCCGGCGAGCGCATCGAGCGCCTCCTGGACCTCGAGGGCGTTGCCGACCGTTCGTCCGAGCGGGTTGTCCATCGCGGTCACGAGGGCCACCGTCCGCCGCTTCGCGCCTTCGCCGAGCGTGACCATCTCCGACGCGAGCTCCTCCGCGGACGCCACGTCAGGCATGAACGCGCCGCGTCCGAACTTCACGTCCAGGACGATGGCGTCCGCGCCGGCGGCGATCTTCTTCGACATCACGCTTGAAGCGATGAGGGGTATCGAGGGTACGGTCGCGGTGACATCGCGCAGCGCGTACAGCAGCTTGTCCGCCGGCACCATGCGTGGCGACTGCGCCGCCACGGCGAGGCCGACGTCGCGAACCTGCTGGATGAACCGCTCGGGTTCCAGATCGACCGTCACGCCGGGCACCGACTCGAGCTTGTCCAGCGTCCCTCCCGTATGCGCGAGGGCACGCCCGCTCAGCTTCGGCACCTTCACACCGCAAGCCGCGGCCAACGGTCCGGCCACCAGCGTCACCTTGTCGCCCACCCCACCGGTGGAGTGCTTGTCGACCTTGACGCCTTCGATCGCGCTGAGGTCCAGGACCTCGCCGCTGGCCACCATCGCGTCGGTCAGCGCGAGGGTCTCCGCTGCGGTCATGCCGCGGATGCAGACGGCCATCAGCCATGCCGCCATCTGGTACTCGGGGATCTCGCCGCGCAGATAACCGGCGAGCAGAAACTGGATCTCTTCGGGCGTGTGCTCGTGTCCGTCGCGCTTGCGGCCGATGACTTCGAGCGGAGTCTTCACTCCTTCTTGTAAGGCCTGCCGACCGCCGCGGGTGCGATGGCGCGGCCCATGGCGCCCGCCAGCACCACGATCGTCAGCAGGTACGGGAGCATGCCGAGGAACTGCAGCGGGATCTGGACGTGGAAAACGCTCTGCATGCGGCTCCCGATCTGGTCCGAGCCTGAGAAGAGCAGGGATGCGCCGAAGGCTCCGACCGGGGTCCACTTGCCAAAGATCATCGCCGCGAGGGCGATGTAGCCACGTCCGCCGGTCATGTTCGGCAAGAAGTTGCCGATCTGCTGAAGGCTGAAGTAAGCGCCGCCCAGGCCGGCCAACGCACCGCTCGTGATCACGTTGACGTAGCGCACGAAGTGCACGTTGATTCCAGCCGTTTCAGCGGCGCGCGGATGCTCGCCGCAAGCCCGGGTGCGCAGGCCCCATACCGTCCTGAACAGGACGAAGTGAACAACCAGGATCAAAACGAGCATCGCGTAGGTCACGAACTGGTTTTCGAAGAAGATCGGCCCGATCACCGGTATGGAAGACAGGACGGGCACGTTCCAGTGGGGAAGGGTGCCAGGACCTGCGGACGTGGCCGACTCGAGATACGTGCGGTAAAAAACGCCGGTGATTCCCACGGCCATGATGTTGATGACCATCCCGCTCACGATCTGGTCGACCAGGAGCGAGATCGAAAGCACGGCGTGCAGCGACGCGATGATCATTCCGGAAAGCACGGCCGCCGCCACGCCAATCCACAGGTTGTGGGTGAAGAAAGCGACCGCGTATCCGATGAACGCGCCGGTGAGCATGATCCCTTCGAGAGCGATGTTCACCACGCCCGATCGTTCGCACATCATCCCGCCGAGTGCGGCGAGGGTGAGCGGCGTGGCCGTGATCAGCGTGATGCTGAGAAGGCTCACCGGGTCCAGCTGCTGCAGGAATTCGCTCAAGTCGTCGGCGCGTCGACCTCTCGCTGGGTGATGGCCACGGTCTCGGTCGGCGCCCTGCGCAGCCGGAAGAGCCATCCGACGATGGCCGGCGCGGCCACGAAGATGATCACCGAAGCCTGGACGATGGAGATCAGATCTGCGGAGACCTGAGTCTCCAGCTGCATGAAGCTCGCCCCGTTGTGGAGGGCCCCGAAAAGCAGCGCGGCGGGAAGCACGCCCCAGGGGTTGCTGCGCGCCAGAAGAGCCACGGCGATGGCGTCGAATCCATAGCCGGCGGCGACCGTGTCGGTCATGTGGAAGTTGACCCCGAGAATCTGCACGATCCCGGCGGCGCCTGCGAGCGCCCCCGAAAGCGCCATGGTCAGCACGATCGTGCGACCGACCGACATTCCCGCCGCTCGAGCGGCGTTCTGATTGAAGCCGACCGCTCGCAGCCGAAATCCGATCGTCGTCCGCTCGATCAAGAACCAGACGATCGGGACCGCGATCAGCGCCAGCACAAATCCGAGGTGGAGGCGACTGCCCGGGAGGAGATTGGGCAGCACGGCGCCGGCGTCGATGTCAGGCGTCCGCGGCGTGGAAACGTTCCGCGCCAGCATCAGACCCGGCGTATCGACCAGGTAGCTGGCGACCAGGAAGGAGACGTAGTTCAGCATGATGGTCGTGATCACCTCGTGCGCCCCGAACCGGGCTTTGAGCGCGCCGGCGATGGACGCCCAGAGCGCGCCGCCTAGCATCCCGGCGATCATCGCCAGCGGCACCTCGACGATTCCCGGCAGCCCGCGGATGCTGTAGGCGACGAACACGCCGCTCAGCGAGCCGATGTAGAACTGTCCCTCCGCCCCGATGTTGAAAAGCCCGGCCCGAAAACCGATCGCGACAGCAAGTCCGAGCAGAACGTATGGCGTCGTGCTGACGAGTGTTTCGGCCAGCGCGTTGTGGTTGGTGAACGCTCCAGCGAACAGGGCCGAGTAGGCCATCAACGGGTCCGCGCCCGCGGCGACGATCGCGATGGCGCCGACGGCGAAGCCGCAGATCACCGAAACCAGAGGCACCAGAACCGCCGAGAGCAGCCAGCGGCGCCAGCCGGCCATCAGCTTGCGCCGGCCATCAAAAGCCCGATTCGGTCGCGATCCGCCCCCTCAGCGTCGAGCACCGCGACGATGCGACCCCGATACAGCACTCCGATGCGGTCCGACAGGGAGAGCACCTCGTCCAACTCAGAGGACACGAGCAGCACCGCGAGCCCGCGATCCCTCTCGCTGACGATCTGGCGGTGAATGAACTCGATCGAGCCGACGTCCACGCCGCGCGTGGGCTGTCCCGCGATCAGAAGCTTGGGCAGGGTGCCGAGCTGGCGCGCGACGACGAGCTTTTGTTGGTTGCCGCCCGACAACGAACCAACGGGCTGGTCCGGGCTCTGGAGCCGGATGTCGAAAGTCTTGATCAGCTTCACCGCGTAGTCCCGGATGGCGTTGAACTGCCGGACCAGCCATCGCGCGAACGGGGGGTGATCGAAGTCATCGAGCACCAGGTTGTCGGCGACGGACAATTCGAGCACCACGCCCATGCGGTGCCGGTCGGGAGGGATCAAGCCGAGGCCGCCCTTCAGCCTGGCGTGGGTCGAGAGATTGCTGATCTCCCGGCCGTCGACCTGGACCTTGCCGGCGCGGATGGAACGGAGTCCCATCAAGGCATCGATCAGCTCGTTCTGTCCGTTGCCTTCGACACCGGCGACGCCAAAGATCTCGCCCACCCGGACGTCGAGGCTCAGGTTGTCGACCGCGACATGTCGCCGGTCGTCGAGAACGACGAGATTGTCGACCTTAAGCACCTGGGCGCCGGGCTTCGCCGGGGACTTCTCGACGCGAAGCAGGACGGTCCTTCCGACCATCATCCGCGCCAGATCCGCGGACTTCGACTCCTTTGGAGTCGTGGTACCAACCACTCGGCCGCGCCGCATGACCGTGATCACGTCCGCGACCTCTGAAACCTCGGCGAGCTTGTGGGTGATGAAGATGACCGCTTTGCCTTCGGCGACAAGAGCGCGAACGATCGTGAACAGGCCTTCGATCTCCTGGGGAGTGAGCACCGCGGTGGGTTCGTCCAGGATCAGCAGGCGCGCTCCTCGATAAAGCGCCTTGAGGATCTCCACCCGCTGCTGAAGGCCGACGGAAAGCTCGGCGATGCGCTCTCGAGGGTCGACCTGAAGCCCGAACCGCTCTGAGAGCTGCTCGACCTTATGGCTTGACTCTGTGAGGTCCATCACGCCACGATTGGCGACCTCGTGGCCGAGGACGATGTTCTCGGCCACGGTAAGAGGCGGGATCAGCATGAAGTGCTGGTGGACCATCCCGATGCCAAGGCGAATGGCATCGAGCGGACTATGCAGGTCGACGGGCTTGCCGTCGAAGAGGATCTCGCCGGAATCCGGTCGCAAAAGGCCGTACACGATGTTCATCAGGGTGGATTTGCCGGCGCCGTTTTCGCCCAGCAGCGCGTGGACCTGGCGCCAGCTGACGTCCAGGTCCACGCCGTCATTCGCCCTCAACTCTCCGAAGGTCTTGACGATCCCCCGGAGCCGTAGGGCTTGCCGTTCTGTGTTTACGAACTAACCCCTGTTGTGATCGTGCCCGCCTTCAGCTTGGCCTGCACGTCAGCAACCTTGGCCTTGACGTCCGATGAGATCTTGGAGTCAAAGTCGTGGAACGGCGCCAGGCCGACGCCATCGTTTGACATGTCGAAGTTGAGAATGCCGCTCTTGAAGCTGCCCTGGACCATCGAGGTAATAGCAGTCTTGACGGCCTTGTCCAGGTGTTTCTCGGCACTCGTGATCAGGCAGCTGTCCACGTCGGGGTAGGACACGTACTGGTCGACGTCGACGCCGATGCACAGCTTCCCTTTTTCCTTGGCCGCCAGGAGGCCGCCGTTGCCGGTGTTTCCGCCGACGCCGAAGATGATGTCTGCGTTCTGTCCGAAGAACGTGGTCGCTTGCTGCTTGCCCCAGTCAGGGTCGTTGAAGTCTTTGGCCCCGCTTTCCGGCTGGTAGATCGTGAGGACTTTGACGGCGGGGTTCACGTACTTGGCGCCGTTCGCGTAGCCCTGCACGTAGTGGACCACCGGCGGCACGGTCTTCAATCCAGCGACCGCGCCGATGACATTGGTCTTCGTCATCAGCCCCGCGAGCGCGCCGGCGAGAAATCCCGGCTGGTCTTCCTTGAAGAGCAGCCCTACCAGGTTGGAGGGCACCGGGTTGTCGGTGAAGTCGCCGAAGTCGACCATGACGAACTTGATGCTCGGGTTGGCCTTGGCGGCCTTGATCGTCGCGTCTCCGAGCTTGAAGCCGACGGTCACGATCATGTCGTACTTCTGGTCGACGAACTGCCCGATGTTCTTCGGGTAGTCGTCCTCCGTGCTCGACTCGATCGCCTTGCCTTGCACGCACAGCGACGAGTCGGCCTGGGCGTCCTGCACGCCCTTATAGCTGTCGAAGTTGAAGGACTTGTCTGACAGCTTGCCTACGTCCGTCACCAGGCCGACCTTCCAGGTCTTGCTGCAGCTGCTGCTGCTTGTCGGCGTGGTCCCTCCGCAGCCGGCCACCAGAACTGCGGCCGCGACCAGGACAGCCGCGGTCATCACACCCGTTAGACCCCTAACTCGAACCATATGGTTCCCCCTTCTGGATGTAGGAGGCCATGCGCGTCCACGCCCTCCATCACTTGCCGCCCTCTTCCCAACTGGCGTTCGGGGCGAGAGTGCGCCGGCGGCGAGTGCGGCCATATTGGGATGGCCGATTCGCTACTCCGGTTGGAAACTATCGACGCGGGGGACGCACAAGTCAAGTCACGCCCAAGACCCGCCCCGGGCCGTCAAGTGACTCGAGCAAACCGCCCAGCTCGCGAATCGCCGGCAGCCGCCACCAGCCTGATTTGGGAAGCGACTGCTCGGGAACCTGCTCGTGCTGCCACGTCACCTCGTAGGGGATGTGCACCGCCCGCCCACCCAGCGCGACCACGGGCACCACGTCGGAGCGCAGCGAGTTGCCCACCATCACGAAGTCCGTGGGGTCGATCCCGCGCCGTCGAAACACGGCGCCATAGGTCTCGGCATTCTTCTCGCTGAGGATCTCGACGCCCAGGAAGAGATCTCCGAGTCCCGAGCGAGCCAGTTTGCTCTCCTGGTCGAAGAGGTCGCCCTTGGTGATGAGGAGCATGTCATACCGGCCGTCCAATCCTTGCAGGGCCTCTTCGACGCCATCGAGAAGCTCGGTCGGCTCCATCAGCATGCGCTTGCCCCAGCCAAGGATGACGTCGAGATCGGTGGCCGGGAGGCGTGCCTCGGTCAGTTCGATCGCCGTCTCCAGCATCGATAGCGTGAACGACTTCACGCCGTAGCCGTAGATGCTGAGGTTCTTCATCTCCATCTCGGCGAGCCGCGCGTCGACGTCCACGCCTGTCACGTGACGGCTGAGAAGATCGCGAAATTCGCCCTGGGTGACGTGAAATCGAGTCTCGCTGTGCCAGAGCGTGTCGTCGCCGTCGAACCCCACCACCCGGACCGGCACGACCCGATTATCCGGGCTGGCTCACCCCCGGGGTATGGATCATGATCCAGTGCGCGCCACCGTCCTCGGTGCGCTGGATCGAGCCGCGCACCGTCGCGTAGCCGGTCGAGGCATCGCCGAAGACGACTTCGGGTGTGATAGGCGCCGCCTGCCAGTAATCCGACGCGTCGAGATGCCAGGTCTTGCCGGCGCCGGTGGTCTCGAGCGACTGACCGGGCACGATCACCTGCAGCCACCTCGATGCCGTCACGAACGCAACCGACAGCGCCGCGTCGGGAATGCCGGCTGCGTAACCCCACGTCGCACCGCCATCGCTGGAGCGGAACACGTACCCGCGGCCGCCATCCGGCGCCGTCCCATATGCGGTCACAAAGTAGGTGGTCCCGAACCGCACAACCTGACGGTTCTACGCGCGAAGTCGCGTTTCTGTTACGAGCGCCTTGGTGGAGCCGGGGACGGCGAGAGGGAGCGAAAGGGCAAACGTGGAACCCGCTCCCGGTGCGCTCCGCTCGAGTGACACCGCGCCGCCATGCGAGGCGGCGAGCTCGCGGCTGATATACAGGCCCAGCCCGGTGCCCGCCACGCCCTCGACCCCAGGCTGCCGAAGACGGTGAAACGGTTCAAAAAGCGACCCGCGCGACTCTTCTGGGATGCCGACGCCGTTGTCCGAGATCCGCACGACCGCCCGATCGCCTTCGAGCGCCTCCTTGATCACCACGCGCGCCGGTGCGTGTGTATAAGCCAGCGCGTTGTTGATCAGGTTGTCGATGACATGCCCGATCTGCTCGGCATCGGCGGCGACCGTGATCATGCCCTCAGCTCTTTCGACCGAGATCTCTGCGCCGGCAAGCGCAGCGCGCGGCTGGGCGCGCTCGACCGCCGACTCGACTACGTCGCGGAGGTCCACGAGGGTGCGCGAGCGCGCCATGACATCACCGTCCAGCCGGGATACCTCGAGCAGCTCGTCCATGATGCCGTTGAGCTCCGCCGTCTTGGCGGAGAGAATCTCCAACGGTCCGCGCCATCTCCGCGGCGCGGCGCCGAGATCGCCGCTCGAAAGCAGGCTGAGATAGCCCGCGAGCACGCTGAGCGGACCGCGCAGCTCGTGAGACGCGACCCGCAGGAACTCACTCTTGGCCTCATTCGAAAGTCGCTCGGAGAGATACAGGCGCGATGCGCGCTCCTCTCGCTCGCGAGTTTCGACGTAAGAGGCGAGGACGAGCGACGCCAGGGCGACGAAGATGTTGAACACCTGCAGCGTCACCATCTTTTGCAGCAGCGTCTCGTCGGCGAAGGGGCCCGCGTTGCTGACCGCGGCCCAGACGGCCACGCCTGACGCGATGAGCGCGGCCGGCGCAGCGCCGCGGAGGCGAAAGCGGAGGGCGGCGACCATGATCACAGGAAAGACCAGGTACTCCAACCGCAGACGGTTCTGGAACACAAGAAACGTCGCGACGGCGACCGTGGCGAGCAGCGCTCCCAGCTCCAACCGCTCCCGCCAGGTCAGCTCCGGCTGCCCGGCCTTCGGGCGAAAGCTGAGCAGGAAAGGGGCCACCAGCAGCACGCCCATCGCGTCGCCCGTCCACCAGACCGCCCACGTCTGGGCAAAGTTCGTTTGCGGCACGGACCCGGAGGCCAGCAGCACCAGACTGCCGACCGTGGCGCTGACGGCCATGCCCGCGAGCGCGCCGAGCAGGATGATGGCCGCGGCGTCCCCGAGACGGTCGAGCTCCAAACGGAAGCCCGCCTGCTTCATGAGGTAGGCGGCGGTCAGCGGAGCCAGCGTGTTCCCCGCGGCGATGACCCCCGCTCCGACCGGATTCGGACCCAGCGGGATGTTGACCGCGAGCGCGGCCAGCGCGATGGCGGGCCATATCCGCACGCCCAGCACCAGGATCGCGACGAGCGCGATGCCGGTCGGCGGCCAGACGGGCGTGACCTGCCGGTGGACGACGGCCAGCTGAAGGCCCAGCTGGGCCGTGAAGAAATACGCTGCAGCGACCACCGCCAGCCGCAGCCCATAGCCAGCCAGGTCGGCCCGCCGGACGGCCATCGCCCGAGTATCGAGAGCCGGGCGGGGTCGAGTCAATGATTACGGAACAAAACATCTGAAACCGTGGGTAGGAAGTGGGGAGAGATGAAAGCCCTGAACGGAATCCACCACATCAGCGCGATCACGGCCGACGCAGCCCAGAACCTCCGCTTCTACACCGGCCTGATGGGCATGCGCCTGGTGAAGAAGACGGTCAACCAGGACAACCCGTCCGTCTACCACCTCTTCTATGCCGACGAGAACGGCAGCCCAGGCGCGGATCTCACCTTCTTCGAGTATCCAGGTCTGGTGCGCGGAC
>Ga0209690_1001558_pt1 | contig 12970 bp, 7 predicted proteins | sample GraSoiAngelo_150_FD_186164 | JGI IMG/M metagenome (GOLD analysis project Ga0209690, IMG submission 186164) | Grasslands soil microbial communities from the Angelo Coastal Reserve, California, USA - 14_1009_09_40cm (SPAdes) (version 2) | ecosystem: Environmental > Terrestrial > Soil > Grasslands ...
GCAGCCGCGCGATCACCTGGTCGGCGCTCAGCTTGCGCTCCGCACGCGGCTTGAGCGCGATGAACATGCGGCCGGTGTTGCTGGTCGTGCCGCGGCCGCCGCCGCCGCCGGTGAAGGCGGTGGCCGTCGCGACGGCGGGATCGGTCCGCACGATCTCGACGAAGCGCACCATCTTCTCGCGGATGGCCTGGAACGATACGTCCTGCGCGGCCACGAGGACGCCGGCCATCCGCCCGTTGTCCTGCTGCGGGAAGAACCCCTTGGGGATCACCACGAAGAGCCAGACGTTCACCGCGAACGTGATGACCGCGATCAGCATCACGATAGCGGGGTGCCGCAGCGTCCAGGAGAGCGTCCTCTCGTAGAAGCGGAGGACCCAGCCGCGCCGCTCTACCTCGGGCTTGGGCTTCGCGCGCAGGAGTATCGCGCACATCATCGGCGTGGTGGTCAGCGACACCAGGAGCGAGATGACGATGGCGATCGACATCACGGCGGCGAACTCGCGGAAGAGCCGGCCGACGAGGCCGCCCATCAGGAAGATCGGGATGAAGACGGCGATGAGCGAGACGCTGATGGACAGCACGGTGAAGCCGATCTCCTGTGCGCCGACCAGCGCGGCCTGCGCCACCGGCATTCCCGCCTCGAGGTGGCGGATCACGTTCTCCACGACGACGATGGCGTCGTCGACGACGAAGCCGGTGGCGATCGTGAGCGCCATCAGCGAGAGGTTGTCGATCGAGTAGCCGATGAACCACATCACGCCGAAGGTGCCCACGAGCGAGACCGGCACCACGACGCCGGGGATCAGCGTCGCTCGCCAGTCGCGCAGGAACAGGAAGACGACGAGCACCACGAGGCCGATGGCGATGGTCAGGGCCACCTCGATGGTCACCGTCTGGTCCAGCGCGACGGTCAGCTGCACGTCGCCGGGCACGCTGGCCGCCAGGATCGGCATCTCCTCGCGGATCCGATCCACCGTGTCGATGATGTTGACGCCGGGCTGGCGGAACACCACGAGCAGGATGGCCGGCTTGCCGTTGGACAGCCCGAGCGCGCGCAGGTCCTCGACCTCGTCGCGCACGTAGCCCACGTCGGTCAGGCGCACGGCGGCCCCGTTGCGCCACGCGACCACGAGCGGCGCGTACTCGGCGGCGTAGCGGAGCTGGTCGGTGGCGCGGATCTCCCACGACCGGTCGGCGCCGTGCAGCTGGCCCTTCGGCCGGTTGACGTTGGCGTTGGCCAGCATGTTGCGGACGCCCTCGAGCCCGATGTCGTAGTGGGCGAGCGCCGCCGGGTTCAGCTCGACGCGTACCGAGGGCAGGGAGCCGCCGCCCACGAAGACCTGGCCGACGCCCTCGAGCTTCGCCAGCTTCTGCTGGAGCACGGTGGAGGCGACGTCGTACATGGCGGCGCGGCTCACGGTGTTGGACGTCAGCGCGATGATCAGGTTGACCTTGCGATAGGTCGGGTTGGCCGGCATGTTGGGCGGCAGCTGACCGGCGGCGGCGGCGATGGCCGCCTGCACGTCGCGCGCGGCGCCGTTGATGTCCCGCGCGAGGTCGAACTGCAGGGTGATGGTCGTGGCGCCGAGGAACGACGTCGACGTCATCTCGGTCACGCCGGCGATGCGGCCGAACTGGCGCTCGAGCGGCGTCGCGACGGCGGACGCCATCGTCTCGGGGCTGGCGCCCGGCAGCCCCGCCACGATCTGGATGGTCGGGAAGTCCACCTGCGGCAGCGGCGCCACCGGCAGCAGCCGGAAGCCGAGCACGCCGGCCAGCACGAGGGCCGCCGTCAGCAGCGTGGTGCCGACGGGACGGCGGATGAACGGCGCCGAGATGCTCATCAATGATCGTGGGGGGCCCCGATATGGCCCCCCACACCCCCCATCGCTCGGACGCGCCCCGGCGGAGCCGTGGCGCGCCTCGAGCTGCCGAGGCGGTCGAACGCGAGATAGATGACGGGCGTCGTGTAGAGCGTCAGCAGCTGGCTCACGATGAGGCCGCCGACGATGGCGATGCCGAGCGGCTGCCGCAGCTCGGCGCCCACGCCGCCGCCGAACGCGAGCGGCACGCCGCCGAGCAGCGCGGCCATCGTGGTCATGAGGATCGGGCGGAAGCGCAGCCGGCACGCCTCCTCGATGGCCTCGCGCGCGGGCCGCCCCTGGGTACGCTGCATGTCGAGGGCGAAGTCGATCATCATGATCGCGTTCTTCATCACGATGCCGATCAGCAGAATGATGCCGATCAGCGCGATCACCGACAGCTCGAGCCGCATGAGGATCAGCGCGAGCAGCGCGCCCAGGCCCGCCGAGGGCAGGGTGGACAGGATCGTGACCGGGTGCACCCAGCTCTCGTACAGCACGCCGAGCACGATGTAGACGGTGATGACGGCGGCCAGAATGAGGATCGGCTCGTTGGCGAGCGAGGCCTGGAAGGCGCGGGCGGCGCCGAGGAAGCCGCTCTGGATCGACGGCGGCAGGCCGATCTCGCGCGCGGCGCCGTTGATGGCGTCCACCGCGTCGCCGAGCGAGGCGCCGGGCGCCAGGTTGAACGAGATCGTCACGGCCGGGAACTGGCCCTGGTGCGCGATCACCAGCGGCGCCGCGCGCTCCTGGACGCTGGCCACCGTGGCCAGGGGCACCTGCGCCGAGCCGCCGGCGGCGGGATTGGAGCGGAGGTAGACGCGCCCGAGGGCCTCGGGCGCCGCGCGGAACTCCTCCTTCACCTCCAGCACGACGCGGTACTGGTTGAGCTGCGTGAACACCGTCGAGATCTGCCGCTGGCCGAACGCGTTGTAGAGCGCGTCGTCCACCATCTGCGGCGTGATGCCGAGCCGCGAGGCGGTGGCGCGGTCGATGGTGACGATGGCCTCCAGCCCCGCGTCTTGCTGGTCGCTCGCGACGTCGCGCAGCACCGGCTGCTCGCGCAGGCGCGCGAGCAGCCGCGGCGCCCACAGGCGCAGCTCCTTCTCGTCGGCGTCCTCGAGGCCATACTGGAACTGCGTGCGGCTCACGCGGTCCTCGACGGTGAGGTCCTGCACCGGCTGCAGGTAGAGCGCGATGCCGGCGACGTCGGCCAGCGCCGGCCGCAGGCGATCGATCACCTCGGTGACGCCGGCGCGCTCGGCGAGCGGCTTGAGGTTGATGAGCAGGCGCCCGCTGTTGAGGGTGACGTTGGTGCCGTCCACGCCGATGAAGGAGGACAGCCCCACCACGGCCGGGTCTTTCAGGATCATGCGCGCCAGCGCCTGCTGGCGCTCGGCCATGGCCGGGAACGAGACGTTCTGCGGCGCCTCCGAGATGCCGAGGATCACCCCCGTGTCCTGCACGGGGAACAGGCCCTTGGGGATGCTGACGTACAGCGCGATCGTGACCACCAGGGTGACGGCGGCCACCACGAGGACGGCCGGCTGGTGGGCGAGGATCCGCCGCAGCGACGTCATGTAGGCGCTCACGACGCGGTTGAAGGCGCGCTCCGCCCCGCGCGCGAACCGTCCTTCCTTGCGCTCCTCAGGGCGCTTGAGCAGCTTGGCGCACATCATCGGCGTCAGCGTGAGCGCGACGGCGGCCGAGACCAGGATGGCCGCGGACAGCGTCATCGCGAATTCCCGGAAGAGCCGGCCCACGATGTCGCCCATGAAGAGCAGCGGGATCAGCACCGCGATGAGCGAGACCGTCAGCGACAGGATCGTGAAGCCGATCTGCCCGGCTCCCTTGAAGGCGGCGGCCAGCGGCGCCTCGCCCTCCTCGATGTAGCGCGCGATGTTCTCGATCATCACGACCGCGTCGTCGACGACGAAGCCGGTGGCGATGGTGAGGGCCATGAGCGAGAGGTTGTTGAGGGAATAGCCGAGCGCGTACATGACCGCGAAGGTGCCGACGATGGACACGGGCACCGTCACGCCCGGGATGAAGGTGGCGGCCGCGCTGCGGAGGAAGAGGAAGATCACAAGCACGACGAGGATCACGGCCAGGATCAGCTCGAACTGGACGTCGTGCACCGAGGCGCGGATGGTCGTGGTGCGGTCGGTCAGCACCTCCACCTTCACCGAGGCGGGCAGGCCGGCGGCCAGCTGCGGCAGCAGCCGCTTCACGCGGTCCACCACCTCGATGATGTTGGCGCCGGGCTGCCGCTGGATGTTGACGACGATGGCCGGGCGGTCGTTCATCCACGCCGCCTGGCGCACGTTCTCGGCGCCGTCGATCACGTCGGCCACGTCGGAGAGCTGCACGGGGGCGTTGTTGCGGTAGGCGACGACGAGCGTGCGGTACTGCGCGCTCTGGTGCAGCTGGTCGTTGGCGCCGATGGTGTAGGCCTGGTACGGGCCGTCGAGGCTACCCTTGGCCTGGTTGACGTTGGCGGCGGCGACCACGTTGCGCACGTCGTCGAGCGTGAGGCCGTAGCCCGCCAGCAGCGCCGGGTTCACCTGGATGCGCACGGCCGGCTTCTGGCCGCCGGAGAGCGTGACGAGGCCGACGCCGGGCAGCTGGGCGATCTTCTGCACGAGCCGGGTGTCGGCGAGGTCCTGGATGGCGGTCAGCGGGAGCGCGGTCGAGCTGAGGGCCAGCGTGAGCACCGGCGCGTCGGCAGGATTCACCTTGCTGTAGACGGGCGGGTTCGGCAGGTCCTTGGGCAGGAAGGAGGAGGCCGCGTTGATGGCGGCCTGGACCTGCTGCTCGGCGATGTCGAGGGCCAGCGCGAGATCGAACTGGAGCGTGATGAGGCTCGAGCCCGACGAGCTGGTGGACGTCATCTGCTTGAGCCCGGGGAGCTGGCCGAACTGGCGCTCGAGCGGCGCCGTCACCGCGGAGGCCATCACGTCGGGGCTCGCGCCCGGGTAGAAGGTGACGGTCTGGATCGTCGGGTAGTCGACCTGGGGCAGCGCGGAGACCGGCAGCTGGCGGTAGGCGATGGCGCCCGCGAGCACGATCGCCGCCGTCAGCAGCGACGTCGCGACCGGCCGCAGGATGAACTGCCGCGACAGGTTCACGACCGCGTCCGCGCGGGGGCCCGCTCCCGGGGTTCGACCTTCGCGCCGTCCTGCAGCTTCTCAGCGCCGTCCACCACGACCGCCTCGCCGGCGGCCAGGCCCTGCTTGACCGCGACCAGCCCGCCGTCGCTCGGGCCCAGCTCGAGCCGGCGCATCTGCGCGATGCCGTCGGGCTTCACGACGTACACGAAGGCCCCTTGCGGCCCGCGCTGGATCGCCTCGCCGGGGGCCAGCACGACGTTCGGCAGCACGTCCAGCAGCACGCGCGCGTTCACGAACTGGTTGGGGAACAGGGTGCCCGTGCCCGGATCGATCTGGTTGTCGACGGCGGCCAGCACGCCCGTCGCCAGCTTCTTCTTGCCCTCCCGGTCGTAGGCGTCCACGGGCACCGCCTTGCCGGCACGGTACTGGCGCAGCACCGGCTGCAGGCTGTCCTCGGGGATGGCGAAGACGACGGCGATCGGCTCGATCTGCGCGATGACGACGAGGCCGCCGGGGTCGTTGGCCTTGACCATGTTGCCGGGATCCACGAGACGCAATCCGACGCGTCCGGAGAGCGGCGCCGTGATGCGCGTGTACGAGAGTTGGACCTTGATGAGCTCCAGCTGGCCCTGGTCGGCTTTGACCGCGCCTTCGGCCTGCCGCACGGTCGCCGCCTGGGTGTCGAACTGCTGGCGCGCGATCATCTCCTTGTCGACGAGCACGCGGTAGCGCTCGAGGTCGAGCCGCGCGTTCTGGAGCGCCGCCATGTCGCGGGCGAGCTGGCCCTCCGCCTGCGTGACCTGCGCCTGGAAGGGGCTGGGGTCGATCTCCGCGAGCAGCTCGCCCTGACGCACGAGCTGGCCCTCGCTGAAGAGCGTCTTCAGGAGTTGGCCGTCGACGCGGCTGCGGACGGTGACGGTGTTGAGCGCCGTGACGGAGCCGAGCGCGGTGAGGGCGACGGGCAGATCGCCGGCGCGAGCGAGGGCGATGACCACCGGCGTGGCGCGCGGCCCCGGGGCTGCCGACGCGCCGCCCGAGGTCTTGCCCCCCTGGCCCTTGCCGGGACGCGTGAGCGCGTACGCGCCGCCCGCCAGGACGCAGCCGACGATGACGACGGCGATCCACGTCCGGGTGGCGGGGCGCATCAGGACGAAAGCATACCGCAGGCGGCTGCATAAGTCGCAGCGCTCCACGCGGGAGAGGCGCGCAGAAATCGCACGAAACGGCCCGAAATCCGGGCATTCGGGCGCGGTGCGGGTGGTGAACGTCTCGAGCTGACGGACATGGGGGGCGCCGACATGGCCCCCAACTCGCGTTCGTGTTACATCGGCTGCGCCTGGCGATCGCGGGAGGCGTACTGCAGGTCCCGCGAATTTCGGTACATGAAATCGACGGCGTCGGGGGCCAGGTACGCGACCTCGGTGCCCGCGGCACGCGCGAGCATCTCGGCCTGCGCGACCCGCCGCGCCTCGGCCGCCAGCGTGTTGAGGCGGTGGTAGGCCTCTGACAGCGTGGTGCCGAGCGTCGTCACCCCGTGGTTCTCCATCATGATCGCGTTCGTGTCCTGGATGAAGCCGCCGACGGGCCCGACATCCTGCTCGACGTCCATGTGCGAGGGCAGCAGCAGGGGCGGCCGGCCCATGATCAGCGGGAACTCGAGCGACAGCACCCGCAGCTCCTTCACCGCGCGCGACGCGAACAGGGCGATCATCTCGTCGAGGTGGACGTGGATCACGGCGCCCACGTCCGGACGCAGTCTCAGGATCTCCCGGTTGAGCTGGTGGCCCACGCTCGTCGGCAGCGTGCCGTAAAGCAGCGCGCCGGTCGGCACGTCGGTGATCACGACGTTGTCCGCGGTGGCCTCCTCGAGCGAGACGCCGGCGTGCTTGGTGTAGACGACGCCGTGCTCGTGCTCGGGGTGGGGGACGCGGATGGCGACGTTGCCGAGCTGGTTGTGGACGTAGCCGCGCGCGGTGAGAAGGCGCGCATAGGTGAAGATCTGCTCGGCGACGCCCGGGTCGAAGCGCAGGGGCATCACGCTCAAGTATACTCTGTGACCGAGAGGAGCCCTATAAATGCGGACGTACTACGACATCCAGTTGGGCGATCGGACGGTCACGAAGCGCGAGCTGGCGGGCGAAGACCTGGTCAAGGTCGGCCGGAACCACATCGCCAGGACCCTGCTCGAGCTGGGCGCGGCCACCGTGGACCCCCTGTCGCCGGCCAATCCGCTGATCTTCTCGGCGGGTCCCTTCGCCGGCTCGTCGTTCTCCAACGCCAACCGCACGAGCGTCGGCTGCAAGAGCCCGCTCACGGGCGGCATCAAGGAGGCGAACGGCGGCGGCACCTTCGGCTACGGGATGGGCCAGCTGAGGATCGCCGGCTTCACCCTGCACGGCGCCTCGCCCGACTGGGTCGTGCTGCACTTCAAGAAGGATGGCTCGCTCGACTTCGACGACGCCCGGCCCTACCTCGGCAAGGGCAACTTCGAGGCGAACCGGATGCTGCTGGCGCGCTACGGCAAGAAAGTCGCCACGGCGCTCTGCGGGCCGGTCGGCGAGTACCAGGGGCTCATCGCGGGCATCGCGTTCACCGACAAGGACCTGCGACCCTCGCGGCTGGCCGCGCGCGGCGGCGTGGGGGCGGTGCTGGGCAGCAAGAAGGTGAAGGCGATCGTGCTCGACCTCGACAAGATCCCGCCGTTCGCGGATCCCAAGAAGACCAACGCGTCCATCAAGGACTACAGCAAGATGCTGCTCGCCGATGGCATCGTGACGAACTTCTACCAGCCGCTCGGCACCATGGGCATGGCCGACGTGCAGAACCAGATGGGCGGGCTGCCCGTGCGCAACTTCAGCGCCGGCCAGCTGGCGGACGTGAAGGCGGGCGAGACGTTCAAGATGGGCGGCCAGTTCATCGCGCCGCTCAACACCGGGCGCGGCGGCGAGCAGACGCACGCGTGCATGCCGGGCTGCGTGATCCAGTGCAGCAACGTCTACGTGGACGCCAGCGGCAAGGAGATCGTCTCGCCCGTCGAGTACGAGACGCTCGGCCTGCTCGGCTCCAACTGCGGCCTCACCGACCCCGACGACCTCGCGGGGCTGAACGAGATCGCCAACGACATGGGCGTGGACACCATCGAGACGGGCGCCACGCTCGCCGTGTTGATGGAGGCGGGGCTCGGCCGCTTCGGCGACGCGAAGTTCATGGCCGCCTGCCTGCGCGAGATGATGCAGGGCACGCCACAGGGCAGGATCTGGGCGCAGGGCACCGCGCGTGTCGGGCAGCACTACAAGGTCCGCCGCGTGCCGGTCATCAAGAAGCAGGCGATCAGCGCCTACGACCCGCGGGTGGTCGAAGCCACCGGCATCTCGATGATGGCGACGGCGCAGGGCGCCGATCACACGGCCGGGAACCTGCCGCGGCTCAAGACGCGCGAGATGGATCTGAACGCGCTGCTGGAGCAGAGCCTGATCGCGCAGATCAACTGCGCGGCCACCGACTCGCTCGGGCTCTGCATCTTCGGCCGCAGCGTGACCGAGCCCAACACCGAGTGGCTGGCCAACGCCCTCAACGGCGCGCTCGGCACGAATCTCACCAAGGAGTTCTTCCCGGCGCTGGGGCGCGAGACGCTGAAGCTGGAGCACGAGTTCAACCGCCGCGCCGGCTTCACCGAGAAGGACGACGAGCTGCCGGAGTTCTTCTATTCGGAGCCGCTGGCGCCCACCAACCACGTCGCGCGCTTCCACGGGCAGGACGTGCATTGGATGTACGAGCGGCTGCCGGCATGACGCTGGCCGTCGACAAGCCCGCCGAGCTGCAGCAGCACGTCGGCAAGGAGCTGGGACCGTCGGACTGGATGACGGTGGACCAGGCGATCATCGACAAGTTCGCCCACGCCACCGGCGATCACCAGTGGATCCACGTGGACGTCGAGCGGGCCAAGAAGGAGATGCCGGGCGGCAAGACGATCGCCCACGGCTACCTCACGCTCGCGCTGGTGCCGCGCATGGCGCAGACGCTGGTGAAGGTCACCGGGCGCAAGCGCGGGCTGAACTACGGCAGCAACAAGGTGCGCTTCACCAATGCGGTGCCGGCGGGCTCGCGCATCCGGCTCCGGTCGTACCGGATCCGCAGCGTCGAGCCGGTGGACGGCAACGGCTTTCGCGTGACCTCGGAAGCGACGGTCGAGATCGAGGGCCAGGAGCGTCCGGCCCTCGTGGCGGAGATCATCGCGATCCAGTACGGCTAGGGCCGCGCCGACCGCTCGCGTCGGCTCCAGACTCCTCTATGCTGGAGCCATGCGTCTGCCCTTCGCGCCGCCGCTCGCGCCCATGCTGTCCAGCGCTGCGGATGCCTTGCCCGACGGACAGGGATGGCAGTTCGAGCCCAAGTGGGACGGCTTTCGCACGCTCGTATTCCGCGACGGCGACGAGATCCTGCTGCAGAGCCGCGACGAGAAGCCGATGAACCGCTACTTCCCCGAGCTCGTCGCCCCGCTGGCCGCCGCGCTGCCCGAGCGCTGCGTCGTCGACGGGGAGATCGTCATCGTCGGCAGCGGCGGACTCGACTTCGAGGCGCTGCTCCTGCGCATCCATCCCGCCGCGTCGCGCGTCAAGCTCCTGGCCGCGCAGTCGCCGGCCTCGTTCGTGGCCTGGGACCTGCTCGCGCTGGGCGACGAGGACCTCCGCGACGTCCCGCTCGCGACACGGCGCGAGCGGCTCGAGCGCGGGCTGGCGCGTGCGGCGCCGCCGGTGCATCTGTCGCCGGCCACGCACGATCGCGCGCTGGCGGAGGACTGGTTCCGCCGCTTCGAGGGCGCGGGGCTCGACGGCGTGATGGCCAAGCGTCTCGACGCGCCCTATCGCGCGGGCGAGCGCACGATGATCAAGGTCAAGCACGCGCGCACCGCCGACTGCGTCGTGGCCGGCTTCCGGTGGCACAAGAAGGGCGAGCGCACGATGATCGGCTCGCTGCTCCTCGGGCTGTACGACGCGGACGGCGCGCTGCACCACGTCGGCGTGACGGCGGCGTTCACGAACACGGCGCGCAAGGAGCTCGTCACCGAGCTGGCGCCCCTGCGCGAGCATGCGCTCGAAGACCATCCCTGGCGCGACTGGGCCGAGGTCCAGGAGGACGCGAGCGCGACGGGCCAGCGGATGCCGGGCGCGACCAGCCGGTGGAATCGCGGCAAGGATCTGAGCTGGGTGCCGCTCCGGCCCGAGCGGGTCTGCGAGGTCGCCTACGACCACATGCAGGGGACGCGCTTCCGGCACGCCGCGAAATTCCTGTGCTGGCGTCCCGACAAGCGCCCGCGCGACTGCCGCTACGATCAGCTCGAGGTCACGCCCGCCTTCGAGCTCGAGCGCGTCTTCGGCGCGCGCTCGCGCTCGTAGCCGGGCGCGGCGTCAGACCCCCGCGCGCTTGAGCGTCCGCCCGATGTTCTCGGGCGACTGCTTGCGCTCGCGGCGGTCGATCTCGCGCACCGTCTCGACGACGGCGGCCGAGACCGGCGTCGGGATGCCCTTTTCACGGCCCTTGTCCACGACGAAGCCGTTCATGTAGTCGATCTCCGTCGGGCGGCCCTTGGCGACGTCCTGCGCCATCGAGGCCTTCCAGTTGCGCCCGCTCGCCGACTTGGGGGTCAGCATCTCGTCGAGCGCCTGCCAGGTCTCGCGGCGGCCGGCGTCGGCCCACTGCTCGACGGGCGCGCCGTTGCTCGTGGGGATCGTGTAACCGAGCGCGAGCCCGACGCGCGCGGACTCCGACGCGAGGTGGATCGTGATCGCGCGGCCGACCTCGCTGGACGCGATCTCGAACGAGCCGAGTCCCGACATCGCCTGCACGGGGTTGCCCATCGCGTTGGCGCAGAGCTTGGACCAGCGCTCGCCCCAGAGGTTGTCCGTGGCCTTCGCCCCGTCGACGACCTTGAGCATCTCCGCGATCATCTGCGTGCGCGGCGTGATCGTGCCGTCGTGCTCGCCGGCGCGGAAGACGTCGTGGCCGGTGGCGCCGCCCCGCTCGTGCCCGCGCTCGACCTGGCCCGCCTTCCACGACGCCACGCCGATCTTCGACATCACGAGGCCGACCGAGCGCTCCTTGCCGGCGACCGACGCGACGATGGGATCGGGCCAGCAGTTCTCGGCCGCGACCACGAACCCCTCGGGCTTCAGATGACGGACGACGAGCTGGGCCGCCCATGCCGTGTCGTAGACCTTCATCGCCACGAAGGCGACGTCGAAGTCGCGCGGCAGCCGCTGCGCCTCGTGCAGGTGGAAGATCGCCGGCCGCGCCTCGAACGGGTCGTGCGGCCCGGTGACCGAGATGCCTTTCGCGCGGACCGTCTCGACCTGCTCGGCCCACGGATCGACGAGCGTCACGTCCTGCCCTGCGCGCGTGAGGAACGCGCCGAGGTAGCTGCCGATCGCGCCTGCGCCGGCGAAGAGGATCTTCATCGCACCGGACCTCCTTGTCAGGTCGCCGAGTGTACCACCACCGATTACCAGCGCGTGTCGAAGACCTCGAGGACGGGAGTCGCGCCCGGGCGGCGGAAGAGCGCAACAAGGCGATCTCCCAGCGGCACGAGATGCGTGGGTACGCCGGCGTCCGGCGGCAGCGGCCGTCGCGTCGCCTCGGCTCGATCGAGGTCGACCAGCACGAGATCCTCTTTGCCCCAGAGCGCGACGAAGCGGCCGTCGGGGCTGACGCCGGTGCGGCGGGCGACGTTCCGCACCGCGAGCGGACGCGTCGGACCCGCCTCCAGCCCGAATCGCCAGACGAGCGTGCGCTCGTTGCGGTCGCCGACACAGACGACGTCGGCGGCACGGTGGTCGACGAGGTGACATTCGGCCGCGGTGGGCCAGACGGCCACGAGGTCCTGAGCGTTGCCGTTCAGTCGCCACACGCGCGTCTGCCGTCGGACGCCGCGATCGTAGATCCACGTCCCCCACGGCAGCCGCGCCAGCCTCGTGACACCGGCGATGGCGCGGAAGCCGCGGCCGTCGGGGAGGATCTCGACGGCCTCCGAATCCACGCTCTCCGTCTGGTCGACGGCCCAGCGGTACCGGCTGACGCCCGGGCCGCCGATCCTGCCGACGAGCCCGACGAATTCCTCGGTGTCGCCGTCGTAGCCGACCACCGCCCAGCCCGAGCCCCTGACGGAGGACACCGTGGGCGTCGTCAGCGGCGGCAGCACGATGCTCCAGTCGGCGGACGCGCTCGCCTCCGCGAGCTCGAGATGCTGCAGCCTCATGTGGGTGGCGGACTCGACGAGCGTGAGCGCGTTGCGCTCGTCGATGAAGCGAAGGTCGCGGCCCTCGAGGTCGGCTCGGCCACCCTCGAGCCTGAGGACGAGGAAGCGGTCGGGCGCGCGCGCCGCCTCGCGCGTCATCACCGCGGCCCGGGTGCCGACGGGCGAGACGCGCAGCACGCCGACCCGCCACGGCAACTCGAGCTGGGCCGTGCGCGGCAGCGTGCCGTGCCCGGTCTCGCCGACGACGGTCGGTCGCGACGTGAGGAGGGTGTCCACGAGCTTGACGCCGGGGCCGACGAGCGCGGCGGCGGCGAGCAGGACAGCGCCCGACCGTTTGACGCCGCGGCGGGGCGTGATCAGCAGGGCGGCGGCGAGGGCGAACAGCGCCGCCCAGAGGATCGGCGCGCCCCCGAGGAGATGCGCGGCGACCGCCGGCCGCCTGCTCGTGCGGACGAGGTGCGCGACCAGCGGCCCCCACGTCAGCGCGACCACGAGGACCAGCGCGCCCATCGTGGGAAGGTAGTCGGCCGGACGGCCGTCGAACGTACGCGGCTGCCGCGCGAGCCAGGCCGCCATCGCGCACACGAGCCCCGCGGCAGCCGCGTACGCGAGCGTCGGCCAGGTCGGGCTGCGCACGCCGAGATCGCCGGCGAAGACGAGCAGGCACGCGCCGGCGACTCCGGCGATGGCCGCGAGGGCGGCGCGGCTCGGGCGGATGATCGCGACGAGCCCCGTGATCAGCCC
>Ga0209690_1001565_pt1 | contig 12945 bp, 13 predicted proteins | sample GraSoiAngelo_150_FD_186164 | JGI IMG/M metagenome (GOLD analysis project Ga0209690, IMG submission 186164) | Grasslands soil microbial communities from the Angelo Coastal Reserve, California, USA - 14_1009_09_40cm (SPAdes) (version 2) | ecosystem: Environmental > Terrestrial > Soil > Grasslands ...
ATCATGAAACGCATGCTAATGGCCAAGAGTTCCAGCATGATGCCAAGCTTGATTCCAGCAGCGACGCCCCCACCAGCGAAACCACTGCCGTAGATCATGACAAACACCAACGCCAGGCCAGCCTGTCCGAGAATGATCCAATGGAAGAGACTCATCGTTTCAGCTCGCGGTCGCCACAGACTCTGGGTTTGCGCGTAGATGTCTTTCAAGAGCACGCCGTTATAAATCCATCCCCAAAGAAAGATGAAAATAAACGCTGCGACGAACGCGATGAAAAATTTCTTCCAGTTCATAATTTCCCTTCTGTTTTAGAATCTAAGTCGCAGCGGGTGAGCTGGACTTGTAGATCGCGCCAATGATTGCGCCGGCAACGCCGAACATAATTAGGTCGCCCACGATCCACCCGCAGAGAATTTTCGTCGTTAGCGGCTGTACTGCGTAGATGATGAAATCGTTGCCGATATAAACAAGCGCCAGCAAAATGCCCAAACGCGCACATGCGCCTGCGCCCCCTGCGGGTACAAATTTCGCGCAAAGCAGCGTCAGAAAGAACGCCATCACAATGTGCCCAAAAACGAGCCACGAAAAATAGCTGCCGAACTCTGCTTCGGGCCGCCAAAGCGCAGGGACTTCCTGATGCACGCCATGCATCAACTTCCCGTACCAGATGAATCCAAACACAAAGATGAAACCAAACGCTGCGACGAATGCGATAAAGAATTTTTTCCAGTCCATAATTTTTTTCTGTTGAGGTTCTTGTTGAGTCCCATCAAGCCCAGACACTTTTATCGCAAACCGCACGTCGATGTCGATCTAAAATTAGCTGCAAACAGGGCGCCAGGGTTTCCCGCCGCGCTCTGACGGCTAGGAGGCCGTCGCTCCTCGAGAGTGCAACCCGAGTTCGCGCAAAAGGGCAACATCCACGTCGCCTGCTGGATTTTTCGCCGTGAGGAGTTTATCGCCGTAAAAAATTGAATTCGCGCCGGCGAAAAAACAGAGCGCCTGGCCTTCGCGTGAAAACCGGGTGCGACCCGCGGCCAAACGAACCCGCGCCTTCGGAAGCGCGATTCGTGTCACGGCAACAAGACAAACCAGATCAAAAATATCGACCAGCGGTTGGTTGGCCAGCGGTATGCCAGGCATCCGCCATTAAACAATTGATTGGCACACTTTCGGGAGGCGGATCGAAATTGCTTAATACTTCCAGCATTCGCAGCCGATCTGACTCCGATTCGCCCATGCCGATGATCCCACCACAGCAAACCGACATCCCGCTCTCCTGCACCGCGGCGATCGTGTCGAGCCGATCCTGAAACGTGTGTGTGCTCACAATTTCCGGATAAAACTCGGGAGAAGTGTCAATGTTATGGTTGTAGACCGTAACTCCAGCGGCTTTAAGTTTGCGCGCTTCCACTGAACCGATTTCACCGAGCGTGACACAAACTTCCATGCCGAGTCGGCTCACTTCCTGCACGATTTCAAGTACACCCTGAAATTTTTCTGAGCCATCGCGTACGCCGCGCCAGGCTGCGCCCATGCAAAATCGCGTTGCGCCTTGCGCATGCGCCCGCCGCGGCCACGGCCATTACGTCTTCCAGTGATAACACTTGTTCGCGTTCGACGCCGGTTGAATAATGAGCGGACTGGGCGCAATAAGCGCAGTCTTCACTGCAACCGCCGGTCTTAATGCTGAGCAAACTGCAGCGCTGGACTTCTTCGCCGCGCCAATGTTGAAGGTGAACGGCGCGGCTTTGTGAAATGAGGTCGAACAGTGGCTGATGATACAGCTTTTCGAGTTGGCGGAAGATCATCGCGTGCTCGCGATGTTAAATCCGAAATCCGAAATTTAGTTGACCCACTTGCCGTCTTCGGAAATGAGAATCGGCAGTTCTTCCATCATGAACTGAGTTTTGCCAACGGCGCCAATCATGTGGGTGCCGGTCGCGGCGTACCATTTCTTCGACATTTCCTCGCCGGTATGGCAGCCCCAACTCTTGACGTAGGCGTGACGGGCGAAAACATGGCGATTGATTTTCGTCAGTTCGCTATCGTGTAGCCAGGATTTGCACGCGCTGTCGATGTTGTTGCTGTAGTCGAACATGAAACACGCCCGGTTGGAGTGACCGAAATATTCAAATCCGATGACCTTCAGCTGATCTCGCGGCTGGCCGTTGTTTAGATAGTTAATCACCGCGGAGCCTGGGCCAAACCAGACGAGGTTGAGACTCAGTTTGTCACGCACGGAACCGATCAGGCTGATCAAATCCTGGTGTTCCTGTTTAGCGCGGTCCTCATAACCCTGCCTGTAAACGAGCCACGTGATCTTTGCGTCAGGTCCAAGCTCGGTACGCAATTGTTCCGTACGCAGACGCGCCGCGCGAACAAAGTTCGCCCACCAATGATCATGCGGATAAGCCTTGTACTTTTCCCATTGATACATGGATGGGCCGCCAACAAGAATGATATATTCGCCTGACGCCGGCGACGCAGCCTTCGCGCCAAGCGCAAATATGGCCAAAAAATAAACGAGCAAGAGACGTTTCATCATGACTGGCGAGAGGACTATTTATGCGGGAGTCGAAAATCTGCAAGTGGTAGGGCGCGGTCGCCTTGCGCGCCGAGAATCGGCATCTTGGGACCGCCTCCCGCGACCGCAGGATTTCTACCAAGCACTGTCAACTTCTCCGCACACCAGATCCTCCCACGTCTGTCGTTTGCGAATCAGCGCAAGTTTGTCGCCACGAACGAGCGTTTCCGCCGGCAGTGGGCGCGAATTGTAGTTTGAAGCCATCACAAATCCGTATGCGCCAGCGCTCATAATGGCGAGCAGATCGCCTTCATGGAGTTCCGGCATTTCCCGATCCAACGCAAAGAAATCGCCTGATTCGCATACCGGCCCGACAATGTCGATCTTCTCCGTATTCTTGCTCTTGCTCCTGCTCATGCTCGTAATCGTTCTCGTCCACGGTCCTTCCACCGGCACAATCTCGTGATAGCTGTGGTAGAGGGCAGGCCGAATCAGCTCGTTCATGCCGGCATCGACAATGGCGAATTTCTTCGCGCTCGACTTTTTGACGTAACGCACGCGTGTGAGCAACACGCCGCCGTTGCCGACAAGAAAACGACCAGGCTCAACCAGGATTCGAATGCCCAACGCGCGCAACGGTGGCACAATTGCCTCCGCGTAATCGCGGACGCTGAACGCGGATGATTCGCCGCCGCGGTCGTGCCACCATTTGCCGGATCCACTCTCGAGTGCGCACCGGTAAACGATTCCCATACCACCACCAATGCTGAAGAACTTGATTCGGTATTTTGATTTCAGCTCGCGCACGACTGGCGCCACTTTCCTGATCGCATTCTCGAACGGCGCGGCCTGAGTAATCTGCGAGCCAATGTGCATCTGGACGCCGATAATCTCGACGTTGCGCATTTTGGCGGCTCGCTCGTAAATCGCCGGCGCATCGGTGAGCGCGATTCCAAACTTGTTTTCGTGCGAGCCGGTAGAGACGTACTCGTGCGTGTGAGGATCGACGTCCGGGTTCACCCGTAACGCAATCGGGGCGCGCGCGTTCTTCACGCCAGCGATTTTATCGATGTATTCCAGTTCCGCTTCACTCTCGACGTTGAAGCTGTAAACGCGCTGCTCAAGCGCATATTCGATTTCTTCTCGCGACTTGCCGACGCCGGCGAATGTACATTTGGCCGGGTCGCCACCTGCCGCGAGCACCCGATAAAGTTCGCCGCCCGAAACGATGTCGAAACCGGCGCTTGCATCGACGAACAACTTCAGGATCGAGCGATTGGTGTTTGCTTTGACTGCGTAACAAATCAGGTGATCCAGCGGCGCGAGCGCCCCATCCAGGCGTGTGTAGTGATCGAGAATTGTTCCCGCGCTGTAAACAAAAGTCGGAGTATCGAACTCCTCTGCGACGCGCGCAAGATCGACGTCTTCGCAATACAGATGTCCGTTGCGATAACGAAAAAAATGCATGTTGTAGCGGCGTTTGTGTCAAACGCTGAGACTAAAATATCAGGCGCTTGGCACAAGCGCCTCCACAACTTCAGCATAGGCTACCCAATCAGTCTCAGGCCGATATTGAGAATTGCGATCAGTCCTACGCCTATCGAAAAACTTGTCAGCACAAGCTTTTTTCCATGCTTGAGCATTTCTCCAAGAACAGCGTGCGTGGCCAGATAGAGAAACCCGCCGCCAACGTGCGCCATGATCAAGGCGAGCCAAAACGTCGAAATATTCGACAGGAAAAAATAGCCAATCACACCGCCCAGGAGAGTAGTTGCTTCAACTGCAGCGACCCACCGGAGTGCGGCGCTACGGTGCAAACCAGCCCCAATTAAAAGGCTGCCGAGCGCCAGGCCTTCAGGAACTTTGTGAATGCAAAGGGCAGAAAACAGCGACCATTTTGTTGCGTCCATTGTCGGAGCTTCCTGCTGAATTCCCAAAGCCAAACCGTCAGTCGTGCTGTGAATCGCCAATGCGACAATTAGCGCGGTGGCGATTTCGCTAAAATGCCGTGTTGCATCCGCGTCGAAATGACTAGCGGCGCAAGCAGGGCAAACATGATGAACGTATTTGCTGATGACGAAGAACAGCGCGTATCCGCTGGCGGCCGCCAACGCAACTGCCCACCAAGTACCTTCGCCTAAACTTTCAGGCAGAATCGCGAAGAGCGTGACCCCAAGGAGGGTTCCGGCTGCGAAACTAATCAGCGCGCAAAGCGGTTTGTGCGCTAATCGCAGCGATGTGCTGATTGATCCACCGGCAAGGGCGAAAGCATATGCCGCGACGACCTGCCACAAAGTGATTTGCTCGTTCAAGAGGTTGCGAGCGATTCGTGATCTTCGCGACAGTGCTGCGTCTCGATCGTAAGATGAACCAACTGTTCGTGCTCGCGAAGGAGGCTCCGATAATGATCCGAATTTTTAGGCTCGTGAGCTACCACTGAAACGATCGCTGCAAATTTGCCGATCCCCACTTGCCAGACATGCAGATCGGTCACGAGCGAATCGCCGTCGCTTTCCACAGTGCGTCGGATTTCCTCCGGGAGATCGGATGAAGAGGGAGTGCGATCGAGCAAAATGCCACTGGTGTCCCGAAGAAGAGTGTAAGCCCAGGAAAAAACGACTCCGCTGCCGACAATTCCCACGGCCGGATCGAGCCACGCCCAGCCGAAGAATTTGCCGCCCGTTAATGCGGTAATTGCAAGCAAGGAGGTGAATGCGTCCGCCAAGACATGCAGATAGGCGGCGCGCAAATTCAAATCGTGATGATGAGCGCTTCCGGGTCCGCTTTTGTGATCGTGATCACCAAGCAGGATTGCGCAACCCAGATTCACGAGCAACCCGACGCACGCGATACCGATTGCCTCGTTAAAATGAATTGACAGCGGAACAAATAGCCGGCGCACCGATTCGCCAGCCATGAGAAATGCTACAACCGAGAGCACGACGGCGCTGGCAAAACCTCCCAGCACGCCCATTTTTCCAGTGCCAAAACTGAACCGTTCGTTCGATGCGTGCCGCCGCGTAAAATAGTATGCGATCGCGGTAATGAGAAACGCGGTCACGTGCGTGCTCATATGCCAGCCATCGGCCAGCAACGCCATCGAGTGGGAGAGAAGGCCAGCCGTGATCTCGACCACCATCATTACCCCGGTGATCACAATGACTATTCGCGTGCGGCGTTCGCCCTTGGAAAAATCGGGGACGAAGTCGTGCGTCTTCCCGAAACGGGAATGGTCTGTCCGATGCATCAGCCAAAACTACCGCGACCAGGAGAAGTTATCCTCAAAAATTGTAGGCGATCGTGCCGTAGAAACCGCGCCGTTGGCCAAACTGCGGCGCACCGACACCGATGCCGCTGCCGTCGCGGTAACAAAGCGAGTGCACCGCGCATTCTTATTGCGAATCGATTTTCGCGCTACCGCGCATCCGATGTCGCGCCAAACCGAAAAATGAAATGAGAATCAGTATGGCACCGAAAGTGCAGACGATCGCCGCGCCCGACGGCAGGTCCCACCAGAAGGAGAGAAACAGACCGGCGATTCCGCCGAGCCACGCGATCACCCATCCTATGAGCAAGCGGCGACTGATTCTCGTCGCCAGGTTGATTCCGCAGACCGCCGGAACAATCAGATAACTAAAAACGAGCAAAACGCCGGCAATGCGAACGAAGCTTGTCACCACCAGGCCGAAAACGGCGTAGAAGAGAAAATCCCACCAGCGCACGCGCAAACCTTTTTGGTAAGCCCCATCGCGATCGAACGAGACGAGCAGGAACGAGCGGCGCAAAACGAAATGGAAGACGCCGACGGCGACAAAAAGTGCGAAGCATTTCCACACTTCATGGGGCGTTACGAGCAGAATATTGCCAACGAGCATGTTCTTGATTTCCTCGTCGCCTTCCGCCGCGCGGCTGAGCAGCAAGACCGCAGCCGCGGCCGCCACGACGTAAGAAATTCCGATGACCGCTTCCTGCGGGATTTGGCTCGAACGTTTTCCGGTTACAGAAAAAATGGCCCCTCCGATCAAAGTGAATCCGAGCGCGATGCCGAAAGTGGTCCAACTTTGAAGGTCGAGATGAAATAGAACGGCGAGGCAAATTCCAAGCGACGCCATTTGCGCCATGGCGATGTCGATGAAGATGATGCCACGCTGCACGACATGCAGACCGAGATAAACAAGCAACCACGGCAAAAGCACGCAGGCCACGATTGGCCAAAACATTACCTCCCACATAACTAAGGTAGGGACGGATCGCCGAGCCGTCCGTTTTTGCATCCGATTAATCGGCGCGGCAAACGCCAGTCCGGCTCGGACCGGTTGCGCCCTGCCACGAAATTCGATTTCATTTCAGCGCCGCCGCCAGTCGCGAGACGAGGGTATCGATGAGCCTCACGTAACCGTCCGTTCCCGGCAGGGCGCCTGGGAATTGCGAAAATTCGACAACTTTGGCGCCGGTCGCACTCGCAACTTTCTCCGCGATTCTACGATCGTGAAAAGGCTCGACAATGATCGCTTTGATGTGTTGCGCCTTCATCTGCGCGATCACTTCGGTGAGATGCGATGGCGAAGGCGGAATGCCCGGCTTCGGCTCGAGGAAGATGTCGATGTTTAAACCGAAGCGGTGCGCGAAATATGGCCACGAATCGTGATAAGCAACAACGTGCTGGCCTTTGAACGGCAGCATCGCCGCGCCCCATTCTTGCAACTTTACGTTAATTGTCGCTTCGAATTTCTTGTAGTTTGCGTCGTAAAATGCGGCGTTCGCGGGATCGAGCGCGGCGAATGATTGCGCAATGTGCTGCGCGACCGCCTTGGCGATGATCGGATCGGACATAAAGTGCGGGTTACCGAGCGCGTGCACATCCCCTGCAGCGCGCGTCACATTCGCGGGCACGTTCATGAGACGAACTCCCTGCGAAGCCTGAATGCGCCCAGGCTTGCCGATCTCGATTTTCGGGTTGCGCGCGTTTTGTAAAAGTGGCGGCAGCCAACCGAGCTCGAGCTCCGCGCCGCCATCGATTAAGATGTCGGCGCCGCGCATTGAAACGACGAAACTCGGCCGCGCATCGACAAAGTGCGGATCTTCGGTCGCTTTCGCTAGAACAATTACGTTGACTTTGTCGCCGCCGATCTCGCGGGCGAGCGAACCAAAGTCGGGCAAAGTTGCTACGACGTTTAGTTTTGCATGCGCCGAGAAAGAGCAGGTGAGAATTGCAGGCAGGAGTAAAAGAATTTTCTTCATGAGCTAAAATTTGTGGGCGCCGTGAGAGCCAAGAATGAATTCCCACTGGAGAAAGACCGACTCGACTTGCCGTCCTTGCCGTCCGGAGAGGAAAAAGTTCTCCTCCAGAAAATCCTGATTGTACTGCAATCGGATTTTTGAAAACTCAGTCGGATACCAGGTGAGATTAGCGCTGATCCGCCAGCGTGATTGCCGATCTAAGTCGTCGGTAAACTTGGAATCCTGCATGTCGACATAGTCGCCACGAATGCCAGCGACCCATCCTTTTTTAAATCCCCACAGCACCTGCGAATACATCCCCCAATCGTGAAACGTTTCCGCGACAGGAAACGATTCATTCGCGCCCTGGCCGGCTTCGAACCGGCGATACATTGCTTCCGTTTGCCATTTCACAAACGGAAAACCCCCTTCGGCGTGGGAACTTTTCCACTTGTAAAGGAGGTCTGCGCCGTAAATCTGAGTGCGCGAATTCGCGCCGGTCTCGTTGGATCCAAACGCGCCCGACACGCCAGCCAACACTACTTGGGTTGGACTAAGGTCCACAGAATTTTCCCAGCGGGGCATCCAGACGAAATCCTGCAAGCCGCGCGCCTCACGATCGGTCGTTATGCGGTCGAAAAACATTCCGTCGTCACCAGGATTCCGGAACGAAAATCCTGTACTGCCGCGTCCATTTTGTGACGCAAAGATCAATTGCGAATACCACGGCAGAGGCAGCGTCCAGGAAGTTTGCGCGCCAACACCGCGCAACCCGTCAGGCCCGAGAAATAAGCCGTTCACGAGAGGCGTGTCCGCGAAGTCCCAAGTGTGTGGATGTGTCGGGTTCAGCCGGCCAAAGGCGGCGAAGAACTGCCCTGCTTTCAATTGCAGATTGAACGGAAGGCTAGTCGTTTGCATGAACGCTTCCTCGACTTCGACCTCGGTTGCGTTGTCGTTGTCTAACTTGAAAACGATATTGGCGAAACCTTCGAAGTACGGATCGACCGCGCCATCAAACGCCAGCTCGGTGTTGCGCGCGTTGAAGCCGCGCTGCTGCGGATCGTGGTCGCCGACCTCGATGTTATTGAGATCGCGCGCGCTGGAATAGGCTAGTGCGAACAGGCCGTCGAAGGAAATGTTCATGTAATTTCTGCCGCCACCGATAGTGATTGGCTGCGTTAACGATGCGCCGGCACCCGTGCTTGAGATCGTTTCCGGTGCCGCCGATGTCACGACTGAGGTATCGGTGGTCGGAAAACCTCCGGGCGCAGGGGTGCCGCTTACAGGAGGCGCAGTCGTCGATGAAACAACCGATGTGTCTTCGGTTGGAAAACGTGGCGGTGCGCTCGCGCCGGGCGCGGGCGAATTTTCAGCGGCGGCAATGGGAGAAGGCTCTGGATTTTGCGGAAGCCCCGACTCACCGGTGAGGTTTGCCTTTTCCAACGCGGCCTGCTGGTCTTTCACTTGCTGTTGCAACGTTTTCACCGTCTCGGTGAGCGATTGCACCTGCTGGCGCAGCGCTTCGACATCGGCCGCTCTAGCCAGCGTTGCATTTGAAACTGTCGGCGCTGGCGATGAAGTGAGAACGGGCGTCGCTTCCTGCGCGGAAACGGCCGCTATCGGCAGAATCGCCAGCGTTACCAAAATAATTTTTTTCATCAAAACTCCTGATTAAGAGCGGGCAGATTATTGCCCAAGAACTTTCTGCGTTCGGCGCGCGATGATTTAGCGGCGTAAGGAACGCACTCGGCGCCGCTATCCGCCTGAGGCGGGAAGATCAACGCTTCAGGAGCGCGCAGGTGGCGCGTGCTCGAAAATGCGCGCGCCAAGAAACGGCGATTGAACCCAGCATGGGGTCAACGCCGGAATTTTGGAAAATTGGACCGATGGAGCAGGTGCGCTGACCATCGGCGGATGAGCAGCGTGATTGTAACTGCCCGATGCGATCATCGTCGCCGCACAATTGTGCTCGACTCGATTCGCATCCTTGTGAATGCGCTGGTGCAATTGCGGGGAAGCACTCAGCGCGAGCGCACAAAGAAATGCCGCGAAAACGCAAACTGCAACAAACGCGCGCCCTCGATTTGTTGAACGCGCCAATGTGCCCATTGCGTTCCGAGCTTGTGACGGTTGCTGGTCTTGCGCAAGGAATTTCTGCGGGGTGTAGAGGCGGCTGTCCTCAGCCGCAACGGTCAGACCCGCGCGTGAGGACACGCACCGCTACACCGCGGCGCCGTCAGAAAATTGATTGTCCCTCGTTTGGCAAGCGTCTATTCTAAAGAATGAAAGCCATACCCACACCTTACAAAGATCGTCAATATCGATCGCGTTTAGAGGCTCGGTGGGCAGCTTTCTTTGATCTCCTTGGTTGGCGTACTGAGTATGAGCCTATCGATTTTGATGGTTGGATTCCTGACTTCGTTATTAATGAGGCAGAGACTGTATACGTTGAGGTCAAGCCTATCGACAGATTTCCAGACAGGGACGTAACAGATAAGATCGACAACTCCGGATGTGACAAAGAGGTTTTAATTGTGGGCAGCACAGTCCCCATTCACAGCGGGCTCCTTGGATGGCTTCGTCAGGATCTGAGTGATGTTACCGATTTGGATAAGCCTTACTGGATATGGGCCGGCGCGGCATTGGGGATCTGGGTAGGCAGCGGGACAAATGATGAGCGGGGTAGAATATCGAAAGGAAACCGTGATCGCGTCTTCGGTTTTTGTCATGAAGAGCAAAGTTACATCGACAGAATCACAGGGTTTTATGATGGGGGTTGTTATGGCGGCGAGGAGTTTGATCTTGCTCGGCTTAGGTCATTGTGGGCTAGAGCAGGTAATGAAGTTCAGTGGAAGAAACTAAATTAATTGGAACAAAGCGCATGCATTCGATGTCGATTCGAAGCTAGTGTAATTCAATGCGCTGCCACTTGCGCCTGCCGGAGCCGTGGCTGAGCTTTTTTTTGGTTAGGCCATTTCGAAATGAACCTCCCAAACCTGACCCGGATTGTTGATACGTATATTCCAATACGACAGCCCAATCGTGATGCCTACCTTGACCAGTTGCGGCAGGAAGTAGTGCCTTCTATTCGAAAACTACAGAAGGACGGTCTATTGAGTTGGTTTTCTTTCCTGATACACGGTCCCGACATGCTTGGTGGTCGTGAACCCCTTAACAGCAGCAGATGGTACATTCATCTTCGCCTTGAACCAGAGTCCACGATCGACGTCGAAGAATTCATCACAAAACTGCCTCAGCATTTCTGCAACCCGGTACGCAAGACTTTGCGCGAGATTGGTGGCCTTCAGGATAGTGTCCTGCACAACGAAGATTGGGCGTACGCTTGGAAGATTCATGGAGAGGCATCAGAATGGGTCGTCCTTCTACTCGAAAGCCATCGGGATTCTGCCATTCCTCTTCAGCAACTCGTCCAGTTCTTGCACTTCATTACGAATCCTATAATGCTTGGCAATAGATGCCTGTGTATTCCTGCAGGTTTTTTGCCGTTCTAGATGTGTCGAGACCTAACAAGTGTGCTCCAGCGAACCGTCGCCCCGCTGGAAAGTCACGATGACCGACTGCACTTCTTTTTTGTTCGTCGGCTCCGAGTTATGGGGAATGTGGAAACTGATTGGCCCTGGCTTGGCAAGAGCCTAGTCTAGCCTCATCACCTGCTGAATGCCTGTAACCACTCGGCAAATTTACGAGGTTAAGACAAAAATCCGGTCAGCGGGGCTGGTCGCCGCGGCTGCGCTCAGTTTTTCGGCCAGTCCGATTTCGCGGACTTCGCGTCCGGCGGAATTTAAGTAAACCGCTATTTCCCTTGGAGAAAGCCGCTTCGGCGGCACGCGATTAAGGCTCGGGGTCGGCGCAACGGCTTCTCGGCGTCGTGGGAGGGCATCTCCGGGTCACGGAATGGCATCTCCGGGTCGCGGAATCACATCTCCGGGTCGTGGAATCGCATCTCCGGGTCGCACGAATGCATCTCGGTGCCATTCAAAGCCATCTCGGCGTCGTGCAGACGCATCTCCGGATCGCGCAAACGCGCCTCGGCGTGGCGCAATTGCGAGTCTGGGTCGTGCAAACCGGTCTCGTGTCCGCCGGGGCGCGGCTCGGTGCGACCGGGCCGGGCGCTCAGATTAATGCAAGATCGCGCTTGTCAGAGCGCACGAACGTGCTCATCGCGCTGCGAGCTTGAGACGGCGACGCGTGCCGCGCAAGCCTGTTTCTGCAAGGGTCAGCACGCCGCGCAGTTTCGTGTCGAGCGCACTAATGCGCTCGCTGTACGAATGGAAGGTGTCGGCTCTAAGTTACACAGTTTTCTTCGGTAAAACGTCGCCGTCCCTGTGATCGTGAAGAAAAACAGTAGAAGATGTCTCTCGGGGGCTGCCGAACTCGACACAATAAACACGGGTTTGCCCCCTCCTGATTTTCGCGTAATTCTCAACACTTTAGTATGCCCGATCGAGCTTATCTCAGTCCGATTGATCCAGAACTGGTCCCCGGAGCGCGCAATGCAGTTGATGTCTGCCTTCGATTGAAACCGCGAGAGCGGATCACAATCATCACCGACACCGCGACACGCGAAATTGCAGCGGCATTGCAATCAGAAGTGAAACGCATTGGCTCAGAGTACAGCTTGTTCGTACTGGAACATCATGCGCGTCGGCCGCTTAGATACATGCCGGAGTCCATCCTAGATGATCTGGCGCTCTCGCAGGTGTCGATCTTCGCCGGGCAGACCCAGCCGGGCGAGCTTACCGCCCGAACGCAAATGACCAGCGTGGTCAACAACCACAAAATACGACACGGTCACATGGTAAACATTAACCGCGAAATCATGCTCGAAGGAATGCGCGCAGACTTTGTGAAGGTGGATGAGATCAGTCAGCGTTTAGTCGAGCGCGCGCGACAGGCTGAGCGCATCACCTGCCGCACCCCATATGGCACCGAATTTGAAGCAGAGCTTTCGCCCAAATTAAAGTGGCTGAAAACCAGCGGTATCATCACGCGCGATAAATGGGGTAATCTTCCCGGCGGCGAAATCTTCACCGCGCCCATGAACACCAACGGTGTGTTCGTGGTCGACGGCGTGGTTGGCGATTATTTATGCGAGCGTTTTGGCGATCTGGAATCCAATCCGCTTACGATCGAAGTGGAAAACAATCGCATCCGATCGTTGCGGTCCGACAACAAGG
>Ga0209690_1001568_pt1 | contig 12937 bp, 11 predicted proteins | sample GraSoiAngelo_150_FD_186164 | JGI IMG/M metagenome (GOLD analysis project Ga0209690, IMG submission 186164) | Grasslands soil microbial communities from the Angelo Coastal Reserve, California, USA - 14_1009_09_40cm (SPAdes) (version 2) | ecosystem: Environmental > Terrestrial > Soil > Grasslands ...
CGGAAATGTAGGGAAGGTTCGCCAAGATCAGGTCGGCGGGCATCGCTCCGCGAAGCAGGTCGGCCTTCGCGATCCTGATGCGCGATCGCAGTCGATGCCGTTCGATATTGGCCGTGGCAACGCGCAGGGCGGCCTGGCTCACGTCCCTCGCCTCGATGCGAATGCGAGGCACAGCTTTGGCGACCGCAATCGCGACCGCGCCGCTGCCGGTGCCCAGGTCGATCATCCGCCGGGCCTGGGGATGAGCAGTCAGCCACTCGATGGCCAGCTCGACGAGCCCCTCGCTTTCCGGGCGTGGAATCAGGACCGCGGGGCTCACGATCAGCATCTGGCCGTAGAATTCGCGCTCGCCGGTCAGGTACGGCACCGGTACTCGGGCCGCCCGGCGAGTGGTAAGCCGGCTCAGCCGCTGCCGCTGCGCCAGGGTCAGCCGCTGCTCGGGATGACTATGCAGCCGCTCCCGCGAACTCTGGAGAACGTGGGCGACCAGGATCTCGGCGTCGAGCCAGGCATAGGGAATGCCAGCTGTCGCCAGGGTCGCACGCGTGGCGGCGAGTTGGACTTTGACGCTGGCGCGGTCAGCCGCCGGAGCCATTTGGCCCGGGCTCGCTCAGGCGGTTCGCCTGGTCCCAGGCGATCAGGCGGTCGATCACCGGATCCAGGTCGCCGGCTTCCACGAACTGTGGGAGCTTGTAGTACTTGAAATCGATCCGGTGGTCGGTGATGCGCGCCTCCGGATAGTTATAGGTACGAACTTTTTCGCTTCGGTCGCCCGAGCCCACGGCCGAACGACGAACTTCGGTCAAGGCCTCCTGCTGCTGCGCCATCTGGCGGTCGAGCAGGCGGGCCATCAGCACCTTTTCCGCCTTGGCCTTGTTCTTGAGCTGCGAGCGCTCATCCTGGCAGGTCACCACGATCGGCGGACCGCCGTCCTCCGGCGTGTACGTGAGGCGCACCGCCGAGTCCGTCGTATTGACGCTCTGCCCGCCGTGTCCGCCGGAACGGTAGACATCGACCTTGAGCCGTTCGGGGTCGATGGCGACATCGACCTCTTCGGCCTCCGGCATCACCACCACCGTGGCAGTCGAGGTGTGAATCCGGCCCTGCGCCTCCGTCTCGGGCACCCGCTGCACGCGGTGCACGCCATTCTCGAACTTCAGCCTCGAGTAGGCACCGTGGCCGCGAACCTCGAAGACCACTTCTTTGAAGCCGCCCCGCTCGGTCGCGTTCTCCGAGAGCAGGTCGACCTTCCACCGCCGCGACTCGGCGTAGCGGCTGTACATGCGGAAGAGGTCGGCCGCAAACAATCCCGCCTCGTCCCCGCCGGTTCCCTGGCGGATCTCGATGATGACGTCCTTGTCATCGGTGGGGTCCTTGGGCACGAGCGCCAGCTTGAGCTGGCCTTCGAGGCGGTCGCGCTCCGCCTGTTGCTTCTCGAACTCCTGCCTCGCGTACGTCTGCATCTCCGGATCCCGCTCCTGCTCCGCTAGCTCGCGAGCTTCGGCCATGGCGTGCTCGGCACGGCGGTACGCCTCGTAGAGCTGCACAAGATCCTTGAGTTGGGCCTGCTCCTTGCTCAGCCGCTGAAGCTCCTTGAGGTTAGCGTGGACCGCGGGATCGGCCAGCCGTTCGGTGATCCCGTTGTACCGAGCCCGAACGGCTTCGAGCTGTTCGAACATCAGGCCGCCGCCTCTTTTTCCTCCTGGCGTGCGGCCTGGAACGCCGCCAAGGCGACTTCCAGCTGGCGGTCGTCCGGCTCTCGAGTGGTGAGCTTTTGGGTCAGGAGGAACGGGATGATCAGGACTTTCACGACCGGGTGGTTGCGGTGCCGTCCCGCAAACCGAATGAACTCGTAGGCCAGCATCGCGATCAGTGGGATGAGCACGATACGAGACAGGAGCAACAGCGGCAGTGCAGGTCGGCCGACCAGCCCGAACACGAAGGCGCTGACGACCATGACCGCGAGCAGAAACCCGGTGCCGCACCGCGGATGGAGGGTGCTCTGGGTGCGCACATTCGGCACGTCCAGCGCCAGGCCGGCTTCGAACGCATTGATGGTCTTGTGCTCGGCACCGTGGTAGGCGAAGAGGCGGGCGATCTCGGCCTTGAACGAGATGGCATAGAGGTACAGCAGGAGGAGCGCGATCCGGACGATGCCGTCGACGATGCCGAAGAAGAGGCTGCCGTGGCCACGGCTGAGGAATCCCGCCGCCAGCAGCGGCACGCCGAGAAAGAAGAGCAGCGCTCCGACGATCGCGATTCCCATCGTGATCCGAATAGCGTTCGCGCTCAACTCCACCTGCTCACCGGCCGCCTGGATGTTCGCCGACCAGACCAGCGCCTTCATTCCGAGATGGAGTTGCTCCCACAATCCGGCCAGCCCCCGGAGCAAGGGCATCTTCCAGAACCGATGCGTGTAGATGATCGAGCGGAGGCGCTCGCGCAGCACCTGGATCTCGCCATCAGGCCGGCGGACCGCGACCGCATAAGTGGTACGGCCGCGCATCATGACCCCTTCGAGCACGGCCTGGCCGCCGTAGAAGAACTTGTCCTGGCTCACGCCGCGCTCATCCTAGTCCGTCGAGAACCCCTGTGGGCCACAAGGGCCTCAACGCCGAAGGCGATTATCTCTTCCGCTGCTGGCGCTGCTGGAACCGGTCGACGCGGCCCTGGGTGTCGACGATCCGCTGCTGGCCGCTGAAGAAGGGGTGGCATACCGAGCAGACCTCGGTCTTGAGCTCTTTCTGCGTCGAGCCGGTCGTGAATTTATTGCCGCAGAGGCAGGTCACGACCGCGTCGTGGTAGTAGGTGGGGTGGATGGTGGCTTTCACGAGCTCCCTATTCTATCTCAGGATTGCCGAGGTCTGGAGCATCCCCAGCCCCAGGGCGAAGAGCAACGCGAGGTAGAGCGATCCAACGACGACCTTGGTCTGGACATCCACCGCGTAATACGCCGGGTTCAGCGTCGTCGACCGAAACCGCTGCCAGGTGGCAAAGGCGCCGAAGATCAGAACCAGGAAGAGGACGGGGCTCACGGTGGTGCCGGACTGCATCTCGAAAAGCAGCAGCCCAGCCGCGATCAGCAGGCCGGCGACGTTGAACCATTTGGAGAGCAACGACGTTACGCGGCCACCGTCGAGCGGGGTCAGCGGGATCAGGTTGAAGAGGTTGATCAGGAATCCAAAGTAGGCCAGCGCCTGCAACAGCCGACCGGTGCTTGAGTCGGGCATGCTCAGGTATCCGGCGTAGCACAGGCCGGCGGCGATCGACCCCAGGACCGGACCGCCGATCGCCATGATGGACTCCTGGGCGACCGTCCGCGGCTGTTGTTTCATGCTGACGAAGGCGCCAAGGAAGGGGATCATGACGGGGAGGGTGACGGGCATGCCCATGATGCGGGCCACCACCACGTGGCCGCTTTCATGGATCAAGATCAGGAGCACGATGCCGACCCCGAAGGCCCAACCGAAGAGCTGCGCGTAAATCAACGCCGTGACGCCAGTCGATACCACGGTAAACCACAGACCCTTGAACTTCAGAAGCAGCAGACCGACGTATGACAGCTTGCTCAGAATGAGCCCGAGAGCGGCGAGGATTCCGGCCAGAACCCCGCCGTTGCGCCGACCGCGATTGGAGGGGTACGCGGGAATATCGGCTTGCACCGGTCGAGCGGTGCCGTAGCCATAATCAGCCGCGTGCTCGGAATCGCCGTTCTTCGGATAGATGTCAGCCACTACTTAGAGGATGCCCAGGCGGGCTGCCTTTCAATCGTGGGCCAGGGGCGGGTGAAGTTGCCGAGGTGGAGGTCAGGGCAGCGCTCGGCCAGGTGCCGGACGAACTTCCGCATCCCGATACCTCGGGTTGGCTGCGGAATCCGTTCGAGCAGCCAGTGGGGGTCGACATTGAGGCTGCGCAACTGGACCTGGTGCACGCCATGACGCTGGACAAAGCTGACCAGGGCATCCAGCTCCGAGGGAGAATCGCTGATCCCGGGAAACGTCAGCAGGTTGATGGTGACCTGTCCCCCGCCCGCCGCCACGACGGTGGCGCACTCGGCGACCTGATCGAGTCCATAACCGACCGGCCGGTAGTAAGCGCGAAAGCGCGTGTCATCCAGGCTGAACACGCTGATCCGCACCGAGTTCAGGCCGGCGTCAACCAGCCGCCGAAGGACGTCCGGGCGGGAGCCATTGGTATTGACGTGAATGGTCGCCTTCGGCGCCGCCGCTCGGATCCGCCTGGTCGCGTCCACCAGCGCCGCGCCCCGCGTCAGGGGCTCGCCCTCGCAGCCCTGGCCATAGCTGACGAAATTCGATTCGCCGGCGCTCAAGTGCCAGCCCGCAAGCTCGGCGATTTCGGCTGCCGTCGGCGCGAATCCGAGCCGGGTCTGCGGTGAGTCGACGTCCCCCCACTGCTCGGAGACACACCCAAGGCAGGCGGCGTTGCAGGCGGGCGAGACGGGAATCGCGCCCTCGCCCCGGCGCAGGAACAGGTTCTGCGCGGTGAGGCAGCGATAGTCCGTGGCACAGGTTTCCAGCTGACGGAGCAGCCGACTGGCCGGCAGAGCCCGGCGCCCGCTCCGAATCGCCACATCGATGTCCCGCCGGCCTTCCGCCTCCGGATTCCAGGCGTTCCAGCGATCGGTGCGCAGCGCGGCAACGCGCGGCTCGCCGTCAATCGAGGCGACCGCCGCATAGCCGTACAGGGGCAGGACGGGCGGCTGTCCATCATCCTGATAGGCGGGCAGCCAGGTTCGCAGGTAGCCGGGCGGCAGCACGGCCGCCAACGCCATCGCGCCCGACTCCTCCACCGCGATCGTCGCACCTGCAGCCGACTGCCCGAGGGGAATTCGTCCGGGAAGATGCACCAGGCTGGCACCAGCGGGCAAAGGAATGAGCCGATCAGCGACGCCGACATCCCAACCGCTGCGGGCAGCCGCCTGCAGGGAACGATGCTCCTGCAGGCGCCCATTTCGGCCGGCGTAGAGCAGGCGGTTCACGCCCCTACGTTATCCGGTGTTCGTGAAGGATCTATGAAAGCAGGTCGAGCGGGTTCTGCGGCACACCCTGGAAGCGAATCTCGAAGTGGAGGTGCGGACCAGTGGCACGGCCGGTGGCGCCCATCAGGCCGATCTGCTGGCCTTGGGTCACCATCTGCCCGGCGCTCACGAGGGCGCGCGACATGTGGCCGTAGACGGTATGGAAGCCGTTGCCATGGTCGATCTCGACATAAATCCCGTAATCGCCCCAGCCGGCGAACACCACCTGCCCGGCATCGGCGGCCAGCTCGGGCGTTCCGTCATCATTCGCGATATCGATTCCGGGGTGAAATTCCCAGAAATACTGCGTGATGATGCCCCTGGCCGGCCACGCGAATCGGATGAGATGCTCGCGGCCTACCGCCGGAGTTGGCGAGGCCCCCGCGGCATCGGAGGTCGCTGCGGCTCGTGCGACGTCCTCCGTCCTCATGGCCGGAATGAAGAGTTGGCTCGGCAGCGTCGCGTCGGGAGCCAGCCCATTCACCGCGCGCAGCGCTGAGACGTCAACGCGAAAGGTCTGCGCCAGCACATCAAGGCGTTGATCCGGCTCGACATGAATCATCGTCCCGTCGATGGGCGGCACGATCAGATGCTGCCCTGCATCAACGGACGAGGCTGATGGCAGCTGATTGATCTGCACCAGGGTGTCCGCGGTGATGCCCGCCCGGGCTGCGATGCTCTCGACGGTATCCCGGTTCTTCACCTGGTAATGGACCAGCGGCCGGAGCTGGGTCGCCTGCGCCGGGCCCGACGGCGAGCGCACCGTCGCAGCCGCGAGCTCGGTCCTGTAGGCAAGGCGGCCAGGGCTTCCAGCAGTCGCCTGGGCATCGGCGATTGGATGCCGAAAACCCAGCGGCGCCAGGGCGAGGACCACCAGCGCCACGGCAAGCGCCCACCCATGGGTGGCCAATCGGGGAATCCCCCATGCCGTTCCCTTCCGCAAAACGCGCGCCAGTCTAGCCGACCTTTGCGCTGTCCGTCAAACGGCTCGTCACCGCTTGCACAATTTGGTGACTGTCTGGGCGCGGTTACATGGAAACTCAATCGGCCGAAAGGCCGGCTCGCCCTGCGGGATCGCTGATCCCCTACCGGACTTTACGATGAGCCCCTTCGACGGATTTCAGCGCGTAATGGTGCTTGGTATTGAGATGCCGGATGGTTCCGCTCTTGCTGCGGAACACCATCGACTCGGTTTCTGCCCAGATGTGGTGGTAAATCACGCCGTGCAGAAACTCGCCATCGGTAACCCCGGTGGCCGCAAACGCCACGTCGTCGCCGCGGACCAGGTCATCGACTCCGTAAACCCGGCGGAGGTCCTCGAACCCCGCGCCGCGCGCCTTCTCCTCGTCGTCTTTCGACCGCAACCAGAGGCGGCACTGGAGGTCGCCACCAAGGCATTTCAGCGCGCAGGCCGCCAGGACCGCCTCCGGCAGGCCGCCGACGCCGAGCATGACGTCGATCCCGGTTCCTTCGAGCGTGGCCATGATCGCCGCCGCGATGTCCCCGTCACTGAGCAAGGTGATCCTGGCGCCCACCTGGCGGACCTGCTCCATCATCGCCTCATGCCGGGGGCGATCGAGCATGACCACGGTCAGATCGGAGACCTGCACCTTCTTGGCGAAGGCGACCCGCTGCAGGTTGTTTTCCACGGAATCGGTCACGTCGATGGATCCCCGCGCATCGGGGCCGACCGCAATCTTTTCGGCATACAGCCCGACCGGCGCCCGGACCAGCGAGCCGCGCTCGGCCGTGGCGATCACGGACGCGGCGTTCGGCAAACCCTTGGCCACCAGGGTCGATCCGTCGATTGGCTTGAGCGCCACATCGATGACCTCGCCATGGCCATCACCGGCTGGCTGGCCCAGCCCAAGTGGGGCCGAGGCGGCGTCCTCCCCGATGACGATGGTGCCACTCATATGCACGCCCTTGAGGGCTTCCACCATGGCACTGGCCGCGGTCGCCCGGATGCCCTCCCGATCGAGATTGCCCATCCAGCGACCTGCCGAAAGGGCGGCCGCCTCCGTGGCGCGCACCAGCTCCAGCCCGAGATTTGGCTGGGCGGTCCGGGGTGCGGCCACCCCGCCCGACGGCGGCGTGGAGAGGTCCGACCTCACGCGGTTTGCGAGGTTTTATCCGGTGTGACAGCTGGCTTTTCGATCGCCCGGTCGGCCGGTAAGACTCCCGCTCGAACGGCAGCGGCCCGCACGAAGTCGCGGAACAGCGGATGCGGACGGCTCGGACGGGAGCGGAACTCCGGATGAAACTGCGATGCCACGAACCAGGGATGATCCCGCAACTCGATGATCTCCACCAGCCGGTCGTTGGGCGAGGTGCCGGAGAAGATCATGCCCGCCTCCCACATCGGCTCGCGATACGCGTTGTTGAATTCGAAGCGATGGCGATGCCGTTCATAGACGACCGGCTCACCGTAGGCCTGCGCGGCCAGGGTGCCGGGCTGAAGCTTGCAGGGGTAGAGGCCGAGCCGCATGGTTCCGCCCTTCTCAGCCACGTCGCGCTGCTCGGGGAGCAGGTCGATGACCGGATGGCTGGTGAAGGCGTTGAACTCCGTGCTATTCGCGTCAGCGGCCCCGAGCAGGTCGCGACCGAACTCGATGACCGCGCATTGCATACCGAGGCAGAGCCCGAGATACGGCACGAGGGAGGTGCGGGCGAAGCGGGCCGCGGCAATCTTCCCCTCGATGCCGCGGTGACCAAATCCGCCCGGAACCACGACCCCGTCGACCTCGTCAAGCGCGCGCAGGTCGCCGGCCTCCAGGGTCTCGGAGGCGATCCACATGATGTCGACGCGGAGGTTGTGGTGAACCCCAGCATGCCGCAGCGCTTCGGTCACGCTGATATACGCGTCGGGGGCGGGCAGGTATTTTCCGACGACGCCGATCCGGACGCTGGCGGCGGGGTGCTGAATCCGTTGAACCAACTCCGTCCAGTCGCTCAGGTCGGGGGCTGAGGCCGGCGCCTCCAGGGCTTCAACGATGACGTTGCCCAGACCGGAATCTTCGAGCATCAGCGGCACTTCATAGATGGACTGCGCGTCGGGCACCGAGATCACCGCCCGCCGGTCGACGTCGCAGAACAGAGCGATCTTGTCTTTCAGTGCGATACTGACCGGCCGCTCGGAACGGCAGACGATGGCGTCGGGCTGGATCCCGATGCTGCGAAGGGCAGCGACGCTGTGCTGCGTGGGTTTGCTCTTGAATTCTTCTGAGGCCTCGATGAACGGCACCAGCGTCACATGAACGTAGAACACGTTCTTCCGGCCCAGGTCGTTCTTCAGCTGTCGGATCGCTTCGAGGAAGGGCAACGACTCGATGTCGCCCACGGTGCCGCCCACCTCCACGATGACGACATCCGGGTTGTCTTCCCAGGTGACCCTGGTGATTCGCTCTTTGATCTCGTTCGTGACGTGCGGAATGACCTGCACCGTGCCGCCCAGGTAATCACCGCGCCGCTCCTTGGCGATGACTTCGGCGTAGATCTTGCCGGTCGTCACGTTGCTGGCCTTGCTCAGGTTGGCGTCGATGAACCGTTCGTAATGGCCGAGATCGAGGTCGGTCTCGGCTCCGTCGTCGGTCACGAAGACTTCGCCGTGCTGGTAGGGCGACATGGTGCCAGGATCGATGTTGATATAGGGGTCCAGCTTTTGGAGGGAGACGCTCAACCCACGCGCCTTCAGGATGGTCCCGATGGACGCTGCCGTGATCCCCTTGCCGATGGAGGAAACCACGCCACCGGTTACGAAGACGTACTTCGGCACCGGGGGTCAATTCTACCCCGGGATGCCCTCCGCCGCGCGTTGTTGTTTTCGACCTTACGACGCGTGTTCCGTTGGGCACATGACGTTGTAAGGTCAAGCAGGTGTATCCGTACGGCGTGATCGGCAATTGTGAAACCGCCGCCCTGGTCTCGACCAGCGGCGCCATCGACTGGTTTTGCTATCCGCGCTTCGACTCCCCTTCGATCTTCGCCGCCATCCTGGACCGGCAGCGGGGCGGGAGCTTCCGGGTCTCCCCCTTGAACCCCGTGCCGGCAGGCGAGCAGGCCTACATTCGCGACACCAACCTTCTCACCACCACCTTTCACCGGGCCGAGGGGACGCTGGTGGTCACCGACTTCATGCCGTGTTTCAACGAGGGCGAGCGCTTCCTGTCGCTGAAGCGGATCTGCCGTGGCGTCGAAGCCCGCGGCGGTCCGGTGGAGGTCGAATGTGTGCTCGACCCGGCGCCAGCCTACGGCCGTGCCCGCACCAGCTTCGCCGAGCGGGAGGGCATCGTCATCGCCTCCGGCGGATCGCAGGAGGTGATTCTGTCCTCGACGGTGCCGATGCAGGGCACTGTCGAGGAGGTGGATGGGCGGCCGCGCTTCGTCTACCGGTTCACCCTGGAACCGGGCCGGCAGGAATGGTTCACCCTCGGCTTTGGCGAGCGCTACTTCGCGCTGGGCCGGAAATTTCCAAGCAGCAGTGATGCGACCCAGCTGGCGGCGCGCACCCGAGAGTTCTGGGAGCGGTGGCTCGACCAGTGTCTTTACACCGGGCCATTCCAGGACGCCGTCCGCCGCTCCGCGCTCGTGATCAAGCTCCTGACCTACGCGCCCACCGGCGCGCTGTGCGCGGCGCCGACCACGTCGATCCCCGAAGACCCGGGCGGCGATCGCAACTGGGACTACCGCTATTGCTGGCTGCGCGATGCCTCCTACGGCATCGCGGCCCTTTTCCGCGCCGGGTTTTCGCAGGAGGCGGCCGACTTCATCAACTGGATTCGGGACCGCGCCTACGACCATGACTTCGCCATGCAGATCGTCTACCGGGTGGATGGTGACCCGCATTTGCCCGAGCAGTACCTCGAGCACCTTGCCGGCTTCGACGGCGCCCGCCCGGTTCGAATCGGCAACCGGGCCGCGGGCCAACGCCAGCTGGACGTCTTCGGCGCGGTCATCGACTGTATGGCCGTCTACCAGCGCAAGGGTGGCTTTATCTCGACCAAGCTCTGGCACGTCATCGAGCGCTTCGCCGATGGGATCTGGGAGCTCAGCCGTGAGCCCGATAACGGCATCTGGGAATTCCAGGGCGAGCGCAAGCACCACACCCATAGCAAATTGTGGTGCTGGGTCGCGCTAGACCGGGCCATTACCCTGGCCCAGGGTACCGGCAACACGGGGCACCTGCCTCAGTGGGAGCGGGCGGCGTCCGACCTGCGCGCGGAGATCGAAGCCCGCGCCTGGAATCCGCGGATTGGGGCGTTCACTCAGGCGTATGACGACGATTGCCTGGACGCAGCCGTGCTCCAGATGCCGGTGCTCGGGTTTTTGCCTGCGACCGATCCGCGGATGCGGGCCACCATCGAGACGCTGAGCCAGCGGTTGCTGAACGGCCCCTACGTCCGCCGTTACGACTGTCGCGATGACCAGGGTTATTTGAGCGCGGCTTTCCTGCTCTGCAGCTTCTGGTACGTGGACGGTCTGATCGGTATGAACCGGTTGGATGCGGCGGAGCGCCAGCTGGCGGAGCTGATCGGCCTCTCTTCACCCCTCGGACTGCTCGCCGAAGGCAACGACCCGGTCTCCGGGTCGCCGCTCGGCAACTTCCCACAGGCCTACAGCCATTTAGGCGTCATCGACAGCGCCGTGCGTTTGGAACGCGCCCGTGCCGCTCAGCAGGCTCAACCGGCTGACCTTCAGACCGAGGAACGCGAGCAGGTCGCCGGCTAGCAGCGTTACCGGGAAGGCCTGGCCTCGGCGCGACCGCACCGTTGGCAGTAGCGTCTGAGGCCGAGGGCGCGTTCGGCTTTGCGCTGCTGCTCGGCGTCCGGCGCGATCACCCCCATACCCATGAATTGGTAGCGATGCCCAAAAATCCAACAGAAGAACTTGGGGGTCTGGATGCCAGCAATGCCGAATGGCGCCATTTCTAGCTGTGCGCTAATCGACGGTCGCAGTGGCGGCCGCGCCACGTGGTTCGAGAATGACGAGCTTGGTCTCGTCGACCGTCGGACTCGACGTGAGTTGCAGCTTGGCCTGCGGTGTGAGATCGGTCGCGCCCATCTCCTTCGCGAACTTCTCCACCCCTTCGAGGTTCTGGGCCAGCAGCGTCAAACCCGGCAGCTTGTACGAAATCGGGACAACCATCTTGGGTTCGATCTGGTTCACGATCTCGGTCGCCTGAGCCGAATTGATATGGCTGCCACCCCCAATCGGCACGAAAAGAACATCGATCTTGCTGCCGATCGCATCGAGTTGATCCTCCGTCAGCGCATGGCCCAGATGGCCGAGGTGACAGCAACGCAGATCGTCGATTTCCACCGTGTAGACGAAATTCTTTCCTCGCTCGGCACCCTTCTTACCGTCGTGGTAGGTCTGCGTTCCGTTCATCGCCACCCCTTTGATCTCGAACTCACCCGCGCCGGTGACGATATGGGGGTCTCCGGCCAGCCCCTGCATACTGAAATGGGTTGGGTCCTCGTGGGTAAGAACCACGATCTGGACATTCAGACGCACGGGAGACAGCCCGAGCTTTGGCTCGTAGGGATCGATCATGACGGTGGCCTCCCGCCCTCGGAGCCGGACGGCATTCAGGCCGAAGTAGGTGATTTCCATCGGGCGCTAGTCTACATCCGGTCTGGCGCCTTAACCCCCATAATGCCGAGGGCGTTCGCAATCGTGATTCGCGCCGCACGACAGAGCAGCAGCCGGCTGGCGGTCAGCGGCGCGTCCTCGGTCACCACCCGGCAGTTCTTGTAGAAGCGATGGATGGCAGCAGCGAGCTCATCGGTGAAGAATGCCAAGCGATGGGGTTCCAGCGCTTCGGCCGATTCCCGCACCACGTCCGGCCAGCGCAGCATGACGCGCATCAGGGCGAGCTCCCATTCGGAGCTGAGTCGATCGAGGGCCGGTTCGCCGGCCGCCTGGGCACCAAAGTTCAGCACGTTGGCCAGGCGGGCATGGGCGTATTGCGCGTAGTAGACGGGGTTCTCGCTCGACTGGCGGCGGGCCAGCTCCACATCGAACTCCATCTGGGCGTCGGCCGACCTAAGCAGGAAGAAGTAGCGTAGGGCATCCGGACCCACCTCGTCGAGCATGTCGGCGAGCGAGATGCCGACCCCGGCGCGCCGGGACATCCGCACCGTCTCCTGGCCGCGTTTCACGGACACCAGCTGCACGAGCAGCACCACGAGGCGGGATGGCTCGATCCCCAGCACGCCGAGCGCCTCCTTGACCCGGCTCACCTGGCCCTGGTGATCCGCGCCCCAGACGTCGACCACCCGGTCAAAGTTTCGGCGCTGGAGTTTATCAATGTGATAGAAAATGTCGGACGCGAAATAGGTCGGATATCCGTCCCGCCGAATCAGGACCTCATTCTTGTCGCTATCGGATTTGAACCAGGTGGCGTCCTCTTCTTTGACAATCCTCCCAAGTGCCTGGAGTCGCTTCAGCACTTCGTCGTTCAGGCCGGCGTACAGCGTGCTCTCGTAAAACCAGTGGTCGTGGTGGACCCCGAGACGATCGAGGTCCTGTTTGATGTCCTTCAGCACCCAGCGGATGCCAAAGCTGGCCAGCTCATTGATCTCTGGAGGCACGCTCGCGGCTGCGGCCTGGGTCCCGATCTCGGCGATGTAGTCACCGCTGTATCCCCCGTCAGGGATGGGCTCGTTGAGCATCCGAGCCCGGATCGATTCACCGAACAGACGGATCTGTTTGCCCTGGTCGTTGACGTAGTACTCGCGCTGCACTTTGAACCCGGCCGAATCGAGCACCCGTGCCACCACATCGCCGACAACGGCACCCCGAGCATGGCTGAAAAGCATCGGACCGGTGGGATTGGAGCTGACGAATTCCACCTGCACCGGGGAACCGCGACCCAGTTGGCTTCTCCCCCACGATGGT